>Ga0209580_10001501_pt1 | contig 10730 bp, 10 predicted proteins | sample Coa_R1_5_FD_187153 | JGI IMG/M metagenome (GOLD analysis project Ga0209580, IMG submission 187153) | Surface soil microbial communities from Centralia Pennsylvania, which are recovering from an underground coalmine fire - Coalmine... | ecosystem: Environmental > Terrestrial > Soil >...
GCGCCAGCCGCACGGTCGAAGCGATCAAGGAAGTCGGCTTCCATGTCTGCGCTGTGGCGGTCGCGCAACGGGCGCGGCACCATCAGAAGGCTGGCGCGGAACCATCGGCGCGCGCGCTCGCGAGTCATCAGGACTCCCGGCGGCGAACCGCGTGGGCGATTCGCACGAGATCCTCGAGTCGACGTGTCTCCTCCGCGATCGAAGCGCGTCCGCTCCGAGTGAGCGCGAAATACCTCCGGCGCTCGTTCAAGTCTGGCCGGCGGGGATCCTGCCGGATCTCCTCGAGCCATCGGAGGTCGAGCAGCGCGTCGAGCGCACCGTAGAGAGTGGCAGGCCAGAGTCGCACGCCGCCGTCGGTCATGCGTTCCACGTCACGCGCAATCGCTTGGCCATGACGAGGTCCGTCAGCGACGGATAGCAAGATGTAGTACCAGTTGGGACGGACGGACACTTTCGTCACGATAGTTATATTATATCACATAGTATAATAGTGTTCCTGAAAGTCCATCTGACTGAGGGGCGATTCAGCCTTTCAGGACACCTCGAATCTGCTCGGCGCTCAACGTTTCTGGTGACGCGAACGCGCGGATGCGGCCGCCGGGATCGATGATGACCACAAAGGGCAAGGAACGAACCCAGTAGTTTCCGTAGGTCGTGTCCCCATCGTCGAGGACCAGCTCAGCACGCATGGGATCCGCGGCGACGAACGTCTCGAGGACAGCCCGCGGTTCGTTCGTGACAGCTAAGAAGGTCACGGGATCGCTCTGGAACTCGGTCACGAGTGCGTTGGTTCGAGGAATCGCCGCCACGCACGGCGCACACCACGTCGCGAAGAAGTCCAGCACGACGACGCGGCCGCGTAGGGCTTCTGGCGTCAAGCCGGCAAGCGGCCTGTCACCCTCGACCACCGCCCTGAACGCGAACGCCGGTGCCAGACCACCGACTTTGGGGAATTGAGGCGTCGGCACCGTCTGCGCGAAGAGTGTCGCGCAGAGGGACAGGACGGTCAGCAAGGATCTGGTCATGCGCGTCGGCGTCAGGTCCGCGAGATCTTGTCCGGATCGTTTCGCCACACGAAGTACGAATAGACCACCGTCGAGACCAGCGTCGGCATGAGCGTGCCGAAGAGGACGACTCGGCTCTTGTCCGGGTCGAGTACCGAGGCCACGATGATCACACCACCCGAGGCGACAAACAGCCAGCCTGCCAGCCGGTGCGTCCTGCGCCACGACTCCTCGCTCGTGAGTGTCCATGGCGTGCGAATCCCGATGAACCAGTTGGACTTGAGTTTGGGCAGGTAGTTGCCGAAGAGCATGATGACCGCGCCAGCCAGCACGGGCATGAAGACGCGCGTGGCGACCAGCTTTTCACGAACCCACATCTGGATGAAGACGTCCATCGCGAGGAGCAGACCCACGATCGTCGAGCGGATCACGACGTACGGTGTCCGGAAAGCCTCATAGTTCGCGCGGCGCGGATCGATGCGAGGCAAGAACAGAAAGGCGAGATAGACGCCGAGTGCGGCGAGCGGCAGGCCGACCAGGCCGATGAACTTCCCACCGAACCGGTCCGGCTCGCCAGAGAGCGTCCAGTGAATGGGGATGCGGTCCGGCGCCGACGACCACGTGACGGCGGCCAGCATGCTCATCACGGCGAGCATCGCCAGGCTCGGGGCCTCTTCCTTCCATTCGATCTTCATGACTTCACGGGTTCCGTTCGCGCGCGTGCCCCGGCCGGCGCGGCCTCGTCGCCAAGACCCAGAGCGGCGACGAGTGCCGCGACTGTCTGTTCGAAGACCGAGAGATTGAGCTGGTAGACGATCGTCTGTCCGTGCCGATCCGTCTGGACTAGGTTGGCGTGCCTAAGCGCGGCGCAATGTGCCGAGAGGGTGGAGCGGCCCTGGGGAAAGCGCTCTGCGAGCGCACCGGCCGACATCGGACCCGCGCGGAGCAGCCGCAGGATCTCGCGACGCGTCGGGTCAGCTAGGGCCTTGAAAACATCGTTCACAAGGCGACTCTAACACGAATTTCGATATGTGGCGAAATATCGACGGGCTAAGAGGGCCAGGCCCCGCTCTGCTGACAAGGCCATTCACTCACTCTCCGAGAGCGACCCGCGGGCTAGGCTGGAGGCCCGGCGAGCCGGGATGGCGGCCGCGAGCCCGGCGACCAGGGCTGGAGTGGCCACGACGACCGCCGGCTCACGGGCTCCGTGGGCGACACGTCGATGATGAGCAGCGCCCAAGGAAGCGCGACAAGCCGACAGTGCCGCCTACCCCCAAGACCAGGCCCAGTCCGACGAGACGGACGGCTTGCCGAGCGACCACTTGAGCAATCCGGCCGGGCCGAGCGCCATTCTCAGGCCAATCTCCCGCGTGCGAGACGCGACGGCGTGTGACAACACACCATAGAGACCCACGACGGCGATCACGAGCGCCAGGGGTCGCACGACGCGAAGAGCGCTAGGCTCACACGCGGGTTGTGTTGCGGCAACAGGCAAGCGAATTAGGAACTCCCGATCGCACTGCGCGGCTGGATGCTGACTTGGTTCACGTTGAGGCTGACGTCGAAAGTCCGCGCCCAGAGTTGTACCCGGGCGCCCGCCTCCTTCTGTTGTCGAGGAGGTGGTCGATCGAGTATTGTCCAGGGCCCGTCAGCGTCAATGTCGTAAAGATGAGGCAATAAAAGGCAGCTGCGACGATCCACGCCGCATTCGCCGTCATCTCGATGCCGATGTAGGTCGCCACCAAGAAGCCCACACCCAGCGATGCGGAGGCCCATCGGCTGAGGAGTCCACACATGACCAGAACAGCGCCGAATGATTCGTTCAGCGTTTGATAGCACGCCACAATCACAGGCGCTGGCAATCCAATACTGCGAGCGGTATCCGCGAACGACCATGCGTGTCCCGAGACCGCGAAGAGGACTGCGTCCTCCAGCTTGGGCCATCCAAATCCCACGAGCAGAGACAGGCCAGCTCCGACGCGCAGGATGAGGAGGCCCGCATCAAGCCGAACCTTGTTGACTGCCACGATGAGGTCGTTGTTTTCCATTTCATCCCCGGGTGCTGAATCGAGAGGCTACGACAATGATCTGCCGACGTAGGCACGGCTCGAAGTGGATCCATGCGTCGGCACGATCTGGCCCTGGAATCTGAATGGTGTCCGATGAATAGTCTCGGCTAGAGCGTTTTCCAGTTCGGTGGCGCGCGGCGCGGGCGAATGGAGCGGCCCCGGCAGCATCAGCGTGAAATCGCGCTGGAGGGAGCGCGGCGTTCGAGCGCCGGCGGCCTGCGGTTTCTACGACCGGGGCGCGATTTCCCGGGGCCGGCTCCCTGAGCCCGCGACGCGCGCTACCGAACTGGAAAACGCCCTAGGAGACGTGGCAGCCGGCGCGGGCGCTGGTCTGCACTGTCATGGCGATCGTCGCACTCGGTCGCGTGCCTAGTTGCGGCGTCAAGCCAACCCTGTGAATCCGCTCGGTGTGTTGGGAGATGAATGAACCTTCAGATTTGTCGGATCTCTACATGAGGCCGCTCGCCGTGCGTTGTGCCGGGCCTAAGGAGTCGCTGTGAGGAAGACAGCGACAGAAGGTAGACGATCTGCACGTGGCTCGGTAGACCTGCTCGTGCTCAAGACGCTGGCGCTGGGTCCACAGCACGGCTGGGGTATGTCGCTGCGCATCCGTGAGATTTCACGAGACGTGTTTCAGGTGAACACGAGTTCCCTATATCCGGCGCTGCAACGGCTCGAAGAGCACGGCTGGGTCAGCTCGGAGTGGGGAGTCGCCGGGGCCAAGCGTCAGGCGAAGTTCTACCGGCTGACGCAGTCCGGTGTACTGCAACTCGAACGTGAGACGGCGAACTGGGCGCAGATCGTGGCCGCGATGTCGCGCATCCTCGAGACGAACTAGCCTTCGGCGTCCCCCACTACCGGCGGCTTAATGCCGAGCGAGCTCCTGAGTAAGGTTCGCATCGGACAGACGTCGCGTCGGCAACCAGGCCGCGATGGCGACCATGGTGAGGACCAGAAGCGCCACCATGACAAACGTCGCCGGGTCCCGCGTCGTCACTCCAGCGAGGTACGACGCGACGAGGCGCGAGGCGGCCAGCGAGATCCCTGCGCCAAGGGCCAGCCCCACGATCGAGAGCCGCACATAGCGATGCATGACGAGTCGCGCCACTGCGCCTGGTGTCGCGCCGATAGCCATGCGGACGCAGAGTTCTCGCATCTGGGCCGAGACGGAGCGCATAGCGACACCGGCGATGCCAATCGCTGTCATGAGAGCCGCCACTAATGCGAAAAACGAGACCAGGAGCGCCCGATAGCGCTCCGGCGCCAGCGAGTCGTGGAGGATCTGATCCATGGTCGACACCGGCCCAATCGGCAGGGTCGGATCAACTGACCAGACGGTCCGACGCGCGGACGCGGTCAGGGCCGTCGGATCGCCTCGCGTCTGAAGAACGACAGTCTGTCGCGAAGAAGAGACCTGCCGGACGCTTTCATAGAAGGTTGGCACAGGTGGACGCGACAGCCCACGCTCGCGGATGTCGGCGACGATGCCGACGACGAGCCGCACACCGCCATTCGGCGCGAGGAACGGCTTGCCGATCGCGCTCCCGGTCGGCCAGATGGTCCGAGCCATGGTCTCGTTGACCAACGCCACGAGCGGTGTGCCCGGCCGGTCCGAGTCCATGAGAGTCCGCCCCGCCAGGACCCGGATGCCCATGGTCTCGAGATACCCGGGCAGCACCTCGTCGTGCTGAGCCGAAGGAGACGTCGAACTCAGTTTCACGGCGGGGTCCGGACTAATCGCCCACTGTCCGCCGCTTCCAGCGATGGGCAGGTTGGAGGTCGCCGTCACCTGCGCAACCCCAGGGATGGCACTGAACCGGTGGACCACTTCATCGAAGAACCCTTGCGGACCGTCGGGTCGATCGCTCGCGCTGCCCAGACTGGGGGCATTCAACGACAATGTCAGTAGATGGGTCGTCGCAAACCCAGGCGGCGTGCGTCCCGCGATCAGGAGTGTTCGAACCAGCAGGCCCGAAGCGAGCAGTAGGACGACCGACAATCCCACCTGCCCCACAAGCAGGCCGTGTTGCAGGGCGGTGCGCCGTTGGCTGACCGATCGCGCGCTCGTCGGCGGGCGATCGGCCAGGCGCACGAGGGAGAGAGCCGGCGTGAGTCCGACCGCGAGCGCCGACACGCACGCCGTGAGGACCGCCATGACGAGCACGCGCGGATTCATCGTGATGCTATCTGCGTGGGGAAGGTCAGCGGGCGCGAGGCCCACAAGCGCCTTCGTGAGCGTCGCCGCGAGTACTGTACCAAGGAGGCCGCCCGCGAGCGCGACGAGTGTGCTCTCGGCGACGAGCTGACGGACGATCAAGGTTGGCCGGGCGCCAAGCGCCAGTCGCGTTCGGATTTCTCCCTCGCGCGAGGCGCCTTCGCCCACGAGTAGCGCCGCGAGGTTTCCGCATGTGATGACAAGTAGGGCGACCGCCGCGGCCAGGAGGGCGAGAAGCGGCCTTGAGACGTCGCCCACTTCAGCATCTCGGCGAGGCGTGACGGTCGCGTCGTGCTGGGCTGGGCTCCGAGCGCCGCGAATGACTCGGGCCGCATCGACCCGCGCGTGCTCCAAGGAGACGCCCGGTCGCAAGCGTGCCACGACTTCGTAGTTCTGCGAGTGCTCCATGAGATCGCCCGACCAGCTGCCGATCGGCGTCCAGACCGCCGCCCGGTCGGTCTGGCGCGCAAACGGCGACAGGCTAACGAACGGAAAGTTCGCGGGAAGGACGCCCACGATAACAAACGGGCGTCCGTCAAGATCGATCGTTAGGCCTAGTACGTCCGGCGCCGCGCCGAAACGCTCGACCCACAGTCCGTATGGTAGGACGGCCACCTGCGGTGCCGAGGGGCCCTCTTCGCCAGGCAAGAACCATCGACCGAGCGCCGTTTGGAGCCCGAGAAGCGGCAGGAGCGACGCGCTGCCTCGGGCGACTGTAATCGCCAGCGGTTCGCCGGCGCCCGTGAGTCGGGCGTCGGGTCGCCAGTACGCCGCGGCCGTTCCCTCGAACTCGTCACGCAGTGCCGAGACGTCTTGGTACTCCGTGTAGGACAGGGCGATGCGATTCCACATCGCGTCGAGCACGGGCACCCCGCGCCAATGCGGAAATGTCTGCCACACAGTGACGAGTTCGGCCGGGTTGCGATAGGGAAGAGCCCGGAGTAACACCGCGTCCAGGACCGAGAACATCGCGGTCGTCGTGCCGATCCCGAGCGCCAGCATCATAAGGGCCAGCGCGGTTACTGCACGCTTTCGGACGAGGTACCGCCAGGCCGCGCGTACGTCGCCGAGGAGAGTGGGCACGCTGCATTGGACGAGGGGTCGGACCTCGAGGTTGATCTGGTAGGTCACGAACTCGCCGGCCACGCGGCCGGGCGAGCGGCTTTGGCCTGCCGACCGCCGCAAGGCGATTTCACTGCCAGAGTGGATCCAAGGCTCGACCTATAACCGGTACTTGAGCGCGTACGCTTGACTGCGTCGAGACAAGCCCACAGAATCCGCAACGTGGTGCCTGGCTCCGTCGAGCGCTTTCCGCGAACAATCTATAGCTCGTTCGTAGCTCCCGTGTGACCACTAACCCCTACTGTCGAGTCATCGGACGGTTAGTGTGCCTGCCCGAAACTGGACACTTACCGGTCATCTGCCCCGAGTACGATGCGTCAACGGGCGTCTGTCGCCTGAAACAGGTCGCACTGGAAGCGGGCATTCTTTCAGCTTTTCTCACCGCCGTGACTCAAGAGCCGGTGGGGGCCAGAGGCGTAGATTGTGGGTTTGCGAAGTCGCGGCCAGGATCCCTTGGGAAGTGTTCAGCAGAGCGAACAGTCGAGGCATTTCGCCCTACGAACGTCTCGTGTCCGCCGCCGAAGCCGACGAGCCGTTGACGATGAAGTCGTCAGCTGACGCGCTTCCGGGCCTACCCAGCCGATCAGACGGCGAGGGCCGGCGTTCAGACCACACACTTGAGTTCGTTCGCCAGTTCCTTCCGGCAGGCCCGGCGACGCTCGTCGAGGTCGGGGCCGGCGCGGGTGAGCTGTCCGCATCCCTCACCAATCTCGGGTACTCGGTCGTTCCAGTGGATTCGGATCCGGATGCCGTGTCCATTATGCGGAGTCGCGGTCTAAACGCGGTTCTCGCGTCGTGGCCGGCCTACGAGAGTTCCCCGGTGGACGCCGTGATCTTTTCTCGAAGTCTCCATCACCTCTCAATCGACGCGGCTGTGACTCACGCGAGGAGCATCCTTGTGCCGGCTGGGAGGATCATCGTCGAGGACTTCGCCTTTGCGGACGTCCCCGCGATGGCGCTGTCGTGGCTGCGTGCGCTTCTCGTCCGCCTTGGGGAACGGGGCGTGTGGAAGGCCCCGTCTGAGGGGTTTCTCGCAAATGTGTTGGCCGGAGCCGATCCGTGCGCGCCGAATGCTGAGGATCAACATGAGATCGCTTCCGCCGAGGCCATGCGGGAATGCCTTGCGGCCCAGGGCAGGTTGATCCACGAAAGTCGCGTCGCCTACTTCTATCGATATCTGGTGCCTGGCTTGTCCGACACGCCGTCAGGCCATGAGATCTTGGACCAGACTCTGCGAGAGGAGACCGGGGCGATCGCTACAGGGGCTCTCTGGCCTCTTGGCCGACGCTGGGTGCTCAGGACATGAGCCCCGTACGGGAGAAGGGATGGCTATGATGCCGGTCCATGAGTGATCAGGACGTTCGCGCCATCCGGCTCGTGTTGGACGAGTTCGTGTCAGCCTGGAACAGACGCGATGCTGAGGCGTTTGCCAACCTGTACACGGACCCTCACGTTGATGTGAATCACACACCGGCTGAGGAAACGAGGGCCGCCACCGTTGCGGCACTTCGAAGGCGATTCGCGGGCGCGACTGCCAGATTGGCTGTGACGTCTGACGAGGTGATCGTTTCCGGCGATTGGGCGGTACAACGCGGCGAGATTAGCCTGACTGGCGACGCCGGCGCACGTCACTTGCGGTACATCGAGGTTCTCCGAAGGGAGGCCGATGGCGGGTGGCGGGTCCACTGGGGTCTCGACGCACCCGTCGCTGACTAGCGATCATTCACCGCGGACGGACATCCCTTCCTTAACTGCGTCTGTCTTTCTGTGGGACGCACGGTCCGCCGATGAACTGTCACGCTCAGTCCTACGACACCCGCGTGAAGCCGTCGGCGCTCCACCCTTCGCTGCCAACGCCGTGGTGGACGAAGAAAAGACCGTCGGGATCGTAGTGGTCCTTCACGGCCCGCAGTCTCGAGTAATGCTCTCCCCAATGCGACCGCTGCCAAGACACCTCGAAGTAGTTGCTCTCCGACACATATGAACCGCCGTCCGGCGCGACCTTGCGCAATTCGCGCATCGCCTGATCGACCTGGGCGACTTTGTTCCGGGCATCCGCCAAGTCGGGACTCGGACCGGGGAAACCCGGGTAGGCAGGCGGTCCCCCGACCGAAATGATGGCAAGCGCAAAGGCCGTGAGAACGGCGGGATTCATGGCTGTGTCTCTGGCCGCGGTCACGGCCTCCTCAGGACTGCCGGCCAGCCCCTTGTTGAAGTGCAGGCCAACAGTCCAATTCCGACTGCTCGCAAACAGGGCATCGGCCAGCGCCTCTTGTCGTTGCAGCAGCGAAGCCGGCAACCAGAGCGATTCATAGGCGTGCCAGAATTCACCTGCCTGGTTCTGGTCGCCCACCCACCAGATGTGCTTTTCAGGAGCGCTGGGGCGCGGGTCGCCGACAAACGAGGTATCGCCGCTGGCCTTCAGGTACGCCGCATCCCAGTAGCGCTGGGCCGGCATACAGTCAGTCTTCAAGGGCGAAACGATGACGTAGTCCTGCGCGGAAGCCTTGACCCAATCGAAGAAGGGTTGCCAGACTCGCGCGGCTTCCTCCTTGTCGAGTCCCTGACATTCCATTGACAGTTGCAGGGTGTTGTTTCGCCGAATGGCGATGTGTTCGCCCCAATGCGGGTTGAAGAGTCGCTCCGAATAGAACCTGATGAACCGCCCAATTAAGATTCGGAACGCCGCATCTGACGTGGCTCTGATCTCACCATCCGCCGAGCCAAAACAGTCCGGTAGCGCATGAGTTCGCAGCGTAACGCTCGTCACGACGCCCCAGCTGCCGCCGCCCCCGCCTTTGATCGCCCAGAACAGGTCGGGATGCGCGCAGGAATTGGCGACGCGGACGACCCCATCGGCCGTGACGATTTCCGCCTCCAGCAAGCTCGCAGCGGCCATGCCATAGCCCTTCGAGAACGAGCCGAACCCGCCGCTTTGGATGAGTCCCGCAACACCGACAGTGGCGCAGCCGCCGCCCTGAACATACCGACCGCCTTTTGTGGCCACGGCATCGTAGGCATCCGTCCAGACCGCTCCGGCCTCGATCGTGGCGGCCGGGACTGGCGCCTGCCGCCCCGCGCATCCACGCCCGACGAAGCCGTCGTGCAACGTCACCGTGTTCATCGCGCGTGTCCACACCAGCAGAGAGTCGGCCGCGTTGGAGGTGCCTTGATAGCTATGCCCGCCACCCTTGACGACGAGCCGCAGATTGTTTTCGCGCGCGAAGTTGACCGCAGCGACGACGTCCTTCGTGCTTCGCGCGGCCACCGCGTAGGCACTTGGCGATGAAGTCCAGGCGTCGAGCCAACCTGAACATTGCGTTCCGGCCGGCTGGTCACCAAGGTAGTAGGGATTGCGCAGATTATTGACGGCGTCTAGGCAGGATGCGCTGGTTGGGGCAGACGCGCAACCGGCAAACAACGGCGGCGGCTGGATGAGAGAGCCGCCAACCGCTTGCCGCAGCCCCTCCCACCGTGCCGCGGACGGCCACGAAGCATCGGATGGGCGCACACGGCGCTTGGCGGGAGCTGCGATGGTAGCCCAGCCCGGTAACCGCCGCTCGAAAGCGGACAGAAGTGGGAGTGCCGCCGCGCCCTTCAGAAACCGTCTTCGTTCCACCTTGCGACATCAGACGCAGCCGAGCACAGGACGGTTCCGGTCTCTATCTATCGCACGGCCCTTCTACTCGTTACGCAGGAGCGTCATGGGGTCCACCCTCATGGCCTTTCTTGCCGGCCGCCATGACGACGCGACACCCACCGCAGCGAGGACGAGTGTGACGATCGCGTAACTCCACAAGTCAAAGCCCTCAACGTCAAAGAGCAGACTACTAAGGCTTCGCCCAATCGCCACGGCGCTCACAGCGCCGATCCCGATTCCGACGCTGACTGTCCCGAGGCCTTGCCCGATAACTTGGCCGCCGACGTGCCGAGGCGATGCGCCCAGCATGAGTCGCACGCCAATCTCACGGAGCCGCTGCGAAACAAGACAGGCGAGAACACCGTAGACACCGGCGGCGGCCAGCGCAAGGCCGCCCACCGCAAACACGATCATGAGCGCGAGCAGAAACCGCGGTCGATCGAGGTCCTTGGAGAGTTCGTCGTCTACGGTTTCGACCCCGGCGACAAGGATCGCCGGGTCGGTGTCCTTGAGCGCCTGTCGAATCCTGGGAATGGCCGCGGCGGGATCGGAAACACGAACGGCCACTCGGATATATCCGGCAATCGCAGTCAGCTTGGGGGCGAACACGGGAGGTGTCTGAACGTGCCGTCCCAACGGCTGGTAGATTTGCGGCATTTCCGGGGCGGCGCCGAGGCTCT
>Ga0209580_10001502_pt1 | contig 10728 bp, 10 predicted proteins | sample Coa_R1_5_FD_187153 | JGI IMG/M metagenome (GOLD analysis project Ga0209580, IMG submission 187153) | Surface soil microbial communities from Centralia Pennsylvania, which are recovering from an underground coalmine fire - Coalmine... | ecosystem: Environmental > Terrestrial > Soil >...
AGCCGAAAACATGCCGGCGGACAACATCAAACGCGCTATCCAGCGCGGCACCGGCGAATTGCCCGGCGCGACTTACGAAGAGTTCATGCTCGAAGGATATGGCCCGGGCGGCGTGGCAATTCTGCTAGACATCAACACCGACAATCGCAATCGTACGGTGAGTGAAATTCGTCACGCATTCGGGAAAAACGGCGGCAACATGGCCTCAGCCGGTGCCGTCGCGTATATGTTCCACAAGAAGGGCGACATCATCATCCCCAAATCGGCGGCTACGGCGGACGATCTGATGAATATCATCATTGAAGCCAACGGCGAGGAGGAACCGATTGACGATGGCGAGCATTGGGAAATCCTGACCGCGCCTTCCGCGTACGAAGGCATGGTCGAAGCCTTGAAGAAGGCAGGGATTGAGCCGGCTTCGGCGAGCGTAAGCATGATTCCCGATACCTATATCAAGCTGGAAGGCCAGCAGGCAACGACGATGATCCGCTTGCTCGAGGCGCTCGAAGAGCACGATGACGTGCAGAACGTGCACGCGAATTTTGATATCGATCAGAAGCTGCTGGAAGAGGTAGCGGCGAGCTGAAGCTATTGATACATTGGATCATTGAGGCATTGATTCATTTGATCCGTTAGGGGCGCTTCGATGTTCGTAGGGACGCACCGAAGATCGCGAGCAGCTCATTTGCTTCTTTCAACAAGTCTTGAACTTGGATCGGATTTAGGACTCCCGTTTCGCTTAGAAGTTCCAGCCAGAAAACGGTTTCGTCTGCCTCTTCGACCACCAGACCGATCTTCGAGATGAACTCTGCTTTAGAACGAGCGCGGCACACTGCCCTGTAGTTCGCTGCAACAGAAGTACCGGAACGTAAGATCTGCCGTCCAAGGGTCTGACCATCTGGCGAGTGAGGCAAGGACCGGAACAGACGAATAATGCGGATAGCAAAGCTCTTCGTTCGTTCCTTGAGCTCGGCTGCTTTTTGGAGAGAATTCAGAGCACCGTTGGGTTGCAACGATTCAATGCCTCAATGTTTAAATGATTCAATTTCCTAGGAGTCTCCATGTTACGAGCCTCTGCCTCCAATTGACAATCTTCCATATCTCTCTTAGCATCAATCACTTGAATCACTCCCAAAACTCCTGCGCGACGAGGCGAACGTGATCAAACTCGACATCATCAATGAGGTCGTCAACCGGACCGGCATCACCAAGACCAAAGCCGAAATGGCCGTGGAGACGGTTTTTGAAAGCATGAAGCGCTCTCTCGCCAAAGGCGACCGCATTGAACTGCGGGGATTTGGCGTCTTCAATGTTCGTCCGCGCAAAACCGGCATCGGGCGCAACCCACGCACCGGCGCTGAGGTCTCCATTCCGCCGGGCAAAGCCGTACGCTTCAAACCGGGCAAGGAGTTGCAATCCATCGAGTAGCCCCGACGCGATATGCCCGTCTCACGCTGAATCTCTTCGCACTTAGCGGTAAGCGTTTAGGATTTGGTCAGCAAGAAAGCCTGCCGGGCCAAATGCTGCGAATTGCCAGGTGCCAAGAGGCCCGGACTTGAATCCAAAGAAGTAGCGATGCCCAACCACGACTCCCCGGAAATTCTCGTCAGCGGCGAAGTGATTTCGCCCAGTTCTCCGCACGTGATTTACGTGGCGCGACCGCGGCATAAATACTGGCTGCATCTCCTGCTTCTGCTGCTCACATTTTTCACCACACTGGTCGTGGGCGCGCGCCTGCAGTGGAATTTCATGCACGGATTCCCTCCGTTCGAAATGTATGTAGGCGGATATTTTCCGCTGTTATGGGCAGTGCGCGGCCATCATCTGCTTATGGGCCTTCCCTTCTCGCTCACACTGATGCTGATTCTTCTCGCGCATGAGATGGGTCACTATCTCTATTGCGTGAAGTATCGCGTGGCTGCGACGCTTCCCTTCTTTATTCCTTTTCCCACGTTGATTGGAACACTAGGCGCATTCATTCGAATCCGTTCTCCGCTGCGTTCGCGCACCATTCTGTTCGATATCGGAATCGCCGGCCCAATTGCTGGATTTGTGGTTGCATGCGCGGTGCTGATTGTTTCGCTGGGACAATCGCACGTTGCGCCTTTCGGCGCAGCGCCGCCGGATATCCAGCTCGGATCGCCGTTGATTTTTTACTTAGCGCGCAAGCTCCTGGTCGCGACCGGACAAGGCGCAGCCATTGCAGGTGTGCCGCTCGGAAGACTTTATCTTCATCCCATCGCAATTGCGGCGTGGGTGGGAATGCTCGCTACTTCGCTCAATCTTCTTCCTGGCGGACAACTCGATGGCGGACACATCGTGTTCGCGGTCTCACCGCGCGCGCACAAACAAGTTTCTCGCGCCACGATCGCGGCGTTGATCCCACTTGGCATTTTCTTCTGGACTGGCTGGCTGATTTGGGCGGTTATGCTGCGTGTCGTTGCAATGCGCCATCCTCCGGTTCCGGAGTGGCCGGACATCAGCACCGGCCGCCGAGTTCTGGCGGTTTTCGCGCTAATCATGCTGGTGCTAACCATAATGCCGATGCCGATCGCGCAGACGCCGCTGATCGATTTTCTGCGACGCACACACCACTGAACTGTTCTGGAACTCAACTATGTGTGCATAGAGAAAGCCCGGAATTTCCGCGGGTTTTTCGCCTTTGCGCGAATGTTTGCGGCAGCTGCTCGGGAGCATCAATCTTCGACTAGAGGAGCGGTCATTTCCTGGGCAGGTTCGCCACCCACCATCTCTTGCGCAATGATGAGGCGTCGGGCTTCGTCTCGCATGCTAGGCAGACGGAGGCCAAAAAGTATCGCTCCTCCCAGCCCAGCAACCGCGCCCATGATTACGGCCAAAGGGGCGCCCATCCGATCCGCGACTAGCCCCCCCAGCAGCGCCCCAAAGGGCGCCATGCCCATGAACATCATCGAATACACCGACATCACGCGGCCCCGGAGATGGTCGGGCACCATCGCCTGGATCAATGTGTTAGATGACGACATTTGCAGCATCATGCAAAAACCAACCGGCACCAGTAATACTGTGGACAGCCAAAAGATACGCGACAATGCGAAGGCGACCAGAAAGACGGCGAAGCCGGCGCACGAGAACGTCACCCAGCGGCCGAGCCCATAAACCCCGGTGCGTGTGGCAAGCGTCAGCGCCCCGAGCAACGCGCCCACTCCGGTTGCGCCCATCAAAATTCCCAGACCGCGGGCTCCGCCGTGCAGAATTCGGTCAGCGAAGATGGGCATGAGCACGGTGTAGGGCATTGCCACCAGGCTCACCAGCCCAAGCAGAAGCAACAACGCGCGTATCGGCGCAGTGTTCTTGACGAATTGAAATCCCTCGATCACGTGGGCCAGGGCAGGTCCAGCCGGCAGATGGGTCCGCGGCTGCACTCGCATCATGAGCAGCCCGATGATGACCGCGATGTAACTCACCGCATTAGCGAAGAAACACCAGCCCTCGCCAATTCTTGCTACCAGGATTCCCGCGATCGCCGGCCCGATAATCCGCGCTCCGTTGAACATGGAAGAATTTAGAGCGATCGCATTGATCAGGTGTTCCTTTCCGACCATTTCGACTAGAAAAGCCTGCCTCCCGGGAATATCGAAGGCATTCACAATGCCCAGCAGGGCAGCGAGGATGAAAATCTCCGGAATGGTGATCCGCTGCGCGATCGTCAACCCAGCTAGGATGAAGGCAAGCATCATAGACGCCGTCTGCGTTGCAATCACGACGCGATGTCGGTTATAGCGGTCAGCGACCATGCCGCCCAGAGGAGCCGCAAGAAACACCGGGAACTGGCTGGCAAATCCCACCGAGCCGAGCAGCAGCGACGAGCCGGTCAATTTGTACACCAGCCAGGCTTGCGCCACATTCTGCATCCAGGTACCGATAAGGGAGATCAGCTGTCCGCCGAAAAAGAGCTGAAAATTGCGGTGCTCCAAGGCACGAAGCGTCACCGGCAGCCGGATGCCGGGCTCTGAGCGAGCAGATTTGGTTTTTGAGAACTTCTGCCAGAAGATCCGCAAGGAAGCCACGTTCGCTCCCACTATGATGCTGGCTAGAGACCGTCTGATGCAAATAGCGGCTGGGCTGCTATTCACTTAATTACGCCTTTCCGAAATCGCGTTTTAGGCGTAAAGTGGTGCGTCAACTAGCGAGATGGCCAGTACCGAGCCAACCCGGATTGAGCGCCGTTGTGGGCACCGTTTCGCCCAGTTTCAAGTGCCGGTATTGCTGCGTTCCGCGGACGGCCGCACCGGAGGCGCTTTCACCCTGGACCTGAGTTCGCACGGCGCGCTGCTATCGACCGATTTCCCATTGTCTGAAAACCAGATGATTGAGATGACTCTGGTCTTGCCATCTGAGGTCACGCTGACGGAAGAAATGAGCGTGCGCTGCAGCGCTCGCGTTCTGCGGCTGGAATTTCATCGTGAGCGCGCGAAACCTGCAGCCGCGGTCAAGATCGAACGATACGAGTACCTGCCGCGCCACATGGCTGCGCCGCACCCGGTTTCCGGACATGTCCCGAACGTGCGGCCCTGATCGCGATTCAATACACCAAGGTCAAGCTTTCGCCGCCCCCCGCTTCTCAAATGCTTCGTACACCGCCGAATTGGTGCACACTTCGTAAAATGAATTTCCAGTCCATTGGACCAGATTGAAAGTCGCGCTCTCGACGAGCGGAATCCGGCTAGAGCGAATGACCACTCTACGGAAAATATCTGCGCCCACTGGAACCAGGGCGCTATGAAACGACGTTTCTTCACTCCCCCAGAGACGGGGGAAGTCCAGAGAGCAGGAGGTCAATGAGATCTCCTCAGCCAGGCGCTTGAATGCCGCTTCGCTCAAGCGAATTCCGCTCACATTAAATCTCATCGGTTCCGTCTCCAGGGTTTCGCTGCCACGGAACTCGTAAACGTTGAAGGGAACGGTCATGCCATGCATCGCTTTGCGCATGCGCTTGTCACAGGCGGAGAGGCGATCGCTCTCGTTCAGCGCGTCGGAGATCATGATGCGATGTTCCCCGTCGAGCAGGTATGTCGGCGGTGAATTCTGATAAGAGATACCGATTCCGATTTCGAGCGCGGGTAAACCGGCGCGCTGCAGCAGATGATTGTATCCACCAACAATTTCCATCATCTCGCGCGCCAACACGCAAGCACGCGAGACCGTCAGGCCGGGGTCGCCTTCATGCTCGAGCAGCGCCAGAATGATCGCGTCGCCTTCGACGAAGACTTTGCTGGCGCCGTACTTAGCCAGCAGCTTGTTCACCGGATCGTAAAAGTTCAAACTGAAGTAGGAAGCCGGATTCATGGCGCGTTCCAAAAGAGACCGCGTCACGCGGGAAGAATCGCGAACGTCGGCCTTCAAAATCACGTGCCGTGTAATCGGCTTTTCACTTGCCGTCTTCCCTTCTTCCGGCAACACGATGTCATAGAGTGTCCCGTTGAGCTTGGAAAGTTCCGCTAAACGCTCGCTGCCGATGACGTTGACCTTCTCCATGGCGCGGTTCAATACATCCAATCGCCGCAAATCCCGGTGATACAAAAGAAAATCGCGCAGGAACCGCGCAGCAATCTTCGAGCGATGTCCCGAGCTTGCATCGGCAACGCGGGCCGCAGCCGCCTCAATCCGCTCCAGCGAAAGCTTGCCGTGCTCTTCTACCAGCTTTTCGACGCGCTCGCGCTCTTTGCGAAACACCAGTGCATACTTGAGCTGTTGCGGGTCGAGCAGAGGAGTGAATTCTGGAAGCAGCGGCACGACTTCGTAGGCGGCAACCACAAGGTCCAGAAGCTTTTCCCGTTCCAGCAGCTCCGTCCATAATTGCAATCGTTCCTTTTGTGCTTTCTCCGAGGGCTCGCCTGTGCCCACCAACTCGTGCGCGTTTTCCGGCGCACTCAGCCAGCCATCCAGCACTGAGGAATCACAATTCTCAGCGTCCGGGGACACGGCCTTGAGAAATTCGCAGGTAATGCCGCGAACATTCCCAATTGAATCTTGATCGTTCTCGAAACCGCCGATGAGCACGTAGTGCTCTGCCTGCAAATAGGAATCGCGCCCTTCTTCGTGGAAAATGAGCTGATTAAGAAATACCTGGTAATCGGAGCCCGCTGTTTCGCCGAAAAATGAACGCCGCATCGTGGCCAAGGTTTCTCGCTCAATTTCCCGTAGTGTTCGAAAGAGCTCCCGGCCGGCCTGGCGCAAAATGTTTTTCTTCGCGATCTGAAACGACGCCACGGTCTCCCGATATTCCAGCGCCTTTTGCTGGCGCACTCCTTCATAACCTCTCAGCGTCGCGCGACACCGATCGAGAACAACTGCAAACTGGCTGTTCAGCTCAGAACGCAGAAACTTCAGGATGGCGGTGCGTCCGAGCAGATCAATGCGGATGCTTCCTTCAGACTTGGCTCGATTCAACAGACTTTTGTGCAGGTCCCGCAGGAGCGGCTTGAAATCAGAGGTTTTCTTGGACAAACCAGGAAGGAACTTCGCCAGTCCGCTGCGGTTGCTGCCCGCCGCATCGGTCATCATTACCGACTCGACGTTCCCATATTTTGCAATCAGCCCTGCAATCGTGGTGCCGGCCGCCTTGCAGAAAGTGGGGCTGAGCCACACGTCGTGCCGCACATTGTCGATGCCGAGTTGCAGGCCTTCCAAAGACAGCACCGGACAATAGCTGACCAACCGCGCAGGTTGGACAGACTGAGAGGAACCGAGTTTGAAAAAGGGGATACGCGGCACGAGATCGTCCTTTCAGCAGCGTACTATGACTGTCCGGTCGGACGATGTTACGCAAGTTATAGGTCAGCAGGACGCTGTACCGGTGGACATGAACTTCCGCGCACGATCAGATCTTAAGAAACAGTCGCTTGCGGTAAAGCAGCGCCATTGCCACCCAGCAAAACGCTACATAAACCAGCGCGAACAGCAGAGACGCGTTTGCAGGACTGGCGAAGGGCGCGAATAAACGCTGGTAGAGAGTTTCCTGAATGCTGTTTCCGCCGGCCAAGTGAATGCTATAGATCACCTTCGCCACAAATTCGGAAAAGAAGTATGCCGCGATGGCGTTAGTTCCGAAGACAAGAATCAGCTTCGTCCACGCGCCTCGGTGCCGCTTGGCATCAACGATCCAGTAACAGGCAGCGAGGCAAATCAGCGCCAGGCCTGCAGTGAAAATCACGTAGGAACTTGTCCACAGTTTCTTATTGATGGGGAACCACAGGTCCCAAGTCCGGCCCAAGGCGATTGCAATCACGCCTACAATAGCCATGCCTACAGCCTTCGATCCCTGTGAACGTGCAGTCTTGAGCCATTTTCCCGTGAGCAATCCTGCCAAACACGTCGCCACCGCCGGAATCGTGCTGATCACGCCTTCGGGATCGCGAGTGCCTTCATAAAGATGTCCCATCAGCAACTTGCGATCGAGCCACGCGGCAATGTTGCGATCGGGATCGAGCAAAGGAATGTCGTGAGTGGGAACCCCGAATCCCGGCACCGGCACAAACCGCATCAATGCCCAATAGCCGATGAGGCAGGCTGCAGCCACTGCCAACTGGGTCCGCCATCCCGTCCACAGTTCCAGCACCGAAGCGAGCACGTAGCAGATCGCGATGCGCTGCAGCACCCCATAAATCCGCCAATGGTCAAGCTGGTAATGGTTGGGAAATCCGTTGAGAAAGACTCCCAGCGCAAACAGCAAGACGCCGCGCCACAGAACGTGCTGCAGCAGGTTTGTCCGCGACTCTCCCCGCTGCAAGCGCGAAGTGAAGGAAAACGCCATTGCCACCCCTACGATGAAAACAAAAAAAGGAAATACCAAATCCGTCGGCGTCCAGCCGTTCCATTTCGCGTGTTCTAAAGGCCAGTATGACGCCGAGCTGTTGCCAGGATCATTCACCAGGATCATCAGTGCGATAGTCGCGCCCCGAAAAAGATCGAGAGATACCAACCTCTCCGTCGCCGTCGCGGGCCGTTGTTGAACGGCTGCCGGGGCCGCATTTGGCTCTGCTGCTACGCTGCCGTGCATCGCTCCTCCTCAACAGTGGTTATTGCTTGGTGTCCAGCGGGTGTTTGGCCTTCTCGTAAAATTCATTTTGCAATTGGAGGCTTGTCTGGTCAGCTTTGACGGCGCGAATCGACTCGACGATGGCTTTAATCCAGCCGTTCATCTTCCATTCGCCCAACTCGTGCGTCGCGGCGGAGCCTTCGCCAGAATAGTGATTGGGAAAACGCGCATACCACCAGATTCCGGTGTAAAGATTTTCCGGCAAGTGTAAGCGCCCAAGGTCAGCGCCAGATTGCTGGTTGGCCCGGTCCATGTGCACCAGATCAGGATGCGAGATCATCATGGTCGAAGTTTCCGATTCCCCGGCATGCATGTCCATGGATGTTTTCTTCGCAGGCCCACCCGGTGGCGTCTCGACGAGGCCGAGAACATAGACAACATAGTCGTGCTCTTTCTCGAGCTGGCTCTGAGCGAAGTATGGCAGCAAGCTCTCATTCCCACCATGTCCGTTTACGATGATGACTTTCTTGCACCCATTGCGCGCCATTTCATCGGTGGTCTCCTGCAACAATTCCAGCTGCATGTGGCTGCTGTAGGCGATGGTACCGGGTTGATGTCGCGCCTCGAAAATCTGACCAAAATAATATTCCGGATATACGACCGCATACTCCTGCTCGGCCGCATGTAGGGCCGCATAGCGCACGTTCAGCAGATCAGTTCCTATAGGAAGATGCGGTCCATGCTTCTCCAATATTCCGAAGGGCAACAGGCATGTTCCACCGGATTTGCGAATCGCCTGCATAAAATCCGGTGCCGTAAGCTCCTCCCAATGCACCGAAAGTTTTCCCTGGGCGTGGACGGCGGTCGCCCCACAGAGCAAAATGAGTACGGCTGCTAACCCATGCGCGTTCTTATACATGTTGTTTGGCCCTCAGGGGCGCAATTCTAGCATTCCGGAGGAAGTAAGACACCCGAAGCGGGGTCCGCCCGAAATGGGAGCGACCGGGGTTACTCCCGTCACCTGCCTATTTGTGACCGCCGGAGTTAAGATGCCTTGCAGGGGAAGTCATGAAAAAACCTCGCTTCGTGCTCTCACTGACGACGAACGACAACGACTATCAAATGGAGCAGGCTTCCGCTGCCCAAGAAGCCGCCAAGCGCCTGAACGTCGATCTGGAAATCCTGTACGCGGACAACGACGCCATTCAGCAGAGCCAACAGCTCCTGAAAATTATTCAGTCGAATGCCGCATCGCATCCCGACGGAATCGTCTTTGAGCCGGTTGGGGGCACCGCATTTCCGCTGGTAGCAAAGGCCGCCGCAGCTGCGGGAATTGGCTGGGTCGTGTTAAACCGCGAAGTGGAATATCTTTCAGATCTTCGCCGCGATTTTAGACTTCCGATTTTCGGCATCAGCTCCGACCACGAGGAAATCGGACGTATACAAGGGAAACAAATTGCCGCTCTGCTTCCCAAAGGCGGTTCTGTCCTGTTGATCCAGGGACCGGCCGAAAGCCTTGCAGCGAAACAACGCACCACGGGGATGTACGAAACCAAACCCATCGGGGTCCAGGTAAAAGTCATCAAAGCCAATTGGACCGAGGCCAGCGCGTACAAGGCGGTCAGCTCATGGCTCAAGCTTTCAACCTCGCTGCAAACTCCGATTGATCTGGTCGCGGCCCAGGACGATTCGATGGCGGTCGGAGCGAAGAAGGCTTTTCAAGACCTCGCGGACAATGCCGCAAAAGACAAGTTTTGGGGACTATCTTATCTGGGAATTGACGGAGTGCGGACCACGGGTCAGGCCTGGGTTCGGCGCGGGATACTGACCGCCACGGTGATTGTCCCGACCAACGCGGACCAGGGAATCGAGATGCTGGCGCACGCTGTCCAAACTGGGACGATACCCGACCAGCAGACCCTGACGGCCCCTAAGTCCTTGCCTACAATCGATGAACTCGCCAAGAACCCGGCGCGCAAGGCACAGGCTGCGGGATCAATTTAGCCCGCACTACCCACATTCGTCGATCAGATACTCCGCTCAGGGCGCGATCAGTTCCATCTTTCCGTCCCGGGTGCGGTGCAGAATCATCAGCTTTCCCTTTGCATCACGGAACACGAAGACGTCGCGATCGCGAAAATGCGCTTCCTTGATGGCCTCTTCGAGCGTCATCGGACGCATAGCCACGGCATCTTCTGACCGAACCAGATGCACTTCTTCCGACTTCGTTGCCGCCGGAAACTTGTGGACAACCATGGAAACCGAGGCTGGACCAGCCACGCCTGCGGCAGCTGCAGACTTGGCCTCCGGCTCGAGGCTCCCGTCGCCATTCCATTTGTTATGATTGCGACGCTTTTTGGTAATAATGCGAGTCTTGTTCTTGAGGGCTTGTTTTTCCAGATGGTCAAGCGCTTCTCCGATGGCAGCCCCCATGTTGCTAGCCTGCGCCAGTCCGACCAGCGGACCGATACACGAGTTGATTGTGATTTCTGCCTTGTGACGGTGCTTCTCGATGGCGAGAATCACCTTGGTGTCGAACTTATCGCGTAGGATTTTGCGGATTTTTGTTAGCCCAGTTTCAACTTCTTTGCGGTTTGCGGGAGTAACTTCGTAGTGCCTGCCAGTGTATTCCACGTTCATGTGCAACCTCCAGGTTGAGGTTTAAAGCGGCACTGCAAAACTAGCTGTGAGCTGCGAGCCTTGAGCTG
>Ga0209580_10001503_pt1 | contig 10727 bp, 6 predicted proteins | sample Coa_R1_5_FD_187153 | JGI IMG/M metagenome (GOLD analysis project Ga0209580, IMG submission 187153) | Surface soil microbial communities from Centralia Pennsylvania, which are recovering from an underground coalmine fire - Coalmine... | ecosystem: Environmental > Terrestrial > Soil > Unclassified...
TTTCGCGGAAGTAAAAGGGCCCCGGACTAGTTCAGGAAAACTCTACATGAAAGGGACAAAGGTCCGGCGCGAAGTCACTCAGGGCAATACGGGGATTATGATCTCCCGCCCCGATAAGGACGTGATCTGGAACCTGAATCCGGCTGGCAAGACTTATCTTGAGATGACTGGGATAGGAAATATGCCAACATCCGACGCGGACATCGCAGCGGCGCTCAAAGACCTGGGGGAGAGGAAACTCGTGGGCGAAGAAAGCATCAACGGCTATTTATGCGACAAATATGCCTTCACTTACCACGACAAGTCGATGGGAACTCAATACCAGTGGATATCGAAGAAGCTCAAGGTCATGATCAAGATGGATAGCGAAGGCTCGCCGTTCAAGATGTCGACGGAATTCAAGAATATCAAGGAGGAATCCGTCCCCGATTCTCTGTTCGAGCTGCCAGCGGGGTACACGAAGATCTCGATACCCGGGCTCAAGAAGTGAGGCGGCCCCGCGGTCTTAGATCTGACGAGGCCGCCCCCAAAATCAGAAGGTAAGCCGAAGCGCCATTTGCATGTTCCGCATCGGGCTGGCAATGTCGAAGATCTTGCCGGCTGTTCCGGAATCGACGGCCGAGTCCGGCAGGGCCAGATTCGTGTTATTGAAGACGTTGAAATTCTCCCAGCGGAATTGCAGCTTGTAGCGTTCGGTCAGAGAGAAGTCCTTGGCGAGCGCCCAATCGGCGGTGAACAGTCCGGGGCCGCGCAGCGAGTCGCGCTTCGCGTTCCCGAACAAAAAGGGCGCGGGAACCGCGTAGGCCAATGGATTGAACCACTCGTTCCGATTCTGGTTGACGCCCTTGAGCGGATCGCCTACCTTGTCGGGCCGAAGCGACATGTCAGAGTTGAGCGATGCGTTGTTGTTCAACCCCGGCGAAAACGGCAGTCCACTCTCCACGCTGGTGATGCCGTTGAATTGCCATCCGTTGAGCAGCACTCCGGTCACGCCATGCGCGTCGGAAAAGTAACGGCGGCCTTTGCCGAACGGCAGATAATAAGTGTGCGCCAGTGTAAACACCTGCGTCCGGTCAAACCCCGCGGGGCCGTAATCCATGTTGGCGTTGTACTGGTTGGTCGGTGTTCCGAATTCTCCGAAATCGTTGGTTCGGGAATACGTGTAAGAGCCGAGAAGCGTGTAGTTGGTTCCCAGACGCTTTTCGGCCCTGATCTGGAGCGCTTTGTAATTGCTGCTGGTGCAGTCGCACTTGTCGAAAATGCCCTGCTCGATGCCGAATTGCCGAAACAGTGGGCGGCGCGGATCGAAATCGCCCGGCCCCGGCACAGCAGCGTTCAGGTTGAAACCGCCGTTCAGATGGCGGCCGATGTTGCCGACATACCCCACCGACACATTGACATTTGCCGCTCGACGGTAACGTTCCACTGGTCCACGTACGGGATTTTCTGGTTCGCTGGAGTGTATGCGTCGCCGATGCCATTGGGCAGTGGCAGCAGACCGTTCGACGGAATCGTGGGGAACACCACCGCCGGCGGCGCCGTCGTCAGCCCGAACACCGGGAAGAACGAAGACGCGCCGCGCAAATCCTGCGTCACTATGGACGGATAAATGTCCGCCGCGAGGTTGTTAAAGGTCCAGCCGAAAGTCCCCTGGAAATAGCTGCGGCCGTAACCGGTGCGCACGACAGTTTTCGAGTTGAGCGCATAAGCCAGGCTCACGCGCGGCGAAAAGTTGCTCCACTGAATTTGCGCATTCCCGGACCTGGAGATGCCGCCGATGCCCGGTATCCGCACCAGATTGTCGGTCACGTCATACCGCCCGCCTTGCCCGCTGTTGAGTGAGAAATCCGGGAACCAGGTATCCCAGCGCAATCCGTAACCAAAGGTCAGCTTGGGAGTGAGACGCCAGGTGTCCTGAGCAAAATAGAACATGCGGTTCTGCCGGTCCTCCTGCGTAGTCGAAATTTGTGAAAAGCGGCGGAAATGGTCTGGCGCGCCTAACAAGAAAGACGCGAGGCCCAGGCCGCCGGTTGAGGGCGCGAGCGACGTCACGCTGGGATCGAAATCATACACACCGGCGCGGTGATCGTCGCTAGGCAGCCGCTGGTTCCAGGCCAGCTCGATCGTGGCGCCCCACTTGAAGGTGTGATTGCCGGAAATCTTGGTCCAGTTGCTGACGAAATCGTTGAGCGACTCTCTCTGCTGCAGCGGGCAGTTGCAGCGATACCCCATCTGGAATCCACCTGTTCCATTGATATTCAGATCCGGCAACCCGAAGGTATCCGGCCTCCCCTGGATATTCAATCCCGGAATGCCGGCCTGGTCGGCCAGCGTTTGACTGGCGTCCAGCGAACTGACGGCCACACGGTAGCGCGAGAAACCGTAACGAAACTCCGTCAGAAAATTCGGATTGAAGGTGTAGCTGGTGGAAACCGCGAGGTTCTGGTTGCGGGCGTTCGAGGCTCCGGTGAAGCCCCACGCCGAAAATGCCGGGCCGCCGTACAGGCCGAACGGGCCGGGAGCCTTGATATCTGCGCCCAGGTAACTGTAGCGGCCGAAATACCGGATTTTATCGGTGAGATAGTGGTCCATCCGCACGTCGAACTGGTTGGTATCGTAGTTCTCGACTGCGCTCGTGACATAGTTGTTGTCGGCTGGATTGGACGGCGAAAGATTCGGGCTGGGCAGAAAGCCCATCAATTTTGCCGCAGGTGCGGAAATCTGGCCGGGCGGAATCATGTTGCCGGAAAACGGAATCCGGCCCGTGCCGTCCGGGTTGCCTGTGGTGGGATCGAAGATGGGTACACTCAGATCGCTCAGGTTGCCCGACCGCTCCGCCAGCGTGGGGACGCGCAAAGTCTCCGATGCGCCGATACGCCGCCGCGTGCCCTGGTAATCGCCAAACCAGAACAGCTTGTCCTTGATGATGGGGCCGCCCGCCGATCCCCCGAACTGGTTCCAGCGCAACTCAGGAATGCCGCGGTTATCCGGTGATGGTGTTCCGGGCTCGTGCAGGCCCTGCGTGAACGGGTCTCTTGCCTGGAAGATGTTGTTTTGCAGGAAGTCAAACAGCGAACCGTGCAGGGCGTTGCTGCCCGATTTCGTTTCCACGCGAACCACCGCACCGCCGGCCTGAGTAAACTCGGCGTCGTAGTTACTGGTAGCGATGCTGGACTCGGCTACGGAGTCGACCGCAGGGTTCACCATCACGATGCCCAGAACGGCGTCGTTGTTGTTCATACCGTCCAGCAGGTAGTTCGTGCCGGCAAACTCCTGGCCGTTGGTGTTTACCAGCGTCGAGCCTTGCGGATTCTCACTCGGCGCATGCTGGAATGTGTTGATCGTGGCGCCCGGTACCAGCAATGTCAGATTTGTAAAATTACGGTTCAGCACGGGAAGCTGCGTGATCTGCTGATTGCTCATGCTGGTAGTCACTTCGGCGCGATCCGTCTCGAGACCCGGCGGAGCTTCTCTAACTGTAATTTCCTGAGTGCTGGCGCCGATTGCGAGCGTGGCGTCCACCCTTGCAGTCAACCCGACGGTTACCGTAACATCCTGTTGTGAGAATGTCTTAAATCCCGATTTGTTAATAGATACTTTGTAAGTGCCCGGTGTGAGCTGTGCTTGTACATAATTACCAGAATCATTAGTCACTACCGTAAAGACAGTATTTTTGTTCATATCAGTAATGGTCACTCTGGCGGCTGGCACTACTGCTCCCGAGCTATCCATCACTGTGCCGATAATGCTTCCGTATATCGCTTGCGCCTGGGCGCATGGCACAATCACGGCCAACAGTGCAAGAAATGAGATCGTTAGCGCGAACGTCGATTTATTTCCAAAAAACATATGCCTCCACCTCGTCGAAATTCTATTTGTGAAAGTTCATCCCAGCATTACGTAGCCCTAGTGTAGCGCGGCATAAATAGTAACGATTATAGAATTCGTGTCGTCTTTATATAGGAGGACTGAAGACGATGCGCGTGGCTCGACCCGTGCTTTTGAGTTCTGACCAGCAAGAAATCCTGGAATCTCGCGCCCGAGCGCGCAGCGCGCCGGCGCGGAGCGTGGAACGAGCGCGGATCGTCTTGTTGGCCGGAGCCGGGCTGCAAGATCAGCAGATCGCGGCTAAGTTGAAGATCACACCGGAGAAGGCCGCACGCTGGCGGAATCGGTTTCTGGACGGCGGCTTTACGGCGCTGGATAAAGATGCGCCGCGCCCAGGAAGAACGCCAACCATCTCACCGGCCAAAGTGCAAGAAGTGATCCGGAAAACCACGCAGGAGACGCCCGGCAATGCGACCCACTGGAGCACGCGCACCATGGCGGAGGCCGCAGGCCTGAGTGAAAAGAGCGTGCGCCGGATCTGGCATAAACATGGTCTGAAGCCGCACTTGGCTCGGACCTTCAAGGTGAGCCGCGATCCCGAGTTCGCCGAGAAGTTGGAGGCCATCATCGGGCTTTATCTGAATCCACCGGAACACGCCATCGTTCTCTGCGCCGACGAGAAGAGCCAGATCCAAGCACTGGACCGCACGCAACCTGGCCTGCCGCTAAAGAAGGGGCGCTGCGGAACCATGACCCACGACTACAAGCGCAACGGGACGGCCACCCTATTTGCGGCCATGAGCACTCTCGATGGCAGCGTAATCAGCATGTGCGACGACCGGCACCGGCATCAGGAGTGGCTGAAATTCCTGCGCGTGATTGACCAAGTTACCCCTACAGGCAAGCAAATCTATCTGATCGCGGATAACTATGCCACGCACAAACATCCCAAGGTCGAGAGGTGGCTGGCCCGCCATCGGCGCTTCCATGTGTACTTCACTCCCACCAGCAGTTCCTGGCTCAACATGGTGGAGCGATTCTTCCGCGACCTCACTCAGAACCGCCTTCGGCGCGGCATCTTTCGCGATGTCGAGGAACTGATCATGGCCATCGGCGACTACATCGACCGGCACAACAACCATCCCAAACCGTTTGTCTGGACCGCCAAAGCGTCCGATATCCTGGAAAAGGTCAAGCGCGCCCGCCACGCGCTGCATAATCGTTAATCTGCATGCCGCACTACACTAGGACTCCGCGCAAACAGATCTATTGGCGCTTTCCCGATCTTCCCCGCAAATCCTCATGAGCCGCCAGTACTTGAACCTCACGACGGGCGCATGGTGGCAGCTTCGCCGGAATTGGCGACTCCCGCTCTCCCTGATGTTACTCTGGCAAACGCTGGTTCCCGGATGGCTATTTTCGATGCTAACGACCGTCCAGAGAGTCACAACGCGCAAGCAGCTGGCTCGGGCGACCATCCGGGATGCCATCGTGATCATTGGTTACTGGCGTTCCGGCACCACGCTACTGCACGAGTTACTCTGCGTCGACACGCGCTATTCTTTTCCGACGACGCATGCTTGCATGAACCCACACCATTTCCTGCTGACGGAAGCATATGTGGTGGCGCATGGCGGCCCCGGCGTAACGCGGCCAATGGATCAAATGGAAGTCCGGCCCGAGTCGCCCCAGGAGGATGAGTTCGCGCTTCTGTCGCTGGGCGCTCGCTCGCCCTACGAAGCGCTGCTCGCCCCACGGCAACTCACTCAAGCACTGAAACTGGCCGACCCCCGCGATCTCACGGCGACAGACCAGAAGCGGTGGCGCTCGGTCTTTCTCAGTTTCCTAAGCGGTGTATCGGTTCGCGGCGCGGCGCGCCCGCTCATCCTGAAATCCCCCACTCACGGTTATCGGATCGCCACGCTTCGGGAACTATTGCCGGACGCTCGCTACATTCTTATTGTGCGCAATCCCGCCACGCACTTCGAGTCGGTGATCCGGATGTGGCGCAGAATGTTCGAAACCTACAGCCTCGGACCGATCCCATCGGATGATGAGATCCGCGAGGCTGTCCTCGCCGATCGTGTGCGCTTTGAGGCAAAGCTAGCCTTTGGCGCCGCCGGTCTGCCCGGGAGTCGATTTGTCGTGTTAGCCTACGAATCCTTGATTGCCGATCCCGTCGGGGTGGTCGGGCACCTCTACGAGCGCTTGGATCTCGGCGATTTTGCCCTAGTACGCGATCGCGTTGCCAGCGAAGCGGCGCTCCGGCGCGAATACCGGCCGCTCAGCCGCCAAGCGCCCTGTTTGTGGCGCAAGCGAATCAATACGGAATGGGTATCGGTATTCACTCAGTACGGGTACAACCTGCTCTGAGGATGCCGGTGCATATGTACGGCAAGTGCTTGCCATGGACTCCTGCGAACCAGGTTGGCTAGGATTCAGCATGCCGCGTACAATCGCCGCTACAGAGACCTCTCAAACCGACACATTCGATCAGATTCGTCCGGCGAATGCGCCTCGGCGTTACTTTGCCCCCTTGGATGGCATCCGAGCCATCGCCATCCTGGCCGTGCTGCTTTTCCACATCTCGCCCTCGGCGCTCAGGGGCGGATTCACCGGAGTGGACGTCTTCTTTGTCCTTTCCGGTTTTCTGATCACATCCATTATCCTGAATGATCTCCGCGAAGGCAGTTTCTCCATACGGGAGTTCTACCTGCGCCGTATTCAGCGGCTTTCGCCTAACGTCGTCGTCACGGTTCTGGGCGTCCTTCTTTTATGGATAATCTTTCTTCCGCAAAGCACGGCCCGCCAGGTTGGACAGCACGGTCTTTGGACGCTCTTTAATCTCTCCAACATCTATGTCTGGAAAAACCTCGGCGGGTACCTGGGGCAGGCTGCCGAATGGGCGCCGCTGACCCACACTTGGTCTCTGGGGGTCGAAGAGCAATTCTATCTGTTCTACCCGGGTTCCCTCTTGCTGCTGGTCCGGTTCCAACCCGGACGAGTGCAGTCATGGCTGACTGTCGCCACGATTCTGGGCTTCGGTCTCTGCCTCTATGGCACCTACACGCACCCGGTAGCGACGTTCTATTATCTGCCGACCCGTGTCTGGGAGTTGCTGCTTGGCGCAGCCTTGGCAGCCCATCGGATGCCGCTTCGCACCAGGGTGGCGCAGTTGCGGCGGACGCTCGGACGGAACGCTCAGGAGGCGATAGGCTTGACCGGTCTCGGCTTGATCATCGTGGGTTACATCCTGATACCCGATGTCAGTAGCTTCCCGGGCTGGGTAGCGATTGCGCCCACCACGGGAACAGCGCTTGTTCTGTTCTCGCTCGCGGATGAGCACACGCGGCTGGCGCAGGGGTTGTCATGCTCCTTCCTGGTGGGAACGGGTAAGCTGTCCTATTCCCTTTACCTTTGGCATTGGCCGCTCATCACCCTCGGGAAGACTCTGGCGAGTTTATATGGAAAGCCTCTCATCTACGGCTCTGTTGCCGGCGCCATCGTCGGCATCCTACTGGCCTTGGGGGTCTTTGTATTCGTCGAGAAACCACTCCGTAAGAGGAGCCCCGGACGAACTTGGCGATTGGCAGTAATTGCTACCGGATTTTCGATCGTCGCTTTCGGTGCCGTGGCTGTTTCGTCTCGACGTCGGGTGGCAGATCCGGACCACCGATTCGATACACCGACGTTTTTCGGAGACCTATATACCGCTGGCAAGGCATTGCCTGACCCGGCCACGAGGCTTGGCTTTTATGACGCATATGTCGAACCAAGGCCCGTTCGCCCAGATGATTCCTGGCGTACGGGTGGTGTCGTGCATCTCTTTGGGGGCGGTCACCCCAAGGTTGTGGTTTTTGGCAGCTCCCACGCATTAATGTACGCAAAGCTCATCGATGACATTTGCCGCAAGATGGGGATTTCTGTAGCGTTTCTCGCGGCAGAATACGGAGCGCCTGCTTTCTTTACCCACACACTCAACACTAATTTCTTCTCCCCGATCGAAGCGCAGCTATTTGATGAAGCCCGGAGGAATTGGCTTCGGGAATGGCACCCCGAGGCCCTTTTTGTCGTTGATCGCTGGATCGAGAGTGCCGGCACGCCGAGGGGTTTTGACAAGGACCTGAGGTCATTTCTCACGGAAGTTAGCCCGATGGTTGGTCGCGTCCTTCTCGTTGCCCAGGTTCCCGTCCTGGGAGGAGCGGACCTGGTCAACCTGCGAGAGTTTGTTACCTGGCGAATGCGAGCAGTGAAGGATCTGCCCCAATTCGACCCCGATCAGGAAGAACCCCTGCGCAAACAGTCGGTCGCACTAGCGGAAGCGGCCACCAAGGACTTCCCAAACCTCCACGTGCTACGCGCAGATCTCCCTTTCTATAAGGAAGACGGGTCCGTGCGATATTTATCAGGGCGGACCTTCTTCTATGTCGACAACAACCACCTAACCAGTGCGGGTGCCGAGGTGGTTCGAGGTTTGTTCCAATGTGCAATTGCCGACGCCCATCGCTCCGCCCTCCCTTGAACTTGTGGAAAACGCTTCATCGATAAACAACCGCGCTACGTCAGACATGAGCCGATGAAAATGAACCTCACCTTCTGATGCGTGGATCACGCGCTGTCATCTACGGATCGACCACGCCAATCGACCAGCTTCGCTTTATGGCTGTCGCTTTCGCTGGCTGGTGTCCCTGCTCCCCACCGAGTGGTCGCTCTCTGCTTCCTGCCGCCAGTCCCGTCTGGTAGCGGTTGGGCGTTGCGCGCATCAGCGAAAGGGCTGCCTTTCCGCGGTTATCTGGCGCTGTCGTCGCTGCCGGTGATTGGCTTCCGCGATCGCTGGAGAGGAATCGTGGCCGGAGCATCGATATTTGTCCTCGGAGTACTCATGGGAAACGGCCAACATTTTGTGTACGGCCACGGAGTCGAATTCGGCGACGTAATTGCAAAACGGTGCGGGCGGGAGCTGCGGAACCCTGCTCGGCGTACCCGTCCGGACCTAATTGCAATCCTTTGAGTCACGCCTAATTCTCTGCCGCGCGGCTTAGTCCACGACAATCTGATTCCTACTTGTGACACCCTGAGCCGAAGGTGCGTTCGGAACTCCGAGCCGTTGCGCCACCAGAAGGAATTGGCGCACCTTACCCGTGGCAATTTTGTGCGCCGGATCCGGGGGCTTGACGTACAATAGCCTGCGTGCCCAAAAAAACGTTTCTTGATCGTACGGGGAAAGTAGCATTTTGCATCTTCGTCGGCTGCGCCCAGGCTTCCGCAGCGGACCTGTTTGAAAAATCCGAGTTCATGATCCCCATGCGCGATGGCGTCAAGCTCCACACCGTCATCTTCACGCCCAAAGATCGCACCGGGCCCCTGCCTATCCTGTTAGAGCGGACTCCCTACGGCGTCCCTTCCGACATGGCTCAGATCGAGCCCAATAGCCTGTGGAGCGGGATCGCCGCCAGAAGCGAATCTCTGATCGAGGATGGCTATATCTTCGCGTTTCAGGACATCCGTGGCCGGTTCAAATCCGAAGGCGCCTTCGTCATGCTGCGGCCTCCGCGGAACCGTGCCGATCGCCGAGCCATCGATGAGAGCACCGATACGTACGACTCCATCGATTGGATGCTCAAAAATGTCCCCGGCAACAACAGCCGCGTCGGCCTGGTGGGTGTTTCTTATGACGGCTGGCTGGTTACCATGGCCCTGCTCGATCCCCACCCCGCCCTCAAGGCCGCCTCCGAGCAGGCAACTCCGGCCGACATGTTTCTCGGCGACGACTTCCACCACAATGGCGCGTTCCGCCTCAGCTATGGCTTCGAATATTCGTCCATGATGGAGACCTCGAAGGAGGCGAACACCAACTTCGCGTTCGATCGTACCGATACCTATCAGTGGTATCTCGATCTCGGCGTGCTTTCCAATGCCAACGAGAAATACTTCCATCGCAAAATACCAACCTGGAACGACTTCGTCGCCCACCCCAATTACGACGAGTTCTGGCAAAAACAGGGTTTTGCTCGATACATTCATGGCTCGCCCAAAGTGCCGAATCTCAACGTCGCCGGCTGGTGGGATCAGGAAGATTTTTACGGCCCGGTAAGAGCCTATGAGCTGTATGAGACCTCCGATCCGCAACATCTGAACTACCTCGTTGCCGGACCCTGGAATCACGGCGGATGGGACGACCCCGATGGCAGCAAGCTCGGCGACATCCCATTCGACAGCAACACCAGCAAGTATTTTCGCCAGCACATCGAAGCACCTTGGTTCGCCTACTGGCTGCACGACAAAGGCTCGCGCGACTTCGCCGAAGCCACCGTCTTCCAAACCGGCTCCAACCGCTGGGAGACCTACGATTCGTGGCCGCCCGCCTCTGCCCGCCCCACCAACATTTACATGCGTGCCGGGGGCAAGCTGTCGTTCGATCCGCCGCCTTCCAACGAAACAGACGCATTCGATAGCTACATCTCCGATCCCGCGCATCCCGTGCCCTACCGCCACCGCCCCGTCTCCGCGACTTACCCCAATGGCGGCTGGCCGACCTGGCTGGTCGAAGATCAGCGTTTCGTGGATAACCGTATGGATGTTCTCACCTGGCAAACCGAGCCGCTCAAAAACGCGGTCAAGATCGCAGGCGATATCGTGGCGCGGATTTTCGCCTCAACGTCCGGCAGCGATTCAGACTGGGTGGTAAAGCTGATCGATGTCTATCCCGATCCTTACCCGCAAAACCTGCAGTTGGCGGGTTACCAGTTGATGATCGCCGATGAGATTCTGCGTGGACGCTTCCGCAACAGCTTCGAGCATCCCGAGGCCGTCGCGCCCGGAGCCGTGACGCCGTACGCGATCGATCTGCACACTAACGATCACGCCTTCCTCAAAGATCACCGCATCATGGTCCAGAT
>Ga0209580_10001505_pt1 | contig 10723 bp, 9 predicted proteins | sample Coa_R1_5_FD_187153 | JGI IMG/M metagenome (GOLD analysis project Ga0209580, IMG submission 187153) | Surface soil microbial communities from Centralia Pennsylvania, which are recovering from an underground coalmine fire - Coalmine... | ecosystem: Environmental > Terrestrial > Soil > Unclassified...
TCTGCTGCTGCTGGGCACGTGGGACACCGCAAGGGTGCCGCTCGACGTGTTCCCCGAGTTCGTGCCGGTGCAGGTGGAGATCCAGACCGAGGCCCCGGGGCTTGCGCCCGAACAGGTCGAGCAGCTGGTGACGCGACCGGTCGAGGCGGCGGTCAACGGCGCGCCCGATCTGGCCGCCATGCGCTCCGAGTCCATCCCCGGCCTGTCGGTCGTATCGCTGAACTTCACCGACCGCGCCGACGTCTACCGGGCGCGCCAGGGAATCGCCGAGCGGGTCGCGGCCATCGGCAGCGCGTTGCCCGCCGGCGTGGGGCCGCCGTCACTGTCGCCGCTGGTCTCGAGCACCATGGACCTGCTCAAGATCGGCCTGGTCTCGACGCGCCTCGACCCGTACGCGCTGCGTGATCGCGCCGAGTGGGTGCTGAAGCCGCAGCTGCTCGCGGTGCCGGGCGTGGCGCGCATCACCGTGTTCGGCGGCGCGGTGCGCCAGATCCAGATCCAGCCGCAGATGGACAAGCTCGCGGCGTACGGGCTGACCCTTACCGAGCTCGCCGACGCCGGCCGGGCCGCACTCGCGCTGCGCGGCGCCGGCTTCCTTGACCTGAAGGCGCAGCGAGTGCTCATCGAGTCGCCCACCCCCTCACCCGATCCCGCGGTGGTGGCGGAGGCCGTCATCGCCGTACGCCAGGGCGTGCCGGTGCGCTTGCGCGACGTGGCGCGCGTCAGCGAGGCGCCGGCACTGCAGACCGGGGACGCGCTCATCCAGGGTCAGCCCGGGGTGCTGCTGTCGATGTCGAGCCAGTTTGGCGCCAACACCCTTACCGTGACGCGCGCGGTGGAGCAGGCCCTCGCGACCCTGACGCCCGAACTCAAGGCGGACGGCATCCAGGTCTACCCGGCGCTGCATCGACCGGCCAATTTCATCGAGGGGGCGCTGCACGACATCAGCCAGTCGCTGCTGCTGGCGGGCGTGCTGATACTGCTGGTGCTGTTCGCGTTCCTGCGCAACTGGCGCTCGGCGGCCATCTCCTTCCTCGCCATCCCCCTGTCTCTGGTCGCCGCCGCCGTGGTGCTGGGACGTTTCGGCTTCACCCTCAACACCATGACCCTGGGCGGCTTCGCCGTGGCGCTCGGCGTACTGGTCGACGACGCCATCATCGGTATCGAGAACACGCTGCGCCGGCTGCGGCAGAACGCCGCCAGCGAGGCGCCACAGCCGCGTCTGGACATCATCCGCGACGCGACGGTCGAGATCCGCGGCCCGGTGCTGTACGCGACGCTGGTGGTGCTGGTCGTGTTCGTGCCGGTACTCGCAACCTCGGGGGTTCAGGGCCGCTTCGTCGGCCCGCTGGCGATCGCGTTCATGCTCTCGGTGCTCGCCTCCCTCGGCGTGGCCCTCACCGTGACCCCGGCGCTCTCGGCACTGCTGCTATCACCGCGCGCGGGACAGGCCGAGCCTCGCTGGATCGCGGCGCTCAAGCGCTGGCAGGCGCGCTGCATACACTTCGCCGACCGGCGCTTCGTGCCGGTGGTCGCCGGCCTCGTGATCCTGTTCGCGGCCACGCTCGCGGTGCTGCCGCTGCTCAGCGGACAGTTCATGCCCGACTTCCGCGAGGGTCACTTCGTCGTGCAGGTCGACAGCGCGGTGCCCGGCACCTCGCTCGGGGAGATGCGCCGTCTCGGCGGCCGCATCAGCCGCGAGCTGCTGGCGCTGCCCTTCGTCGCGACTGTCGAGCAGCAGCTGGGTCGCTCCGAGGGCGGTGAGGACACCTGGGGTACGCAGCGCAGCGAGTTCCACGTCGAGCTCAAGCGCGACGTCGCCGTCGACCAGGCCGAGGCCCAGGACCGGATCCGCAAGGTGCTGGCCGGTTATCCCGGTCTCAACGTCGAGGTGGTGACCTTTCTCGGCGATCGCCTGAGCGAGAGCCTCACCGGCGAGACGGCTCAGGAAGTGATCAACATCTTCGGCGAAGATCTCAGCACGCTCGACAGCGTCGCGGCCGCGGCCGGCGATGCGCTGGCGAAGGTGCCGGGGGTGGTCGACCTGCAGGTCTCGCACGTCGCGCAGACTCCGGCCATGCGGGTCACGCTGCAGCCGGAGCGGCTCGCCGCCCGCGGCCTGCGGGCCCAGGACGTGCTGGAGACGGTGCAGGAGGCCTACGCCGGCGCGACCGTCGGTCAGGCCTATGCGGGGGTGCGCAGGGTGGACGTCGTGCTGATCGCACCGGAGGCCGTGCGGCAGCGCGCCGAGCAGCTCGGGGCGCTCGCCATCGCCAGCCCGTTCGGGCCGGTGCCGCTGCACGAGGTCGCCGACGTCACCCCCTCCGAGGGCCGCTTCAGCATTCTGCACGAGGACGGGCAGCGGCGCGTGGCGGTGACCTTCAACGTCAAGGGCGCGAATCTGCAGAGCGTGGTGCGGGCGGCCAAGCAGCGCCTGGCCGCGGCACTGCCGGCGCGCGGCGGCATCCACTGGCAGTTTACCGGTCAGGCGGAGGCCGGCCACGCCGGCGTCATCGAGCTGGTGTTCTACGCGGTGCTGGCGCTCGCCCTGGTAGTGCTGCTGCTGTTCCTGTGCTTCCAGCGCCGCGCGCACCCGTGGCTGGTGCTGGCCAATCTGCCCTTCAGCCTGATCGGCAGCGTACTCGCGATCACCGTGACCGGGATCGGGTTGTCGGTCGGCACCTTGGTGGGGCTCGCGACGGTGTTCGGGGTCGGGGCGCGCAACTCGATCCTGCTGCTGGCCCACTACGAGCACCTCACCGACGCGGAAGGAGCGGCCTGGAACGAGGCCACCGTGCTGCGCGGTGCGGCGGAGCGACTGGTGCCCATCCTCATGACCGCCACCGTCACCGCCCTGGGGCTCGCACCGCTCGCCCTCGGCATGAACCGTCCCGGCCAGGAGATCGAAGGCCCGATGGCGGTGAGCGTGCTGGGGGGGTTGCTGAGCTCGACCCTGCTGAATCTCCTGGTGCTGCCGGCCTTCGCCCGACGCTTCAGCTATCGCACCGCGGCGCCGATGCACGAGTAGCGTGTCGGCGCCGTTCGTGCGGCGCACCCGGCCGATTGCGTATAGTTTCCCGCATGAGCGCCGGCATTCCTTCCGCGGCACCCCTGACGCAGGCGCGGCGCATCGTCGTGAAGGTGGGCTCGGCGCTGCTGGTGGACGCCGAGACCGGGCGCGTCAACCGCGCCTGGCTCGAGACCCTGCTCGAGGACCTGCTGCGCCTGCGGCGGCGCGGGCAGCGCGTCATCCTGGTGTCATCCGGGGCGATCGCGCTCGGCCGCCGCCGCCTCGGACTGCTGAAGCACGGACCGCTGCGCCTCGAGGAGAGCCAGGCGGCGGCGGCCGTCGGCCAGATCCGCCTGGCGCACGCGTACAAGGAGCTGCTCGAGGGACACGACGTGACGGTGGCGCAGGTACTCCTGACGCTCGAGGACAGCGAGCAGCGCCGCCGCTACCTCAATGCGCGCGCCACCCTCGAGGCGCTGCTGGCGCTCGGCGCGCTGCCCGTGATCAACGAGAACGACACGGTGGCGACCGCCGAGATCCGCTACGGCGACAACGACCGCCTGGCGGCGCGCGTGGCGCAGATGACCGCGGCCGACTGCCTGGTGCTGCTCTCGGACGTCGACGGGCTCTACAGTGCCGACCCGCGCCGCGCGCACGGCGCGCGCTTCATCCACGAGGTGCGCGAGATCACCCCGGAGATCGAGGCCATGGCCGGGCGCTCGGTGTCCGGCGTCGGCACCGGCGGCATGACATCCAAGATCGTGGCCGCGCGCATTGCCGTCGCCGCCGGCTGCCACATGTGCATCGCCGCGGGCAGCTACCGCCACCCGTTGCGCCGCATCGAGGAGGGCGCCCACTGCACCTGGTTCATCCCCACCGCCACCCCGGTGGCGGCGCGCAAGCAGTGGATCGCCGGCACGCTGCGCCCGGCCGGCGCCATCACCATCGACTCCGGCGCACTGCGTGCGCTGCTCGAGGGCCGCAGTCTCCTGCCCGCGGGCGTCACCGGGGCGCGCGGCCGCTTCGAGCGCGGCGACACGGTGAGCGTGCTGAACGCCGACGGCGCCGAGGTGGCGCGCGGCATCATCGCGTATTCCGATCAGGACGCGGCCCGCATCCTGGGGCGCAAGTCCTCCGAGATCGAGGAGCTGCTCGGCTTCCGCGGGCGTGACGAGATGATCCACCGCGACGACCTGGTGCTCATGCGCGCGGACCCGGCGGCGGCCGCGCCCGTGGCGCTGGCCGCGCCGAGCGGGCCCTGAGGCCCATGAACGCCTCCGCCTTGAGCGAGCTGATGGACGGGCTCGGCCGGGCCGCCGCCGCCGCGGCGCAGGTTCTGGCGCTGGCTCCCGCGGCGCAGAAGGATGCAGCGCTTGCGGCCGCGGCTGCGGCGGTGCGCGCGCAGGGCGGCGCGATCCTGGCTGCCAACGAGCGCGACCTGGCGGCGGCGCGCGCTGCGGAGCTGAGCGCTCCCAAGCTCGAGCGGCTGCGCCTCGATGCGCGCCGCATCGAGGCCATCGCGGCCGGCATCGATGCGGTGCGCGCGCTGCCCGACCCGATCGGTACCACGGTGGCCGAATGGCAGCGTCCCAACGGCCTGCGCATCCAGCGCGTGCGCGTGCCGCTCGGAGTGATCGGCATCATCTACGAGAGCCGGCCGAACGTGACCGCGGACGCCGGCGCCCTGTGCCTGAAGTCGGGCAACGCCGCGCTGCTGCGCGGCGGCTCCGACAGCCAGCACTCGAGCGCGGCGCTGCACCAGTGCCTGGTGGCCGCACTGACCGCGGCGGGGCTGCCGCCGACGTGCATCCAGCTGGTGCCCACCGCCGACCGTGCCGCGGTCGGCTACATGCTGGCGGGGATGAGCGAGTACCTCGACGTGCTCGTGCCGCGCGGCGGCAGGAGCCTGGTCGAGCGCGTGCAGCGCGAAGCGCGCGTGCCGGTGATCGGACACCTCGAGGGCAACTGCCACGTGTACATCGACCGCGACGCCGACCTGGCCATGGCGCGTGCCATCGCCCTCAACGCCAAGATGCGGCGCACGGGTATCTGCGGCGCAGCCGAGACGCTGCTCATCGATCGCGGCTGCGCCGCCACCCATCTGGCGCCGGTGGTGCGCGACCTGCTGGAGGCGGGCTGCGAGGTGCGCGGCGACGCCACCGTGCAGCAGGCGGACCCACGCGTGCGCCCGGCGAGCGAGGCGGACTGGTACACCGAGTACCTCGACGCCATCATCGCGGCCCGGGTCGTCGAGGGGGTCGATGCCGCCATCGCGCACATCGCCCGGTATGGTTCGGCGCACACCGAGTCCATCGTCACCGCGAACCCGGCGACCGCCGAGCGCTTCCTGCAGCGAGTCGACAGCGCCATCGTGCTGCACAACGCCTCGACGCAGTTCGCCGACGGCGGCGAGTTCGGCATGGGAGCGGAGATCGGCATCTCCACCGAGCGCTTTCACGCCCGCGGCCCGGTCGGGGTCGAGCAGCTCACCAGCTACAAGTACGTGGTGCGCGGGGCCGGCCAGGTGCGGCCGTGAACGGCGGCGCGCCTCAGCGGCTGCGCTCGTGGGCGTGCGCGCCCGACTCCGCGCCCGGCGCCGCGCAGCGCTCGCAGTTCACCCAGCCGGAGTCCCCGCCCACGTAGTGCTCCTTCTTCCAGATGGGCACGCGGTGCTTGACCTCGTCGATGATGAAGCGGCAGGCGCGGAAGGCCTCGTCGCGGTGCGCGGCGCTGACGCCAACCCATACCGCCAGCTCCCCGATTCCCAGCTCCCCGACGCGGTGCGCACACAGTGCGTGCGCCACGCCGAAGCGCTCGCGGGCCGCGGCGATGATGCGCTCGCCCTCGCGCACGGCGAGCGCCTCGAAGGCCTCGTATTCGAGCCGCCGCACGCGCTCGCCCTCGTTGTGATCGCGCACCCAGCCCTCGAAGGCGGCGTAGCCGCCGCAGGCCGGGTCGGCGAGCTCGGCACGCAATGCCGCCACGTCGAGCGCTGTGCGGCTGAACCGGAACGCAGCCATGCTAGCCGCCCGCGACCGGCGGGATGAACACGACGGCATCGCCCGCGGCGAGCGGTGTCGACCACTCGCTGAACTCGCCGTTAATCGCCACGCGCAGCACCTCGGGGGTGAGCGTAAACGGGTAGCGCGCGGCGAGCTCGGCGTACAGCTCGCGCGGCGTCGGCGCGCTCGTGGTGAGTGCTTCCTCGCGCCGCCCCGCCTGCTCGCGCAGCAGCGCGTAGTACTGCACGGTCAGGGCCTTGGGGCTAATGGTGCTCTCCGCGGCGCAGCACGCCGCTGACGGAGGCATGGTCGCGGGGCGTGTTGACGTTGTCCAGCGCCTGCGGGTTCGGCTCATCCAGCAGGAGCGTGTCGGCGTTGATCAGGAACTTGCGCGGGCAGTCGCGCCCGGCGGCGACATACTCGGTCAATGGCTGGTGCGTATGCGGCTCCCAGACCGCGCACAGCGGCTCCGGCAGGCCGTCGTGGCTGGAGCGGTAGGCGGTCGCGGCGCGGCGCGGGTCGCGCGCGCGCAGCAGGTGCTCGAGCGTGGCTGCATCGAGCAGCGGCAGATCGCAGGCCAGTACCAGCCAGGCGGCTTCGGGATGGCGCGCCTGCGCGGCGAGGATGCCGGCGATCGGGCCGAGAGCGGCGTGGCCGTCGGTGACCTGCGCGAAGCGCGCGCGCAGCGGATCGGCGCGCTGGTCGGCCCGCACCGACACGTACGCCTGCTGTACATGCGGGGCGATCAGCGCCATGGCGCGCTCGAGCTGCGGCGGCCCGTCGCCGTAGGCGAGCGCGGCCTTGTCGCGTCCCATGCGCGTGCTGCGCCCGCCGGCCAGCACCAGGCCGTACAGGGTGGGCACGCGGGTCAGTGGCGCGGCGCTCACGGCTCAGCCGTCGGCGCGCCGGACGGTGCGCCGGCCGCCGGACTTGGCGAGCAGCCGCACGCTCACGATCTCGATGTCGTGCGACAGCGCCTTGCACATGTCGTAGACGGTGAGCGCCGCGACCGTCGCACCCGTCAGTGCTTCCATCTCGACGCCGGTGCGGTGGTGCACGGCCGTCTCGCAGCGAATGTGGATCTCGCCACCGCGCTGTGTGATGCGCACCCGGCAGTCTTCCAGCCCGAGCGGATGGCAGAACGGGATGAGCTCGTGGGTGCGCTTGGCTGCCATGACGCCGGCCACGATGGCGGTGTCGAATACCGGGCCCTTGCGGGTGCGATGGCCGCTGGCCTTCAGCGCCCGGGACACGGCCGGCGGCAGGCGCAGGCGTGCCTCGGCCACCGCCCGCCGCCGCGTCACGTCCTTGGCACCGACGTCCACCATGGCCGGCCGGTTGCGCGCGTCGAGGTGCGTGAGCGAGCGGCGCGCCATCAGCCACCTATGTAGAACATTTCGACCTTGCGCTCCTCGTGGGTGCTGGCGCGCAACTGTGCGCGCAGCTCGCTGTAGCGGTCGGAGCGGCGCAGCCACACGCTGCGCACCAGCTCCAGCAACGCGTCATCGTTGGCGCCGCCGCGCAGCGCATCGCGCAGGCTGGTGCCGTGGGTGCCGAACAGGCAGGTGTAGAGCATCCCGTCGGAGGACAGGCGCGCACGAGAGCAGTCGCCGCAAAATGGCTGCGACACCGACGAGATGAATCCCACTTCGCCCTGGCCGTCGGCGAACGCGTAGCGCGCGGCGACCTCGCCGCGATAGCCGGGTTGCAGGGGCGCCAGCGGCCAGCGCGCGCCGATGCGGGCCGCGAGCTCCTTCGACGGCACCACCAGCTCCGGCTGCCAGTGATTGCGGTTGCCGACGTCCATGTACTCGATGAAGCGCACGACCACACCGGTGCCGCGGAAGCGCTCGACCAGCTCGAGCGCCGTGTGGTCGTTGATGCCGCGCTGCACCACGGCGTTGACCTTGAGCGGGGTGAGCTCGGCACGGCGGGCCGCTTCGATCCCTTCCAGCACCTCGGCGACGCCGCCCAGGCCGCCGCTCATGCGCTTGAAGACCTCCGGGTCGAGGCTGTCGAGGCTCACGGTGACGCGCTTGAGCCCGGCGGCGCGCAGTTCCGCCGCGTAGCGCGCCAGCAGCACACCGTTGGTGGTGAGCGCCACGTCCTCCACTCCGGGAATGGCGCTCAGGTCGCCGATCAGCTCCGGCAGGTTGGCGCGCAGCAGGGGCTCACCGCCGGTCAGGCGCAGCTTGCGCACGCCGAGCTGCACGAACAGCCGCGCCAGGCGCACGATTTCCTCGAAGGACAGGCGCTCCTGCGAGCCGAGGAAGCGGTACTTGTCATGGAAGGTCTCGCGCGGCATGCAGTACGGGCAGCGGAAGTTGCAGCGGTCCATCACCGAGATGCGCAGGTCGCGCATCGGCCGGGCGAGCGCGTCCCGCGGCGCGTGGCGCGCGTTCAGCGGAACGATGACTTCATGCGTGGGCATGCCAGGGCAGTATGCGCAACGGGGGGCCGGACTGGCTATCGTCCGGAAGGGCAGTACATAACTTAGACGCCGCCGACGGGCGGCGGGTTCCGCGCGCCTAGGCCCAGCGGTACAGGCGCGTCACGAAGCCCTTGGCGTAGGTGTTGGGCCCGGGAGGCAGCTCGACGAAGCCGTCGGTCCCGGCCAGCGCGCTGCCATCGGCGCCCGGGCCGGCCGCGGCCGGTTGCGCCCAGGTGCGGCCCCAGTCGTCCTGCTCGAAGCGCACCGGCTGAAAGTGCGTGAGCGGCACCTCGACGCTCAGTGGCGCGCCGAGCGCCATGCGCTCGGGCGGCGTCGGGTCCTGGCCGAGGCTGCCGTGCAGGGCCGGCAGGACATAACGCGTCAGGCACACCAGCGACGACACCGGGCTGCTCGGCAGACCGAACACGGCCGCCCCGGAGGGCGCGACCCCGAACCACAGCGGCTTGCCCGGTCGCTGCGCCACGGTGCGGATGATGACGCGCACGCCGAGCTCCTCCAGCACGCGCGGCACGAGGTCGAAGCGTCCGGCGGATACGCCGCCGCAGATCACCAGCACGTCGTGGGTCTCGAGGTGGAAGCGCAGCCGCGCGCGCAGCTCGGCCGCATCGTCCTGCAGGTGATCGTCGGCGACCCGCTGAAAGCCGCGCTCGCGCAGCGCCCCGACGATGGCGTAGGCGCTGGCGCGGCGCACCTGGTGCGCGAGCACCGGCTCGCCCGGCTCGATCAGCTCGTTGCCCGTGGAGATGACGGCCAGCATCGGCTGGCTGCTGACGCGGATGCGCGCCATGCCGGCGGCGGCGGCGATGGCGATCTCGGGCGCGTGCAGCCGCCGTCCCGCGGGCAGCAGCAGCGCCCCCTGGCGCCCCTCGCTGCCGCGCCGCTGCACGCAGCGCCAGGCATCGGCGCGGGCCGCGGCACTCAGGGTGGCCTGGCCGGGCACGAGCGCCAGTTCCTCCACCGGCACCACGCTGTCGCAGCCGGCCGGCAGCACCGCGCCCGTCATCACCTGGATGCAATGGTCCGCGTCCGCCAGCGACAGCGGCGGCTCGCCGGCGGCCTGGGTGGCCTGGATGCGGAAGGTGCGCGCGCCGGCGCTCGCGGCCTGACTGTCGAGCGCCACGCCGTCCATGGTGACGCGGTCGAACGGCGGCTCGTCACGCTCGGCGTAGATGTTCTCGCGCAGCACGCTGCCGGCGCACTGCATCAGCGGCAGCGATTCGATCGGCAGGCACTGCAGATGCTGTCCGATCAGCAGGTCCGCCTCGGCGGGCGTGAGCACTCAGCCCTTCTTGTCGGCGGTCCTGGCTTTGAAGACCTTGACCTGCTCGTTGAAGCGGTCGGCGACGGCCTGTACCTGGTCGATGGCGGCGTTGTGCTTCTGCGCCTCGACGTGCTGCATGTCGGCCTTCTGGGCCGGCTTGAGCTGGTCGCCCCCCTTGGCGATCGCCGCATCCAGCTCTTTGTCGATGCAGGCGACGTAGGCGTCGATCGCCGTCTGGTAGGCCTTGACCGCCTTCTGGCCCGCGAGCATGTCCTCGAGGGTCGCGGTGGCGCCGTCGGGCAGCTTGTCGGGGGCCGGCGGGTAGGGACAGTCGGCGTACGCCGGCCCTACGAGCGCGAGTCCCGCCGTGAACGCCATCGCAAGTAGTGCCTTCATAGCCGATCCTGGAACGCGTTGTTTGGACCGCTATCTTAAGAGGCGTCCGGGAGGGAAGGCTACCGGGGCTTCCGCGCCGCGCGGACGGCGCGGCCCGAGCGGCGCCGGGGCGGGCATCGGAAGCAGCCACGGCTGTGATCGTTGACCACGCCGACCGCCTGCAGGAAGGCATAGATGATGGTCGAGCCGACGAAGCGGAAGCCACGCCGGGCCAGGTCCCGCGACAGGGCGTCGCTGAGCGCGGTGCGGGCGGGCACGGTCCCCGGCCGCGGGCGGTTGACGAGCGGCCGCCGGCCCACGAACGACCACAGGTAGCGGTCGAAGGAGCCACACTCGCGCTGGACCGCAAGGAAAGCCTTGGCGTTGCTCACCGTCGAGTCGATCTTGAGGCGATTGCGCACGATGCCCGGATCCCGGCGCAGGCGGGCGCGGGTCCGGGCGTCGAAGCGCGCCACCTTGCGCGGGTCGAAGCGCGCGAACGCGCGGCGGTAACCGGCGCGCTTGTGCAGGATGGTCGACCACGACAGCCCGGCCTGCGCGCCCTCGAGCGTCAGCATCTCGAACAGCCGCCGCTCATCGTGCACCGCACGGCCCCATTCCAG
>Ga0209580_10001506_pt1 | contig 10713 bp, 7 predicted proteins | sample Coa_R1_5_FD_187153 | JGI IMG/M metagenome (GOLD analysis project Ga0209580, IMG submission 187153) | Surface soil microbial communities from Centralia Pennsylvania, which are recovering from an underground coalmine fire - Coalmine... | ecosystem: Environmental > Terrestrial > Soil > Unclassified...
TACAATCCGCCATTCCATTCCCATGCCGGCCTCTTCACCCGATTCGAACCATGGAGTTCGGCCAAGCCACGAACCGCCCGAGCCCAATACTGGTCCAAGTTATCTTTTGCGTTCAAACAGTCAACACTCCGGGGACAATGTTTCCAGATTCGAGCCCATGAGTATTGTTTTCCGGAAGCCGACGGCGGGCGCCCTTGGCTCTCCGTGCTTCAAGTTCAGGTTTGCAGGTACCTCGCTAACAGAGTGAAATTCGGTCGCATCTGCTGGAGACGCGATTCTGTCCGCTATTCTCTCTGATTTCTTGCCCTCTTCAAAGCCAGCGAAGTTCTCCCTCGGCACCCTCCTTGACAATCTAGGAGAGAAGGGCGTATTCCTAGACAATCTAGGAAGCCAAACAAATGGAAAAACAACTCGATCTTCTGCAGGGTACTCTCGATATGCTCATCCTGAAGGCGATCTCCCTGAGCCCCTTGCATGGCTACGGCATTCTGCTGCGAATCCAGCAGATTTCGAAAGAGCGGCTGGAAATTCAGCAAGGATCTTTGTATCCAGCGCTCTACCGCCTTGAACATCACGGCTGGATTAAGAGCGAATGGGGAGAGTCGGAAAGCAAGCGGCGCGCGCGCTATTACCGGCTCACTACAGCCGGCAAGCGCCGGCTGCAATTGGAAGCGGAGCGCTGGAATCAGATGACTGCGGTTATTGCCGGGATTTTGCAGACAACTCCGGAGGAAGTATGAACATGTGGACTCGACTTCGCTCCTGGACAGCAGCCATGCTGTGTCGCACCCGCAAGGAACGTGAGATGGATGAGGAGATGCGCTTCCACATCGAGGCACATGCCGCCGATCTGGTCGGCCGCGGCGTAGCCCAACAAGAAGCACTACGGCAGGCGCGAGTGGAGTTCGGCGGGATCGAGACGGCGAAGGAGGAATGCCGCGAGGCGGTCGGTGTGAGTTGTCTGGAAACGCTGTTTCAGGATGTGCGGCACGGCAGCCGTGCCATGCTGAGGGCACCCGTCTTCACGGCGATTGCAGTAATCGTGCTGGCGCTCGGCATTGGCGCCAATACCGCGATCTTCAGCGTCGTCGATGCCGTGCTCCTTCGCCCACTGGCCTATCGCGACTCCGACCGGCTCGTCACGATCCTGATGAATGGCGAGGGTCCGGTTTCGGTCGCAAACTATATCGATTGGCGTGACCAGAGCCACTCGTTCGCAGCCATGGGAGCAGCCGATTACTGGTCGCCCAATCTCACCGGCGTCGATGCTCCCGAACATATCGCCGGACTGAAAGTGACACAGAGTCTTTTTCCCATGCTCGGTATCGATCCGTTGCTGGGGCGCGTGTTTGTTGAGGGAGAGGACAAAAACGGCGCGGACCGCGAAGTGATTCTGAGCTATCGGTTGTGGCAGCGAAGATTTTCCGGCGACCGCAAGGTGCTGGGAAAGCCGATCGTGCTGGATGGAAATGCCTACATTGTCGTCGGAGTGATGCCAGTGGGATTCCACTTTGCGCCGTTCTGGGCGACCAAAGCGGAGCTGTGGGTGCCGAACGCCTTCGGCGCGAGAATTCACAGCCGCGGAGGCAACAGCCTACGCATCTTTGCGCGACTGAAGGACGGTGTCTCCCTAACCCAGGCTCGGGCGGAGATCGCTTCGATTACTGCCCGTCTGGAGCAGCAATTTCCGGGCACGAATCGCGAGGTGATGTTGACACCGCTGAAGGAAAAAGTTGTAGGCCCGATCGAGACGCCGTTGCTCGTCCTGCTTGGGGCGGTAGCATTCGTCCTCCTAATCACATGTGCCAATGTCGCGCACATGCTCCTGGCGAGGGCATCGACGCGCCAGAAAGAAGTGGCCGTGCGGGCGGCGCTAGGTGCGCGGCGCGGACGTCTCATTCGCCAATTTCTGACGGAAAGTATTCTGCTCGGCGCTCTGGGCGGGGCGGCCGGACTTCTATTGGCAATGATAGCCACGCGCGCTCTGATCGCTATCAGTCCGGCGAATATCCCGCGAGTGCAAACAGTGTCGATCGACCTGCGCGCTGCCTTGTTCCTGTTTTCCGCGACCATTTTGACCAGCGTCGGTTTTGGACTCGCGCCCGCGCTGCAGGCTTCGTCGGTGAACGTGAATGACACTCTGAAGGAAGGTGGTCGAGGCGGCAGCGAAGGAGTACACCGGAATCGGTTGCGCAGCCTGCTCGTGGTCTCGGAGTTTGCGCTGGCGCTGATGCTGCTGATCGGCGCAGGGCTGATGATCCGCACGTTCGCCGCGCTCGAGGCTGTGGATCCGGGCTTCAATCCGCACAACGTCATTTCGATGATCGTGTCGGTATCGGGATCGAAAGAGGAAGATCCGGGCCGGCGCGAGATTTTCTACCGCCAGCTGATCGAGCGCCTTCGATCGCTGCCCGGCGTACAGGCTGCTGGTGCGATCAATCACCTGCCTTTGGCCGGAGATCTGTGGGGCTGGCACTTCGAGATCGAAGGCCGTCCGAAGCCGCGACCGGGCGAAAAGCCGGGCGCGGTGTACCGTATGGTGACGCCGGGATATTTCTCTGCGATGCGGCTGCCGCTGATCCGAGGGCGCGACATGACCGAGGCCGACAATGTGACCGCACCCGGCGTGGTCATTGTTAATGAACAGGCGGCGCGGCAATATTGGCCCGGCGAAGATCCGATTGGTAAGCGAATTTGTTTTGACGATGATACGACGAATCCTGCAGCGTGGCTGACGATCATTGGCATTGCGAAGGACGCGAAACAGGATAGTTGGACGGACAAAGCAACTCCGGAAGCCTACCTGGCGGCATTTCAGAATCACGACTACCTGGGCGATTCCCGAACCGAAGCATCCAAGCACATGAACTACATCACGCTCGTGACGCGGACGGCGGGGGACCCTGCGCTCGTGGCTTCGGCGATGAAAGAGGCCGCCCGGTCCTTCGACCGAAATCTCGCGATCACGCAGGTTGTCACCATGGATGGAGTTGTGGCCGAGGCAAACGCGCAGCCGCGATTTGAAATGTTGCTGCTGACGATTTTTGCTGCGGTCGCGCTGGTTCTTGCCGCGGTTGGGATCTATGGAGTGATCAGCTACTCCGCATCGCGGCGGACGCATGAGATCGGGGTGAGGATGTCGCTGGGAGCGACTCGCGGCGACGTTCTTCTGCTGGTAGTGCGGCAAGTTGTGTGGCTGGCCGTGGCAGGAACGGTGGCGGGCATCGCGGGCGCACTGCTGCTTTCGCGGCTTATGGCGAAATTGTTGTATGGGGTTCAGCCGACCGATCCGGCAACGTTTGGGGCTGTGGCTGTGGGATTGGGAGTGGTGGCGATGCTCGCATGCTACTTTCCAGCGCGGCGGGCAATGCGTATCGATCCCATGGCCGCGCTGCGCTACGAGTAATGGCTTGTGAATGCCTGTACCTGTCAAGGCAATGCGTTTGGCGCCGGGACGAATTCTTCGCGAAAAACGGGAGCTCTGCGGTTTGCACTGGATCAGGAGAGTCCGTTAGAAGCGCGGCGAGCCCAAGCTTCAGTTTGTACGCAGAGCCACCATGGGATCGATCTTCGAAGCTCTTCGTGCGGGGAGATACCCGGCCATTAGCGCGACGCCGCCCAGTAGAGCCACCATCCCAACAAATGTAAGCGGATCGCTTGGAGCAGTCTGAAAGAGAAGAGAAGCAATCAGCCGCGCAACCACCAGCGAAGCGATGATTCCAACGGCGATGCCAATCAGGGCGAGCCGCAACGTCTTCCAGATCACATCGAATTGCACCCACGATTGCGTCGCACCAAGTGCCATGCGTATACCGATCTCCTGCGTCTGCCGCGTAACGGAGTAGGAGATAACACCATAGATCCCCAGCGAAGCCAGAAGGAGTCCCAGACAAGCAAAGGTCCCGACCAGCAGAACAAAGAACCGTCTTGGAGACGTCGCATGGTCGACCAGTCCCTGAATTGGCTTGAATTCCGTCGCTGGCTGTCCGGGATTGATCTCCCGCAGCGTGCGCATCACGCTCGTTGCCAGCGCCGCGGGAGGTAGTTTCGAACGCACCACCAGGTATGAGCCTTCCGGGCCGAATTGTTTCGTTGCTGGCAGGTACATCTGTGCTCCTGCGTTGTCTTCTGCACCACTTTCCCGGACGTCGGCAATCACACCGATCACCTGCGTCTCCGTTCCGCCAGCCATGGCCGCGCGGCCAATGGGATCTTGTCCAGGCCACAGCTTCCGCGCGACCGTCTCGTTGATAATGACTACATTTCGATTGTTTGAAACATCGTCCCAGTTGAGATCGCGACCTTCAATCAGCCGCATTCTCATCGCTTTCAGGTAGCCAGGCGAAACGATATAGACGAACACTGGGACGTAACTGAGGGCATCACGCCTCTGATCACCCTTTGCCGCAATGCCCCAACTCCGGTTACGGCTCATGGGCAGGTTATCGGATATGCCAGCTGACTCGACGCCCGGAATCATCAAACTTCGGCTCGTCACTTCCCGCCAGATCGCCGCCCGCTTGGCCGCATTTCCGCCATCGTCATAGTCAACACTGATCGTGGCTGCGTGGCTTGCCTCGAAGCCCAGATCAATATCCAAAACGCGAAGAAAGCTGCGCAGCAGCAAGCCTGCCCCGACCAGTAGCACACAAGCCAGAGCAATTTCCGTTATCACCAGCGTCGAGCGCATCCGGTCATGTTTTCTGCCCTCACTGAGTCCGTGACCGCTATCTTTCAGTACGTCCTGCAGATTGCCACCTGACATCCGCAACCCCGGTGCCGATCCGAAAAGGACTGCTGCTCCGATTGCGACCAACAGCGTCCATTCGAGGACCGTTCCGTCCACGCGCACCATGGCGAGCAACGGCAGCGCAATAGATCCCTGATGCGCCAGATACGAGAGGATGACATAGGCGAGTCCCAACCCAAGCACGGCCGCCACGGTGGCCAGTACCAGGCTCTCAGTTAGCAATTGACGCACGAGCCGGCCGCGTCTTGCTCCCAATGCTCGGCGCATAGCAAATTCCTTGCTGCGCGCTGCCGCCCGCGCCAGCAGAAGGTTCGAGAGGTTTACGCAAACAATGAGCAGAATCAGCCCAACGGCACACCACAGAACAATCAGCGACCGACGCAACTTGCCGCTGACGTACTCTTTCAATCCAGTAAGCTGGCCTGTGTAACCTTTTCCGTATTCAGGGTGCTTGTGCTCGAAATAGAGTTGCGGAAAGAGTTGGTCGGCATCACTCTGCGCTTCCGCCATAGTCATTCCTTGTTTCAAGCGGCCAACCAATGCCAGGTCATTTCCGTCGTCACGGAAATCATCCATGATGTACGGCACAAAGAGATCGACCTTGGCGCCAGGCGAAAAGACCGAGCCGAAATCGAATGTATCCCGTAACACTCCTACAACCACTACCGAGGTGTTGCCCAGGTTAATCGGCTTTCCGACGATGCTGCGATCACCGCCAAGCCGGCGTTTCCAAAACGGATAGCTCAACAAGGCTACGGGCTGCGAGTGTTGCACGAATTCTTCAGGCCTGAACAATCGTCCCAGCGAAGGTTCTACGCCTAGCGTCTGAAAGAAACCTTCCGCGACAAGAATGCCCGTGACCGGTATTGGCTGGGCATTCCCAACGAGCTTGAAATTATCGGGTCCAGTGAAGGCGAAGTAGCCACTGACAGACTGAAAAGAGTGATTTTGTTGCTGGAAATCCTGAGTGGCGTCTGCCGTATAAGTCTTGCTTGATTCGCCGGCTTTGGGGTCCTTCTCCACGATCCGCACCAACTGCTGCGAATCGCGAAACGGTAACGGTCGCAGCAAAATCGTATTCACCACGCTGAAGACAGCGATATTTGCCCCTATACCGAGTGCGAGAATCAGGACTGCGACAATTGTGAACCCGAAGTCGCGCCGTAACATGCGGAAGGCAAAACGTAGATCTTGCCTCAGGACGTCGACCCAGGGCAGGCTGCGGGATTCGCGGTGCTGCTCAAGGGCCTGCTGTACTCCACCAAATCGGACAAGGGCCTGACGCCGGGCTTCTTCTGCAGGCATACCGCGGCGGAGGTTTTCTTCCACGGCCATTTCGAGATGTGAGGCCATCTCTTCGTTGACTTCGTGATCGAGCTGATCACTGCGGAAGAACGAGCGAACTCGGTTGAATGCTTCTCGGAGGGAATAGCTCACTGTTTACCTCCTTCGCCCTGCATGGCAAGAACTCGCCCCATGACTCCTGCTAGGCGCTGCCAATAAGCAGTGTCTTTCACCAACTGCTTCTGACCGACCTTTGTGATGGAGTAGAACTTTGCCCTGCGGTTGTTGTCAGAAGTGCCCCACCTGGCTGCGATCCAGCCTCGCTGCTGCAATCGCACCAGTGACGCGTAAATCGTCCCTTGGTTCAGCAGGACTTGATTCCCGCTCGCCTGTTCAATGCGACGCGCAATGCCATATCCATGGAGCGAACCCATGGTCTCCAGCGTCTGCAGAACCATAACATCCAGCGTTCCTTGCAAAAGATCGAGTTTAGATTGGCCCATCTATATCTCTCCTGTGGGGACACCACATAATATCGCATATCTAATGGTGGGAGTGCCACAGGAAGTGCTGACCTTATTTGAGGAGACATATGGGAAAGCAATAGCACAAAGCAGCAGACAGGAGAATGCGGCTCCTCCTCGAAACGTGCGAACTATTAATTTATTAATTGACAAGGCCAACCTCGCCACGGTATAAAAACGGGAACTATTAATTAGTTAATTGTTCATTTCCAAGGGGACCACGTGGCGAGAAGAAAATCACCGAACCTGACGGAAGGCGAGCTCCGGTTGATGAAAGTACTCTGGAAGAAGGGAGTGGCGACTGTAGGCGGCGTGGCAGCGTCACTCACCGACGATCCGCCGCTCGCATACAGCACCGTGTTAACTACATTGCGTATTCTCGAGGGCAAGGGCTACCTGCGGCACACCAAGAAAGGTCGCGCCTTCGTTTACGAACCTGTCATCGCCCAGGAGGAAGCCAGCCGCACCGCACTCGGCTATCTGGTCAACCGCTTCTTCGGAGGCTCGCGCGAACTCTTGGTTGTGAATCTTTTGAAAGAAGAAACCATCAGTCGAGCGGAAATGCGCCGCATCAAGAAGATGATCGCGGAAAGTGAAGGAGTGCAAAGATGACGCCCATGAATATTGCCATGACCACTCTTCTGAATGGAATCTGTCTGGGAGTAATTCTGGCGGCGGCCATGATGCTGCTTCTGAAATTCTTTCCGCGATTGAACTCGACGACCCGCTTCACCGTCCTCTGGGTGACCTTGCTTGCCGTCGTCGCGCTGCTCGCCACTCCGCTCACTCCCCGTCCATTATCGCCGGAGCCCCGAATCGAATCGCTCGTCGTTGTCTCCCCAAGTCCGGTCGTAATCCCCGCACCTGCGCCGGCACAAGTCTACCGGCCGGGACGCAAGACTCATGTTTCCCACGTCGACTCGGTTGCGGCGCAAAGAGCAGCGCCAACATCCGAGCAACTTCTGGAAACGCCGCTTTCTCAGAATGCGTCCACAGCTTCCTTGCCCGCGGCATCGCCATCCGAACACGCTCTGATTCGCATTCACTCCACGAAGTTTCTTCGTGCGCTGGCAATTGTGTGGGTGATGTTCTCCTTCGTGCTGCTTGCCCGGTTGGTCGCGGGATATTGCGTTTTGCGAAGCCTGAAATCAAGCGCAACGCCGGCGTCGCCAGATTGGCAGCTGTGCTTCAGTCGTTTGTGCGCGACCCACGGCATCCGCCGTCAGCCGCAATTTCTCGTTTCGAGCCATGTCAGTGGGCCGATGTCGCTTGGCTTCTTCCGCCCGACGATCGTGATTCCGCGCACGCTTCTCGAGACACTCTCACACTCCGAACTGGAGCAGATTGTCCTGCACGAACTCGCCCACCTGCATCGCCGCGACGACTGGAGCAACCTGGCTCAAAAACTGATTGAAGCCGTGCTCCCGATTCAACCTGCAGTTTATTGGCTCGGCTACCAGATGTCGCTTGCACGGGAAATGGCGTGCGACGATTGGGTCATCGCCGCAACCGGGACGCCACGGCCCTACGCCGCCGCCCTGACGAAAGTTGCCGAGCTCTCCCAATGGCAGCGCGCCGGTGTTCTCGCCGCCGGAGCAGCTGGGAACCGTTCGCAGCTCTTCCGCCGCGTCCGTCAGATGCTCGAGCGTAAGCGGAACGCAGCTCCCAAGCTTACCGTCGTGCCGCTGGCCTCAGCCTTGGCCGTCGTCGTGGGGCTCACCTGCCTGAGCGCCCGAGCGCCGCAGCTGATTGCCTTCGCCCAAAGCGTCGCACCCGCCAGCAGACCGGCGAAACCAATTGCACCCGGAAAGCCACTCGCCCCGCAATCGCCACGGGTTCCCATGACGATGACGGTCGCGGCTTTGGCTCCTCGCGCCCCAATGGTCCCCGCGGCTCCGCCATCCGCGATTGCTGCTCTTGCACCGTCCGCACCACTCGCACCGCAGGCGGAACTCTCGCCGATGTCACCGCCGTCTCCGCTATCGCCGCCGTCTCCGACGAGCCCGCTATCTTCCATGTCGCCGCTCGCCCCGACGGCGCCCGTAGCGTCGCAGCAGAGTGGTGACTCTCATGTCCACATCACCACGCGCAATGGGTGGACGTCCGTCAGCATAACGATTGACGGCACGGTCGAATTCACCGACGACGACACCGACGTCAAATCCCTCTCGCCCAACGGACGTTTCCGGCTGGAAGATGGCGGCTTGCTCTCCAAACGTGTCTATGAAGTGAAGGCGGATGCGGCAGGCAATCTCACCCGGACCTACTCGGTCGGCTGGAGCACCAAGCCCATGGACGACGAGGGCCGTGCCTGGCTGGCCCGCACGCTCCCGCAGGTGATCCGCGACAGCGGCATCGGAGCCGGACCTCGCGTCGCCCGGATCTTACGTCAAGGTGGTCCGCAAGCAGTACTGACCGAAATCGGACGCATCCACAGCGACGGATCGAAGCGAGTCTACCTGGAGCAGCTATTCTTGCAAGCCACGCTGAAACCCTCCGACCTCAAAGACGCTGCGAGGCTGATTCGAAGCATCTCTTCGGACGGCGACAAGGCGCAAGTCATTATCACCGTCGATGCGAATTACTTCGCCACCGACCTGCGCTCCTACCTTTTTGATGCTGCCGAAAGCATCAATTCCGACGGCGACAAACGCAGGGTTCTCTCCGACATCGTCAAGAAAGACGGCGGAAGCTTAGAAACGCTCGCGAGCGCCGCAAGAGCCGCGAGACATATCTCGTCCGACGGCGATAAGGCGGAAGTGCTCATCGAGATGGCGACTCCTTATCGCCCGGCAGGCGGCGTCGACATGGCTTATTTTGACGCAGCCAATTCCATTTCCTCCGACGGAGACCATGCGCGCGTTCTCTCGAAAATGCTCGCTTCGCACGGCGACGACCACAACACTTTGACTCGCACTCTGGTCTCCGCCCAGCGGATCTCCTCCGATGGAGATAAAGCTCGGGTTCTCAAAGAGGCCGTTGCTTCTTACAACGAAGACGCGTCTGTCCGTAAAGCGTTCTTCGAGGCCGCAAATTCGATTTCGAGCGACGGTGATCATCAGCAGGTGCTTGTCTCTCTCGCACAGAAACAAGGAATCGGAGCCGACACTCTCGCCGGCATCGCCAATTCCGCGCAGAGAATTTCTTCGGCCGGCGACAAAGCTCGCGTCCTGATCGAACTTGCCGGTACAAACGTCGAACCCGCCCGAGACGCTTTCTTTGCCGCTGCCAATAGCATCAATTCCGATGGCGACCGGAGCAGGGTTCTGATGGTTGTGCTCGACAAGCCCGGGATTTCGAGTTCGCTGGCCGTTGCGGCAATCCAATCGGCCATCGGCATTTCGTCCGACGGCGACAAAGCCCGCGTGCTTCTCGACGCCGCCGAACGCTATTCGAGCGATCCGGCAGTCAACGCCGCTCTGCGCAAAGCCGTCGAGAGCCTGCACTCGGATGGCGACTATCGAACCGTGATGTCCCGCATCGGACGTCACGAAGCCAGTCTGTAATCGGCGAGGGAGCACACGAGCCGGGAAAGTCCCTAATTCCTGATCCGATTCGGAGTGGGCGCCAACGAACCCATAGCGGATAAATGATGGCCACAAGTGTTAGGCAAACGACGATTATCGAAGCGGCGGCCGGCCGGTACCGCCGTTGGAGTTAGAATGACTGCGAGAATCTCGTCTCAAGAAACTCGCTCAGTTTCGCTGTTGCCTTGAATTGAGGAATGGGGTCTAACTCCTTGAGTGCTGACGTGAAAGCATTCGAGAGGCTCCAGATCGTCCGCGGCCGGAATTCCTCGTACTTCGGTTCGAAGTAGAGATCATGGACCGTCCGAGCGAGGTGCTTCGGCGCCTCCAACTTGCCCTCAACGAACGCCTCGTAAATAACGACTTTCGCCGTGACGTCTGTCAACTCAGTTCGCTGCCAAACTTCCACCTGCTTTCGCATGGGCTCGAAGTTTCTCTGCATTCGATCAACGCCGACCGAAATGCAATCAATCAGCGAGAACGACTTCGAGTGTTTTGCCAGTACCGGCGTGAACACTGCTGTAACGCAAAAGGCAACTTTCATTTTGAACGCAGCGTGAGGTATCGCCAGGAATGACGATGAACCTCAAGAAGTACTTGCGTTATGACGTATACAGGCGTACTTATA
>Ga0209580_10001507_pt1 | contig 10711 bp, 11 predicted proteins | sample Coa_R1_5_FD_187153 | JGI IMG/M metagenome (GOLD analysis project Ga0209580, IMG submission 187153) | Surface soil microbial communities from Centralia Pennsylvania, which are recovering from an underground coalmine fire - Coalmine... | ecosystem: Environmental > Terrestrial > Soil >...
GCACCTTCTCGGCGGCCATTGTTGAAGGCACGTGCGGGCGGTGCAGGAGGTCCTCGTCGGCGTCGCTCACCGTAATGCGGGCGGCGGCGGCGTCCATCATGCGCGCCCTGTTCTCTGGGGAAATGCGCCTAGGCCACGTCTTCCACGGGTCGATCTTGCGAACGTTGTCCCACCGCAGCGGCCCATACTGCTGTTCCAGCCGCGCGATCTCCGCGTCCAGCCGCCGCCCTAGCCAGACGTCAGATACCGCCCGCAACGCGAGGACTGCGAAGGCGAGGACGAGGATGGCGACGAAGAGGCGCCGGCTTCGTACGATCCATCGCCCTTGCGGTTGCACATCGCTCATCAGCTTGTTCCTCTTGACTCGCGTCTACTCGAAGAGCGAGTGCGTGTTTTGGCTCTGTGCAATCACTTGCGCGACGAGTGCCGCCGCGTCGGACGGTGTCAGACCCATTTCGATAGCGACCATGGCGACGGTCTGCGCGGGATCTGCCGGCGGACGGTACTGAGTTTCCGGCGCCGGCGCGACGTGGTCTGATACCGCCTCGACGCCAGCGAGGACCACGAGCCCGAGCACCGCAGCCATCCGCCACTTCGGCGAGAACCACATGCGATCCAAACGGCTGCGATCCGGCCGGACGAGGGGCATCGTCGCCGTGAGCACGCGCTCCCGCATGGCCCGCCCGGGTTCAGGCCGTTCGCTCTCGAGCAGTCGCCGTTGGATGTCGTTCATCGTCGTCTATCCACTAACTGGCGCAGTCGCTCGAGGGCCACGCGACAGCGGCTCGCAGCGGTGAACATCGAGACGCCCGTGATATGTCCCGCTTCTCGAAGCGAGAATCCCTCAATCACGTGCAGCTGCACGATCTCGCGCTGCACGGCGGGCAACTGCACGAGCGCCCGCGTCACGTCGATCGCCGAGTCCATGTCGCCCGCCACGTTCGCGGCGAAACGATCGTCATCCTCCCCGATGGCCGACTCGTAGGCGACCGCCGGTCGTCGTCGCCCGTCGATCCACGCGGCTCGGAGGATGCGATGAAGGTAGCTCGCCGGATTCCGTACGGCCAGCAGCGGGGCACCTGTCGTCGCCAGTTTGAGAAAGACCGCCTGCACTAGATCCTCTGCCTCAGAGGGGCGACGAGTGAGCGCCAGGCCGTGACGAAAGAGGGAACTGGCGTGCGCGTCGTAAAGATCGGCGAGCGCCTCCCGCTCCCCGCGGACCAGCCGGCCGAGACTCCGCGCGTCGCGGTCGACGTCACGTGGTTGTCGCACTCCTGCGGTGATGACGAGCGAGAGGGCGGTTTTTGTCACTCGGACTTCGCCGCAGCAGGATAGTCCGTGTGAAGGGGGTCTCGGGGAACAGGGCGGTCGTCATTGGCCGCGGCGAAACCGGCCTTGGACCCACAGTGGACCCACTGACGATCTACTAACTAGAGGTAAGTCGATTAAGTGCCTTTTTTATTGGTGGGCCGCGATGGGATCGAACCATCGACCCTCTGGTTAAAAGCCAGGTGCTCTACCACTGAGCTAGCGGCCCATGAGCAACACCGGATTCTACCCTACAGAATCCCTTGTCCCAGTGCGGAGAGCGCGAGTTCCGTGCCCAGAATCGCGGTCTGATTCTGCGAATCCAGAATCGGATTGACCTCGACGAGGTCCAATCCGACCAGCCGGCCCGAGTCCGACACCATCTCCATGACGAGCTGTGCCTCGCGGTAGTCGAGGCCGCCCTTGACCGGAGTCCCGACGCCCGGCGCGATCGTCGGGTCGCAGACGTCGAGATCGAACGACACGTGGATGCCGGTCGTGCCCTTGCCGGCGAGCGCCAGCGCTCGCTTCATGACGACGGCGATCCCGTGACGGTCGATGTCCTTCATCGTGAACACGTGGACCTTGGCCTCGCGAATCCGATCCTTCTCGGGCGCATCGAGATTCCGAATACCGATGAGCACCGTGGTCTCCGGCCGGACCTTCGGGGACCGCGCGCCGATGCGCGCGAGCTCGGCCGGCTCCGGCCCGAGGAGCGCCGCCAGGGGCATCCCATGCACGTTGCCGCTCGTCGTGGTCGCCGGCGTGTTCATGTCGGCATGGGCGTCCACCCAGATGAGACCGAGGCTGCCGCCCTGAGCGACGGAATAGTCGGCTGAGGCCCCGACCGAGCCGGCCGCCAGGGAATGGTCACCGCCGAGGACGATGGGCAGCGCGCCATCCGCGAGCGACTGATAAACCTGTTGATACAGCTTCTGGCAGACCCTCGCGATCTCGCGGATGTACTTCTTCTTCGGGTCGCCTTCCACGCGCGTCTCGGGGATTGGCGCCGCCAGATCCCCCTTGTCGACAACGAGGTAGCCGATGCCGGCGAGCCGCTCGCCGAGACCGGCAATTCGGACGGCAGACGGACCCATGTCGACCCCGCGACGGCCTCCACCGAGGTCGAGCGGGACCCCGAGGACGTGAATCATGCGAGGCTTCATCGGAACGATCTTATAGTGCTACGATACTTTCGCCGTTGTGTCGCCGGCCCAAAGGCGGCAGCACGCCCCGATTGTGGCATGCGACCTAACTGCAGGAGGCTGCGTGTCGCCGATTCTCGTTCGGCCCGTCCGGGAGCAACTCGAGCACGACCGGCTGATTCGCTTTCTCCTGCTGAACAAGTACAAGAAGCGTTACGAGGCCGCTGGTAACACCGGCGACGAACGCGTCGCGTCGATCAAGGTCGGTTCGGCGTTGCTCTTCCCTGACATCGTGCTCACTGAGGGCAAGAAGATCGCCGGCATCGTCGAGGTCGAGACAGGGGAGTCAGTCAACAACCTCGAGGCGCTGGCGGAGTGGGTGCACTTCTCCAAGGCCCGCGTGCCGTTCTACCTCTACGTGCCGGTGGCGTCGTACGACTCCGCGCGGCGGCTCTGCGAGTTGCGCCACATCCGCCCGGCCGAGATCTGGACCTACCGGCAGGCGATGGACGGCTTCGACCTGATGCGCGTCCACCAGAATCCGGCGATCTCGGCGGCCGCCGCTCGCGGCGCGGTGGCACCGAGCAAGGTCAAGCCGGAGGTGAAGACGCCGGCACCAGTGGCGCCGAAAGCCAAGGCTCCAGAGAGACCAAAGGCTCCAGAGAGACCAAAGGCTCCAGAGAGACCAAAGGCTCCAGAGAAACCAAAGACGCCAGAGACGAAGGCCGCGAAGCCAGCGGCCAAGCCGTTGACGCCGACAAAAGCCTCCAAGGTCACCAAGGGCAACAGCAAGGGGAAGCCGAAGGCCGCCACGAAAGAGAAAAAGAAAAGGTAGGACGTGCCCTTCATCCGGTACGCGCGCGACAAGCGCGGCTACGAGAGCACGTACGTCATGCACGCGTACCGGCCTGGCCAGGGGCCACAACGGGCGCGAGTACTGTACCTGTTCCGCACGCCCGCGCATGTGAAGATCGGCCGCAAGGCGCTCGAGCCCGAGGTGATGGAGGCGCTTGAGCACACGCACCCGGATTTGAGCTTCGATTGGACGAACCTGCCTTCCGAGCGGCCGATCGAGCCGTCTGATTCTCGCGACCGGGAGCGGGACCACCGCCGCAGCCGACCGCACCCGCGCGGCGCGGAGGTTCCGACCCCGCGTCCAACGCCTGCGCCAGCTCCCGTGATCGAGGACGAGTCACCGCTCGGCCGCGTGGTGGGCGCCGAACGGGCGGCACGCCTGCGCGCCCGTTATGCCGAGTTGACGGTCCGTATTACCCGGCGGTCGCGCACTCCGGAGGATCGTGACCGGCTGGTCGAACGGCTGCAGCGTCTAAATCCTGAGGACTGGGGCGACGAAGCCGCGGTTCGCGCGGTGGTGTTTACCGTCGAGGGCGAATGGGACGCCATTGCGGCCGAGTTACCCAGTCGGCGCCGGGGCCGGCGCGGCGGGCGTCACCGCCGCGAAGGGGACGGCGCCGACCCGGGTACGGCGTTGGAGGTCGGGCGGTCGGCCGGGTCGTCTGGCATAATCGAAGATGCCGGTCCCGGCGACCGGCAGGATGGCGATCATGACGAAGCGGATCTCGCGTTGGACACTGACGACTCTCTCGCTCGTGGCGGCAGTGGCGGTGGTCTCCGCTCGAAGCCCGCAGGGCTCCCAGGCGCCTCAACGTCCGGCGAGTCCGACGCCGACGCCGACGACCTCGTCCCAGAATCAGGATCAGGCGATTTTTCGAGCGACGGCTAACTACGTCTACAACGACGTCCGGGTCGTCGACGCGAACGGCCAGTTCGTCCCCAATCTCGGGCCGGATGACTTCAAGATCTACGAGGACGGCGTCGAACAGAAGCTGCAGTACTTCCAGGTCGCTATCGGCGGGCGCACGTTCAGCACGCCCGTTACGTTCAACACCACGCCCGCCAACTCCGGGCTGATTCTGCCGACGGCGGCTCCAGTCGTCGACGCCAGCGGTCGGATTTTCGTCGTCTTCATCGACGATCTGCACCTTCAGGCATCGGACACGGCCATCGCGAAGCGGGTCCTGCAGATTATGCGCGACACGCTGTTCCATGACGGCGACCAAATCACGATGGTCGGCACGGGCTATTCGGGGATTGAGGGCTACTCGCTGATGTATTACTACACCCACAATCACTCTCGGCTCGATGAAGCGATCAACAAGCTGATCGGCGGCGGCATGACGCCGGAGGAGATCATCAACGCGAGCCAGACGGAAAGCGGACCGGCCGGTCTCCGGTACAACATGGACACGGCGTTTCGCACGGCCTACGACATCCTTGCGCAGTTGGGCAAGTACCCGAACCGTCGCAAGGCGTTTATCTATCTCAGCAGCGGGTACGACCTCGATCCGTTCAAGGATGCGCGCCTCGACGCCCAACAGAACGGGTACGATCACTTGAGCGCCCCCGGCAACCCGATGATGGATGCGATGTCCGCCGCGCAGAACCCCAATCAGATGCCGGCGAGTGGCATCGCGGTGAACCCGTTTGCATCGCAAATTGGCGAGTTCTCAGAGACGGATCTCATGCGGGAGCTCGCGGAACTCATCCGGACTGCCAAACTGGCCGACACCGCGTTCTATACCGTCGATCCGCGGGGGCTCGTGTCGTCCCTGCCGCCGGGCATGAACTCGCTCACCCCACAGGAATGGCAGGACTACGTTCAGATGAGCACGGACACGCTGCGGGCGCTCGCCGAACAGACCGGCGGCCTTGCCGGCGTCAACACGAATGACTTCAAGGGCTACTTCAAGCGGGTGGACGCGGACTTCAGCGACTATTACGAGCTTGGCTACACCAGCTCCGACATCGATCCGACGAGGCGGTTGCGGAAGATTCAAATCAAGGCGACGCGGCCCGGCCTGACGGTGAGCCAGAAGCGCGATTCCTACGAAGTGAAGTCGATCGGGGAAGCCATTCCGAAACCGAAGGCGCCCAGAATCATCAAGAAGTAACGGCACGCACGCGGTCGGCGGCTTCCTTGAGGTAGTGCTCGTCGACTTCGACGCCGACGAAATCCAGCCCGAGCGACGCCGCCGCGACCGCGGTGGAGCCCAGCCCCAGGAACGGGTCGAGCACGATCCCGGCGCGCGTGAGGCCGTGGAGGCGGAGGCATTGCTCCGGCACCTTCACGGGGAAGGACGCCGGGTGCGGACGATCGCGATCCCGGCTTTGAATCGTGTCGTACGGAATGAACCACGTGTTGCCACGGCAGCGCTTACCGCCCCCGGCGCCCGCCCATCGTTCCACGTTCGACGGATCCTGATAGCGGACCCCGATCGCTCGGCGGTCGAGCGGCGTCCGGCCGCCGGGCGTGAAATGGAAGATGAACTCGTGGCAGTCGTTGACGAAACGCTCGCTGTTGATCGGCTTGTAGTGCCCGACGGCCACGTCGCGCTCCAGGCCGACGCCGGTCCCCACGGCAGCCTGATCGATGGCGATCGACTTCACCCAGTGAATCGTGTTCTGCAGGAGAAAATGGCCGCGGGCGACCTGAGCGACCTCGAGCGGAATCCACGGGTCCGTCGGTTTGGCCCCGACGTTCAGGAAGAGCGACGCCTCTGGCGCGACCACCGCCGCCACGGTTCGAAGCCACCGCTCGGTCCAATTCAGGTACTCACGGCGGGGCAGGTCATCTCGATACGAGCGATAGCGAATCCCGATGTTGTAGGGCGGCGAGGTCACCACCGACCGGACCGAACCGGGCTCGAGCAGCGGCAGCACGTCGAGGCAATCGCCAAGGTAGAGGCGGATCCGCGCCTGGCCCACGTGGAAGTCATAGCGGGGGCGGACCAGCCGCCGGGGGGCAAGAGCCAGGGCCATACGGGGAGTTTTTCGGTCAGACGGGCGGTAAAGTACAGGCTGGCGCCTGTTGGGGCCGACGACCGTGAACGCTAGGAGGCGTGCGCCGCGTCGACGGCCGTGAAGCCGTGGGCGACACGGTCAGGGCTGACGGGCTGGTTCCGCTGGTGGCCGATGTGGCCACACATGCCGCCCTTTTCCTCGATATAGGTCACGTCTCGATGCGTGGCCATCTCGCGGTATCTGCCGGACACGCACCCGCACGGGAGCGTCGTGAACCCCAGCAGTCGAACCAAGCTCATCAGTTCCTCAAATCGGCAAGTATGCAAACATCATTCCCAGTCTTCGGTAGCTCGGCGCCAGAACAAGGGCCAATCAGAAGGCCAATAAAACAACGAACACGGACCTTGAACGGTCCAAAAAGGTCGCCAATAGGGCGACTGGTGTGTCACCTAGAGTGTAGTTGTTGGATAATTGACACCAACTCGTTGGATTCGAACCGTCACGATTTGAGGTCGTTGGCGATCGCGAGGAACGCCTCGGCGTCCACTTCGCGCTGTCGGCTGGCGTGTCGAAGCGCCTGGACTACGCGAGCGACGAAGGTCACGTGGAAGGCGGCCATTGCCATGTCTTCGGCCGGGGCAGACCAAGCGAGATGGACGGCGAAGAGCAGATTGAGTCCGGTCGCGACGATGAACTCGCTCGCCATGAGCACGTGGGGTCGCGTTCTCCTTCGGCCAGCCGTTCGTCCGAAAGCCGCGATTGCCGTTTCCCACTTCGGCATCCCGGGAGAGGCCTCGTAGAATACGAGCAGGTACCGGCCGATGCGTTCGACGCCGACGTGCAGGGCGAACACCGACTCGAAGCCGGTGACCAAGACGACGAGCGGGACGAGGCCGTAGGCCATCGGCTCATCCCAATGCCGGAGCGCGAGGGTGAGTGCTCCCCATGACACGAATGTAATGAAGCTGACAACGACACGAGAGGTGCTCCGCTCTCGAATCGTGGCCCGGAGTTGACGGAACTCCTCGAGTTGGAAGTCGGCAGGGGAGGCGGGATGCGCCGAGGGGGCGGGGAACGTGTCGGGCGGCATGGCCCCTGCAGTCTGTTAGCGATATCGGTTGATGCCGATACGCGGATAGAGACGCAAGACCGCCCAGGCCAGCTCTTTATCCATTGCGGACGCAGGACTTGGATGCTAGGATTGCCGCCGGCTCGGTCCAGGTTTTGCACATCTCCTTCGAGTGCGGTTCCGTTTCAAGGTCGATTCCGTAAGGTTGGGGGCGCCGTGGCAGTGGAATTGGGTGTGTCGAATTTGAAGACGGCGGGTCTGGCGGTTGCCCTCGTCCTCGGCGTGACCGGCGCGACGTTCGCGCAGACCTCGTCGAATGCAGGGAGCGCGGGCAGCGCGCCAGCCGCCTCGACCAGCAGGACGACCGTCCGTCGGGCCGCGGAGGTCGCCGCCACGCCACATTTCAGGCGGGACGATCAGGGCAATCTCGTGCCCGACATTCGCGCCGCAGCCGCGATTGCCTACGATTCACAGACCGGCGAGGTGTTGTGGGAACAGCACTCGCGTGACGAGCGATCGATCGCGAGTCTCACGAAGCTCATGACCGCCGTGACGTTCGTGTCGGGCGATCCTGATCTGAATCAGCGCGTGACGGTCACGCGCGCCGATACGCTCCATGCTTCAACGACTTACCTCAAGGCTGGCGACGTCGTCAGCTACAACGACCTGCTGCACCTGGCGCTGATGCCATCGGACAACGCGGCGGCCCGTGTGCTGGCGCGGACCTCGCCCGGCGGCACCGACGTGTTCGTCACGCGCATGAACCTGATGGCGACGCATCTGGGCCTCACGACGACGCACTACACCGATCCGTCCGGGCTCGACCCGGACGATGTCTCGTGCGCGCTGGATCTGGCTCGCGTGATTACGTACGCCGCCGCGGATGCCCGCCTCGGCCCGATCATGCGCACGGCCGAATACGACGTCCATGCCGCGACCCGCACGTTCACGGTGCGCAGCACGGATCGGCTGCTGGGCACTGACCTCGACGTGCTCGGCGGCAAGACTGGCTTCATCACGAAAGCCGGGTATTGTCTGGCGACGCTCCTGCAGATTCCTCAAGGACCGCAGGTCGCCGTCGTGATTCTTGGAGCGGCCAACAGCGCGCTGCGGTTCGGCGAGGCGCGGCATCTGTTCAACTGGCTCGTCGGCCGCTCGCAAGGGCTCTCGGGCGGCACGACGCACCCCTCCGGTCGGCACAACTAGCACTCATCTCGCACGCATCTCGGCCCGGTCGGGCGCCGCGCTCCGGTAGCCCCAGCACAACTGTGTGTCCGGGCCACTAGGACCGGGCCCCTTGCTACACTGCAGGTTTGGTGGCCACGCCAACCGTCCCGACTGTTTCCTCCGCACCGCGACTCGCAGGCCGCGCACCGCGGCTTGGCATTCTGATGGTCGCCTCCGAGGTCGCGCCGTGGGCGAAGACGGGTGGCCTCGCGGACGTGCTCAGTTCGCTACCCGAGGCGCTCGATCACCTCGGGCATCGCGTCACCGTCGTGTTGCCGAGATATCGCGGCGTGGTGGTGCCGACCGGTCAGGCGATCACACGGTCCGTGGCCATCGGCACGAGCGTCCACCGGGTCTGGTGTCACGTGTCCCAGTTGTCAGAACGACGGCGGGTCATCTTTGTCGATGCTCCGGAACTGTTCGATCGCGAGGGCTACTACACCTCTCACGGACAGGACTTTCCTGACAACGCCGAGCGGTTTGGCGTCCTGTCCACGGCGGCGCTCGACATCGCCGAGGCGACGTTCGCCGCCGAGCCGATCGATCTCGTCCACGCGCACGACTGGCAGGCGAGCCTCGTGCCGGTCCTCCTGCGATCGCAGCCGAGGCGGTGGCCGAATCTTCGGCGGGCCGGCGCCGTGCTCACCATTCACAACCTGCTCTTTCAGGGCCTGTTCCCTCGGGAGGTCGTGCCCCGGCTCGGCCTCGGCTGGGAATGGTTCACGGTCGATCGCGGGGAGTTCTGGGGCCGGTTCAGCTTCCTGAAGGCCGGCATCACCGCGAGCGACTACGTGACGACGGTCAGCCCCGCCTACGCCCGAGAAACCTTGCGGCCCGAGTTCGGCTACGGGTTCGAAGGCGTTCTGGCTTCCCGCGGCGACCGCTACGCCGGCATCCTGAACGGCATTGACACCCGGATGTGGGATCCGGCATCAGACGAGTGGCTGCCTGCCCGCTATGACGCGGCCGGATTCGCCGGGAAGGCGGCATGCAAACGGGCGCTCCTCGAGCACTACCGCCTGCCGGTCGGGGACGACGCACTGAGGCGACCGCTCGTCGGGATGGTGTCCCGCCTCGTCCAACAGAAGGGGCTGGATCTGGTCGAGGCGGCGAGCGCCTCGCTCGTGGCGCTCGACGCGACGTGGGTGTTTCTCGGATCGGGGGAGCCCCGTTATGAGCAGTTGCTGCGCGGCCTGGCGGAGCGTCATCCGGCGCGCGTCGGCATCCGAATTGGCTTCGACGAGCCGCTCGCGCACCTCGTGGAGGCGGGCGCGGACATCTTCTTGATGCCGTCGGTCTTCGAACCCTGTGGGCTGAATCAGATGTACAGCCTGCGGTACGGCACGGTGCCCGTTGTCCATGGCGTGGGAGGACTCGACGACACGATTCGGCCGTACACGGCGCGGGCACGTCATGCCAACGGGTTCAAGTTCCGGGAGGCGACGGGCGAGGCGCTGTTCAAGGCCATGCGACAGGCCGTGCGCGTGTACGAGAACCGGCCGGTCTGGGAATCGTTGATGCGTCAAGGCATGACAGAGGATCACTCATGGGAGACCTCTGCGAAGGAATATGTCAAAGTGTACAGACGGGCTCGGCATGACGCGCACAGTCTGGGCGCGGCATAACGCCGATCACCGAGAAGGGACACCTCACACGCGATGGCTTCCGACAAGATCGTCACGCTGACCGACGGCAACTTTGACTCCGATGTCATCAGCAACGCGCAGCCTGTCCTCGTCGACTTCTGGGCGGAGTGGTGCGGGCCGTGTCGCGCGCTCGCGCCGGCCATTGACGCCATGGCCACGGACTACGCCGGCAAGGTGAGCGTCGGCAAGCTGAACGTCGACGAGAACCCCGAGGTCACCATGCGCTACATGGTGCGCGGGATTCCGACCGTGATGCTCTTCAAGGGCGGCAAGGTCGTCGATCAGGTGGTGGGGCTGGTCGACAAGGGGTCTCTGAAGCAGATGGTCGATCGGCATATGTAAGGGCCCGGGCGCTCACGCATGACCGACGCGATTCGTTCCGTCACGATCGTCGGATCGGGACCAGCCGGACTGACGGCCGCGCTCTACACGGCCCGAGCCAATCTCAAGCCACTCGTCATCGAGGGCCTCGACGCCGGCGGGCAGCTCATGCT
>Ga0209580_10001508_pt1 | contig 10709 bp, 10 predicted proteins | sample Coa_R1_5_FD_187153 | JGI IMG/M metagenome (GOLD analysis project Ga0209580, IMG submission 187153) | Surface soil microbial communities from Centralia Pennsylvania, which are recovering from an underground coalmine fire - Coalmine... | ecosystem: Environmental > Terrestrial > Soil >...
CTTGCGGTTCTTGGAGCGCGATTGGGGCGTGGTGCTGCTGCTGCAGTTCGCCACGCTTTACTTCTTCGGCTTCTACGATCGCCCGCAGCCGCGCACCCGCGCCGAAGCGGTGCGGCGGCTGGCGGGCGCGGCGGCACTGCAGGGGGGGGCCCTGCTGGCGTACTTCTTCTTCTCGTTCCGCAGCTTCCCGCGCTCGGTGCTGCTGCTGTATGTGCTGCTCGACCTGCCGCTGCTGCTCAGCTGGCGCGGCGTCGTGGACCGCCGCGGGCGGCATCGCGAGCGGCGGGTGGCGATCGTCGGCTGCGGCCAGGCGGCGGCCGAGATCGCCCGCACCCTGGCCCAGCACCGCTGGCACGGCCTCGCGGTCGCCGGCTTCGTGCCGCAGCCCGGCCAGCCGGTGCCCGACCTGGCGAGCCTCGAGCCGGCGCTGGGGCCTCTGCTCGGCGCTTCCGAGGACCTTCCCGCGCTGCTCGCCGCCGGCACGGTCGACGACATCATCCTTGCCGATGGCGGCGACTCGTGGCAGACGCGCTTGATCGACCGCCTCGCCGGCACGCGGCCCGACCACACCAACGTGCTGCTGCTGCCCGGGCCCTTCGAGAGCCTCATCGGCCGCATGCGCTACCGCTGGGTGCACGACCTGCCGTTGATCGAGGTGATGCGGGAGACCGAATGGCGCATCAACTGGCCGCTCAAACGCCTGCAGGACCTCGTCGGTGGCACGCTGCTGCTGGTCGCCACCCTGCCGGCCCTGGCCGCCTGCGCGCTGGCGGTCCGCCTCACCTCGCCGGGACCGATCCTCTACCGCCAGCTGCGCGTCGGCCGCGATCAGCGTCCCTTCACGCTGTGGAAGCTGCGCACCATGCGCCTCGACGCCGAGGCGGACTCCGGCGAGGTGCTGGCGCAGCCGGGAGACCCGCGCCTCACCGTGTGCGGCGCCTTCCTGCGCCGCTTCCGGCTCGACGAGATCCCGCAACTGCTCAACGTGCTGCAGGGCACGATGAGCCTGGTGGGACCGCGGCCCGAGCGGCCCGGCTTCGTGCAGCGCTATCTCCGGGAGGTGCCCGGTTATGCCGAGCGCTTCTCGCTGGCTCCCGGCGTCACCGGCCTCGCACAGGTGAACGGCGAGTATCACTCGAGCCCGCAGAACAAGCTGCGGTATGATCTTGCATACGCAGCCAACTGGACGCTCTGGCTCGATCTTTCGATCTTGCTGCGCACGATCAAGATCGTGCTCACCTCGCGCGGAGTCTGAGCGGCCGCGGCGGAGGGCGTCGCTCGAGGGAAGGCGATGTATGAGCAATGTTGCATTCCTGCATGAGGCGAGAGCGCTGGCATGTTCGCCATGAATGCCTATACTATGAATGCGCCACGCCAACAGCAGGCTCGTCCGGCCCCGGCATGAAGCCGGCACGCTCGAGCTGAACGAGAGGGAGAGATGATAGCCAAGCCGACCATGCCGAGCGCGCCAGGCGACCCCGACTCGACGGACCGCGCCATGACCGCGGCCGCGCTGCCGGCGGACCCGGCGGCGACGCCGGCGCTGGCCAGCATTCCAGGAGCTGCCGAGCTGCCGGCGAGCGGCGAGCGCCGGCCCTACGAGCCGCCGCGCATTCTCTTCCGCGAGCCGCTCGAAGCGATGGCGGCGATCTGCTCGCCGCACCCGCCGGCCAAGGCCAACAAGGGCCTCTGCCCCATGGGCCCGATCTCGTCGTAGCCGATCGTTCTCGCCGCGCAGTCGCCGCGCAGCCGGGGCCCCCGCCGTGCGGGATCGCACCGGCTATCCTTCCCTTCCGTCCTGGCCCTTCCGTCTTCGTTCGGAACGCCTGCCGTCTCAGGACGGCAGGATCGGGAGCAGCGTCTTCCTGGGCGCCGGCGCCGGCGCCGCGTGGTTCGCGGGGCCGTCCTGGGCTGTCCCGGAGGCCTGTGCCTGCTGGGCGATCTCCATGCGGCTCGTGGCCGCCGGGTAGACCTGCAGCGCATTGCCGCTCCAGGCGGCGGCGTTGCCGGGGCAGAAGTTGAGCAGCTGGCCGGCCGGGCCGAAGCCGTCGACCATCTGCTTCGCCGCCACCGTGAGCGAACGCACCTCGGCGAGGCCGGAGGAGCCTGCCCAGATGTCGCGGATCGACTGCTCATGGAGGTTGCCCACCGGCCGCCGCCACTGCACGCACGGGTAGACGTTGCCGTATGGGTCGACGGCGATGCCCGAGGAGCCGGCGCCGCAGTGCTTCTCCGACGCTGCCGGGGCCAGGCCGTCATCGGCGAGACGCGCCACCTGCACCGGGAGGGCTCCCGCGGGCCCGCCCTGCTCGCGGTGCTCTCCGGCGTCCGCCTCCTCGCCGGCCGCGGCCTGCCGCGCCCGCGCCGCCGCCGCGCGCTCCGCCAGCAGCTCGAACAGCCGCCGCACGCCGGCGCGAGACGGCGAGATCGACTGCGGCTCGCGGTCGCCGTCGTCGCGCGGCGTGACCTCGGGATCGATCTGCAGCGGCAGCTCCAGGCGTTCGGCGAGCGCCATCGTGTCCTCGACCTCGTGCTCGTTCCAGGCGGTCAGGGTGCTGTTGAGCTTCACCCGCAGCCCCAGGCCGCGCATCTCGCCCAGGTTGGCCAGCAGCCGCTCGAAGCTCCCCGGCTCGCGCGTCTGCCGGTCGTGCACCGCCGCCGTCGCACCGTGCAGGCTGACCTCGATGAGGAAAGGATCGATCTCGTCGCGAATGCGGCGCGCCATGACGCCGCGCAGGGCATGGCCGTTCGATTTGATGCGCACCACGAAGCCGAGCTCGCGCGCCCGCGCTCCCAGCCGCAGGAAATCCGGATGGGCGAGCGGTTCGCCGCCGCTGAGCGTCAGGTTCAGCACCTGCAGCTCGCGCAGGTCGGCGAAGAACTCGTAATATTGCTCCACGGCGAGCGGCCGGCCGCGCAGGCCGAGGTCGTTGTAACAGAAGAAGCAGTCGAGGTTGCAGCGATAAGTGAGCTCGACCAGCACCGAGAACAGGTGGTTGTCGCTCCACGTCCGCAGCAGCAGCCGTTCGAAGCTCATCCGCCGTCCCCGGGGCCGCCGGCCTCCTGTCCGCCCTGCAGCCGCCGCCCCGCTGCCGGCGCCGCCTCGAGCAGGCCCTGCTCCACCAGCTCGGCGGCGAAGGCGAGCACGTCGCGCTCGAGCACCGGCCGGTCGACCTCGAACTCGCCGAGCAGCGCGTCGATCCAATGCGCGACCGGGGCCACGCCGTCGGCGAGCGCCAGGATGCGGGTGCCGAGGTCGTTCAGCACCAGCACCTCGCCCGCGCTCTGGCGGACCACCACGCCCTCCGTGTCGATGACGCGGAAGCGCACGTCCGCTCGCCGGCCCAGCACGCTGTCAATATCAAGCTGATCCATTCTCTGTTCGACACGTCCCGCGGCGATCCCGGTGTACGAACCAGGCGCCGCGAAGCGCCCCTCTCCCTCTCTCTCGCTATGGGAGCTTTATCATATCGATTATAGACCAGAAGCCGCCGCTCAACGAGAACCGCAGCGTGAACGCGCGCCGCGCCGCCGCGGCCGCCAGCGCGAGCAGCACCTGCTCGAGCCGCTCGCGGCGATGCGGATCGACGTTGACGAACGGGGCGCAGGCGAGCAGGCAGGCCAGGGTCTCGGCACGCGACAGCGGCGCGAGCGCGTCGTCCCTGTCCTGCACGATGCGCAGCAGGCCGCCGAGCGGCGCCGGCGGCCGCAGGGCGCGGCGCTCGCCCAGGTCGCCGGTGAACGGCAGCTTGAGAACGACGCAGCCGGCGCCGTCCCCGGCGCCGCCGCTGGAACCGTCGACGACCAGCGCGTTGAGGTCGTCGCTCAGCACCTCCGCCCCGCGGGCCATGCCGAGCCGCGCCGCCGTGGTCTTGCCGGCACCCGAACGCCCCAGCAGGAGGAAGGCCGCGCCATCCTTGACCAGGCCCGCGCTGTGCAGCACCACGCCGCCGAGCTCGAGCAGGCGGTACGCCACCAGCACGCGGAGGAAGTTCTCGAACACCCCGGGGAATCGCTCGCCGCCGTCCTCGTGGGTCCACAGCGCGCCGGCCATCCCCCCCATTCCCACGCCGCCCGGGCGCCAGTCGAGGCGCCCCAAGAGGCCGAGGCCCGCCATCTTGACCGCCGCCGGCGCCCAGTCGAAGTCGAGCCCGTACTCCCAGCCGCGGACGTCGACCGGCAGGAACTCGTCCGGGGCGCACCGCAGCAGCCGGATCGGGATCGGCGCGCTGCCCGCGGCGGCGGCGGGGACAGCGGCGCCCGCGGCAGCGGCGGGGACCGCGGCGGCCGTGGCGGCGGGGACCGTGCCTTCCGGCTCCGCGCCGGCAGGATCCGCGGCAAGGGCTGCCGCGGCGGCTGGCCGCGGCACGAGGCCCTGGGCGGCCGGGAAGGTGGCCAGGACGCCCTCCTCCTGGCCGGCAGAGAGGCCGAGCAGCTGGTAGGGGCCGCCCGGCAGCTCGAGCCACAGCTCGCGTCCGCCCCAGGCATCGCCCCGCGGGCGCTCGGGGAAGCGCTCGGGATGACGCAGGAACCTGGCGCCGAAGCTCATTCAGTGAGGAGCGAGGCGGCGGCCCGCGGCGCGCAGCGCCAGGGCGAACAGGGCCAGGGCGGCCCGCGCCCGCTCCCGCGCGGTCGGGCGCACGGCGGCGCAGCCCAGCAGCCGTCCGGGGGCGAGCGGCGGGTCGGGGAGGCCGCAGCGGTCGCCCCGCGTCACGCACGCCAGCCGCCCCCCCACCAGGCGGTACCCCAGCAGGCGATGCAGCGCCAGGCGGCCCTGCGGCGTGTGGAAAGCCACGATGTCTCCCGGCCAGTAGCGGCGCGCCGGCGCCACCGCCACCCGGTCGCCGTCGCGCAGCCCGGGGGCCATGCACTCGCCGCGCACCGTCACCGCGAGGGGAGCCTCGCGCGCCAGCTCGCGCAATGCCGCGGCCATGCCGGCGTGCGGAGCGTCGAAGCCGCCGCCATTGCCCGCAACGCCGCGCGGCCGCAGCGGCAGCGGGACGGATGGCGTCGAAGCCTGGGTTTCAGGGACGTTGGCCATGGCGAGGAAGGCAGGTAGACGGCGCCGCAGAATGCTACCAGATTGCCTCGCACTCCGGCCTCCCGCCGCCCGGCGACGCTACAGCACCCCGGCCGGGACCGAGGAGCGCAGCCAGGGGTCGAGGAGCAGGGCGATCCGGTAGTTGCGGCGCGCCTCTTCGAGCTGTCCGGCGGCCAGCAGCGCGTCGCCGAGATGGAGATAGATCTCCGGATGCGGCTCGAGCGCGGCGGCGCGCCGGTAGGCCGCGATCGCCTCCTCGGGGCGCCGCGCCAGCAGGAACAGCGAGCCGCGTGACAGCGGCACCTCGACGGCCACCGGGTCCGCTTCGCCGGCGCGCCGCAGCGCCGCCAGGCCGTAAGGCAGCACCCGCTCGATCGCTTCCGGGCCTGCCCCCGCCGCGGCCATGGCGATCGCCTGGACCTGGTTGATCAGCTGGCTGGCGAGCAGCCGGCCACGCAGGCGGAAGCTCTGCAGGACGAGCCCCGCCAGCAGCAGCCCGAGCAGCGGCCAGACCAGGACGCGGCTCCTCATGTGACGGCCTCCGCGGCCGCGGCACGCAGCACCCAGGCGAGGAACAGCAGCGCCGGGAAGGCGACCAGCGCGACCCGGAACGGGAAGTCGACCAGGCAGAGCACGCCCAGGGCGGCGAGGGCGCCGGCGGCGAAGGCGCCGTCGGCGCTCCGGGCGCGGTGCGGCGCCCCGCCGTCCGGACCGCCGCTGTCGGCCCGCACCTGGGACGGGCCGCCGCCCGCAGGCGCCCGCGGCATGCCGGAGTCCGCGGCCACCCGCCGGAGCCTTGCCGCCGACGCCGTCACCACCGCCAGCGCCCAGGCCAGGGCAAGCAGGCCCGGCACGCCGAGATCGGCGCCGACCTCGAGCGGCTCGTCGTGGGCGTTGACGAAGTTCTGCTGCTCGCCGGAGAGGAAGACGGCGCCGCGATCGAGCAGGGCGAGCTTGGCAGGCACGAACTCGGCGCGGAACGCCCCCTGGCCGACGCCCGCCCACGGGTGCTCCTCGAGCATCCAGAGCGCCGCCCGCCAGCCGTCCAGGCGCCCGGTGAGCACGTGGTTCCATTCTCCCCGCCGTGCCAGGCTCACCTTCTCCGCCACCCGCCCGCGCAGGGCGGGCACCGCCGCCACCGCGCCCGCCGCGAGGAGGACGGCGGCGGCGCAGGCGCCGGCAAGCCAGCGCAGGCCGGCGCCGCCCCGCCGCAACGTGCCGAACCAGAAGGTCAAGCTGCCGAGCAGCAGCGCCACCAGCGCCGCCAGCGTCTGGGTCACGGCCATGGCGTAGGCGCACAGCGCGAGAGCCGCCGCCAGCCAGCCCCAGCGGCCGCCGAGGCGGCGGCCACCGCCGGCGGCATCGCGCTCCCCGGCGCGGCCGGCAGCCGCCGCACCTCCCGGGGCACCGGCCGCCGCGCCGCGGGCCAGGCGCCACTGCGCGACCAGGCATGGCAGGACCAGGAAGGCGGCGAAGTCGCCTGTATTGCCGGCGGTGGAGGTGACCGCGTACCGCGCGCCGCCGAGGGCGGGCGCCATCGCCAGCAGGTGGAGCCCATGGAACTGCAGGATACCGATCGCCGCCAGCGCGGCGGCGGGCCAGAGCAGCCCGGCGAGCACGCGCTCGAGCCGGCCGGCCGGCAGCGCCGCGCTCCATCCCACCAGGCAGGCGGCGCCGATCCACAGATCGGCCAGCCCCTCGCGCACGTGCAGCGGGTGAGCGCTGGTCGCCAGCCCGGCCGTGGCGACGGCCACGAGCGGCAGCACGGCCCGGAGCGCCGGCTGCCGCCAGAGGTCGCGCCAGCGCACCATCTCGAGGCGCCGCAGGGCCCAGCCCAGCGGCACCAGCGAGGCGATGGCCAGCCATTCCGCCAGCATCAGCTTCGGCAGCCGGAACGGATCCTTCGCAGAGGGCGCGAAGTAGAGCGGCGGCACCACCGCCAGCAGCCACAGCGCCAGCCAGGCCAGCCTCTCCGCGAGCGGCCAATCGGCGGACGCGGCCGCCGGCGCCGGCGAGACGGCCGCCTTGCCTCCGGAGCGACCGCCGCGGGCGCCGGCGCCGCCGGGAGCGCCAGGAGCGCCGCGGACGCCGGGGCTGGCGCCCGCGCGGCCGCCGGACCTGGCGCCCCGGGCGCCGCTCGATGCCACGGGTCGATGCACGGCGCCCGAGTATACAAGCCGGTGCCGTCCGCCGTGGCCGCGCGGGCCATCCAGCGCGAGACCTACGGGCAGGTGATCGTCGAGGCGCTGAGACTGTTGTCGTTCGCCAGCGACACCCTCGCGCAATGGCCATCAGGAGCATGGAGAACGATGCCGCCCTGATCCTGGTAATACCAATCCGAGGAGATCTTGACCTCGATGTCGCCGTTGTACACCGTCAGCCGCGAGCCCGGCGCCGCGGTGTTCACGCCGACGTTGCCCGACTGCGGCTGAAGAATGATGTCGTGATACGGGTCGCTGCCGTAGTTGCCGGACTGGAGCCAGGCGTAGTGATCGGTGCTGTCGTAGCCGATGGAGAGGCCCTCGGTGAGGTTCGAGGCCGGGCCGACGAGGATGTGGCCCTCGATGTTGCCCACGTTGCCCGTGTCCACGGCGACGTGAAGAGGATTGCTGGGAGTCGTCGTTCCGATGCCGACCCACCAGGAAGGATTGGCGTACGCCACGGCCGCGAGGCCAAGCACCATCGCTACTGCCAGGAGCACCCAGAGCTTCTTCATCTGCTTCTCCTTGGAAGAAATGCGCCGTTCCGGTCCTATCGTTGGCGGCCAGCCGCGACGCCGCTGATAGGAATGCACGCCTATGCATTTTCTGTAATTATCTTACATTATATAGAGATATGCGTCAAGTATACCCCTCGTCGTATTGCCAATGATGGACGCTTCATTGACGTTTGAGCAGCTCAGAGGAGCCACTCGCGGGCGCACCGGCCGCCTCGACACGGTCCGCGCCTTCCGCTATCATCCGGCGAAGAAATTCTTCTCGTCAGGAAGTGGTGCAATGCCTCGCGAGGCCCTTGCCGCCGTGCTGCTGCAACTCCCCCGGCTCAGCGAGCGGCTGCATCTCGCCCCGGGGGAAGCCCTCGAGCTGGTCGCTGACGACGATCAGCTCGTCCATCTCGAGCACCGCCGGGGTGGCGGCGTGCCGCTGGCGCTGACCCCGCCCATGACTCCCGAGCGCCTCCTCGCCCTGGTCGACGGCATGGGCCTCGCGCTCGATCTCGACCGGCACCTCGCCCCCTCCCGGGCGCCGTTCCGGCCGCAGCCGCCGCCCCAGCCCGCCGGACCGGCCCCGACGGCAGCCCATCCCGGACGCCGGCCGCAGGAGCCGCGATGAGCGCGACGGCGCGGGCCGGTGCACCCGCCGGGCGCGGCTCCTCCCCGTCCTGACCTCGGCTCTTCCGCTCGGCCGCGAGCTGGATCGACAGGGCTCGGCGACCGGGCTCGACATCCGGGTTCAACGAAGGTTCGACCCCTCCCCCGCGGCCGGGCGCCGCCGGCGCACCCTCCAGGCGCGCAGACCGTAGCGCCCGAGCCGAGCCAGCAGATCGAGCGGGCGCCGCAGCCGGCGGCCGAAGTAGCCGAGGCGGCGGCGCGGCGGTCCGTAGAGGGCATCCACCTGTGCGCGGCTGAGCCACACCGTGGCGGCGACGGCACGGGCCAGGCGCACCGGTTCCGGCACATCGCTCGGTACGCTGCGGAAGAGCGCGAGCCGCAACGATTCTTCGTAACCGGCATCGAGACGGCCGGCGAGCGCATGCCGCAGCAGCACCGCCTCCTCCGCCGGCGACGTCTCCCACTCTGCCGGGCCGCCCCTTCCTTCGCCGGCCCCGTCCGCAGCCCTCGCAGCCCTCGCCGGCCCCACGGCCCCCAGGGTCCCCGCAATCCTCGCAGTCTCCGCAGTCCCCACGGTCTCCGCACTCCCCGCAGTGCCCGCCGCCAGGGCGGCGCAGAGGCGCCGCGCCGCCGCCACCTCCTCGGGCGCGAGGTCGCGGGCGGTCCAGCGAGCGGCCAGGGCGGCGAGCGCGGGGCCGTCCGGCCCGGCGAAGCCCAGGTCGACGAGGTCGGCGATCATCTTGAGCAGCGAGTAGGCGTGCGGCGTCCAGCCGTGCTGGCCGATGCCGTGCACCAGGGCGTGGGCGGCGGCGACAGCCGGCACCGGCATGGCTGCAGGGTGCCCCGCGAGCGCCGGCAGCGCCTGCAGCAGCCCCTCGCGGTCGAGGTCGTCGGCCGTCGCCGAGCGCTTGCCCGCGACCCGCACGCCGAGCAGCATCCGGTGCACCTCGACGACGCCGTCCGCGCCCTCCAGGGCGGCGAGCTGATGCTCGTACCGCGGCATCGGCGAGGCGCGGAAGCCGGCGCCGGCCAGCGCCTGCTGCAGGTCGGCGGCGCGGCCGGCGGGGACCAGCACGTCGAGATCGCAGCCTTCGCGGCTGCCCGGCGCGAGCAGGCCGCCCAGCTCCAGGGCCGCGAGCTTGAGGAACACCGGGCGCACGCCGAGCGGCGCCGCCGCCGCCGCGACCCGTTCGGCGAGCGCCACGATGCGCAGGCCGCCGCCGGCCGCCGCCGCCTGGTCGCGCGCGAACCCATCCGCCGCCGCCGCACCCAGCTCCGCCGCCAGCCGCGCCCGCCCCTGCCGCGCCGCCACCCGGCAGGACAGCTCGAAGCGCCGGCAGAGCGTCAGCACCGCCTGCGCCTCGGCCGGCGCGGCCGACCCGCCCGCGCCGGCCACCCCCACCGGCCCGAAGGCCCGCTGCAGCATCCAGCGGACCGCCGGCCCCAGCACCAGCGCCGGCGGATGAAAGCGGACACCGTGACGCCCCATGAGCCGCAGCATAGACCAGGGGTCCGCACGGGCGGGGTGAGAGGGGATGGAAGCCGAAGGTGGGGAAAGGCAACCCGCCGGCGCTGCTATCATCTCGAGGACATGCCGAGTCCCGGGCCGGTCGACCGGCACGCCGCGGCTCGCGGGCGCGGTCCGTCCGCGCCCGGCCAGCCGCCGCCAGCCGCCAGTTCTTCGCTGCGCACCGCCGTGCGCCTGGCCGCCGCCGCGGCCGCGCTCGCCCTGGCGCTGGTGCCGATCGCGCGGCAGCGGGCGCTGGCCGCGCGCCAGGAGCAGATGACCGCCTGGCTCACCCTCAGCGGCGTGCAGCCGCCGCGGGAGATCGAGCACGAGCCCGACCCCGGCCGCGTCGACCTGCGTGCGGCCCGCGCCTCGCTCGCCGCCGAGCTCGACCCGGCCCGCCGCTCGGACCTGCCGCCCGCCGAGGAGGCCCGCCAGCGCACCGAGGGCTCCGCCCGCATGGAGGCCACCGCGCACATGGCGGGCGACGCCCTCGCCGAGCGCCCGGCGGCCTGGGAGGCGGCGATGGTGATGGGGGCCGCCACCTACCTGTCGTGGTCGCAGGCCCGCGATCCCCGGCTGTTCACCGCCGCGCCGGCCTGGGAGAGGCCGCTCGAGACCGCGGTCGCCCTGGCGCCCGGCCGCGACGAGGCCGCGCGCCTGCTCGCCGCGGCCTACCTCGAGCTCTGGCCGGTGCTGTCGCCGGCCAAGCGCGACCGCGAGCGGCGGCTGCTCGCCGGCGTCTTCGCCGACCCGGTGGCCTTCGCGAGCCTCATCGGCCCCTGGCTGGTCACGGCGGCGAACCGGGAGGAGGCCTTCGCCATCGTGCC
>Ga0209580_10001510_pt1 | contig 10694 bp, 7 predicted proteins | sample Coa_R1_5_FD_187153 | JGI IMG/M metagenome (GOLD analysis project Ga0209580, IMG submission 187153) | Surface soil microbial communities from Centralia Pennsylvania, which are recovering from an underground coalmine fire - Coalmine... | ecosystem: Environmental > Terrestrial > Soil > Unclassified...
ACCGCCGTATTCTTCTTCCGAGAGGCAACGGTGGTGCTCGACCATCATACCGGGCGCTACGTGCATGAATGGACGCAGATTCAACTGCCGGTGCGGTTACTGCTGTGGAACACTCTGGTGCTACTGCTTAGCAGCGCGACGATGGAATTGGCCCGGCGATCGGTTGCGCGAGAGATGGTCCTGGCTCCGGTCGCGGGGATCGCAGGAATCGCGCCGGACCGGGATTTCCGCATTCCCTGGCTGCCGATTACTGCGACGCTGGGACTGCTGTTCCTCGCAGGTCAATGGCTGGCGTGGGAATCCCTCCGGGTCCACGGGTTTCATGTGTTCACAAGTGGGCCCAGTCCATTCTTTTATATTCTTACCGGCACGCACGCCCTTCACCTCGCGGTTGGGATCATGGTTCTGCTCTATGCGGGAGTAATTTCGCTGTTGCGGCAGAGCATCGAGCACCGGCGGATTGTGCTGGAAGTCGCAACCTGGTACTGGCACTTTATGGGAGTGCTGTGGGTGTACGTTTTTGGGCTGCTGCAGTTTGGGCGGTAAATCAATACGCCTACCAGGGTTCGACTATTCTAGTCTGACTGCATTATCCCTTGCCCCGCTGGTAAAAGCGCGAGCCTTCGGGATGACCTGGCCATTGGCATTTCCGACGCCGATTGTGCCTGCTCACCTTTCCCCGACTTGAACGTCTAAAGCAGCTCGAATTAAAATCGCCAGTCCTATCTCAGCCGGTCCAAATCGAACGAGGTGTTATGCGCTCACGCTTCTTGCTGTCCACTTCCCTTCTGATGTTCTCCGTTATTTGTCTTTGTCAAACACCGGCGGCGCCTACAGACGCTGAGGCTGCCAATAGCCGGAACGCTCCTGGGTTCAGCATCGACAACATCGATAAGAGCGTCGATCCCTGCGTGGATTTCTATCAGTACGCTTGCGGAAACTGGATGAAGCGGGCGGAAATTCCGGCCGACGAACCGGATTGGATCAGCTTCCTTGAAGTGAATGAGCGAAACCAAAAGGTCTTACGCGAAATTTTAGAGAAAGCCGCGGCGGAAGGCCCGAGCCGCGATGCTCTCGATCAAAAGATCGGCGATTATTACGGAGCCTGCATGGACGAGAAGGCGGCGGATACAAAAGGACTGGATCCACTCAAGCCTGAGCTTGAGCGCATTGCCGCGGTCAAGGACAAATCCGCGCTGATTGACGCGATCGCGCGCGTCCACCTGATCGGACCGAATCCACTATTCAATTTTTACTCGCGTCCAGACCTGCACAACGCCGACATGGTGGTTGCGAACATCGACCAGGGCGGGCTCACGCTGCCCGACCGCAACTATTACATCAAAGACGACGCTGACATGGTCAAGAAACGCAATAGCCTGACGGATTACATCACGACCGTGTTCACTCTGTATGGACAGTCGGCGCAGCAAGCGGCGGATTCGGCACAGGTGGTGCTGCGCATCGAGACGGCGCTGGCGAAGGCGTCAATGGACAGGACGCTGCGGCGCGATCCCAAGAACCGCGATCACAAGATGACGCGCGATGCGGCGGTGGCGCTGGCGCCCAATTTTTATCTAGCGAGATACTTCACGGATGTCGATAGCCCCAGCTTTTCCGACATGAATGTGGTCAATCCTGATTTTTTCAAAGAAGTGAACAGCGTTATCGAATCGGAGTCGCTGGATGCGCTGAAGACTTATGTGGAGTGGCACCTGTTGAGTGGGGCCTCGCCGTGGCTCTCTAAGCCGTATGTGGATGCGAATTTCAAGTTTCGGCAGGCGCTCACCGGTCAGGCAGAAATTCAGCCGCGATGGAAGCGATGCGTAGAATCTACGGACAACGCCATGGGCGAAGCTCTGGGGCAAAAATATGTCGATCAGACCTTCGGGCCTGAGGGCAAGGCGCGCATGCTGAAAATGGTGGACGCGCTGGAGAAATCGCTCGACCAGGACATCGCTACTCTGCCGTGGATGACCGAGGAAACAAAGAAGCAGGCCAAGATCAAGCTGCAGGCAATCCGCAATAAGATCGGATACCCAGACGTCTGGCGGGATTACAGCAAGCTGACGATCAAGCAGGGCGATTTGATGGGAAATTTCCTTCGCGCCAATGAGTTCGAATCGCGCCGGGACATTGCTAAGATCAGCAAGCCAGTCGATCGGAAAGAGTGGGGCATGACCCCGCCGACGGTGAACGCCTATTACAACGGCTCATATAACGAGATCGTGTTTCCCGCTGGAATTCTGCAGCCCCCGTTCTTCGACAAGACCATGGATGACGGAGTCAACTTCGGCGCCGCCGGCGTAGTGATTGGACACGAGCTTACGCATGGCTTTGACGATCAGGGGCGCAAGTTCGATCCTCAGGGCAACTTGCGCGACTGGTGGACAGAACAGGATGGTAAGGAGTTTGAAAAACGCGCGAGCTGCGTTTCCGACGAGTACAGCAACTTTGTCGCGGTTGACGACCTGAAATTAAACGGCAAGCTTACGCTGGGCGAGAACACGGCCGACAACGGCGGGGCACGCATCGCGCTGATGGCGCTGGAGCACATGATCGCGGAGGACAAATCCGGAAAAGAAGCGCAGAAAATTGATGGCTACACTCCGGAGCAGCGGTTTTTCCTGGCATTTGCGCGGGTGTGGTGCGAGAAGCGCCGTCCGGATTACTCCCGCATGCTGGTAACGGTTGACCCGCACTCGCCGGGGCGCTATCGGACCAACGGCGTGGTGCAGAACATGCCGGAATTTCAAAAAGCCTGGGGATGCCATGCCGGGCAGCCGATGGTCAGCGCGAACATGTGCCGAGTTTGGTGAGTTGAGGGTTATCGGTCACGCGTGATGGCGCAGAAAGATCAGGCGCAGCTGCCAGCCTTATTGGACCATTCTTTCTGGACGGTATATTGGTCGACCTTCTTGGTCTGCCATGCGCAAATGTCGCCGATTTCTCCGTTCTGACTGTCATACCATCCTTGGCCGGGAATCGGATCAGTTATCGCCTCACATAGCTCATGCGAAGCCGTCACAGTGAGAGCATCAAAGCTCGCCAGGTTGGAGGAGCAGCCCGAACAATCCGGGAATGGCATCACAGCATAGAAGATGTTATTCAAGATCGCGTCGTGGTAGCCGCAAAATACTTTGCACGAAGCTGAACCACCTTGGGTGACAGTGACTCCCGAAGGCAGGAAAACAAAGTAAATGAGATCGGGATTTGCGCCGGGAAGCTTTCCGGCTGAAATCTGCTGCTGGATCATGTTTTGGATGGCCGAGTCGTCAACCGTCTTACCCACATCAGGATTGGTGAGAGTTAGAGTTCCGATCTGTTTCCCATGGCCGATCTTATATTGCGCAACACTGTATTCGCTCAACTGATCGATGAGTGGACTGGTCAGGATAAAATCAAAAAATCCGTTGACCTCGGAAATCAGCCCACTCAGCTTGCCTTGCTGCCAACCAGTTCCCCAAAATATGGTGAACACCTGCGCTTGTGCGATCAGGGGCCCGTTGTTGTAAACCAATCGGGCAGCTTGTGCAGCCACAGTTCGTTGCATGAGTTCAGGAGTCGCAAGGGGAACAATGCGGACACAATCGCGCTTCTGAGAGTGCGATTTTTGGGTCATGGAAGGATTAGACGCCAGATAACTGCTTCTCGGGAAACTATCGAAAGTGCACCGGTAAACTCGGTCCCACCTCGGTTCGAGGGATGTTCGTAGGTGGCGTATCAGCCGGTTTGGGGTTAGAGCTTGAAGGATTAGCTCCTCGCTGGCAAAATGCGGCGCCAAGCAGGGTGAGCACAATCACCGAAAAGGCTTGAAGTTTTTTCATAAACGCCTCAGTATTGGTGCACTCAGCACAGAAGGCCAGAACGTTCCCCTGAAGGTTGAGGTGATTGGCTGCATTGCTGTGTTGCGCATTCCGGCTTAAGGGTGCGATCTTCCGCATGGAACAGGGCCGCATATTTCCGCATGCTCGAGGATGGCTTTGGATTGCCACGATTTGGCTAGGAATCGGGCTGTTCAGCGCGACCCAAACCGTCTTCGGTATGCGCGAGCAGGGCATGCATCACCTCTGGCCGCAATTGTTCGCAACCCAACTTTTGGCTTTGTTGCCCTGGGCGCTGGCGACTCCGATTATCCAGTACCTCGGCCGCCGGTTTCCCCCGATTCACTGGAAGCCTGTTTCCACATGGCTTGTCCATGTGGCTGCCTGTGCTGCTACCGGTTTATTGGCTGCAGCCTGGATCGCGGGCTTGGAAGAGCTGATGAATCCGTGGGCGGTATCTTCTGGCTCCAGGCCCTTTGTACCTCTTTTTTGGAGCAAGTTTTACAACGACGGCCTGTCGGATGTGGTCCTGTATGCCTCGGTCCTGGCGATCAGCTACGTGCTCGATTCCAAAGAGCGACTGGCGCGTCAACAGACTGAGACGGCGCGGTTGAGCGAGGCATTGTCTAAGGCCCAGCTTTATGCGTTGCGACGTCAACTGGAGCCGCATTTCCTGTTCAATGCGCTCAATTCTATCTCCGGACTGGTACGCGAGAAGAAAAACGATGCCGCTGTCAGCATGATTGCCGGGTTAAGTGATTTTCTCCGCCGCGTATTTGAAGACTCCGATCGACAAGAGGTGCCGCTGGGCGAGGAGATGGATTTCGTGCAGAAGTATCTGGATATTCAGAAGATTCGTTTTGCGGACCGCCTGAAGTTGGACGTGCAAGTGCCTGGTGAACTGCTCTCGGCCCAAGTCCCCACCCTGATTCTGCAGCCAATGGCGGAAAACGCGGTAAAGCACGGCATCGCAAAACGGGCGAACGGCGGCACCATTCGGATTTCTGCATGGCGTTCCGCTGGCATGCTGAACCTCACGGTTTATAACGATGGTCCCAAACATCGGCCCGGACCCACGTCAGGTATTGCGATCTCTAATGTGCGAAGCCGTCTGGAAAGGCTGTACGGCGACAAGTTTCAGCTGACCATGCGCGATCGCGAACCGGACGGCGTCGAGGTTTCTGTTGCAGTCCCCTTCAAGGAAAAATGATTTGTGTGCCCTGGGACAATCCACATCGGCGATTCGCACGCTGATTGTTGATGATGAGCCTCTCGCCCGCAGCAATCTAAGGAATTGCAGTCGCATTGGGCACTGGTACCCGAGGTATTTCATATTGAGATCGCGCGCTTTGTCAGCCACCATCGGCGAACTGCAACTAGGGACCAGATCGCCTCAACCAGCCCAAACGGCCACGCTCCCTGCAGGAACCCATAAACCGATCCCATTGCGCACGCAAACGCGAAGGCGAGAATGAACCAGGGGCTTCTCGATTCCAAGGCATACGTGACGAGCATGGCGGTCACCGCGAACAGTCCGAATGCCGATAGCGGTGTCATCGCGCTGGGCCTGCGGTTGGAAGCGAGAAATAGAACACCGACCCGTGTCCGATTTGGCTGGTAACTCCGATTTTGCCGCCATGCAGCTCTATGATCGCCTTGGCAATCGGCAGGCCCATGCCCGTGCCCTGAATCAGCATACGTTGATTACGGCCACGATAGAACTTCTCGAAAATCATTTCTTGTTCCATTACGTCGATCCCGGGGCCGTGGTCGGCGACGGAGGTCACGACTTCGGAGCCGCGCAATTCAGCAGTGACGTGAATCGGACTGTCCGGCGGAGAATATTTGCCGGCATTGTCGAGCAACTGCGTCAGCACTTCGGTAATACGTTCGAGGTCCATACGCACCGGCGGAAGGTTCGATGGAACGGTGAGTTTCAGGGGATGCTGCCGCAATGCAGCCTGCGAGGCCGCAATCGCGCCGTCAATAGCTTCTCGAATGGAGTGGGTTTCGAGACGAAACTGAAGTTGGCGTGAATCGAGTTGCGCGACCTCCGCGGCTTCTCCGATCAGGCGGTTCAGCCGGTCGGCTTCTTCGTTGATGACGGCCAGCAGATCTTTGCGCGCGGATTTGTCCAGCTCGACTTCCTGCATCAAAGTTTCGGCTGAGGCCTTGATCGAGGTCAAAGGCGTGCGGAACTCGTGGGTAACGGAATCCAACAGGACAGAGCGAAGGCGATCACTCTCCCGCGCCGCTTCGCTCCGGGTCAATTTTTCCACCGTATTTCCGCGCTCGATTGCGATGGCCACCAGACTACCAATGGCTTCCAGGCTCTCACGTGAAAGATCGCAACTGGCCAGGCCAACTGCGCCGACCGACCGCACTCCCATTCGCAGGGGCATGTAGCAGATTCTGTGCTCGCGATCGAGAACGGGCTCACCCCGGTCGCTGATGGCTTTCATTTGATCTGCAGGAAAGAGGGACCGGCTGGCTTCATTGAAAAAATATGCTTCGTGTTTTCCTTCGAGGTACAACACGGCTTCACTCAGGTCGAAGGATTCAACCAGGTGCCTGGGAATCAGGTTCAAAAGCTCGAACACACTCTCGCTCAGCCAGAGTTGTTGGCTGAAAGCGTACAGGCGCTCGACCTCGCGCCGGCGTTGATTCGCGTACATGGTGCTGCGCCGCGCCCGCTCAGAAAGTTGGCTGGCGACAACGGCGGTAATCAGGAATGCGATCAGTGCTACCCAATTCTGCGGATCGGCAATGGTGAACTTGAACAGCGGAGGAAGAAAAAAATAGTTGTATGCGACCGTTCCCAGTATGGCGGCGAAGATCGCATAGCGAAGGCCCCACGTCGCCGAAATGAACAGAACTGCCAGCAGCAACGTGAATCCGACCGTGGCTGGGTTAACATGCAACCAGCGAAAGTACACGAATACGATCACCGACACGATGGCAGCTGATTGGACAAAACGCACAATCGGCTTCAATGTGGACGATGGCAAGGGCTAAACTCTTTTGTTCGGTTAACTGAACATAATACACATCATGGCAAAGACCCCCGAGCAATGGTTGGAGGAAACAACGCCGCAGCAGAAGCCGGCGATATTTAAGCTGTTCCTGGGATACGCGCCTGGCGTGGGTAAGACGTTCAACATGCTCAGCGAAGGTATCCGGAGGCACAGCCGGGGCGAAGACGTGGTGGTCGGTATCGTGGAAACTCATGGCCGGAAGGGCATCGCCGAGCTGGCCGACAAATTGGAAACTGTGCCGCGGCGAAAAATTGAGTACAAGGGCACCACCTTCGAAGAAATGGACGTGGATGCCATTCTTGCGCGGAAACCCCGGGTCGCGTTGATCGACGAACTGGCGCACACCAATATCGAAGGCAGCAAGCATCCCAAGCGTTATCAGGATGTATTGGACTTACTGGATGCGGGCATCGACGTGCTCTCGACTATGAACGTACAGCACATCGAGAGCCTGATGCCGACCGTGCTCAATGTCACCGGCATTCAGGTCCGTGAGACCGTGCCCGACTGGGTGATGCAAAAAGTGAATGAGATTGTGCTTGCAGACTTGACTCCCGAGGCGCTGCAGACGCGAATGCGGCGCGGAGATATTTATCCGTTGGACCGCGCCGAACGGGCGCTAGGGCATTTTTTCCGTCCCGGAAATCTGATAGCGCTTCGCGAACTGGCATTGCAACAGGTCGCGCGGGCTGTGGACCGGAACCTCGAGTCGTATTTGGAGAAGGAGGGTCTAGGGGCCAATCTGGCCCTGCGCGAGCGAATTGGCGTATGCATCAGCTCAAGTCCTGCGGCGCAATATTTGATCGCACGCGCCGCCCGCATGGCGCAACGAATCGATGCGGAGCTTTATGTGATCTATGTTGACATTGGGACCGATGAGGAGCCGGAAGACCAGCGCAGCCTCGCTCAGAATATCCGCTTCGGAGAAAATCTGGGTGGCAAGATCATTCGCACCAAGGGCAAGAACGTCGCAGAAGAAGTAGCCAAGGTAGTTCGCGACAAACATATCACGCAAGTGGTTTTCGGCCGGTCGGCGCAGAAAGGACTGCGGAAATATTTGTATTTGTCCGCCATCCACAAGTTCCTGCGAGATGCGCCTCCGGTGGACGTTCATATTGTTACCCAAGAGATGAAGTGAACCGCGATGACGGGCCCAGCAACCAAAGGAAATATTCTAGTGGTGGACGATGAACCGCAGATCACGCGCGTTCTCAAGACCACGCTGTCGAGTCACGGGTATGGCGTGCGCAGCGCGGGAGACGGAGAGCAAGCGTTGGAGGAGATGAAGAACTGGCCGCCCGACCTAATCATCACCGATCTGCGCATGCCGGTTATGGATGGGCTGGAGCTTTGCCGGCGGGTGCGAAAGGATTCGCGTATCCCGATCATTGTTTTGTCCGTGAAAGGCGAGGAGACAATTAAAGTGGAAGCGTTGGACGCCGGCGCCGACGACTACATTACCAAGCCGTTCAGCGTGAACGAACTCATGGCGCGGGTTCGCGCAGCTCTGCGCCGAACAAGCGCCCCTGAGCAGCCGGACACTCCACTCATTGAGTCTGGGGATTTTCGCATAGATATTCCTGCGCGCACGGTTACGGTCAAGGGCCGCGAGATCCGGCTGACCCCCAAAGAATTTGATTTGCTCATCTACCTTGCCAAGCACGCCGGCAAGGTGATGACTCACCGCGCACTGTTGGCTGCGGTATGGGGACCGAATAGCGTGGAACAGCCGGAATACCTGCGCGTCTTTGTCGGGCATTTGCGAAAGAAGCTGGAGCCTGACGATGATTCCGCGCATTACATTGTCACCGAACCTTGGATCGGCTATCGCTTCGAGCCTGGGGATTGATTCTGGGCCTTCTCTTCCAACTTAAATTACGAGCGGTGTGAAGCAGGCTGAGGAATTTTGGAGGAGTCTTACCAGGCGCGAAAATTTTCAACCTGGTTCAGTTGCCGTTGGGCGTTTTTGTTTTCGCGGCGGTCCCGGTCTCGCGACGATTGGATGGCCGCTACCAATCGAGTTTCGTCGTCATGATGAAGCGAGAGGAACCGAAAAGGTTGCTGGTCCCACGACAAAGGGCTTAGCATTTCCGCTACGCCCAGCACCGATCCCGCGCAGGTCAAAAACATCAATTTAGCAGTCAAGCCCTGATTGAGTGGCCGGGAAACAGAAAGCAGCCCGCCGGTAATCGAAACGACCTGAAGATTTCCGGAGGCTCGGTGTCCGTCTGTAAACCTGAGCACCACGGGCGTGAGTTCAGCGAATCTGGCCCGCTCGGGCCGGGTCCGCGAGGAATGAGGGATGTATGGCATCCATCGTCAGTATGACCGCGGAATGCAGGGAATGCACATTACCGAAGCCGTGCGTGTTCAACGCAAAAGGACAATCCGTGGGCCGAAAATGGTGCTCTGAACCTTAGATAGCCAGCGGCTCAGAACCCCGGAGGCCGTTCGTCGGCCACCCCGAATGCGCGCTCAAGAGCGATACCTGCCCGGCACAACGTCCCCTCGTCAAATAGCCTGCCAATCAGTGTGACACCATGGGGCACGCGCCGTGGCGTGGAGAAAGTCGGCACGGGGTGGGCCGGATCCGGCGCCCAATCACTCCGGGCCTTCGAAACTTGGACGAACCCCGCACGTAGCGTGAGCGAGGGGTGACCGGTGAAGTTGGTGATGGTGAGCATCTCGTCGCGCAGCGAAGGCACGAGAAGCAAATCCACTTTGGAAAAGACGCGGGCCATTTCCTCGGCGACCTTTCTGCGAAAGCGGTCGGCTTGGACAAAATCTACTGCGGACAGAAAACGTGATTGGCGAAAAATGTTGGGCCACGCGTCGGGCGTTTGAACTTTGAGTTCGTTCAATTCGCCGTTCAACGTGAGCTCCTCGAAGGCGGCTGCTCCTTCGGCAAACAAAATGAGGTCGAGACAGTCATAGGGCCAATCGGGGATCGAAACTTCTACTGGCATCATTCCAATGTTTGTGAGAGATCTCAGTGCGGCGCGGTCCACTTCCGTCGCGGTGTTCATCCAGGAGCGGATGTATCCCACACGCAGCCCTTTTACGTCGGCGCTGGCGTCGAAATCCAGATTGCTGGGCACGCTGGCGACATCGCCGGGATCGGGACCTGAAATCGCATGCAGGACGAGAACCGCATCTTCGACGCTGCGTGTCATAGGACCGAGTTTGTCGAGTGACCAGCAAAGCGTCATGGCGCCGGTGCGCGGCACCCGACCGTAAGTTGGGCGGAGTCCGGTCACTCCGCAGCGCATGCTCGGCCCAACGATACTGCCGCCGGTCTCGCTGCCGATCGAAAATCCGACCAGGCCGGCTGCGGTTCCGGCGCCCGGGCCCGCACTCGAACCCGACGAACCTTCTTCCAGCAGCCAGGGATTCATGGTTTGGCCGCCGAACCAGATATCATTAAGTGCAAGCGCGCCGAGGCTCAACTTTGCAATCAGAACGGCGCCGGCCACATGCAGGCGTTTTACGACGGCGGCGTCTTCATGGGGTACGCGATTTCTGAATGGTTCTGCTCCGTAGGTGGTTGGAATTCCTGCGGTGTCGAGTAGATCCTTTCCTCCCCATGGAATGCCGTGCAACGGCCCGCGATACTTCCCCGCAGCGATCTCCGAATCTGCCTGCTTCGCCTGAGCCAGAGCTAAATCGCGCGTCACCGTGATGACGCACCGCAGCTTGGGATTGAACTTCTCAATTCGCTCTAAATAAATATTGGTGAGGCGCTCGGAAGTGAGCTTGCGTTGCGCGATCCAGCGGCTGAGGTGAGTGACGGGAGAGAATGCGATGTCCGCATCGTTTGTGGGCAAGGGTCCTGGAT
>Ga0209580_10001511_pt1 | contig 10692 bp, 13 predicted proteins | sample Coa_R1_5_FD_187153 | JGI IMG/M metagenome (GOLD analysis project Ga0209580, IMG submission 187153) | Surface soil microbial communities from Centralia Pennsylvania, which are recovering from an underground coalmine fire - Coalmine... | ecosystem: Environmental > Terrestrial > Soil >...
GTGCATACGGACGCAATTCGTCTGATCTGATGGGCGTGACGCTTCACCCAGGAGCAAATTCGATCATTGGTTTGGCGCTCCCGGAGCCCGCTTCCTCCGGGAATGATCAGCGTGTCAACAGCGGGAGTGCTCAGGAGCGTGTGGTGAGGCGTGAAAGCAATTCCAGACTCAGCAACAAAGCTGCGGCCAGTAAGCCCGAGAACCACTACCTCATAGCACAGCTGGCGGCTCCCGTTCCGCTCGTTCACAGTTGCCGCGGCAAAAGCTTCGAGCGGACCAACCAGGTCCAACGCCGTCACCCCATCGAAACCCACTACGCCGATGCGTTTCGTTATCATCCTGCTCCCACACACATCAGTGTAGCGCCGATCGTGGATGGCCGATATGACATATATCAGACATATTAGGACTCCCCCGGGGGCGCTTACGTGTTGGCCGCAGTCTTGATTTGGGATTCAGCTGGCAATCTCGGGCCGTGACAGCTGCCGGTGTCATCTGGGGAATCTGTCTAGAAAGCGAGACACAGTGTTCTGGGCGATTGGTCAGCAAACCTTGCCACTCACGACATCGCGTCATCAGAAACGAATCAGCAATGAAGCGGCGAAGATATCAGTACCGCTGTCTGACCAGAAAGCACCACGCTGTCTGTGAAGATGTGTGGCAATTTTCGTTTTACGAAACTCTTCCCGACGCTCCTGAATTCTTCCGTCACGCGCACAGTTCTGAACATTCATACCCAGCCGGCAATCTCGTGGAGTGCCGGCGAGATGTCTATTGGGCCGGCGGTGATTTTTGGCCTCTGCTCCGACCCGGCAGCGGCCTAAATTTCCTCGGCGCGGTACAAGCCGTGACGTCGCCTCATCAAGGCGAAGCTCATTGCAACAACAGGCAAGGCTCAACTGGGCGGTCTCCTCGATACCAATGATCCAGCGTGAAAAGGATTCGCAGCGAATGTCCGCACTTTGATCTCACCGAACCCACTCGGGCTGTTCGCTAACGGGGATGTACTCTGGCCGAAATCTTAACCGAACTCCTTTGTGTTTCTTCTGGGCAGTGTTCGTCAGTTCGACTTTAAGTTCATGACGCTTGCCGTCGATTGCCGGAGGGATAAACCCGAGTTCATAACGGAAATGCAATTGCGCCAGAATCGTTACCAGGGCGGCAGCGAACCCTGACGGCGAGGATGAGAAGTACTCGCCGCCTGTGTGCGTGGCCATGTAATGCATGATTTTGGATTGTTCGCCGATCAAGTGAAGTTTGGGTGCTCGATAATCCTGTATGCCGAACACAATACCGGACGTTTCGAGAAAATCATCGACCAGTTGGTTCAGTTCCAGGTGTGGCTGTCGCGTATGGTCCCCATGCAGGAATACAATCACAGGTAGAGGTCGCGGATTTCTCCGGTACGCGTCGCCGATGATGAGCCGAACCAGTTTAAGTGCCGGCCGAAACAGTGATTCCTGTCCGGAGAATTCTGCCGAGGCCCAAAACTGTGACAATCCGCCCTCGTTGCAGATCACCACAAGCCAAAGAGTGACGGGCCGCGTGTCCTCGCGGGCCCCGGCGTCAAAGGTCGCAATCGGGACTTGGTGACGGTTGTCAAAGAGCCGAAAGTCTTCCTTGGTGAAATCTCGGATGGGCAGGCCGGTCTTACGGTCCCGGCTGATGACATCGACCAGCACTAGAGAGGAGTGCGCGCGAAAGGTGGGAGGCTCTGCGGACTCTTGGGGCTGCTGAGATCCCATCAGAACCGGACTGAAAACAACGAGGAAACAAATCGAGACGAATCCGCAAGCAACGTGGCCTTTCATTAGAGCCGACCTCTAATATCTTTGAACCCAGTCTGTGCAGTGCAAATACGCAGAATTTCCTAGTCTTGGTTCCTTCTGATTTCAATTTTGGTGGTTCAAACAGGTGTGCGCGAAAGCGTTCCGCTGTCAAACCGCTGTCGAGGTTATACGGACAGAGGAGAAAATGCTACAGCACTAACCCTCGTGCAGTTGTGCGGGAAAAGGCTCGGAAGTCATCGCTAGTTCAATGGCGAACGGGTAAACTCTGTTCCTGCCGCTGTTCTAGCGCTTGCGCACGTGACATCCGCTCGGGCGAAGTGAAGAATGGCGCAATTGCGAGAACAATCAGTGACACCAACCCCAAAACGCCCACAGAAACGCGAAGCCCTGAACCCTCACGGGTTTCCCCTTCACCATGCAAACGAACCATTGCCAGTGGAGCACGAGATGAAGCGACAAGGCTGCCATTAAAGCAAGGGCTAGATAAAAATGGACGTTGCCCCATTCGTGGCGTGTCAGCCCCCATAAGAGGAGAATCGGTCTACGCAGGCCGCCGGGGCCGATTCCGAATCCTTCGGTTCCCAATCGTCCGCTGCCCGGAGGCAGCACATACTCGAGAAGGAAGCCTGTTGTAATCAATAAGACGGCACAAATGAACGCCACAACGTCAATGGCGAGGTTTGCTTTGGGACGGTTAAATCGCATGTCGTTTCAAGGCTATCTCAGGGCATGTTCGGGTGCAGTGACTATGATCGCAGCGGCATTTCAGCCGCAGCTCTGGTGCTCTGAAGTGAGTACTGATACACATCTTCGTGACTGCCATCACGCCTAGACCAAACCGAAGAACTAATCTAGTTGTTGCGGGTTAATCGGTTTGGGTGAGAATTTCAAAGTTGCCCCAGTTTCAAATCAGAATTTCTCACGTTTCATACGAGTGATAAAGGAGGTAGCACGATGAAAAATTCGGTCATCAGCTTCGCAATGGTCGGCGCACTAATACTGCTGACGTCTTTCACAGTTACTGCGCAGATGGGCGGGGGGAGAGGACAGGGTCGAATGATGGGCGGACCCCTTTACGACACTGGAACCGAGGTCACGATCAATGGGACTGTCGATGAAGTTCAACAAATAACTGCTACGGGTGCGGCTGGATGGAGTTGTCCACGTGGCTGGACTGGCACGCACCTGATGCTAAAAACCAATGCAGGGACGCTACCCGTACACGTTGGCCCATCGGCTTATTTGACAGGCAAGAATTTCAGCATCGCGAAAGGTGACAAGGTGACGATTCTTGGCTCGAGAGTCCAGTATCAAGGTTCAGATTTCTTAATGCCAAAGAAATCACCAAGGGAAGCGAAGTGCTAACGTTGCGAAACTCCGCAGGTTTTCCGCTCTGGTCAGGATTTCGGATGGGCAGCACGCCACTTCCCACTACTCCTAGCGGAAAATAACTTCCGCATCAGGTGAGGAACGAGAAAGGGGCGATCTTGGTGGTCGCCTCTGGATTTGCGCGAAGCGACGTGACTTTCACGTGCAAGTTTTGATTTTACGCTGTCCGATAAGCAAGCCTACGACGAGCAGCCGCCAATGTTCAATGATTCGAACACTGAAGTGGTTTTCGCGATTGCATGTATACGTTGCTGAACGTGGTGCATGACCTTTGGTATATATCATCTTTGGTACAAAAAGTGGACAATTCGAGATAAGCTACACGCAGCTCATGTGATCTCGAATGAGCGCCAGAACACAAGCCATAATCGATGCCTTTTGTGGTCGTGACGAACGCCGGGTCCGGCCGAACACAACTCTTCGGGTCGCGCCTTGGTCATATTTGTCGTGATCTTGGCCGTCACCGCGCTTCGATTAACACCACCGGATTTCTCCACGGTCTTCAATCCTGAGAGCACTCTCAAGCAAGCGGAGACTAACGACAAGAAACAATTCCTTGAGCGGCAGGGCGCGGAATTTGCCGTTCCGATCGATAGGTTCCAGAGTGCGCTACCACTCGCAGATCTCGCGCTTCCGCTGATGCAATTTGCGGCAGAAGCACACGATGCTCAACATCCGTACCAGGATCGCGCTCCTCCTCTCACCTAGCCTGCTGAATTAATCCGTCAGCTTCTTTCGACACTGTGCGAATTCCGAACGAGGTCATGTCCGGCACGATTCCGTAGGGGCTGAATTGGAGCGTGCGAAGCGAAGGACGGTTACCATGCATGGATTGAATAGAACTGCTGTACGAGAAACCCGTCGAACTGCGTTTTTTGAGTTCTCGTCGTCCATTTTGGGTTTTTCCCGGAGATGCAAGAAATTTGCAAGCCAAGCAGGCTTGACGTTAATCGAGTACGACCTCCTGCTTGCACTCAGCGCGTGTCCACAAAACACCTGCCAGAGCATTGCCATTTTGTGCGATTCGCTTCTGATCCAGCATCACGTCGGTTCCGAGACCGTCTCCAGGCTAGCGGCAAGAAGCCTGCTGAGAACGAAGCAGAACGGTCATGATCGCCGTTCCGTGATCGTGTCGTTGACGGGTACAGGCGAATTGCTTCTACGTCAAATCGCGCTCCAAAACCTGGAGCATTTGCTGAAACATGGTCAGCAGATAGAGAGTTCCCTCGCAAGGCTAATGCGTAACGGCCTAAACGAAGCCAAGGACCACCGCGGAGAGCTTCTGAAAGGTTGGAGGCCGGGAAGAGGAAGGACTAGGTGACAGATCTAGCTTGACAGCGGCGGTATGCATCCTGCTTCTTTCCTGAAATGATCAGTGCTGCATTGAGTAAAATGCCTCAGTAGATTATTTGCTGATGATCAACACAGTCTCGATCCCGCTGAGGGGGTGACATTTGCCAGGCCGCGAGAGAAGTGCGTTTGAGCAGATGGACCGTCATGACCTGCTGCGCGCGCTCGAGATGTTCGCGAAGAACTGGCTCGCTCATGACGGCTGCTGGTTTTTAGCTGCCGAGGAGCGTTACGGAATGGAGAATGCGATTGATCTGGATGCGCGTTCCTGGAAACGCTTCGCTGCGTTGGAGGCGCGGCGGATCATGAATACGTTTGGCATTCCCGAGGGCGGTGGTCTTCAAGCCCTCGAAAAAGCTCTGCGCTTGCGTCCCTACGCTTTTATTAACACGCAGTGCATACACTGGTCGGACGATCGAAGGCATTTGCGTTTCTTCATGGATGTATGTCGTGTGCAAGAAACGCGCCGTCGCAAGGGCCTGCCGGATTTTCCCTGCAAAACTGTCGGCCCCTTGAGTTCACAACCTTTGCAGCCACCGTCGATCCACGCATTTGCACCACATCCTTACAATGCCCTGCCGACGCAGATCGTGGCCAATATTGTGGTTGGGAGTTCACAATGAAGTGATCCGTTTCGCAAGCTGCAACTCGACAGTCAGCGGGTATTCAAGCTGCTATTGTAGGGCCCCAACAGAAGTGACTCGCAGCAGCATTCCGCTGCCACTTCTGACGTTGATGTTCTCTTTACTCCCTAGCGTGATCTCGTATAGCGGAGCGTTGCGACCTGCATGAGCTATGGTTAAGTTTGGAAATCCGTAAACTCCGCAAGCATCCGATGAAAAAACCCAGAGCGCCTGCAGATGTGAGCTGTCTCCAAGTTCTCCACGGCATCCGCCAACGGGATTCGGATCGACTCTGACCAAGACTCCAGTGGTAGCGTCCTCGCCAACTCTTTCCGTACCTCGTGCAACCTCGCTGCCTTGCCCATACGCAACTTCTCCGCCTATCAGATTTCTCGTAGCCCATGCCCATGGAGTGCCCCGATCCGGCCCAGTAGCAGGAGTGTCTGCATCTGATACATCCATCATTGACGCCAATGCTCTCAAATTCGTGTTGACGGTAGAAATACGCTTTGAAGAACAGATCGAATCGAATCGTAATGACAACTCGGCAGGATGATCATTGGTTGCGCTCCTCACCGCCACGACTTGCCCAAACACCTTGGCTCCCCTATGCACTTTTGAGTTTGGAACATCTTGCATAATGGTGGCCCGAATCGTCTGGGCCACTTTTAATTTCTTGCTATTCAACGATGAATCGAGGCGGACGGAAAGGACGCTTCCGGTTGGAACTGGTACTTGCCCCCAGGCGAAGGCGCTAATCATTACGACGACGAGCGACACCACATTCCTATTCATGTTCAATTCCGCTGGCCAACGTCCCCCGGGACCGGCGCTGCCGAAATGCAATTTGTCGAGTGCAAAGGATATATACGCTGCCATGCCGCAAGGCCTCCTTCAAGGAAGTAGACCGTCCTAATCCCAAAACTGGAGAGAATCGACTCTGTCCGCGAATCAAATGGCTCCAGGTTTCGATCCTCATATACAACCAGTTTTGAGCCTGGCGGTAACCAGAGAAGGACGCACGTTAGATCTCCACGCGCCATTCTCAAAGCATCCGGAATGCCCTGAGCGATCTCAACCCCACCCGACAAGCGCAAGTCAATGACAATTAAGTTCGAGCAGCAGATCGTCCACATGTTCAGCAAAGCAGGCGAAATCGGCTCATATTCGAGCGTCGATCGGAGCCGCTCAACAAATGGGCTATCACGGCCCGCTGTTAGCCAGATCAGGAATGCGGAAGCGGTTAGCGCATAAGCAGTCAGAAGTAACGCCATCATTGCCTCCTCTCATTTGGTATGTCCGCCTGGACCCGCAAAATCTTGGCTTCCGGTCGTGGAACTGTTGGTGCTCTTCGCTCCCGAGGAAAAGCTCAGCGCTGCTGGTGCTCTGTCTGGAGGAATTGGCACCGGTCGATGGAGCCGTCCAAGTGGAATCCGAGGAGCAAGTCCGGTGTTGTTGAAACTGGTGAACGGGTTACAAAGCGCCCTTTCTGAGATCGAATGTACAAAAAACTGTTGAGTGGATATTGACGGTGCCAAAGGCATGACAGGCTTGTACGCGGGCACAGTGCTTCCGGGCTTATAGAGAGGCCCCTGCTGCGCATTCTGAAATGATCCGACCTGCGTTTGCTGGCACAGGTCCGAAAAACACAACTGCTGTTGGGCTCTGAGTTGAATGGAAACAACAACCAAGAACGAGGCAAGCAGCATCGATTTCATTGAAGACCTCCGAGAAAGTGAATTTTTTCTGCGATCAAATATGCTCGCGAGTATTAATTCGCTTAAAGGCGGGAGCGATGCGGAGGAGGCCGGTTGTATTGGTACTCAGATACGCGTGTCAACGGTACTGAATCCACGAAACCAAATCCGAAGAAAAGACGCGCCGGCGGAAGCAGCCACGTACTACCGGACGAGGGCACGATCCGTGCTGGACCGTCGTGATCAAAGCAAGCCCAGTGGTGATAATCGGACGCGCAACTGACAAAGGAATGGTCGAATGACTCGGGCGCAAAAAACGGCGGGGAGGTTCGGGCCAGCAGCACGCCAACTATTGCAACAGCAAGAACTAGGCGTGAGCAGAGCACGCATTGACTCAAGGTGTGCGGAGATTCTCGAAAAGCGGTCACGACCGCCCTCTACTTGCGATGCCTCAGCTAAGCCTTCGGTTTTCTAAACGAGTGTTGCTGCACCCTTTATTTTCTTGTCGTATATTGGCGCTTTAGCTTATCTGCACAAAACCGATAATGAACGCTTCTAAAATCCGCCAATGTTTGCCAAAAATAAAGGCGTTCGCAGCGGGTACCCCCAATTCGGCGCACTGGCGACGTTGTCGTGTCAGACCGGCTGCAATGTTAAAAACTCAGGAAACCCGAAACGTAAGTTCCACATCTATGCGGGGTTCGGGGAAGGGTTCGTTTCGCCATTGGGCAAGAGAGCAAGCCTTGTCTTCTGAAAAGATTGCCCGCGGTCGGTTTCAATTTGGCGGTACGCTCATCCTCATTGCCATCGCTGGACTAATATTCCTCCGGCTTCGTCCAGTTGATCTCGTTGAGGTCTGCCATTCGTACCCGAGCTTCCACCACTGCAAATCTCATGACAAGAACCAGTCTCTAGAACAACTAAGCAGTGAAATTGTTGCGCCGACATCGACTCTTCGAATCGCACCTCCGGAAATCAAGCTCGCCAGTGCCAGAATTGAAGATGATTACGAATCGCAATACCTAAAGGGCTCCCGTCGCAATCGCCCGCCTCCAGTGAGCTAACCCTACCTGTTCGACGGAACGCGTGAGCACGCATTCTTCTGTTCACGTCATGGCCGCAATTTGCTGGCGTCGTCTCGCCTTCGATGAGCAATGACGTTCAAAGGAGATTCTAATGAAAACGACTCTATTGAGATTTTCTGTTCTTGGGTTCTTGTGCACAGGTTCCTTACTCGCAATGGCACAGCAGGGTGACGTAGCCATCGCACTCGGAACGCTTTCTGCGCCCTCAGCGAGCTTTTCCACGCCATCGGCATTCACACAAGGTCTCGGCGGCGGCACGTATTTCGGATTCAATGGCGACGTTCTGATTAAGCACTATATTGGTTTTGAGGCAGACGTAAATTGGAAAACTAGCCAAGGCCTGTACGCCGGACAAGTGCCCTTTCGACCTCTCTTTTTTGATTTCAACGCGATCTACGCTCGGCGCTTTACCAACTTCATAGGTGCCGAGGCATTGGCAGGAATCGGAGCATTGAGCTCGCGATTTTATAGCAGCGCGTTCACAAATTGCGATATCTATGGCAACTGTTCGAATTATCAGAGCAGCAACCACTTCCTGGCCGATTTCGGCGGCGGCATCCGCCTTTACGCTTATCACAATTTCTTTATCCGCCCGGAGGTAAGGCTGTACTTGATCCACAACAACGTTGAGTTCAGTTCCGGCCACGCTGTTCGCTACGGCGCCTCAATTGGATATACGTTTGGTGGTACTCCCTTGTTAAAGCATTGAGCACCGCCCAGAGGGCAGAATCGTGGGCAACCAAACGCATTTCGAAACACATCGAGTCTATTGTCGGGCGGGTGCAATGCTCGCTTTTTCAAATCCGCGCAAATGGTGCATAGGTAGATATCGGATCGCGCTCCTGTGTATCGCGTTGCTGTCTCTCGCCTATGTTCGTGTTAGACCCGCCACCTTCGGCAACGTATCTTCCTCCATAGCGGCACACGCCAAAGCAGGCCACGACCAGCGACAGTGCTTCGACCAGCAGGATGCGAAGTACTCCCGCACTTCAGCGCTGTGGCTGCAGCCACCGTCAATGTCACTTTTGTATTCTGTGCCGGCTCCACGGGACGGGTTCGAAACAATCACCAATGGATCTTTTCTGGACCGCTCCCCTCCGCTTGTGTAGTCCTGCTCTGGAAGTTTTTGAACTCATATACAAATTGACCGATAAGCGAAGCGGACCAATGCGTTGCTGCTTATGAAGGCTTTGGGTCCGATGGAGTTGCGAAATGGCCGAAGGTGAGCAGAACGAGTCGCAGAGCGCGCCCGCGAAAGTGCTCTGCATCGAAAACCGCCACGATCACCTGGTTGCTCTCAGTCGAATGCTTGAAGCCACTGGTTACGACGTTGTTCAGGCTAGAAATGGAGAAGAAGCTCTGCACATGCTCAGGCAGGAGAGCGTGGACGGAATTCTTCTCGAATACGATCTCCCCGACGGGACCGGAACGGCCCTGCGTCCCAAACTGAAGCAGATCAGACCGAACATCCCCATTCTGCTGTTCGCCGGAGTGGGCGTTCAAACACCGTTCCTGTTGAGGTTTTTTGACGAATACGTGCGTAAGGAAAGAGCAAGTTCTTGAGCGTGAATATCTGAGGTGATGAACTAGGAGGTTTTTATGACCGAAGCCGATACAAGACAATTCAGGTGCAGTCTCCAACATTACAGGAGTGAAGCGATCGAAATCCTACATCGATCTGGAGACGTTGAATTCGATCTTGAAATCCGAGGCGATGTAGCGGACATGTCGACCTTCTGCTCGTCGAAGGAGGCGTGGTTTGAACGTACAGTTGCCGTGCGCCATATGCTAGGACTGATCGAAGACGCGCTGCAGCGGATTCGAGAAGGCACATTCGGGGTCTGTAGGAACTGTGGGGATGAAATCGGGAAACGGCGATTAGAAGCGCTGCCTTGGACCGAATACTGCCTTCGCTGTCAGGAAGCAGTCGAAACCACGGTAAATGCGGGAAGTAATTCGCGATCCCGACCCTACACGTCTTGGAAGTACACTGCGTGACCATTTTGGTTGCGAAGCAAGATAACTCAATCCGAGTCTATGCGGATACCCTTTACACATGCATTTAAATTCCTGACGAGCACAACATCAACTCTGCGCTGAGGTGAATATGAGACGAGTGCTAATTATCCTGATAACACTTTCGGCTGCAGAACTTTTGCTCGAGCGGCGTCCTGTTTTCTTTATCACAGGCTTGTTGTCGCTGGCGATGCTCTTATATAGGTACGCCTGGCGTTGATAGTCAACTTGGCTGAGGAGGAATTCCGTGACCGCTCTTCGCCTGTTCACCGATAGAGAATGGAATATAAAGTTGGATTCGAAACAGTTGTTGACCGGTATCGCGCTAGGTTTTGCTGGGATAGCGTTCTTGCTATCCGAGTTGATGCACTATGTGTTTGTGCCCGGCCTAGGCCGACACTCCGAGCGAATGATAGCGGAGGGGCTTTCCGCGTTAGTCGTCGGATTGCTTGCAAGTAGATTATTCAACAAAACAATCGAGCGCCGCCGTATTACTGCCGCTCGCCTCCAGGTGATTGAAGCGATGAATCACCACATCCGAAACGCGTTGGAGGTGATCTCGCTCTCCACATACACAATCCACGACAAGCAATCAGTGAACATCATCTCGAACGCCGTTGATCGGATTGAGTGGGCGCTTTGTGAGATTCTCCCTCGGGATATTCCTTTGTCAGAAGCAGAGCGGGAACGGCTTTTGTCTCTTGATTATGGAAACATAGAAACACAAGTCAAAAGTGAAATT
>Ga0209580_10001512_pt1 | contig 10692 bp, 3 predicted proteins | sample Coa_R1_5_FD_187153 | JGI IMG/M metagenome (GOLD analysis project Ga0209580, IMG submission 187153) | Surface soil microbial communities from Centralia Pennsylvania, which are recovering from an underground coalmine fire - Coalmine... | ecosystem: Environmental > Terrestrial > Soil > Unclassified...
GCGCGCCTCGCGGTGGTCTTCGCCGGACCGGAAGTCCCGCGTCAGCGCGTGCACCCAGACGCTCCACGAGGTGACCGAGTCCGGCACCGTGAACTCGATCGCCGCCGTGCCGTCCGCGCCGGTGAGGAGATGCGGCTGCCAGAACGCCGTTTCCGAGAAGTCGGAGCGCAGGGTGGGGACCAGGGCCTGGCCGGGTTCCCCCGGGCCGGAGTCCTTGGCCGCGACGGTCGCCGGCTTGCCGGCGCCGATCGCGCCGGCCGGCGGGGGCGGAGCGGGCGCACTCGACTGGGGCCTCGGCATGGCGTACACGTGCCCTGGGCGAGCCGCGATGGGCATGGCAACGCCGCCCTCGACCCCGCCGGCCACGCTGATGCCCTGCCAGCCAAGGCCGCCGACGCCGTAGCCCTCGATCCAGCGCAACCCGTCGCCATGCAGGCCGGCATCGGGAGGCAGCTCGGGCAGGTCCGATCCCCACGGGGAGCCGATCCGGTCGCCGAGGCTCACCGCCAGCGCGCCGACCTCGATACCGGACGGCAGCAGGTCGAGGGGACGCGGCGGGCGGTGCACCACGTAGGTGTCCAGGCTGCGGTCGTACATGTAGGCGAGCAGCTCGGCGGCCGCCGGCTCGGCGCCGCGGGCGCCCTTCTGGGTGACCTTGACTCGCCAGGTCTCCCGCGCTCCGGGGCGCAGCAGGTCGCGGAAGGTCTGGTACTCGACCGTCAGCTCGCGGTTGTCCCATGGCACCGCGACCCTGGCATTCAGCTCCATCAGCTGATGGTCGCGCACCGCCGCCAGGCGCAGCGCGATGCCGCCGCGGTCCGCCTCGCGCACCGGCAGCTCGATGCGCTGCGGCGCGTCGCCCGCCACCAGGGCGCGGCGCTCGACGTCCTTGCCGCGCCAGATCTCAAGCTCGAGCCGTTGGCCCGGGAACCCCGAGTGCGCCAGGATCGCGACGGTCCCGCCGACGTGCGCCTCCGGCCGCTGCACCTCGAGCCAGGCGGGGACCAGGAGGGGGGCGCCGCCCGCGACGATGACCTCGCGCTGCGCCGCGGCGGTGCCGCCGGCGTCGTCGTGCGTCTCGTAGCGCAGCCGGTAGGCGCCGGGGGGAAGCGGCGGCAGCTTGACCAGGGCGCGCCCCTGCTCGTCGTGCGCGAGGCTGCCGTGCGCGACCTCGGCGCCGTCGCCGAAGCGGCGCAGCGCGACCGCCGGCGGCGTGCGCTGCCAGCGTGGAGCGAGCAGGTCGCCGGGGGTGTGGAACGCCGCCGTCTCGCCGGGGACCGCGGACGCCCCCGCCGGGTCCTCCGCGGGCAGGACGGCCCGCTCCGGCTGGCGCAGCGAGAGCAGGCGCCAGTCCCCGGCGCCGGGGCGTGGCGCGCCGTCGAGATCGCGCCGCAGGATGGTCATCTCCGCCGCCGTGCCCGGATCGAGGAACCGGTCGTCGCTCTCGATCGCCGCCTCGATCGCCACGAAGCCGAGGCGGAAGGAGCGCTCGGCGGTGCGGGTCTCGCCGCCGTCGTCGGTCACCTCGGCATGCAGGCGATAGCGATAGGTGACGTCCTGCTCCTTGGCCAGCCGCTCGTCGGCCGCGGGAGTGAAGTCGGCGGTGAAGGTGCCGTCGCCGCCCAGCGCCGAGGTGCCGGTGGCGATCTCCTGCGAGCCACTCTCGGCGGCGCCCGTGCCGCTCCAATCCAACCACCATGGCGGGAAGACCGGCAGGCGGGTGACGTTCCAGCGGACCTTGCCGCTCGTGACCGGCAGACCGAAGTAGTAGCGCGCGTCGCCGCGGAAGGCCGCGGGACGGTTGAGCCGCGGTGCGGCGGCCGGCGGCAGCAGCCGCACCTCGAACGTCGGCCGCTTGTACTCCTCGACCCGGATCTGCGCCGCGCCCCGGAGCCTGGCGTCGTGCAGCACCCAGGTGCCGAGCGGTCTGCCCGCGGGCACCACGAGCTCGCCGGCCGCGGTGCCGAAGTCGTTCGTGGTCGCCTTCGCGGCCGCCACGTCCTGGCTGTTGGGATCGGTCAGCGTGATGGCCAGGTCGCGGTGCGCCGCGAGCGCCAGGTGCCCGGCCTCGCGGTCGCCGCTGTAGGCCAGGGCCTTCCAGCGCACCGTCTGCCCCGGGCGATAGATGCTGCGGTCGGTGAAGATGAGCACGGTGTCGCCCTCGACCGCCGGGGCGCCGAGGCCGAGGTAGAGGTCGAGCATCGCCAGGTCGGCACCGCGCTCGACGAGCATGAGGTAGTGGGACCAGGAGCCGGGCTCCGCGGTGCGCGGCGGCTCGAAGCTGGCGGCACCGTCGGCCCCGGTGGTGAGGGGCGCGGCCTCGCCCACCCATTGCTGCCGGTCGTACCGGAAGACCCGGATGCGGGCGCCTGCGACCGGCTCTCCTGCGCTGCCCGTGAGCAAGCGCAGGCGGTTCGCGCCGCCAGGCTCCTCGTTGCGCAGCAGCACCAGGTCGCCGAGCACCAGCGAGAGCCTGGCCAGCCGGTTGTGCCGCTCGGAGAAGCTCTGCCGCTCCGATGCGACCACCAGGTAGGCGCCGGGGCCGGCGACCCGCGGCACGACCCAGGTCCGGTGCCGGCGGTAGTCCGGGGTCGGCGGCAGGCTCTCCACCCAGCTGGACGCGGGAGGGCCCAGGGAGACGAGCTCCCGGCCGCTCAGGGGCTCGGGGAACGGCTGGTCGGCGCCGGCCTCGAGGCGCCGCACGACGTCCACGCGGTAGGCGCGGAAGAAGAGACGCGCCAGGTTACGGTGGTCGACGGCGATGGACCGCCGCCCGGTGCCGTCGCTGGCCATGGCCTGCACCTGGAAGTCCGGCTGCTCGATCTCGGCGACGGCGTGCCGGCAGTCCGCCGCGCCGGGGCTCTGCGGATAGGCGCGCGCGCCGGCGAGCGCGGCGTCGTGGGCCCGGACCAGGGCCTGCGGCTCGTCCTCCTCCCGGAGCAGGCCGGCGAGCACCGCCTGGCCCTCCGCCCACCAGGAGAGATCGCGCGCCGCCGCCAGGCGCCGCTCCAGGTCCTCGCGGATACGCCGCCGGTCCGCGGGTGCCGAGAAGGCGGCGTGGAGACGCCGGGTGCGCTCGAGCCGCGCCTCGAGAGCCGCGGCCCGCTGCCCGGCCGCGGCATGCCAGGCCTCGAGGTCGGCGAGCACCGCGACCAGCCGCTCGAGCGGGTGGCGCGCGGCGCCGGACGCCCCCCTCGCGTGGGCCGCGACGGCGCCTCCGCTGCCGACAGTGCCGGCGGTGTCGGGCGACTCCAGCGCCAGCAGGCGGCCGAGGTCGAGCCGGTAGAGGTCGTTGGTCTCGGCGGGGGTCCACAGCGACTGGTTGGCCAGCAGATCGACGAACAGGTAGGAGACCGTGTCGCGCAGCGTGCCGCGGACCGCGGCGGGATAGGAGTTGGCGACCAGCACGTAGGCGAGCTTCCCGGTCGGCTCGGCGCCGAGCGCGGCGCGGTCCTTCCAGGCCTCGAGCAGCGCCGACTCCGCGGCCGCGACGATCTGCTCGCGCGTCCATTGCGCCAGGTCGAGCGTGCCGCCCGTCTCGACGCGTTCCCGGCTGTTGATCTCCCAAGAGTGGGTGGCGAGATAGATGGTGAGCGCGTTCGCGACGTACAGGTCGAGCCCGGTGCGGGGCAGCAGGCCCGGGGGCCAGCGTGCCTCCCGGAGCTGCCGCACCGCGGTCTCGAAGCCGCCCAGGGCGATCCGCACATCCGTCGCGCGGACCAGGGCGCGCGCCCGGGCGTCGGCGTCGCCGCGCCGCTCGGCGGCAGCCAGGATGGCCTGGATCCTGCTCGCCGCCTGCTCGAGCTTCTGCTCCCGGATCAGCCGTTCGACCTCGGCCCAGGGGTCCTGCGGCGCGCTCTTCTTCGGCGCCGCCGCGGCGGCCGCTGCCGGCGGCGCGGCGGTCGCGGCGATCCCGCCGGTCGAGGCGCCCGTGGCAGCGCCGCCGCCGCCGAGGAGCAGGGCGCAGCCCAGAATGGCGAGCATGGAGGTCCGTTGCGGGCACATGACGCGAATCTTAGGCGCGATCGGTCGCATCCCTCCTTGGACCGGACCGGAGGTTGCCGGGTTCCCGGAGGTCGCGGGGGCGGGTTCGCCCTTTGGACGATTTCGGGTAGGATATCGGCCCTCGCAGCGGCGGATGGTCCGCGGCCGCGACCGATCTTCCGTCATCGCCGCGCCGGTCGCCACGACCGCAGCCAGTGGCGACACGAACCTATCCGAGGACTTCAACCCGATGCTCGACAACGCTTCTTCTCGAACGCCCAAGATCGTATCGCTCTCGCTGGCCTTCCTGCTGGCCGGCCTGCTGGGCTGCTCGCATGGCTCCCAGGGCGAGCAGCCGGCCGGCGCCAAGGCGGCGGGTAGCGCGCCGGCACCGGCCACGGGTGCCGCCGCGGCCCCGGCGACGCCTGCCGCCCATGACAGCACCGCGCCTCCGGCGGCCGCCGGTACAGCCTCGCCCGCGGGAGCGCCGGCAGGCCAGGCGGCCGCCCCGCAGGCGCTGCCGCAGGAGAAGATCCCGGCGGTCGTGGCCAAGGTCAACGGCACGCCGATCGCCAAGGGCGACCTCATCAAGGTGGCCGACCAGTACCATTCCCAGGCTCCGGCGATGGCCGAGACCGCGGATTTCTATCGCAAGATCCTCGACCAGCTGGTCAGCAACGAGCTGCTGCGGCAAGAGGCGGCGGCGGCGGGCGTCACCGCCTCCGACGAAGAGGTCAACAAGCAGCTTGCCGAGCTCAAGGGCCGCTTCCCCTCCCCCGAGAAGTACCAGGAGGAGCTGAAGAAGAACGGCCTGACCGAGGCCGAGGTGGCCAAGCAGATCCGCGAGACGATGGTGATGCAGAAGTTCGTCGAGACCAAGGTCGTCAACGACGTCAAGGTGAGCGATCAGGCGGTCAAGGACTTCTACGACAAGAACCCGGACAAGCTGACGCGTCCCGAGCGCATCCACATCCGTCACATCCTGGTCGGCGTCACCAAGACCGCCACCCCCGAGGACAAGAAGAAGGCCCAGGCCAAGGCCGACGAGCTCCTCGCCAAGATCAAGGCCGGCGCCGACTTCGCCAAGGTCGCCGAGGAGAGCTCCGACGACCCGGGCTCGAAGGCGCGCGGCGGCGACCTGTCCTGGGTCTCGCGCGGCCAGATGGTGAAGCCGTTCGAGGACGCCGCCTTCGCGCTCAAGAAGCCGAACGAGATCTCGCCGGTGGTGGAGAGCCAGTTCGGGTTCCACATCATCCAGCTGATCGAGCATCAGGACGCCGGCAAGGTGCCCTTCGACGAGGTCAAGGACAAGATCGCGGGGTTCCTCAAGCAGCAGCAGCAGAAGGAGAAGTTCCTCGACCACATCAAGACCCTGAAGGACAAGGCCAAGGTCGAGATCTTCATCTAGGGGACCCTCCGCAGGGGAGCTTGCGGCGGTCGACAGGGCGGCACTAGAGTAGCCGTGGGATGCGACAGTACCTGGACTTGCTGCGGACCGTCCGCGATCAGGGCAAACCCAAGCAGGACCGGACGGGAACCGGCACCCTGAGCATCTTCGGCTACCAGATGCGCTTCGACCTGGCGGCCGGTTTCCCCCTGCTCACCACCAAGCGCCTGCACCTGCGCTCGATCGTCTACGAGCTGCTCTGGTTCCTGGCCGGCGACAGCAACGTCCGCTACCTCCACGAGCACGGCGTCACCATCTGGGACGAGTGGGCGGACGCGCAGGGAGATCTCGGGCCCACCTACGGGCGCCAGTGGCGCTCGTGGCCGGCGCCGGACGGGCGGACGATCGATCAGATGACGGAGCTGGTCGAGCGGCTGCGCCGCGAGCCGGACTCCCGGCGGCACGTCGTCAGCGCCTGGAACGTCGGCGAGCTGGACCGCATGCGGCTGCCGCCGTGTCACGTGCTGTTCCAGTTCTATGTCGCCGGCGGCACGCTCTCCTGCCAGCTCTACCAGCGCAGTGCCGACGTCTTCCTCGGCGTGCCGTTCAACATCGCCTCCTATGCCCTGCTGACCCTGATGGTGGCGCAGGTCACGGACCTCCGTCCCGGCGAGCTGGTCCACACCTTCGGCGACGCGCACCTCTACCTCAACCACCTCGAGCAGGCCGAGACGCAGCTCGCCCGCGAGCCCCGGCCGCAGCCGCGGCTGCGGCTCGACCCTGCCGTGCGGTCGCTGTTCGATTTCCGCTTCGAGGACGTCACCCTGCTCGATTACGACCCGCATCCGGGGATCAAGGCGCCGGTGGCGGTTTGAGCCGGGCGGTGCGGGCTCCCACGCGCCGCCTGCTGCTCGGCCTGGCGCTGCTACTCGGCATCTCCTGCCGCGACGCCGCCACGACGGCCACGACGGCCACACCGGCCGGCTCCGGGCCCCCACCCGAGCCGGCGGCGGTGGTGGAGCGGGTGCGCGTCTTCCTCATCGCGCCGCAGGACGGCGGCCGCGCCGGCCGCAAGGTGGCCTGCGGCGACAGCGCCGTGCCGGTCGAGGTCACGCTGCCGCGCCCGGCGCCCGCCCTCGAGGGCGCCCTGCGCGCGCTGCTGGCGATGAGCGACCACTACGACCGTGGCTCGGGACTGCTGAATCCGCTCTATGCCTCGCGCCTCGGGCTCGCCGGCCTGGAGCTCCAGGGCGCGCAGGTCAGGGTGCGCCTCACCGGCTACGTCGAGCTCGGCGACGCCTGCGACAACTCGCGCATGCTCGCCGAGCTCTCCGAGACGGCACTGCAGTTCCGCGGCATCTCGGACGCGCAGTTCGAGCTCGACGGCCAGCCCCTGCGCGAGCTGCTGCTCGGCCGGGCCGCGCCGGCCAGGTTCAGCCGGGTCGACCGGTGGGACCGCCAGGACTCCGTTTACGGCGCTTCGGAGCTCCCCGAGAGGGATGCGCCGGTGGAGGCGAGGGCGCCGGCGGCAGCCTCCGGCGTGGCCGCGGCGCGGAACCAGGCGGCGGTGCGGGCGAGGCCTGCGGCGAGCGAGAGCGGCGGCGCCAGGCCGAGCTCGCGGCAGATCAGGCGGCCGTCGATGACGGAGCGCTGCTGCTCGCCGGGCTTCGCGGGACCGTGCACCGGCGCCAGGGAGCTGCCGGCCGCCCGCGCCAGCGCCCGGTAGAGGTCGAGCACCGTGGTCTCGATGCCGGTGCCGACGTTGTAGACGTGGAAACCCGGCCGGCCGGCGGCGGCGAGGTTGGCGCGCACCACATCAGAGACGTGCACGTAGTCGCGCGTCTGCGTGCCGGAGCCGTTGATCGTCGGCGCGCTGCCGGCGAGCAGCCGGTCGAGGAAGATCGCCACCACCCCGGCCTCGCCGTGCGCGTTCTGGCGCTCGCCGTAGACGTTCGCGTACCGCAGGCAGGTGACCGCCGTGCCGTAGGTGACGTGGTAGTAGTAGAGATAACGCTCGAGCGCCAGCTTGCTCACGCCGTACGGCGACACCGGCCGCGCCGGGTGGTCCTCCGCGGCCGGGAAGACGTCCTGTTCGCCGTAGATCGCCCCGCCCGTCGAGGCGAAGAGCACCTGGCGGACGCCGCCGCGGCGCGCCGCCTCCAGCAGGTTGAGGCCGCCAAGCACGTTGACCTCGGCGTCGAACACCGGGTCGGCGACCGAGCGCCGCACGTCCATCTGCGCGGCGTGATGGATCAGCACGTCGACGCCGCCGCGCTCCAGCCTCTCCGCCGCCTCCCGCGAGCGGATGTCGAGCACCGCCAGCTCCGCCCCCGCCGGCACGTGCTCGCGCCGGCCGCTCGACAGGTCGTCGATCACCAGCACCCGCCGGCCGGCAGCCAGGAAGGCATCCGCCAGGTGCGAGCCGATGAAGCCGGCGCCGCCCGTGATGCACACCGTCTCCACGCCCCCCCCGCGGTCCTCGGCCATGCCGGACAGCTTAACGCAAGCCGCGCGCCATGCAGGTCGTGGACCGCCAGGGGGGTCGTGTCCCGGCTGGATTGCCCTTGCCTCGCTCCCGCCGTTTGGGCGAGGGTCCAAGTCCAGAAGGCACCGACGTAAGACTGCGGACCCTCGCCCAAACGGCGGGAGCGAGGCAAGGGCAAGCCAGCAACGGGACACTACAGCCGGGCGCCGCGAGGCCACCCGGACCGCCCACGCGTGATAGCTTGCCGCAGCCGCGTGCCGGCCGCGGCTCCGCCTGTCGCCTGTCGCGGCACCCTGGCCGGGAGCTGCCGCCCGGCGGGGACCGCGCCGCCCGCGCCGGCGGCTGAACCGTCCGATGCCTGCAGCCCCCACCGACGAACCGTCGCCAGCCCGGCCACCGGCGCCCGCCGTGCCGGCGCGCCGGCTGGCCGCCGCGCTGACCCGCTGGCTGCGGCCGCTGCCACTGCCGCTGGCCGGCGACCCGCGCCGCGTGCCACCCGACTCGCCGCCGGGGCCGCTCGACGTCGTGGTGCCGATCCACGGCGCGGCGGACGAGCTGGGCCGCTGCCTGCGCTCGCTGCTCGCCCACACCGACCTCGAGCGCCACCGCCTGCTGCTGGTCCTCGACGGACCGCAATCCGCGGCGGTGACAGAGGCCGTGGCCGCGGCCATGGGCGAGGCCGTGGCCGGCTCTGCCGCCAGCCGCGCTCGCGCCATCGAGGTGATCCAGCTGCCGGAGCGCGGCGGCTTCGTCGCCGCGGTCAACCGGGGCATGAGCGAGTCCGGCCGCGACGTGGTGCTGCTCAACAGCGACACCCAGGTCACGGCCGGCTGGCTCGACAAGCTGCAACGCACCGCCTACTCGGCGCCCGAGATCGCCACGGTGACGCCGTTCTCGAACAGCGCCACCATCTGCTCGCTGCCGCGCTTCCTGGCGGCCAACGCGCTGCCCGCCGGCTGGGACCTCGAGCGCTTCGCGCGGCTGGTCGAGGATCGCGCCCTCCCCGCCCGGCCGCGGCTGCCGACCGGCGTCGGCGTGTGCCTCTACGTCAAGCGCAAGGCGCTGGCGCAGCTGGGGCTCTTCGACCGCCGCAGCTTCGGGCTCGGCTACGGCGAGGAGAGCGAGTTCTGCATGCGGGCGCTGAAGGCCGGCTACGCCCACGTGCTCGACGACGCCACCTTCATCTTCCACGAGGGGCAGCGCAGCTTCGGTACCTCGCACGTCAGCCGCGTCGCCGCCGCGCATCGCCAGCTCGCCCGCCTGCATCCCGAGTACCTGGCCACGGTCGCCCGCTTTCTGCGCGACGATCCGCTGCAGCCGGTGCGCGAGCGGGTCGTGGCGGCGCTGCAGCCGCCGTGGCGGCCTGACCGGAACGGGCGCCGGCCCGGGTCGCCGGCGCGGGTGCTGCACGTGGTGCACGGCTGGCCTCCCTGGAGCCACGCCGGCACCGAGCTCTACGCCGCCTGGCTGGTGCGCCGCCAGGCCGAGCACCGCGAGGTGACGGTCTTCGGCCGCATCGCCGATCCGGTTCGGCGGCTGGGCGACGCTCTCGAGCTGGTCGACGGCGGCGCCCGCGTCCGGCTGCTGGTGCGGAACTTCGACGAGCGCGATCCCCGCTCGCGCAACGCCCTGGCGAGCCGGCCGGTCGAGCGCGATTTCGCCCGCCTGCTGGCCGAGGTCCGGCCGCAGCTGGTGCACGTCCATCACCTCGCCGGCCATGCGGCCAGCCTGCCGGCGATGGTGCGCCGCCGCGGCATCCCGCTGCTCTACCAGGTCCAGGACTGGTGGACACCCTGCGCGCGCGCCAACCTGTGCGACAGTGCACGGCGCCTGTGCAGCGGGCCCGCTCCCGGCAAATGCGCGGCGTGCCTGCCGTTGACCGGGCTGCCGCCGGCGCCGGCCTGGAACCGCCTGCTCCACCGCTACCGGGCCGCCGCCACCCGGCGCGCGTTGCGCGGCGCCGCCGCCTACGTCATGGGCTCGCGCTTCATCCATGACAGCTACTTGCGGCTGGGACTGCTGCTGCCGGGAGACCCGGTGCACGTGCTCCCCTATGGGATCGAGCTGGTGCCGCCGGCGCGCCGCGACGCAGGGCCGCCCCGCCCGGCAAAGGCCCCGCTCCGCTGCGGGGTGATCGGATCGATCCTGCCGCACAAGGGCATCCATGTCGCGGTCGCCGCCTTCCACGGCATCGACCCCGGCTCGGCGCGGCTGACCGTCTGGGGCGACCCGGCGATCGATCCCGCATATGCCCGCGAGCTGATGACGCTCGGGGCCCGCCCCGGCGGGCAGGCCGGCAGCGCCGCCACTTGCGCGCCGGTGACGCTCGCCGGACCCTTCGAGGAGGCCCGCAAGGCGGCGGTCTTCGCCGAGCTGGACGTCCTGATCGTGCCCTCGCTGGGGCTCGAGTCCTTCGGCCTGGTGGCTCGCGAGGCGCTGCATCATGGCGTGCCGGTGCTCGCCAGCCGCCGCGGCGCCCTGCCGGAGCTGTTCCCGGACGGCGCCGCAGCGGCCGGGCCGGCGGCGCACGGTCCAGACCCGGCGCACGGTCCGGATGCGGCGCGCAGTCCGGATGCGGCGCGCGGTCCAGACCCGGCGCACGGTCCAGATGCGGCGCGCGGCACCGGCGCCCCCGCGCCGGACCCGCCCGGGGACGGCGCCGGTGCGCTCTTCGAGCCCGGCGATCCGGCCGACCTGCGGCGCTGGATCGATCGCCTGGTCGCCGACCCCGAGCTGCTGGCGAGCTGGCGCCGGCGCATCCCGCCGATCAAGGGCGCCGACGAGCACGCCGAGGAGATCGAGGAGGTCTACCGCGCCATCCTCGCCGGGGCCTCCT
>Ga0209580_10001513_pt1 | contig 10691 bp, 8 predicted proteins | sample Coa_R1_5_FD_187153 | JGI IMG/M metagenome (GOLD analysis project Ga0209580, IMG submission 187153) | Surface soil microbial communities from Centralia Pennsylvania, which are recovering from an underground coalmine fire - Coalmine... | ecosystem: Environmental > Terrestrial > Soil > Unclassified...
CCGGATTCGGTGCTACTATTCTCCCAATTTCGGGGCCTTTCGATGTGGGCGCCTGGCCCTGTTCGCTCCCACGTCCTCTCACTGGCAGGCCTCGCGAAGGAAACTGCGCGCCATGAAAAACCCAGCCGTGGCCCCGCCTGTCATTCATTTTGGAGTCTGCGAGTTCAATTCTCAAACCGGTGATCTGCGGAGGCACGGACTTAAAGTCAAGTTGCAGCCGCAAGCTTCAAAAATTTTGTCCCTGCTGCTGGAACGTCCAGGAGAGATACGGACGCGAGAAGAACTCCAGCAACGCCTGTGGTCGGCCAATACTCTCCGCGATTTCGAGCGTTGCCTGAACAAGTCTGTCCACGTGCTTCGTGAGGCCTTGGGTGACACGGCCACTAACCCTCGCTACATCGAAACTGCAATCGGGGTGGGATACCGCTTTATTTCTGTTTCGCAAGAACCGAGAAGGCCCGCGCTCGGACGGAGAAATAGACGAAGAATAGATTGCCTGGCCGTGTTGCCCTTAAGTAGTGAACCCGCCGATCCCGAATTAGAGTTTCTCGCTAGGAGAATTGTAGAGAGGCTCATCGATAATATCTCTCGACTCTCAGGAACTCGGGTTTTGGCGTACCGCACAGTTCAGCACTGCCGCGACGCAGACCTTGACCCACGCACAATAGGCGACAAGTTGTTCGTCCGCGCCGTTGTCACAGGAGAAATAGTTCAGCGCGGTGACGAATTACTTTTGCATTTGGAGCTAATTGGCGTGGATGATGGAACTCAGCTCTGGGGTGCGCAGTTCCGGGGACTCCGTTCCGATGTCCTTGCCGCTCCCGAGAAACTGGCGGATAGCATTTCTAGTGGGCTGCAGATGATTTTGGCCGCTGGCACTTGCAGGAGACGTCACGTACGAGTTAAGGCTGCCTTATCGAGGCCCCGCAATCGACAGGGATAGAGCCCGAGAAACGGGCACTTGAGCAGAGGCCTTAAGATCCAAAAAAGGAGGGCCAGCCTGGAGACGAAAGGCTAGCCCTACGACGAAGGAGCAGCGCTGCGGAGCGCCTTGCTGATATGAAGAGCTTTATGCGCTTGCAGAGTGCACCTTCAACCTAAGTCCTCGGCGTGTACGCGGTCAATTCCGCGAAAGTTGCAGTCGTGCTACAACTTTTGATGTAGAAGAATTTGCATCGCAATTTTCACTTGCAGGGCTGCCTCTAGCTCCTTATCAAAACCCGCCGAACGAAGTACAAATCCGCGTTGATACTAGCTATCGGGTTTGCGATTGGAATAAAGAAGAGTTACTGGCGGGAAGGAATATTCGTTCTATAATCGGCGCGATGCGGCCGATGCCTTCAGTATTAGATTTGGTGACGGGCAGGCTGGCGTTGCCCCGGAGCCGCAGCGGGCTTCTTGGGACCGAACGAGTTCTGGCAACAGTGCGAGTGGTGCTCGCGCTTAGTTCGCTTCTCCTGCTTCGCCTGGATCCAGCCCAAGCGTTTCCTTACGATCTCGCCCAGGCATTCCTACTCCTTTATCTAGCGCACGCAATTGGACTATTTGTCATTCTGCATCTTCGCGATGAAATTTCGTCCCGGTTTTCCTTGGTCGCGCATGCCGGCGACATCGCGTGGCCGGCGATCATCAGCCTTTTCGGCAGTGGCGCCAGCAATCCTTTTTTCTTATATTTCATTTTTGCCTTGTTGGCCGCGGCGTTTCGTTGGGGCATGCGCGAAACTGCATTGACCACGATCGCCGTAATCGGCACAATGGCGCTGGACGCTGTAGCTCGTGCTCATACCCCGCTGGCGGCGATCGTAGGCGAACCATCGCTTACCAATTTCGCGATGCGGTCGGTTTATGTGGTGATTTTTTCGTTTTTAATTGGATACATTTCCGAGTCCGAAAAACGGCGCGCGGCTGAAGCTCTGAGTGTCTCGCTGATTTCGTCCAAGGTGCGCATCGAGGCCGGACTTAAGGGCACGGTGCAGACCGTCATGCACGAGTTGCTGGCTCTTTTTGGCAGCCGGGAACTGGTGGTGATTACCCGCGAGGCCGAGGGCCGCGTGGTCATGTTATGGCGCGCAGAGTGGGCGCATTCTAACGGCAGTGTGGTTTTCACCTGGCGGCAGCTGGACGACAGCGAACAGCAAGAGTACTTGTGCGTGATGGGAGAAGATTCTGCAGGCGCGGTTTGGCGCAATCAGAACACGACGAGCTCACTCACTCTCGACAAAAATGGCGTACGGACCCGTGAGCAGCGGTGCTACCTGGCGGCGCGATTTGTAGGTGAACATCCCTTTGAGGTGCTGCTGGCGTGCGCGATTTCGATTGCTCCGGACGTTTCGGCTCGAGTCCTGATGTTCGATCCTGGATTGGGCGGACGCGCCGAAACCCAGCTCAGGTTTCTGCAAGACCTTGCGAACCTGGTGGCGCCTTCGGTCTACAACGTTTATCTGTTGCGGCGTTTGCGTTCGCGGGCCGCTGCCGTGGAACGCGCGCGTGTTTCCCGCGAGCTGCACGACGGCGTGGTACAGTCACTGCACGCAATTGCGTTCCGGCTGTACGCATTGCGCACGCGATCGACAATACCGCTTGCCGAGCGTGAACAGGAGCTGCTGGAAGTACAGCAGTTGGTGCAGAGCGAGGCCGCCAACGTGCGGCACCTTATTCATCAGCTGGAGCCGTTGGATTTCGATCCGCGGCATTTGGTGGATTTTCTTGCCGGCATGGTGACTCGCTACCGGCAGGACACTGGGATTGGCGCGCAGTTCGTTTGCGATGTCGCGCAAGTCAATCTGCCACCCGCCACCTGCCGAGAAATTGCTGGCATACTGCGCGAAGCGCTAGCCAATGTGCGGCGGCATAGCGCAGCACAAAATGTTCTGGTGCGATTGGCACGCCAACGGGGCGGATGGATGCTGATTGTAGAAGATGATGGCCGCGGTTTTGAATTCAGCGGACGGCTTTCGCACGCGGAACTCGAAGAAAGCCGGCGCGGACCTCTTGTAATAAAACAGCGCGTACGTGCCATTGAAGGCGAGCTGACGATCATATCCAGGGCCGGGCAGGGAGCACGATTGGAGATTAGGATTCCCGACTTCGCGCGCGCGAGTATCGCCTGAATATGGAAGCCAACAACATCCGCATTGTGATTGCCGACGACCACGCGATCTTTCGCGATGGGCTTCGGCGCCTGCTCGCAACACAGGAAGACTTTCGTATTGTGGGCGAGGCGTCCGATGGCAAAGAAGCAATCGCGCTGGCAAATGAACTGAAACCTGACGTTCTGCTGCTCGATCTGGCGATGCCGCGAGTTCCTGGCATGGAGGTGCTGCGGGAACTTGCCCACCAGGAAGCCGCGGTCCGCACCATTCTACTAACGGCGGCGATTCAGCCCTTTGCGGTGACCAGCGCGCTGCAACTGGGAGCGCGCGGAATTGTTCTGAAAGCGTCGCCTCCAGAACTTTTGCTGAAAAGCATTCGTGCCGTGTGTGACGGCCAATTCTGGGTTGGCAGTGAAGCAGTCACGGCGTGGGCGCGAACCGGACAACCTTCAGCCAGTGGTTTCGGCCTGACTACGCGCGAGATCGAGATCATTTCGGCAATCAAGGAAGGGAACAGCAATCGCGAAATTGCCAGCAAGCTCGCCATCAGCGAGGAGACGGTCAAAAGGCACCTCAGCAATATTTACGGAAAGCTAGGCGTCTCAAGCCGCCTGGAGCTGGCGGTTTTGGCGAGCGAACAGCATTTGGGATTTGATTGAGTTAAGAGATCAGGCCTGGCGGAATTTCTAGGACGTGGACCGTGCGGTTTGGGAATTGTCATCCGACAAAACTGCCAACAAGCTGCGCACCTTTTCTTCAGTGGCAACTAAGCGCTCATATTCCTGGCCCTTGATCGCGCCCATGGATATTCGTTCGTTGCGATAGCGCATGGGCCCGGGCAGCGCCGACTTGAGGCTGGCGTGAATCTCACGCACGCGGGTGATGGAGACAAGCTGGCGGACATTGTTTTCTGTGATTCCGGCTCCGGCCATCACGATGATCCGGTCTTTTGCCTGTCGCTGTAGATTAGCGATCATCGATTGTCCGAGTTCGACGTTCTGCTCGCCGCCGGAGGTCAATACGCGATCTACTCGCAGGCGGATGAGATCCTCGAGCGACTCGGTTAAATCGCGCGACATATCAAACGCCCGGTGAAATGTGACCTTGAGCGGCCGCGCAATGTTGACCAGACGCTGGGTGGGATCCACATCGACCCGTCCGTCTTCTGTCAGAATTCCGAAAACAACTCCGTCGGCGCCCAGTTGCTTCGCAGTCAGAATGTCCTGCTCCATCGCCTTAAACTCGTCGTCGGAGTAGCAGAAATCGCCGCCGCGCGGACGAATCATGACAAAGACGCCCAGCGAAACTTTGCCCAGCACGGTCGAGATGACCCCGGGGCTGGGAGTGAGACCTCCTTCGAGCAAGCTGCTGCACAGTTCGATGCGGTCGGCTCCGCCGCGGTCGGCCGCAAGAGCTGAGTCAATCGAATCCACGCAGACTTCTAGGAGTATCCGGTCGCGCATATGGATTTGCACCCAAGTGGCACATGCGATTGTGATGGATGGCTTTACACCTGTAAAGGGCGCTGGCGCAAGGTTCGGCGGATTGCAGAAAGTCTGTCTTGACAATAGTCGTTAAAACGACTATAGTGGACTCGGATGAAAGTGAAAACCCAGATCGGTAACAAGCCAAAGCGTGTCGGCTGCCCCGAGGAAGCAGCGTTGCTGGATCTGGTGCGCACGTGCGATTTGCTGTCCCGAGGCCCCGCCCAAGTGCTTAAAAGGGAGGACCTCTCCGGGACCCAGTACAACGTGCTCCGAATCTTGCGGGGCGCACCCGAGGGACTAGCCTGCGGCGAGATTGCGAGCCGCATGATCACGCGGGACCCGGATATTACCCGGCTGCTCGATCGGCTGGAGAAACGTGCCCTGATCTCGCGATGCCGCGAGACCAAAGACCGGCGCACAGTCATGGGGCGAATCACGCCGGAAGGCCTCAAGTTGCTGGCCCGGCTTGACGAGCCGATCAAGGAGGTCCATCGCAAGCAACTAGGCCACCTGGGCCAAGAGCGGCTTCGCGCTCTGGCTGAGCTATTGCGGCTGGCTCGCGAACAGGTGGCTTGATTTTTTGGCTTTAATATACGTTGCAACGAATATCGTTGAAACGCATCCAATTCAAGAAGAAAGGACAATTCAATATGAGCACACTTGCTACCCCCAAACCGCAACCAACAACCTGGAACATCGATCCGGCACACTCCGTAGCCGAGTTCAAAGTCAGGCACATGATGATTTCCAACGTGAAAGGGCAATTCGCCAAAGTCAGTGGCGTATTGACCTTTGACGAGTCCGAATTGACGAACTCTCGCGTCGAAGCCGTGATTGAAGCGGCGTCGGTTGAAACCCGAGACGCGCAGCGCGACGCACACCTGAAGAGCGCAGACTTCTTTCATGTGGAGAAGTTTCCGACGCTTACGTTCAAGTCCACAGGCATCAGCATCGTTCGAGACGGGGAACTGGCGGTAGAAGGTGACCTGACGATCCGCGGCGTCACCCGCAAAGTGACGTTTTCGGTTGAGGGTCCGACTCCGCCCGCGAAAGATCCATGGGGAAACACCCGAGTTGCCGTCGCAGCGACCACAAAGATCAACCGCAAAGACTACGGATTGACGTGGAATGCCGCACTTGAAACCGGTGGCATTCTGGTCGGCGACGAGGTGACCATCACGCTCGACGTCCAGTTTGTAAAAGCTTAAGTCATTCGCCGTTTGCAAACATCAAAACTGCAGCGGCGCAGAAAGGAGCGGGAGTTATGTCACTCCGCCCAGTAAAACAGATCATCCAACCCAAGCCGACGATCGAGGGCGCGGGCGTAAAGCTGCAGCGCGCCTTCGGTTTCGGCAAGACCAAGGAATTCGACCCATTTCTATTGCTGGACGATTTCCGCAACGACAATCCCACAGACTACCTGGCGGGATTTCCCTGGCATCCGCATCGCGGGATCGAGACCATCACCTATGTGCTTGCCGGTTCGGTTGAACACGGCGATAGCCTCGGCAACAAGGGCAAGATGACCGCCGGCGACGTGCAATGGATGACCGCAGGCAGCGGAATCCTGCACCAGGAGATGCCGAAGGGCGATCAGCAAGGCCGCATGCATGGATTTCAGCTGTGGGCGAACCTGCCCTCATCCCTAAAGATGACGGACCCGCGCTATCAGGACATCCCTGCAAGCGCAATCCCCGAGGTCACCGACGATGATGGAACTCGCGTGCGCATTATCTGTGGCGAGTTCTGGGGCAAGAGGGGGCCGGTGGAAGGGGTAGCGGCTGATCCAAATTACCTCGACATCTCGGTTGCGCCGGGGCAGCGGAAGCGACTGAAAGTCGAGACAACGCGCAACGCCTTCGCATATGTGTTCGCGGGCTCTGGAACATTCCGGGACTCGTCGGATCCACAAGCGGTCTTGACCGAATCAGCTGTGGACCCGAACGCAGCGCCAAAGTACGACGTGAACAATCACTCGCTGGTGTTGTTCGATCGCGGAGACGAGATCGTGGTGCAAGCGGGCGACGAAGGCATTCGTTTCCTGCTAGTGTCCGGCAAGCCGATCGAAGAGCCGGTTGCCTGGTACGGCCCGATCGTTATGAATACGCAAGAACAATTGCGGCAGGCCATGGCCGAACTGCAAACTGGCGGTTTCATCAAACACCGCTGAGTCAGGGTCAAAGAATAGCTCCGTGCAGACGGTCTGCACGGAGTGCATCTTTGCCTGTGCTTGTGAATACCGCGCGAAGCAGGGCAAGGCGCAAGTAACTTTCTCGGCCTGGAGAGGGCGGCGAACGGCGGTGATCGTTAGCCGTTGGCGCGGGCGACCAGAAAAATTGCCAGCCCGTAGAAGACGAACATAAGCGCGAGATACAGCTTGGCGCGAGATCCAGAACCGTCGAATTCCTTCCACGCCAGAATTCCCCAGAGAGCTGCGACCATTGGCGCCGATTGCCCGATCGCATAAGAAATAGCCACCCCCGTCAGGCTGGCAGCCACCAGATTGAAAACCGTGCCGATGCCCCAGATGAATCCGCCGAGCAGGCCGAGAAGATGTCCGGAGAGCGGCGCCTGAAATAATCCGCTCAGGCTTACAGGCTCGCCGACCAGCGGATGCTTCATGAAATAAATATTCCAGATAAAGCATGAGAGCAGCGCCCCCAGCGTTAGGAACAGGGCGGCGCTATAGGGACCAAGCGCGCTTCCATGCGTCATGGCATGGGTCATGAAAGGCGCCCACAGCCCCATCAACACGCCCGAGACGACGCATGTAATGATGCTTTTTTTAGAAACGGAACGCCCGGTCTCGGCAAGGCTGCCATAAGCTTTTCCGTCGAGGATCACCGCGATCAACGCGCAAATAACTCCGAATCCCAGGAACGCGGCGTTTCCTTTTGGCTGAAGCGCGTAGCTCAAAACCGTGCCAACCACGAGCGCGATTCCGATGGAGACAGGAAACGCCACCGCGAGGCCAGCCATATCAATCGCGGCCACCAACAGAAGATTTGCAAGATTAAACAGTGCGCCGCCCACGAGCGCATATGCAACGTTCGAAGTGTCTGCGGAGTGGATATTATTGATCAGGCTGGACGCATCATGCCCGGCGCTGCCCATGGTGAGGCCGAGAAACATGGAAACCAGAAAAATGCCGACGGCGTAATCCCAGTAGAAGAGTTCGAAACGATAGTTCTTTACGCCTTTATAAGTGTTGGCCCACGATCCCCAGCAAATCGCGCTGGTAATCATCATGGCGAGCGCAATTCCCAAAGTTTGCGGCGTGAACATCATTTCTCCTTTTAGAGATGGCTGGAATAACAATTTCGCTGAACCATTCCAGCCGCCTGCCGTACAATGCAAACCATGGCGCGCGAGCAAACCAGACGATTTTCAGTGACGACCCGGCTGCCGGAAACGGAGAAATTTCCTCCGGCTTCGATGTCGGAAGCTCCCGCGCCGGCGCTTGCGACGCTGGCGGGCCGGTCGCTATTGCCCAATCGCGGCATTCCATTAAATCTCGATCTGTTAGATCGCGTGCGCGTCAACACTAGCGCGGTCGAGCGCAGGACGCAAACTCATACTGCCCGGCGGACGGTCAAAAAAGAGTGGCAGGCAGCATGGCTTCTGCGGGCGATTACGTGCATGGACCTGACGACTCTCTCGGGAGACGACACAGATGAGCGGGTGCGACGGCTCTGTGCCAAAGCACGGCAGCCGCTTCAGCACGAACTGGTCAAGCAGTTGGGGATCGAGCCGCTTGACATCAAAGTGGCCGCGGTTTGTGTTTACCACCGTTTTGTGGAAACTGCGCGGCGGGCGCTCGAAGGCAGTGGAATTCGTGTAGCAGCAGTGTCCACGGGATTTCCCGCGGGTCTCAATCCTCTGGAAGAACGAATCGCGGAAGTTCGCCGCTCGGTCGAGGCAGGAGCCGACGAGATCGACATTGTTATTACGCGCGCGCTGGTTTTCGGGGGAAAATGGCAGGAGCTGTACGACGAGATTGCGGAGTTTCGCAGGGCCTGCGGTCACGCCCACATGAAAGCGATATTGGGTGCAGGGGATCTGCTCACGTTGCGCAATGTTGCGCGCGCCAGCTGGGTCGCGATGATGGCGGGCGCGGATTTCATAAAGACCTCGACCGGCAAAGAGGCGACGAATGCGACGCTTCCGGTGTCGTTGGTGATGGTGCGCGCGATACGCGAATATGCGCAGGAGACCAACATGGCGGTTGGGTTCAAACCCGCTGGCGGAATTCGCACTGCGAAGCAATCGCTGGAGTGGCTGTCGCTGATGAAAGAAGAGCTGGGCACGCCTTGGATGAAGGCGGAACTTTTCCGTTTAGGCGCTAGTGGATTGCTGGGCGATATTGAGCGGCAGTTGGAGCACCACGCGAGCGGGCGCTATTCGGCTGATTACCGGCATCCGATCGCCTGATCCTTTTCGAACTCATGAGCATTGCTGAGAAATTCGTCGCCATGGAATACGGGCCAGCGCCCGAGGACCCGAAAGAGGCGCTGGTGTGGCTGGACCGTCATGGACGCCGCTTCGGTCACTTTATAGACGGAGCATGGCGGCAGCCGGTGGAAGCTGTGTATATCGATTCGGTCGATCCAGCCACGGGCGAGAAGATTGCTTCTGTCGCCCAGGGATCGGCCGCAGATATTGATGCCGCGGTTCGGTCCGCGCGAAAAGCGCTTCCGAAATGGCAGGCTTTGAGTGGTCATGCTCGGGCTCGTTTTTTATACGCGATGGCGCGCGCCGTTCAGCGGCATTCGCGACGGCTGGCCGTGCTCGAAACCATGGACAACGGAAAGCCGATTCGCGAAAGCCGCGACATCGACATCCCATTGGTTGCGCGCCATTTTTATCATCATGCCGGATGGGCGCAATTGTTGGAGTCGGAATTTCCCGGCCACACTGCGTGCGGAGTCGTCGGCCAAATTATCCCGTGGAATTTTCCTCTGCTTATGCTGGCGTGGAAGATTGCTCCCGCGATCGCTACCGGCAACACAGTGGTCCTCAAGCCGGCGGAGTTCACGCCGCTCACTGCCTTAGCCTTCGCGGAAATTTGCACTGAAATTGGATTGCCGCCGGGGGTTGTGAACATCGTCACGGGGGACGGTTCGACTGGGGAAGCTTTGGTCAAGCATCCCGACGTGGACAAAATCGCCTTCACCGGTTCGACGGAAGTGGGGCGCGCCATTCGCGCGGCGACGGCTCCCACGCACAAACGGCTCTCACTCGAGCTGGGTGGGAAATCCCCTTTTATTGTTTTTGAAGATGCCGATCTCGACAGCGCGGTCGAAGGATTAGTGGACGGGATTTGGTTCAACCAGGGACAAGTGTGCTGTGCGGGATCGCGGCTGCTGATGCAGGAGAGCATTGCGGAGGCCCTGATCGCCAAGGTGCGCGACCGCATGAGTACTCTTCGCGCCGGGCCGCCGCTCGACAAAGCAATTGACATTGGCGCGATTGTCGCGCCCGTCCAATTGGAACGCATTCGCAATCTGGTTGAGCAGGGAGTCGCTGAAGGCGCGATCTGCTGGCAGCCGCCCATGACGCTTCCATCGCGAGGTCTCTACTATCCGCCGACCCTGCTCAGCAATGTACATCCGACGTCGGTGGTTGCGCAGCAAGAAATCTTCGGACCTGTTTTGGCGGCGATGACTTTCCGCACGCCGTCGGAAGCGGTGGAACTAGCTAACAACACGGCTTACGGTTTGGCGGCCTGCGTGTGGAGCGAGAGCCTCAACGTTGCGCTACACGTTGCGGCTCAGCTCAAAGCGGGTGTGGTCTGGGTGAATTGCACGAACTTATTCGACGCTTCTTGCGGATTCGGTGGCTATCGCGAAAGCGGCTACGGGCGCGAGGGCGGGCGCGAGGGATTGCGCGAGTATCTGGAACCGGTTTGGTTCAAGAATGCGCCGAAACTGCCGGTTGCTCAGAAACCAGAACCGCAGGAGGCCGAAGCGTCCATGGCTGCCGTTCCAACCATTGACCGAACGGTGAAGCTCTACATCGGCGGCAAGCAGGTGCGGCCGGACTCCGGCTACAGCAAGGAAGTGCGCGCGACCGATGGGCGATTGCTGGGGGAGGCGCCGTTCGGCAATCGTAA
>Ga0209580_10001514_pt1 | contig 10688 bp, 8 predicted proteins | sample Coa_R1_5_FD_187153 | JGI IMG/M metagenome (GOLD analysis project Ga0209580, IMG submission 187153) | Surface soil microbial communities from Centralia Pennsylvania, which are recovering from an underground coalmine fire - Coalmine... | ecosystem: Environmental > Terrestrial > Soil > Unclassified...
GGACGAAGGAAGGCAACATCGAAATTGTCACGCCCTTGATCGCCATGCGCAAATCCGAGATTGTGCGACTCGGCCTTGAACTGGGCGTACCCTTCGATTTAACGTGGTCTTGTTATAGCGGCCAGGATCGTGCCTGCGGAGTTTGCGATAGTTGTGTGCTGCGGCTGAGAGCATTCCAGGAGGCGGGTGCACGCGATCCGCTCCCCTATGCCTCATTAGCGCACGTGGTCTAAATTCGGCCGACCGTCTCACCAGACGCGGCCTGTTTGGAGGCTTTCATGAAACGAAATTTTAGTTTAGCGATATTGCTTGTAGTCATGTGCGCCGGGTTGGGAGTTTCAGCCATGGCTCAGACTGGCGCGTTAGCTTCGGTAAAAGGTGTTTGCAAGGATGCTGACGGAAAGCCGATCGTTGATGCGCAGGTGGTTTGGCATAACGACGACAACGGCCGGACATACAAGCTAAAGACGAACAAGAAGGGGGAATACTTTTCCCTGGGTATCGAGCCGGGAGAATACACGATCACGCTGACCAAGGACGGTCAACAGCTATTCACGCAGAGCAAGGAACACGTGGGGGTCGAGGAACACGAATTCCCTATCGACATCAAGGCGAAGCACGAGCAGCAAATTCAGGACACCGCCAAACAGACCGGGCTTACGCCGGAACAGATTCAGCAGAAGCTTGCCGAGCAGAAGAGAGTGGAGCAGTACAACGCGAACGTAAAGCAAGTTAATGAAAAGCTCAAGGCTGCCAGCGCCGCTCTGCAAGCGCAGCCGCCGAACTACGATACTGCTATCGCGTCTTTGAACGAAGCCACCCAGATGGTCCCCAATGAAGGTAGGGTCTGGTGCCAGCTTGGATCTGCCTACCTGGCTTCAGGTCCTGGCCAAACCGATCCGGCGGAAAAAACCAAGCGCTATACCGAGTCTTACACCGACCTCCAGAAGGGGATTGATCTCGAGAACAAGGCTTCCGATGCACAGGCGGCCGCCGCTGGTGCTTCGCCCAAAAAGCCTGAAGACGTGGCAGCCGATGCTAACCGCAAGGCAAGCTGCTACAACAATTTGGGATCGGCTGCACTCCATATCGGCAAGTCTGACGAAGCCATAACTGCTTACAAGAAGGCTGTCGAACTCGACCCAGCCCACGCGGGATCTTATTACTTCAATCTCGGCGTGGTGTTGCACACCTCGGCTAAAGATGCAGATGGCCGCAAGGAGGCTGCGGCGGCCTTCGACAAAGCCATTGCGGCAGATCCCAACCGGGCTGATGCCTATTACCTTAAGGGAGCTGATTTGATCGCGCTGGCAACATCCGACAGCAGTGGCAAGCTGAGCGCACCTGAGGGCACAGCGGAAGCATTCCAAAAATATCTGGAGCTTCAACCTAACGGCCCGCATGCCGAGGAGGCCAAACAGATGCTGACGGCCCTGAACCAGACCATTGAAACCGGATACGGTAAGAAGGGCGCGCCGAAAAAGAAATAGTCGAACAAATTCACAAAGGCGGCTGCGGCCGCCTTTTTTTGTTGTCAAAAGTTAATTGTCCTGCGCGGGAATCGGTAAGTTACCAAGGTCTATGAACCAGCCGTTCTTTCTAGAACCGCGGCCTGAATTTCGCTAGTCTGAAGGTGAAATCGTGTAGTTCAGCTTGAGGCGAATCTTGGCCGCAACCGGCACCGCTCCGATCCACATCTCGCTTGATCCCGCTTCGGCAGGCGCCGCCACGGACGATCTGCTGGCCGCAATGTTGCGCGCCAATCCTCGCGTGAGCGATCTGATTTTCTCCCCGGGTCGTCAGCTTCAGGTCCAAGTCAATGGCGCTTTTGTTCCGGTTGAGCTGGCCGGACTGCCATTATTGGCCGCGGATGACACTCGCCGCATCGCCTCGCACCTGCTCGGAAACAACAAGGCAGCCATTGCCATGCTGCGCGAGCAGGGTTATTGCGATATCTCGTATGCCCTGCCGGGCGTGGCGCGATTTCGAGTCAATGTCTTTATTCAGCGTGGAAGCTGCGCGGTGGTGATGCGCGTGATTCCAACTGCGATTCCCGATCTGAAGACCTTGGCGGCTCCTCCCCAGCTGCAAAACACAGTCACGATTCGCAACGGACTTGTGCTGGTCACCGGGCCACGCGGTTGCGGAAAGTCGTCCACACTGGCTGCGCTGGTGAATCACATCAACGAAACCGAAGCCTGCCACATCATCACCATCGAAGATCCCATCGAGTTTCTGCACAATCACAAACGCGCGACCGTTCACCAGCGTGAGCTTCACAGTGATACGCCCAGCATTTCGCATGCGATGCGCGCGGCATTCCGTCAGGCGCCCAACGTGATAGTGGTAGGCGAACTGAAGGACCGCGAAAGCATGGAGTTGGCTCTGGACGCGGCGGAAACCGGCCATTTGGTGCTCTCCACGATGAACACTGTGACTGCCGCCAAGACGGTCGAGCGCTTTGTGGGACTATTCCCGACAGCGGAGCAGACCGCCGTTCGCGAGCGGCTCTCCCGTATGCTGCGCTACGTTATTTGCCAGCGGCTAATTCCCCGCAAGCAGGACGGAGAGCGTGTCGCCGTGTATCAGATTGTGGCTTCCGAGTCTCTGCAAACTTATCTCCAAGGGTCGCAAGATCAAAATCGCGAGGGCCAGCCTGTGTCGTCTGCCAGTGCTATCGATCGCGAAATTGAACGACTGGTGCGCGCCGGCATCATCAGCGCAGAAACCGCCCTGGCCCACGTCTCAGACCCGGCCATACTGTCCAAGAATCTCGCTTCGGATTGAACGCTCACCTAGACTTTTAACCTTCCGGGCACAACGCCCCCCTCGTCTGCCACGGGCGTTCCAGCAAGATGAAACGCTAGCGTTGCGGAGTGACCGAGGAGGGATCCGGAAGCTCTGGAGTTTGCCCGTGGCCTTGTGTGCGGCCAACGCCGGTGATTTGGTAGTCGCTGTAATCGATGGTGAGGGTCGCGGTCCCGCCCATGCGAATGTGGCTGACCGACCGGTTGTGCTGGATCAGCCAGAAATCGCCAACTTTCTTCCAATTGGAATCAATCTGCGTGTCCCTGATCCAGAATGAGGGAGACTTGGCGGGCTGGCCCTGCATCCGCGACAGTGCAAAATCATTTGCGTCAATCCAGACTTTCCCGCGATAAAGAAATTTGTTTTCTTTGCGGGGCTGCACGCTGAGCACGTAACAGGGATCGTTGTCCGCCTCTTCCAATCCCAGCGACTCAAAGTTGTAGTTCGCTGGACTGAGTTCGATTTGCGACTGGTTGCGGAATGCCTCGCGTTCGCTGTCCAGCAGCTTGAGCAGGACCCGGCTAAGCAGCAGCTTCGAGCCATTTTGTGAGACCACGGAAAAATCGAGTCTGTCGGGAGCGGTGTAGGTTGCAATTACGCGCATGCCGGCTTCGCGTGTTCCTAGAAAGCCGTGATACTGCAGGTCGTACGTTCTGGTGGCGCGGAAACCGCGGAGCTCTTCTGATCGCCGGGCACCGGTAGCCATCAGCTTATTCACAACGATATCCGCTGCCAGAGCCGGGGGCTTGGATCCAGTATCCAACGAAAGCAGACGATCGCGCACTTGGTCCTTATGCTCCGCCGAGCGTCGCCGTTGCGCCTCAAACTGCGAGTTCAAGGCCAGCACCAGCAACAAATAGAGTACGCAGGATTTCACTTGCCGCTGTTCACAGCGGAGAAAGTTCATCTTCTCTCTCCCTCCTCTCATCACTTTCCCGTGCGAAGCGGCGTTCCAAGTACTTTCTGGCCAGGTCTTTGCCGCCTAATCCGAAGGCGAGCGCTAGACCCAGCATAAGCGAACCAAAAGTTAGAGCAAAGGCCACGATCATGGTTCGCGAGCCCACGCCCAGTTCCTCGAAGGCCATCGAAACCACGAACAGAATGATCATGGTGCGAACCGCCCAGCTAATCATGCGCGGCGACGGCAGCCCGGCATTGACTCCGCTCAGCAAGGCAGCGCGGGAGAAAAAGCTGGCGCCCAGCAGCCCGAAAAACAGAATCAATAATGCGGCGAACAGGCGGGGCAAAAAGCCGAAGAAGCTGGCAACGTGCTGCTCAATTCCCACCACGCCAAGAACGCTGATGCCGAGCAGAATGAATCCCAGCCACGCCACCCAGAACACGAACCGGCTCACAAGTTCGGTAAGCGAAGGTAAGGCCGCACCGCGCAGCAACTGAGTTGCGCCGGTGTGCTCGGAAAGTTTGTCGAAGCGAGTGATCTTCAAAACGCTGCGCAGGAGCATTTTCAGAATGAAGGCGATCAGCCAGCCCAGGACCACGATTACCAGCATTTCCATGAAGCGCGGAAGAAAACGGGCGAAGCTCGCCACGATTTCATTCATGGTTCGCGCCAGCTCTCTTACAAAGTTTTCCCACATAGGAATCTCACTTTCCGCCGTCCCACAACTCGAGCAGGTACGGCTTTTCGCGTTCGAACGTCTGGCACAGAGCTTCCAGATTGCCCTCGACTTCCTCTGCTGAAGCCTCGCGGTTTTCCGTCAAGAAAGTGTATGCCCGTCCCCGAAACAGCGGGACCAAAGCCTGCACCACATGGTCGCGCCCAATGATGGCTTTGTGATACGCCACCGAAAATTCATATACCGTCCGCGCCCAGAGCTCGGCCGGAAATGCAAAATTCTCCTCCGACAAGGCAGCCAACCGTTTCAGCTCGGCTTGCGTAGCTGGGCTCAGTATGGATAAGAAGACCGGTTCGAGTTCGGAAAGACCGAAGACAAACATCTGATGGAGTCGCTTGCGGTTCAGCCGGAGCGGTTCCAAGCTGACTGCAGGCTGACAGCCAAAGCAGGGCGCCTCCACGGGTGGTTGCGAATCGCGCCAGACGGAGGAGAAGGAGTCCATGGAACAAAAGAGGATCCCGGCAGTCTCGCGCATGGCGTTCACCAGATCGGATCGTGGATTTTCCTGGCGCGCTTTTGTGCCCAGGAACGATTGTGCCAGCTTGAATTTACCTACCAGCGCCGAAATGGTCAGCCAGAGTTCCGTACCTTGATGGCCTTGTTCCTTCGACCAGATGTCTTGTGACAGAAACTGGCTGCCCAGGCCGCCTGAGAACGCGAAATCGGAAGGGTACGGTTCGCGGAGTTGGCATTTGTAAACCGCTCGGGTCAGGGGGTACAACAGGTTCCGAACCAACAAGCCATCGAACTTGTGTCGCCGATAAACCGGCAGGACCAAGTCTCGGTTATCGTTGAACACAGGGCGCAGCAGTCGGTCCATCCAGTCCGGCTCGATGGTTGTAGAGTCCGGCGACACCACCGCGCAGGCGCGCGCCTGGAGCAGATCGGCAGCTGCAAAGATCGTGTGCAGCGCAATCCCGTTCGCCGGACCACCCTCGTACTGTGTGCTGATACTGTGCAACGTGCGCAGAGCATGAACGTCAGAGCTGACGCTCAAGTCGCTGATGGAGGCTGCGCGCACCAGATCCTGCGTTCCGTCGCGGGAACCGCCGTCCGCATTGATAATGACCGATCGCGCGCGCGGAAAGTATTTGAGCAACCCCGCTCGCACCGCCTGCACGACTTGGCCTACGGTCTCGCCATTATTGTAAGTCGGCAAACCGACAAGAATATCCACCTCGCCAACGTTGATCAGTTCGCGAACGAAATCGTCGGAAAGTATGCTCCCGTCAGGCAAAAAGAACTCCTAGCTTTTCAGCTTTGAGCAATGAGCTTCGAGCACGAACATGTTCTTATCCGCCAGTGCGCGTAGTTGGGATAGCTTGCTCACAGCTTTGCTCGTGGCTCACACCTCGTTCGCTTACTAAACCTTCCTCAATTTAAACCAATAAAACTGATACGGCCCCAGCGTGAGAAGGTAAGGCAAATCTCCAATGCGTGGAAAAATGTTTCTGCCAAACATCTCTGTCAGGATATTTCCGCGGTAGGCTTTCAAATCGAGCTCTACCGCCTGCGCTGCGCTTGAGAGGTTGTTCACCACCAGAATAGTTTCGTTGCCCAGTTTGCGCACATAGGCCAGTACACGATGGTTCGCCGGATACAAGAACTCGATCGAGCCTCCGCCAAAAACCGAAGTTGATTTTCGTATCCGGATCAGCCGCTTCATCCAGGAAAGCAAAGAGTGGTCGAAGCGCTTTTGCGACTGCACATTGATGGCCTGATAACCGTACACCGGATTAAGCATGAGCGGCGAATACAGGCTCTCGGGATCGGCCGTAGAGAACCCGCCATTCCAGCCGCCATCCCACTGCATCGGCGTGCGCACACCATTGCGGTCGCCGAGATTGATGTTGTCTCCCATGCCAATTTCATCACCGTAGTAGATGATAGGCGTGCCCGGCAACGACATCAGCATGCCATTCATCAGTTCGATGCGCCGGCGGTCGTTGTCGAGCAGAGGCGCCAGCCTGCGCCGAATCCCAAGGTTAAGCCGCATGGCCTTGTCTCGGGCATATTCGTCATACATGTAATCGCGTTCCATGTCGGTGACCATTTCGAGAGTAAGCTCGTCGTGGTTACGCAGAAAAAGACACCACTGACACACGTCGGGAATTTGCGGCGTCTGCTTCAGTATTTCCGTGATCGGCTTCCGGTCTTCCAGCTTTACTCCCATGAACATTCGAGGCATGAGCGGAAAATGGAACGCCATATGAAATTCATCGCCATTGCCGAAATACGCGCGTAAGTCGGAGGGCCACTGATTGGCTTCTGCGAGCAGCATCCGTCCCGGAAATTCCTTGTCTAGCCGGGCCCGCAATTCCTTAATCAGGTCGTGGGTCTCGGGCAGATTCTCGCAATTTGTTCCTTCGCGCTCGACCAGGTATGGGACCGCATCCAGTCGGAACGCGTCCACTCCCATATTCAACCAGAACTTCATCACGTCCCACATCTCTTCCCGTACGTGTGGGTTGTCCCAGTTCAAGTCGGGCTGATGGCTAAAGAATCGATGCCAATAATATTGCTTCGAAACCGGGTCCCAAGCCCAATTAGAGAGCTCCGTATCGAGAAAAATAATCCGCGTCCCTTTGTACTTCGTGTCGGTGTCGCTCCACACATACCAGTCGCGCTTGGGATTATTGCGCGAGCTGCGGGATTCCTGGAACCACGGGTGCTGGTCTGAGGTATGGTTCAACACCATCTCGATAATGACTCGAATGCCGCGCTGGTGGGCGGCTTCGAGGAACAGCTTGAAATCGTCCAGCGTTCCGTATTTCGGATGCACCGAGCGGTAATCCGAAATGTCGTATCCATCGTCACGGAGCGGGGAAGGGAAGAACGGCATCAGCCAAATTGTGTTGATGCCGAGCTCTTGCAGATAGTCAAGCTTTTGTGCCAGTCCGCGGAAATCTCCGTTTCCATCGCCACTGCTGTCAAAAAAAGCGCGAACGTGGACCTGGTAGATAACCGCGTCCTTATACCAAAGCGTGTTTTGCGGCAATTATTTTCCCCGAATCAGACTGTGTGGCGTGGACATTCCTGTCCACGGAAATCACGCGGCGTCGCCGGAACCACGATTCCGGTTTAGATGCCGACCGTGCTCTGCTTGAGGCCCTCAGACTAATGTAAGCCAGTGCGCTGAGGAAATCCTATGTGCTGATGCTGGTTCGCCGTTCCTCGCAGGCAGCCCTGACCTCGCTGCTGACCCTGCTGAAAAGAACCGCCCGCAATCGTCTCACGCCTGACACAGCGTGTGCGCCAGGACACGATTCTACCCGCTGCCGACCCGCTATCCCGCGTTCTTTCAGCGATATGCCTTGTGGCCGGCTGCTTGCCATTCTATCCACCGAACAAGGGAGAACGCACATGCAACAGCTAATTACATTCATGGCCGTCGTCGCAGGATTGGTCTTCTCGGTGGCAGTGGCTCTGGTGGTTGAAGAACTGATTTTCGGGCAAGTCTTCCGGTTGTTCTTCACGCCTCAGCTGGCAAAAGTCAAATCGCAACAGCGTTAGTTGAAAAGGGAGGTCGTATGATTTTTCTAAAATACTTGCTGCTGTTGGGCGGAGCAGGAATGATCGCGGCCGCGATCGCCATACTCTCGCACGATCTGTATCTCTTAACCCAGCACCAAAAATCGCTCGGGACCGCCGGAACTGGTCCCGGGCCGATCCCGGAGCTTCCTGAGGTTCGCTGGCGCGCGCCGTTGGCACTCGCTCTGCTGGCTTGGGGGCCAATCCTGCTTGCCCTCGGGATCGTCGTTGTTCCGAGCGGTACGGGCGGCGTTCGCGTCAGCCAGACTAGCGGCACACTGGCCGGAACCCTATACCCCGGCGCGCACTTCATTACCCCGCTGGCCGAGAGCATAGTGCTTTTCGACACTCGCGATCAGCTCTTCACAACCGGCGCCGTCGAAGATGGCAAAGCGGCGTCGACGAAAGCCCTTCCCAATACCGATTTCTTGCGCGTTCAGGCAAAAGAGGGCCTCATTCTGGGTCTTGCGATCACCATTCGTTATCGCCTCGATCCCAAGCATCTCGATTACATCCAGGCCAATCTTCCGCAGCCGGTTGAAAAAGAAATTGTTCCGCCGGTCGTTGCCAGCGCCTGGAGAGAGCTTGTCCCCAACTACACCGTGCGCGACGTGTTTGCAACCAAGCGCGAAGAAATTCGCAAGAAAGCCGCCGACATAATCACGCAAAAGCTCGCCGCCGACGGGATCATTGTCAAAGAAGTCATGCTGCGCGATATCCAGCTTCCCCCAGAGTATGCGCAAGGTTTACAAAACCTGCTACTGAAGGAACAGGAAAACGACCAGATGGGAGTGCAGACAGAAATTCAGGAGAAGCAGGTCAGAATTTCAGAACTCAAGGCGGAGGCTACCAAAGCCCAGCAGGTAAAGCAGGCTGAAGGGCAAGCCCAGGTCCGAGTTCTTGAAGCGAAATCCGAAGCGGACGCGATGCAGTACACACTGCCGCTGAAGCAGAAGCAGATTGAGCAGAGCAAGCTGGAAGCCGAAGCGCGAAAAGAGGCCACTGTCCAAAATGCTGAGGCGAACGCGCGGGCCATCGTGAAAAACGCGGAAGCCATGGCCCAGGCCAAGGTGCTCGACAGCAAAGCTGAGATGGAACGCCGCAAGCTGCTCGCCGAAGCCGAGGCCGATCGCATTCGAGTCACCGCGGTCGCCGATGCCGAGCGGATGAGGAACGAGGGCGCGATCCTGAAACAGAATCCGCTGCTGATCAACAAGATCGTGGCCGAAAAGCTGTCAGACAAGCTGCAAATCATGATGGTCCCGTCCGATGGCAAATTCTTCTTTGCCAACGACGTGCTGAAAAGCATGAACATGGCGAATAAGGGCAGCGAGGCCGATCAGTCGGAAGAAAAGTAGCAATCAGCACTTAGCACTTATGAGTTGTCATCCTGAGTGAAGCGAAGGACCTATGTACTTCGACGAGTTGCATAGGTCCTTCGGGTCTAAAGACCCTCAGGATGACAGTTGGGATTAAAGCTGACGGCAGAAACCTGAATCAGTCGGGGGAGCGATGAATCGCGCGAACCAAGAGATCCATCAAGATGAAACCCTCGCAGTTTATAATTCGCGCAACCCCGAAATGCTTTCGTCCTCGCGCCTGCGCTGGCTTTGCTGTGCTCTCCTCGTTGTTTGCCAAATGGCTTTTGCTGCAGACTGGCGAACCCCCGAGACACAACTTGTGGGAAAAATCGCTGCCGCAACCGGCCCCGGAGTCATCGCGCTCGAGGTGAATAATCGCTCCTCGATCAGTTCCGCCGACGTCGAGGCCATCCGCCGCGCGCTTATCAGCGATCTCGCTGGTTCAGGAATACGCGTGTGGAACCCCGACCAAGCCGCCGCGCTTGTGAAAGTCACGCTCTCCGAAAACCTGCAAAACTACGTTTGGGTTGCCGAGATTCAGCAGGGAACCGGCGAACCCAGCCTCATTATGATCTCGGCGCCGCGGCCCGAGTCCACGCCCAACTCGCAAAATGCGTGGCCGCTCACGCTGCACGTTACGCCGTTAGTCTCCTCGCCGGAGCCAATTCTTGATGCCGCTGTTCTCGAAGGCAGCCCGCGACGGGTTCTTGCGCTCGGCGCCGGTGGGGTTACAATTTACGACTTCAAAGACAACCGCTGGGTTCAGGCTCAGGAGCTTGCCATCGCGCACTCGCATCCGTTTCCGCGCGATCTTCGCGGCCGGATTATCCTTCGCAACGATCATCTTTTCGACGCGTACTTGCCTGGCTTGGTCTGCCACAGCACAAACGCTGCTCCTCTCGCGATCACGTGTTTGCCGAGCGACGATCCTTGGCCGCTGCAGACCCCAGACTTCGCCGTGTCGGCATTTTTCTCCCCAGCGCAGAACTTCTTTACCGGAGCTCTGGCTCCGGGCATCGGCAAACAGAAGGCTGCGCCGCCGTTTTACTCAGCCGCAGCGATCCCGCGAGAGAAATACGCGCTCTGGATCGTTGCCGGAATCGATCGCCAGTTGCACCTGCTCGACGGCATCAACCAGCAGACGCTCGGGAATGTTCACTGGGGGAGCGATATTGCAGGTGTGCACGCGGAGTGCCGGCCGGGATGGCAGGTCTTGGGCACTGCATCGGGTGATGAAACTACAGACTCGCTGCAGGCCTTCGAATTTCCCGATCGCCAGCCGGTGGCCGTCAGTCAGAAGCTTGAACTTAATGGAAGATTGACGGCGTTGTGGACAGCACAGAACAGGCAA
>Ga0209580_10001515_pt1 | contig 10680 bp, 8 predicted proteins | sample Coa_R1_5_FD_187153 | JGI IMG/M metagenome (GOLD analysis project Ga0209580, IMG submission 187153) | Surface soil microbial communities from Centralia Pennsylvania, which are recovering from an underground coalmine fire - Coalmine... | ecosystem: Environmental > Terrestrial > Soil > Unclassified...
CTGCCATAGGCAACGGCAGTCAAGAGTACGAACAGAATTGCTCTACGCATAAGTAGGATCCATAAGATAAAGACGATTGCCGGAAACGACTGAGTCTCGGGCAACCGCAACCGATTGTCAAGCTAGAGAATCGATTTTGTAGGGCCCGGACGCGATGCCTTCCCAGAAGAAAGTGCGCAAAACAGCTGCTCCCCGATGTATGATTGCGGCGATCACGCAATTCATAACCCCTCGAAGGGTGGATTAGAACTCATGGCGATCGCAACCCCCAATACTGCAAGCCAGGCCACCGCATCCGGCTCCGGCCAAAGCTACGGTGCTCCGTTGGCCACGGTGACCACGCTCTTCTTTATGTGGGGATTCCTCACTTGTTTAAACGACATCTTAGTTCCTCACCTCAAGTCAATCTTTGATTTGAATTACGCAGAGGTCATGCTGATTCAGTTCGCTTTCTTCGGTGCCTATTTTCTCTTCTCGATCCCTTCGGCCAAGGTCATCGATTGGATTGGCTACCAGCGTTCCATGGTTGTCGGCTTGCTTACGATGGGACTGGGTGCGTTCCTGTTTGTGCCCGCGGCCAGCGTTCCGTCTTTTCCTTTGTTCTTAGGCGCTCTTATCGTCCTGGCTGCTGGAATCACCTGCCTTCAGGTTGCCGCAAATCCGTACGTTACTGTGCTGGGAAAACCAGAGACGGCATCCAGCCGGCTTAACCTGACGCAAGCGTTCAATTCACTGGGGACGTTTCTTGCCCCCTTCTTCGGCGGCCTCTTCATCCTGACCGCGGCGCGAAAGATCGAGGAAGTGAGAGCTCTGGCGCCAGATGCGCTGCAGGCTTATCGCGTGCACGAAGCGGCAACGGTCAAGCTGCCTTATGTGGGACTAGGCATCGCGCTGGTCTTGCTGTCGATCGCGATCGGCAGCTTCAGGTTGCCGAAGATCGAGCATGCGCAGCACAAGGTAGGTGAGAAGGTTAACGACTCAATCTGGAATCATCCGAATCTGATCTTCGGGGCGATCGCCATCTTTGTTTACGTCGGCGCTGAGGTTTCCATTGGCAGCTTTTTGGTGAACTACTTCGGCCAGCCTGAAATTGGAGGTCTAACAGAAAAGGTTGCCGCCGGCTTCGTCGCACTCTACTGGGGCGGCGCAATGGTGGGTCGTTTCTTCGGATCAGCGCTGCTGAGCGGGGCAAAGGCGGCCTATATGGCGCTTGCGTCGGTCGGTGGAGTACTGCTCTTTCTGATTTCGTCCTGGGTTGCCACTACATTTGCTGACAAGCTTGCGCCTCCAGTCCATTTCAGCGTCGTAGCCGTGCTTTGGGCAGTCGTCAATATCATGGTTACTGCCCGCCCACTTTTCGCGCTGGTCGCAGTTGTAGCGGCACTCCTCGCACTCGCCACTGCGCTTCGTGGAGGCCATTTAGTCGCGCCAACAGGAGCTCTGCTCGGTGTTTGTGCAGTATGCGCGGCAGGTCTCGTCGCGATCTCCATGCTGACGAACGGCCATACTGCGATGTACACCATCATTCTGGTTGGATTCTTCAACTCCATCATGTTCCCCAGCATCTTTACTCTTGGCGTGGCCGAGCTCGGACCTTTGACCGGCGACGGATCCGGAGTCATGATTATGGCGATTGTCGGTGGCGCAATCATTCCGGTGGCGGAGGGTTGGATCGCCGACCACATCGGCATTCATCACGCGTTCTTCTTGCCGGTCATTTGCTACCTGTACATTTTGTATTTCGCATTGCGCGGGTCGAAACCCAACAGCGAACGGTACGCGAAGGTGTGAGGACCGCGGTTCTGAGCCAAAGGCGCTTGACGAATTGAAAGCGTGTGCGGAATCACTGACAAGGAGCGGCAGTCTGATAGCATTGCCTTGGTTCTCGAACGGTAATTAAAACGATTTATACGCCCCCATGGTTCAAGTCAAGAAAGCCAGCCAAAAGCCGCAGGTCGTCACTCTCAAAGCAGTCGCGCAACATTTAGGGCTTACCCCTGGCACAGTCTCCGCCGTTCTTAACGATTCTCCATCTGCCCGGTCCATTCCGCCGGAGACCAAGAACCGCATCCGTGCGGCCGCCAAGGAGCTCAATTATCGGCCAAACTTCTTTGCCCGTACTCTCCGCAACAAACGTACCTACACGATTGGTGTGATCGCGGAAGAGATTGGCGATTCCTACAGTTCACCAATCATTAGCGGCATCGAGCAATATCTGAGGAAGCGCGACTATTTTTTCCTCACAGTCGTCCATCGCCACGATCAGGCTTTGTTGAGCCGCTATTCGCAACTTCTGTCCGAGCGAGGAGTCGAGGGGATCATCACCGTTGATACGACGGTTCAGGAAGCGCCTATATTGCCCACTGTAGCGATCGCAGGTCACAAGAAACTAAAGGGCATCACCAACATCGTGCTCGATCACAAACGGGCTGCTGTTCTGGCGCTCAACCACCTGAAGGACCTGCACCATGAGCGCATCGCGTTCATGAGGGGCAATCCAATAAGTTCCGACTCACTGGACCGTTGGGATGCAATCTGTCAGGTAGCCGCCGAGATCGGGATCAACATTGATCCCGATCTGACCGTGCAGATCAATACGGACGACCCGACACCGATGTTGGGTTATCCCTTCACCAAGCAACTGCTCGCGCGTCAAAAGCCATTTACTGCAATCTTCGCCTACAACGACATTTCCGCAATCGGTGCGATCCGCGCGCTCATGGAACAGGGCCTCCGAGTGCCGCAGGATGTATCCGTTCTCGGATTTGACGACATCCCCGGGGCGGCTTTTCATACCCCCAGCCTGACGACGGTGCGGCAGCCATTGAACCGTATGGGAGAAGTCGCAGCACAAACCCTTTTGGATCGAATTGAGGGCAGGAAGGAATACCCTGCGGAGATTGCGATCGAGCCTGAACTCGTCGTGCGGGAATCTACGGCAAACGCACCTCTCTCCTGCTAGGATCAACACGATCTTGCGTCTGTCCGGGGACGCGGTCGCTCCCCTCATGCCTACCACCGCCACGCACACAGCAACCACTTCCGCCCGCGTTCTCACCTATGCTGCGTACATCTCATTTATTCCCATCGGAATCGCTACCGTCATTCTCGGTCCGATGCTGCCGGCGCTTTCGGCGCGCTGGTCATTGAATTACTCACAGGCGGGCGCGTTCTTCCCTGTCCAGTATGTTCCTTCGACTTGCGCCGTTGCACTTTCAGGAGCCTTGGTTTCCTGGCGCGGCTACCGCTTTGCAATGAAGACCGGACTTCTTCTCGCCTCTATGGGGCTGGCCTTTTTGCTCACGGGTCCAAAATGGTGTGCCATTCTTTGCATTGCAGCGAATGGCGCCGGACTCGGCTTGGCAGTTCCCGCAGCGAACCTGATGGTCGCCGCAGTGAATCCGGGACGCAGAAGCGCGACGCTAAATCTGCTGAACTTCTTCTGGAGCACGGGAGCAGTAGCTTGTCCCTTCCTGGTAGCCGCGGCCGCCAAGACTCAACATATTCCGCTATTTCTGTTTTGCCTATCCGGTTTCTCTGTTTCGGTTGTGATCGGGATTGCGTTAACCAGCAGTCGAATTGTCGAACCGGCTGTGACATTGGACAATCGGCCAGTCCTGTCCCTGATTCGTGTTCGTACACATCTGTTTTCCATTCTCGCACTGCTTTTTTTTCTCTACGTCGGAGTGGAAAACGCATTTGGCCAGTGGCTGGCGTCCTACGGGAAGAGTCTGGGAACCTTGACACTGGCTACATCTTTGGCGATCCCCTTTTTTTTCTATGCCTCGCTGACGGTCGGCAGAATGCTGGCGCCTGCCCTGCTCCGGATCACCGACGAAATCCGGCTGGTCCAGACAGGTTTACTTTTGGCGTGTGCCGGCATGGCAGGACTGATCTCTGCGCATGAATTGCCAGGAGTGGCAGCAAGCGCGTGCGCCGCGGGATTGGGTCTCTCATACGTTTACCCAATTACAATTTCGCTCGTGTCTCGTGAGTTTGATTCTCCGCGCATCGGATCGCTCATGTTCGTTCTGTCCAACATCGGAGGCGGCCTTTTACCATGGCTTGTCGGTGTTTCATCCACCAGGTTTGGAACCTTGAAGGCTGGTTTCTACGTGCCGCTGCTCGGATGCACGCTTATGTACGCTCTGTATCTGCAAAACTGGAATCGCTCAGACCCGGCCACTGACCATTCTGCTGGCTAGCCGGGTAATTCTCAGCACTCGGTAAAGCGGAAATAGAAGTTTCGGCAGTGGCATTAGCGCCCATTCGCTGGGCCCTGGCGTAAATACAAATCGGCTAACAAATCGGAAACGGTCGATGCGCCGTTCTCGCAATCGCAGCATCAGGCGAAAGTACGCGAGCGACTCAACATCGTATGTCTTATCGTTTGAAATGTATGTTTCGATCTCCTCCGCTAATGTTTCAGCTGCTGAATCCTCGGGAAGATTCTCCGCGGCCAATCTCGGGTAAGGAGAACCTAGCAGTCTTTCTGCAAGCAGTAGCGTAACGCGGAGAATCCGCACTACACCCAACTGCTGCGCGTGTTCAGCGATCCTTTTCCAGTTGAGCGCCAGCCGGCTGATCCGCTCCAGGTCGCATAACCAGATCAAACGTCCCCATACGTGCTTCGCCGCATGCAAACCCAGTACTACGAAGAGGTCTTCCGGTGACAGTGACTTTGTGTCTACGCCCATAACCCTCACCGTCTGCGCACGGCGGAATAACCCTTCAAGATCAACATCTACCGCATAAAAATGCGGCTCAACCGCCCACTGAACTTCTAGCAAATTCTTTCCTGCTGCACCGTCAAATGCGCACTCGTACCCAGACTTTATGTATGCAGCTTCTTCGTCTTCCGAAAAATTCAAATGCGGCACGTAGCCGATCTTCCCCATCGCTTCCATGATGCGCTTCAGATCTGTCGTATGAATCAGCAGATCGATATCGCCTGCTTGGCGCAACGCAATGTCGCCGTAGACGGTCTCCGCCAAGGCCAGACCCTTATAGGGAATGAAGTCGATACCAGCCTGCGACAAGCTGTCGACAACACGAACAAATTCACCTGATAGCCGGAGCGCTTTGTGAAGGTTTGCCTGGTAACTTTGTTTCAGAGCGATGAGCGCTTGGGTAGGAATCCGATCCTCGAAACTCATGAGGGAGCGTGCAAGAATCGGTTGCACCCCGTGATGTTGCGCGAGACTAAGGAGAGAATCCCAGCGAACTTGAAAATCTAGCAGCCCACGAATGCGAGCAGTTTTCTGTGTAGGAGGGACTTCGGCACACGCAGCCCGCAACAAAGACCACTCGGTCTCAAGCAGCGCAGAAATTCCTGGCATATTTTCGGTCGGAACACTGCCGCTGAGAACTGCTCATGCAATTGCGCCGGTGGGTTGAGCTGAATTGGCCGTCACCATGCGAATCTGCACCAGATCGCGTGACGCAGGTTTCTTCGCCAGCATATTGGCCGACGGGATCCCGGTGCGGGCAAAGGACTCTTCACAGTCCCGCGATGACGGCCCGCGCATATTGCCCTCCATGAACGCCAGCCCCGGACACCGCGTGCAACTCCCTACGTGAGAGCAAGAGGTGCAGGTCGTCAGGTCCTTTAGACGAATCGAGCGCACATCGTTCATCTGGTCCGAATACCGCCAAATATCAAGAAACCGCTCTTTCCTCACATTTCCAGTCGGAAGTGGAAACTGCACGCATGGGAACGCCTGGGAATCCGTCGACGGCTGCGAGAAGATGACATGTCGGTGGCTCCAATCCGTGGGCAGCCCTTGCTGCCTGGGGCTGGCTGCTTGTCCCGTCAAAATCCATGCCACTGCTATCAAGCTTAAGCGTCCAGCACCAAATCCAAGCGATCGCGGGCCAATCCCTCTCATTATTGTTTTAGCGCGGTATCCGTCCTATGTCGCTAGAGTGAGTCACGCCCGGGCCGCAAACCCTATCGATGTGCCTTCCGCGCAGCTCGATTGAACCGGTGGAAATTGGACGTCAGTCTCCGCCAGCTGGCTGGTTTGGGCGAAATTCTACTCTTTCTTCCCGCCAGCAGGCAAACGGGTTTTGCGATGGTCCCAAGCGCAATTCTGAGCCCGCAATCTTATACGTACACCTTACAATAGTCGGAATCCTCCCAATTGTGACATCATCAAAGAACGACCATCCCATCGGATGGCTTTTCTGGAGGTTAGGACAAAGAATTGAGCGGATACGATACCACAGAAACTATGGATCAAGGTGTGCGCACGGGTGAAGTCAGGAATGTCCTGACGAAAGAAGAGATTCAGCATCTGGCCGTCGAGGGTGGCCAGTCGGCAGAGACCCTCATGAACGTCGTCGCGCTGATTGCAAAGAGGTTTCGAACCGATGTTTGCTCGGCTTATTTGCTCGAGCCGGATCGCGCCAACCTCGTTTTGGCCGCAACCGTCGGGCTGCGCCGCGAATGTATTGGAAATCTGCGCATGGCAGTCAATGAGGGATTGACCGGACTTGTCGCCGAGCAGGTGCAAGCGGTCGCCGTAAGCCAGGTTAAGAACCACCCTCGGTTCAAATATTTCCGAGATTCAGGGGAAGATGCTTACCAGTCTTTTCTCGGTGTCCCTCTGATCGATCGGGGAATTCTCCAGGGCGTCCTCGTTGTACAGACCATCGAAGCCAGGACGTTCGGCACCGATGAGATTCGCATGCTGGCCGAGGCGGCCTCTCAAGTCGCGCCCATCGTCAGCGAAGCTCGTACGCTGGATCGCTTCATTGCTCCGTTGCAGGAACGCTTGTGGACGCTTGCACGTAATCTATGGTGGAGCTGGGATCACAACTCCGGGAGTCTCTTTCTCGACCTGGATCCTGCCCGTTGGAGTGAGCTCAACCACAATCCGATTGCCCTGTTGAACGAGATGCCGCTGGCGAAGCTTGAAACACGCGCCACGGAGCTCATGCTGCACAGCCGTGTGAATTACGCCTATCGTCGCCTGCTGGAATACCTAGAGGCTGATCGCACCTGGGGTACCCGCCACGGCGGCGTTCTGCGGCCTCACCCGGTCGCGTATTTCTCCGCCGAGTTCGGATTACACGAATCATTGCCAATCTATTCCGGAGGCCTCGGTGTGCTGGCCGGGGATCACATCAAAAGCTCCTCTGATCTTGATATTCCTTTGGTCGGCATCGGCTTGTTTTATCCGCAAGGATATTTCCGCCAGCATCTCGATCTCAGCGGGTGGCAGCGCGAGGAGTATCTCGAAACCGACGTCAATCAATTGCCCATGGAGTCCGCCATCGGAAAAGACGGGCGCCCCGTGGTTGTCTCCATCGAGACACGAAGCGGCAGCCTCCAGGCCAAAGTCTGGCGCGTGAAAGTCGGCCGCCGCGATCTCTACCTGCTCGACTCCGATGTCGAAGGCAACGCTCCGGAGGACCGCGAACTTACCTCGCGCCTCTACGGCGGCGATCTTCGCATCCGAATCCGCCAGGAGTTGTTGCTCGGTGTGGGTGGACTGCGTGCCCTCAAAGCCCTGGGAATTTCTCCCGGCGTCCTTCACCTCAATGAAGGCCACAGCGCCTTCGCCGTGCTGGAAGCAATTCGCATGCGCATGGAAGATGAAGGGATCGGCTTCGATGCCGCCGTCCCACGCGTTTCCCGCGAAGTCGTGTTCACCACCCACACGCCCGTTCCCGCCGGACACGACCGTTTCGACGCCCGCCTGGTCGAAGAGCACATCGGTCCACTACGTGAAGCCATCGGGCTTTCTCAGGACAGCCTGATGGGACTCGGCCGCGAGAATCCCTCAAACAACGACGAACTCTTCTGCATGACGGTCCTGGCCCTCCGTCTTTCGCGGCGCGCCAACGCCGTCTCGGCATTGCACGGCGAGGTCTCGCGCGCCATGTGGACCGGGCTCTTCAAAGACAAAGCGGAAGACGAGATTCCGATCGGGCACATTACCAACGGCGTCCACGTTCCTTCCTGGCTTGCCCCGCAGATGTTTCGCCTCTACGATCGTCACCTCGGCACCGACTGGCACCAACGCGGCAGCGAAGCCAAGATATGGCTCGGGATCGAAAACGTCGACGACGGCGAACTCTGGGAGACTCACCTGAACCTGAAGTCCCAGCTGATCGAATTCGTTCGCAAGCGTGCAGTGGGTCAGGCAGAGCGCCGTGGCGAGTCGCGAGAAGTATTGGAGCGCCTTGAACGCGTGCTGAGTCCAGACGCTCTAACCATCGGATTCGCACGTCGCTTTGCGACCTACAAGAGGGCGAATCTGATCTTGACCGACATCGAGCGCCTCGCGGCCATGGTCAATGACCCCAACCGCCCCGTTCAGTTTGTATTCGCAGGCAAGGCCCATCCACTCGACGAGCCTGGAAAGCGAGTATTGCAGCAAATCGCCGATCTCATGCGCGATCCCAAATTTCGCGACAGGTTTGTCTTTGTCGAAGACTATGACATCGACGTCGGCCGGCACTTCGTTCAGGGCGTCGACGTGTGGCTCAATAATCCGCGCCGTCCGCTCGAAGCGTCCGGCACCAGCGGTCAAAAGGTGGTTCTGAACGGTGGGCTGAATCTTTCCATTCTCGATGGCTGGTGGGCCGAGGCTTATGACGGAGTAAACGGCTTCGCTATCGGCACGGGCAAGACCCACTCCAACATGAATGTCCACGACAGCCGCGACGGCGAGGATCTCATGCGCACTCTCCGCGAGGACGTCATCCCTCTCTACTACCAGCGCGACCGCGACGGCCTTCCTCGGGGCTGGATCAAGCGCATGAAGCGCACCATCCGCACCCTGGGCTGGCGCTTTAACGCAGACCGTATGGTCATGGATTACAGCCTCAAATGCTATGTTCCCGCCGCGGGCGGAACATCCAGCGACATGAGGGCGAATCCCTAGTCACCAAAGGCCTCCTCACGTTCGAAAAAAATTCCTGCTTCTGATGAAACGAAAAGCGCGGTTGCTGCACTACTCCAATGAGCAGTAGAAGTCACTTTGTGGCACCTGCCGCTCACTTACGAAATCCCGACATGGAAGGCCTTTGGCAACCGGGGGGAAGCTTGGGCTCTTCAGATCGCCGGAACCGAACGGGGAAGCGGCTCTGGCGATCTTCGGGGTTTTTTCCACCACCAAGTACGTTAATCCGCCACTTCTCTAGACACAGTCCGCGAAAAAATCCCGCAAAGCTCGCCGAGTGATTACTCCTCACAACGCCGTATTGATTCATGCGAGTCGCAAGGCCCTCGCGAAGGTGCCCACTTCTGCTGCGCGTAGGAGCGTATCGTTGGAAACTGCGAGAGACGTTAGGGAGGAGGACTACCGGAAGATATTCCAGACAATCGGGAGAATGGTCGGCGCGGTTTGCCGGACCAATTCATTGAGGACGAGAACGCCGTCATACGCCAAGCCAACCACGCTGCTTTGCTCGTGCATGTTTGGTAAAGAACCGCATGTCCCCCACCTGGTTTGATGGGGGACGCGGTTTTTCGCGGACCAGATTCGCTTAAGCGAATGCGCCAGGACGGTCATTGCGCACGCCCCATGGCGACGGAATCTCCCAGGTGACCGATTTCACGGCGGGCACGTTTCCATCTCACCCGCACTGTGTCGATGCTGATTCCGAGAAAGGCCGCGATCTCACTCAGGGTATGTCCCTGAATCTCCTTCAACAGAAATACCTCTCGATGAGCCTTGGGCAGCTCAAGTGCTCTGAGGATCGTGCACTGGAAAGCCCCTGGCCGCTGCAGCCCTGAGACAGGTCTCCGGGCGCGTGACGAACACGCGTGTGTCACTGAGCGTTCTCGAGTTGTAGTACCGAGTCTCATCGCCTTCTTTGACAATAGTGCCGTTTCCGGCCGTTTCGTTACACGGGCCCAATCTGCTCCCCGCCTTTTGTTCGAAGTGTTAAACTAGCTGCCACTCAACCATCCGCGAGGCCCGTTTCCTTGCAACTCCAGTCCTTTGACGAGTCTTATGTAGAACGTCTTCAGGCAGGAGACTTTCGGACACAGGAACACTTCGTCGCCTATTTCAGCGAGTTGATCCAACTGAAACTGCGTTCGCGCCTGCATTCGCCGCAGGCGATTGAAGACGTCAGACAGGAAACGTTCACTCGCGTTTTTGCTGCCCTGCGCGGCGGAAAGATTCGCCAACCAGATCGCCTCGGCGCCTTCGTCAACTCCATGTGCAACAACGTCTTACTCGAACACTATCGGGCATCTTCGCGCGACAGTTCGTTGGACGACGAAGAGCAACAAGACTTTCCTGCTACGAACGTGGACGTCCTTGGAGCCGTTGCTGCCAAACAAATGCGAGAAAAGATTCGCGAAATCCTGGAAGAGATGCCCGAGCGAGATCGAAGGCTATTGCGGGAGATCTTCCTCGAGGAACGCGACAAAGATGCGGTGTGCAAAGACTTTGGCGTCGACCGCGACTACCTCCGGGTGCTGCTGCATCGGGCAAAACTGTCGTTTAAGTCCCTGTATTTAAAGAATGTTGCGGCTCGACCGCCGGGTGCTGTGGCCGTCGAAAAACGCTGAAACGATTTTGTGCCGCAACGCACTATTTGTTATGAGGGGAATCGACATGGACCATGATGAGGCGGTCCGACAAAACGCAACGGAGAGATACCTGCTGGATGAGCTCGATCCTGAACTCCGGGATCAGTTCGAGGAGCACCTCTTTG
>Ga0209580_10001517_pt1 | contig 10674 bp, 9 predicted proteins | sample Coa_R1_5_FD_187153 | JGI IMG/M metagenome (GOLD analysis project Ga0209580, IMG submission 187153) | Surface soil microbial communities from Centralia Pennsylvania, which are recovering from an underground coalmine fire - Coalmine... | ecosystem: Environmental > Terrestrial > Soil > Unclassified...
AGATGCGTTTTCGACATTGCAGCCGGAAAAGATTTGGCCTTCAGAGGTGAGCAAGGCTGCTCCGACTTTGAAATGCGAATAAGGAGCGTAGGCACGCTGCATGGCCTCACGCGCGGACTGAAGCAGGTGTTCGCGTTGTTCTTGGGAGAGCTTCTCAGTTGCCATTCTCAGGAGACAGGAATAGTCCGCTACAGATCTCGTTACCGCTCGACCAAAAGAACTTTTTCCATGCTGTCAACTTCGTTCAGTTTCACTTCAATCACTTCGCGCATCGTGGTGGGCACGGCGCGGCCCACGAATGCAGCTTCAATGGGCAATTCGCGATGGCCGCGGTCTATGAGCACGCACAGTTGCACCCGCTGCGGGCGGCCATAGGAAAAGAGCGCCTCCATGGCAGCGCGAATGGTTCGGCCGGTGAAGAGTACGTCATCAACCAGGATGATGCGTTTGCCTTCAATCTCGAAGGCAATTTGCGATTCTTTTACCAGCGGCCGGGGTCCGAGGGTCGAGAGATCATCGCGATAGAAAGTTATATCCAGCGCGCCAACAGGCACCTCTTTACTTTCGATCCGACTGGCCATTTTGCCGAGGCGGTCGGCCAGAGGCACTCCACGACGGCGGATGCCGACCAGGGCTAAGTCCTCCGCGCCGTCGTTCTTCTCTACGATTTCATGGGCCAGGCGGAGAAGCGTGCGTTCGATTTCCGACGCGGACATCAATTGCGCTTTTTCGCGAAGCTCGACCTTATGCGCGGTGCTTTTGCCGGTCATGAGGTTGCATGATACGCAGGCCTGGCCTACCCCGCAAGCGTTCTGTGGCCAGGCGGAGAACCTGCCTAGCTCGGAAGGATGGGTTTACAGGCTTTAAAACCGGCCACTTTTTACTAAGTTTTAATTATTCCTCCTTGAAAACGCTCCCTCATCCTGAATAGAATTCGGCTTCTATCGCTGGAGGCTCTGTGAAATCTTATCGAGGTTATGTATCTCGAAGTGTGCGCCTTTTCGCCACCACCACCGCGGTTTCAGCCATATTCCTTCTTTTATGCACGTATTGTCCGCCGACATTTGCTCAGCAAACGTTGGGCGCGATAAACGGCGCGGTAGCCGATCCTAGTGGCGCCGTGATTCGAGGCGCGGAGGTCAGGGCTCGCGCTTTGGCCACCAACCTGGAAGTTAAGGCGGAGACGAAAGCCGACGGTTCCTTCAGTATTCATGACCTTCCCATCGGCACTTACGAGGTCAGATTTAAAAAAGACGGATTCGAAACCGCGGTGTATCCACAGATCATCGTCCAGGGCAATCGCACCACGACCATTAACGCGAGCCTCAAGACCGGCGCGGTTGCGGAAAGTGTGACCGTCAATGCTACGCCGCTTCTGAACGAGACCGATACTACGAACGGATATATTCTTAACAGCGCAGTTATTGAGAACACCCCACTCGGCACCGGCAGCTTCACGCAACTCGCGATTCTGAGCCCGGGAGTGAACGCCGACCTGCTTGGTGGATCCGGCATAAATGCCGGTCTGGGTAACCAAGCAATTTGGGCGAATGGTCAACGCGATACCAGCAATAGCTTCTCGATGAATGGGATCAGCAGCAACAACTTGTTTAATGGAAACTCCAGCAGTCAAGTGGGCGCGAACCGGGTGGTGCTGAACACGGGCGAAAGGTTCAATCAAGATGGCTCCATCGGCACTGCCACTTCGGTCTATGACGCCATCGGTGAAGCGTTACCTACTCCTCCACCCGAAACCATCGATGAGCTCCGCGTTAACACCTCGTTGTACGACGCATCACAAGGCGCAAACAGTGGCGCGCACATCGAGCTGCTTACGAAATCGGGCGGCAATGCTTGGCATGGCCAGACCTATGAGTACTTCCAGAATAGTTTCTGGAATGCGGCTCCATTCTTTCGCAAACAGAACTTCCTTTTGGGGAATCTGCCTCCGGGTTCTACTCCCGTTCCCGAGCTGCATCGCAATACTTTTGGAGCAACCCTTGGCGGGCCTATCGTAAAGAATAAACTCTTTTTCTTTGCTTCTTATCAAGGTGTCCGAGCGGTTGACCAGCAAGATGCTGTCAGCAGCGACGCAGTTCCTCCGGGCTTTACGGACGCCATGCGTAACGACCCTAACGCATTGGCCAGCCTATCTAACAGCCTTTTCAAACAACAGATCTCTGGAAGTCAGGTCAACCAGGTGGCTCTCAATCTGTTGAATAAAAAGGTGGGGAACAATTTTTTAATTCCAGCTGCTACCGGGCCGCTGTCCAGCACTGGCGTAGATGTAACTCTTCAGGGCCCTTCAGCGACCTTTGGCGCCGATCAGGTAAACGGAAACATCGACTACAACATCAGCGACAAGGACCGCCTTGCCGGTAAATATTATTATCAGCGAGACCCAACTCAAACTCCTTTCGGTGGAGGCGGCGACAGCAACACCAATACCTTCGGCTTTCCCCAGCACCTGCTAGCCGGAAGCCAAGTATTTTCTTTGGATAATACGACTAACCTGACTTCGAACGTGGTGTGGGAGCAACGCATAGGCTTTACGCGCGAGATTGCATTTGCCGAAACTGGGCAGCCTTTTGGGCCATCTGACGTTGGCATTAACCTACCAGTTCAGCGATTCCCGGGCATTAGCATTAATAATGTGGATAACAACTTCGACAGCTTCAATATAGGCACAACTTCGAATTTCGCTAATGCGGGTGAGTATCAGAATCAGTATGAAGTCGGTACCAACCTCCACTGGGTAGCCGGTCGCCACTCCTTCGCCTTTGGTTGGAGTTGGGACCATAATCAGTTAAATGTGTTGAACCGGGCGAGTCAGGTAGCAAGCATTGAATTCGCTACCTTTCCCGACTTTCTTACCGGAACCCTGCGCACCGGTTTTGGTCACACAGTGCTGTTCGATGGCGCCAGCAACCGTCACTATCGTGCCAATCAAACCGGCACCTACGCACAGGACAACATTAAAGTGACGAAGTCTCTCAACCTGAGCTTGGGTGTCCGCTATGACTATGACGGGCCGCTGACGGAACTTAACGGCTTACTGACGAACTTCCGCCCAGACCTCTACAAATATGACTTTGCTACCGACACGATCGTGAACGATGGTCTGGTTTTTCCCGGCAACAACAAGCAGTTCCGTACCCCTGGCGTGAATAACTCCACTCTAAATGGGAGGCAGTGGGGTATTGCGCCGCGTGTAGGTGTAGTTTGGAGCCCGCCTTTCGTTAAGAATTTCGTAGTGCGTACCGGCTTTGGAATCTACTACGACAGGGGTGAGTTTTTCAGTGAGCTCTCGCCCAGCGCCGGCGGCGGATTTAATGGACCTTTCGGGGTTACACTGGAGCCTCCATTTGTAGTGCCGCAACTGGCTACCAGTTCGGGGACATTCGCCAATCCCTTTAGTGGTTCAGTAGCTCCGCCCACAAATCTTTCCAGCGTGACGGCCCTGCTGCCTAATATGGCCGGCCTCGAATCGGGTACTGCGCCCTTCCTTTTCGGGGGATATGACGCTCGCAACAAGTTGCCGTACTCGGAGAATTGGACGTTCGATCTGCAATGGCAGCCTTTGAATACCCTTACGCTAACTGCGGGTTACGTGGGAAATCACGGCGTGCATGAAACCGTTCCTATTCCATTTAATCAGGCCCAAGTCGCCACTCCTTCAAATCCCGTGCACGGTCAAATTTACTCATACGGGTTTCAGGCGACAGATTTCAATTTCAACCCGCTGTTGACGGAGCCCTTTAATACATCTACGGGCGGCAACACAGACTTACGCGTACCCTTCATTGGATTCAGTCCAAATTCGGTGTTATACCAGGCAATTGGAAATTCCAACTACAACGCTCTCCAGCTGGGAGTTAACAAGCGCTTGGGTCACGGACTACAGCTTACTGGGAATTACACCTGGTCGCATGCTCTTGATGAGCAAAGCGGTTTGGGACTGTTTTTCAACGGCAACAATCCCCTCGACCTCAAGTCGGCTTACGGCAACTCCGACTTTGATCGCACTCACGTGTTTACTCTGCAGTACCTTTACGAGCTTCCGAAGCTTGCGAATGAAGGTTCGGTTTCAGGCAAGCTGCTCAATGGCTGGGGACTAAGCGGTATTACGGTCGCGGAGAGCGGCCAGCCCTACAGCGTGATTGATTTTTCTGGCGCAGTTGGAAGCATCTACTACAGCTCCAATGATTTCATCACCAATCCAATCGTTCCCCTCGCTCCGGGGGCCACGCCATCTTCAGCTCTGGCACACGGAAGTGCCGCTTCAGGGGCACCCTTCCTGAATCCGGCAGCATTTGCGATTCAGTTCCTTCAGCCAGGACAGGACGGAGTGCCGCCATGTGGTCCAACTACTGGCGGGACCGTTATTTGCGACACTCCGGCTTTTGGGAATGGAGAAACTGCGTTCGGCAACACCAAACGAAACACGTTTCGCGGTCCTTTGCAGACGCGCTTTGACCTCTCGCTCTTGAAGCAGACCAAGTTGAGCGAAAGATTCAACCTCAAATATACTTTCGATGCATTTAATATCTTTAACCATCCGAGCTTCGATACTCCCAATAACAACGTCAGCTTTTTCCCTCAGTTTTTCCCCGGCTCATTTACGGGAACCCCCAGCGGACATCTCGGAGTGATCCAACACTCGATCGGCAGCCCGCGCTTCCTTCAGATGTCGCTGCACTTATCGTTCTGATGAAGTGCGAAAAAAAGGACGCCCCACACGCGGGCGTCCTTTTTGTTTTCAGCGAGAATCTAGCTCACGCCCGATATCGATTGTTTGGTCAGCTTGACTAAGAGAGCCAATACAATTGCTGCATTGATTCGCCAAACCGTCGGCAGCAACCGGTTCTTGCAACTGGCGATGCACCTGAGTTTCTGAGGCAATGATTCAAGTTCGCTTAAACAGGGTGACCAGTTTCCACTCTGGTCACCTTTTCTTTTGGCAGTCAGTCCTTGTTGATCACGACCGCCTTGGTTTGCGAGGGAACATCCACGAGGACTACGGTCGAGTTCGTCTGTTGAGAGACTTTGGAGTTCAACGGGCTTCCGTCGCCGCTCACACGCACCTGGTTCCATGTCGCGGGAATCTCCACTTTCAAGGTCAGCGGCAGATCAAAAATTTGTTTGTCCATCGGCCACTGCAGAGCAAGAGTGATCGAGCCGGGATCGCTTTGCCGGAGTTCGATTGACGCCGCTTTGCGTTCCTGAACATATCGAAGAACGTCGCCGAAAGTTGCGGTCCAGATTTCCGGGTGCCGTTCGAGATATGCACCGAGCTCATCGAGCGCCTTGGGAGTGATCGAAAGCCAGTCTCCACCGACTCCATGAAAGCAGTAAACACCCCAGTTGTGGCCCTGGAAGGCAGGTTCCGCCAGCTTCAAAAGATCCGGGAATTCCTTGCCGGCGGTCGGCCCCAGATCGCTGATGTCGAGAACATTCATTTCGTCCGGGTTTTCCGGCCTCATGCCCACGCCACGGGCACCGAATGAGTGTTCTGAGACATAGCGCATGTACAGCGCGCCGTTCTTCACCTCATCCTGGGGCTTCCCGAAACTCATGTTGCCGCAGGGATAGGCGAAGGTCAGTCCGCGATGTGAGTTGAGCAGTTGGGTGATTTGTTGCGCCGCATCTGCGATTTCCGATTCCATCATCGCGGGCGTGTAGTCCTGTGAATGGGGCGTAATTTGCGCCAGCAGGCAAGGATGATGGACGGTATGGTTCGCGAGTTCATTGCCTTCCTGGGCGAGCTGTTTCCATTCCGCCTTGCGCTTCTCCCATGGACCCATTGCCGTGGCCACAAAGAAAGTTCCGTTCAAGTGGTGTTTCTTGAGAATCGGACCGGCGAAGTCGAGATCGGTGTTGATGCCATCATCGAAGGTAAGAGAGATGGCTGCGGAGCGATCTTGCGGCCAGCGAGTTACGCTGACCTTAGGAGAGCTGTTTTGAGCTGCGGCGCTCGCAACCAGTGCTATGGCGAGCCCGAGGCACTTCGATGATGTCTTCATAAGCCCATTATTATTCACGGGCTCATTTTAAGATCCCGTGTCAATCACACTTCTTGCGGCATTTCTTGATCTGCCCGGGTGGAATCTTCTTTGCATCCAACATAACGCGCTCTATCTGGTTCCCCATGAGCTCCAAGGCGCAGGAGACTCGGCAGGCGAAAGCCCGCTCTGCTGCAACCGAGCCAAATGCAACCAAGGCGAGCATGAGCGCGTATTCGACAAGCCCCTGGCCGCGACTATCTTTGAGGAATGAGCGAACGCGGGACGTCGCCGCCCTGCCGAGTTGGAAACGCTGTAATCGCATTCCGAGCCACGACGAACGGGGCAGAAATCAGCGGAATCTCTAATACCGAATAGAAAGCTTTTCAAGCAATTGCGCGGGACATGCTCCCCTACAGCGTGCGAAGAACGCAGGCAATCCCTCGTGCGCGATGGACCGCCCGCAACGCGAGTACAGAATTAGCGAATTTTGGTCGCCGCGACGCTGGACCGCGATATTTCGGCGCGGGAGCCTTGCGGAGCCACGGGCATAGCCGGTTTATGCGGCAGCGACGGCGGGATTTCGGCCGGAGGCTGCACCCCAATATCCATGCCTGGCTTCGAAGGTTTCCGGGCCTCATAACGTTCGATCAGCAATTGATCGCCGATCTGGGTTCGGCTGCGGAAAATGGTGTGTGCTGGGAGCTCCAGCACACTCTCGGCCTTGCGCTCAGGCATGGTGATTCTGAAGGGACGTACAAGTTCGCGAAGCCCAACGACTTTGAAGTTTTTGTCCACCAAGACCAGGTCGAAGGTAAACAACATGCCGATGGTGTGTATCGCGTTTGCCGGAACAATCCACACACCACTATCCGGTTGCAGAGACCTCCGGCCCAGGAGGCCAATTAGCCGGCCGAAGATCGAGTCGGCTACCTTGACGCGAAAGGCTAAGAAGGTCTCTTTCGTCTTGTTATAAACAAAAACGTCCCGTTGTTTCCCGAACATGCGCGCGTCCTTCCCGAAAAAGGTTAAAGGGTGCAGTTTAGCGAGGTGCTTTTTTCTTCATTCTGTAGACCAGGGTGAAAAATACCACCACCGCCAGAACGCCCGACACCACGCGAATCAGAGTTACGTTGTCCATGCCTCACCTCTCCTTGAATTGAACAGCCAAAACCTACAAAAACCTTCTAAATCTCACTTCAAGAAATGCTCGAAGTACTTTGCCAGCGAAATCGCTGCCGGCCCCAGTAGAACAATGCCCATTGCGGGGGCAATAAAAAGCGCCAGCGGAAAAAGCAGCTTGATGGTTGTCTTCGCTGCCATTTCCTCGGCTTTCTGCCGCCGCTGGGTGCGCAGTGCGTCGGAAAATGCTCCCAGCGACTTTGAAATAGGAGTTCCGAAGCGGTCGGTCTGGACCAACATGCCGACGAATGAACGGACCATTTCAAGATCCACGCGATCAGAGAACGATTTCCAGGCGGTAATGCGCGGGACGCCGGCGCGCTGTTCAAAATTGATCTGTAACAACTCCTCGCTGAGAGCCGGGTGACTCACTCGGAGTTCCTGCCCGAGCCGCACAATGCCTTGGTCCAAACCAAGTCCCGCTTCCAGCGAGATCGCAAGAAAGTCCAGACCGTCAGGCAGGCTGAGGCGGATCTTGTCGCGGCGCTTGTTGATTGCCCACGACAGCCAGAAGTCGGGGGCAAAGAAACCAAGACCGATGGCCAGAATGAACCACATGATGGTGTTATCGCTCACGAACAGGGCCACCATCAGGCCGAGAAATGCGGGAATCGCCAAACGAGACCCAAGAAAAATATCGGCGTGCGCGGGCCTGCGATAACCTGCGAGCATCAGCCGCCGGACAAGCTTGGGATCGGGCTCTGGAGCAAACAGGCTGCGGACCAAGGTGAACGGCTTGGCGAGATAATCGACATCAAGGGCCGCACGCCAGGCAGGGACGTCTTCAGCCGCGCGCATCGGCCGTGTTGCCTGTTCCAGCAGTGCTCCAGCCGCGGAACGCTGCGGCACTAGCAACAGGACCAGAAAAACGAACCCGATGAATAAGCAAACGCCAAAAACAATGAGAAACATGCGCTAAACCTTGATGTCTATAATCTTGCGAATCGTCAACATGCCCAACACCATCAAACCCAAACCGATGTAGATCAACACCCGGCCCATGTGCTCGGTGAAAAGTAACTTCTCAAAATCCCAGTTAATGAGGCTGAGCAGGCCAAACATGATGAATGGCATGAAGCCCAAAATCCAGGCGGTAATGCGCCCCTGCGCGGTATAGATTCGCAATTGGCCGCGCAAGCGTGCCCGCTCGCGCGCGACTGCCGCTGTCTTGTCAAGAATCACGGCTAGATTGCCGCCGGTTTCTTTTTGCAAGAGCATCGCTGTCGCCAGAAAGCGCATATCGTCGCGTGGCAGCCGGCTCACCAGATTCAGCGTGGCATCGCGCAGGGGCAACCCCAGCGCCTGTTCCTCATGAAGACGCCGGAACTCGGACCCGATCGGCTCGCCAATCTCCTGGCTCACCATCTCAAGCACTGCGGTCAGAGAGTGGCCAGCACGCAGTGCACGCGCCATCAGATCAATGGCTTCGGGGAGCAAGTCGTCGCATTTGCGAAACCTCAGTTCCCGCATAATCAAAAGATAGACGTACGGGATGGATCCTGCCGCGAAACCCGCCAGAATGGGTAAGAACACATCTGAGACTAGTAGCGAGACAATCCACGCTACCGCTACAGTCGCCGCTACCGAAATACCCATAACCGTGGCGACGCTGATGCTCTGACCTGACTGGCGGATAAGATTCAGCGTGCCAAACGCGCCCGGAACTTGTTTGAGGATGTGGCTGAACTCGGCATTCGAACTGTAGCCTTCCTCCTTCAAGATGGTGATGCCGCCGGCATCATCGGTACGGCTGTCTTTAATGTCGTCCAAATGCTGCTGGACGGCAGTCTCCGTCTTCGTGGGGCGCAACATGTAGTAGGCGCCCACGAAGGCGAAGATCAGAATCATCAAGAACAGGAATACTGGCATCTCAATTTCCTAAGTCTTAAACGCTAAACGAATGTTCAAACCAAGCCGCTGGCACGCTGATGCCCGAAGCCTTGAGCCGCTCGGCAAACTTCGGACGAATTCCCGTCGCCGTAAAGGCACCTACCACGCGCCCGTCCGGAGATATGCCATGTTTCTCGAACACGAACACATCCTGCATGCTGACTATGTCTTCCTCCATGCCGGTGATTTCGCTCAAGTGAGTTACTCGCCGGCTACCGTCACTGAATCGGGAAATCTGGATTACCAACTGAACTGCTGAGGCGATCTGCCGACGCACGGCCTTCTCAGGCAGATTCAGGTTGGCCATCATGGCCATGGTTTCCACACGGGCAAGAGCATCACGCGGGCTGTTGGCGTGCACGGTAGTGAGCGAACCATCGTGGCCAGTATTCATGGCCTGCAACATGTCCAGCGCTTCCTCGCCACGAACCTCGCCCACCACAATTCGGTCGGGACGCATACGGAGACTGTTGATGACGAGCTGCCTTTGCATGACCTGGCCCTTGCCTTCGATGTTGGAAGGGCGAGTTTCCAGGCGCACACAGTGACGCTGCTTCATCTGTAACTCAGCAGAATCTTCGATGGTCACAATCCGTTCTTTGTCGGAAATGTAACCGGAGAGTACGTTGAGTAGGGTTGTTTTCCCAGCGCCCGTGCCGCCCGAGATCAGAACGTTAAGGCGCGCCTTCACCGCTCCACGGAGCAACTCCAGCATCGGCTGCGTGAGAGTCTGGTTTTTCAGCAAATCATCTTCTGAGATTGGAATATGGCCGAAGCGGCGGATTGAAAGATGCGGGCCGTCGATAGCCAGCGGTGGAATGATGACGTTGACGCGCGAACCGTCAGCCAGACGCGCGTCCACCATGGGCGAAGATTCGTCGATGCGGCGTCCTACCGCGGAGACGATCTTGTCGATGATGTTCATCAAATGCGAATTGTCCTTGAACATGATGTTGCATTCTTCAAGTACGCCGGCACGTTCCACATAAACCTGTTTGGGCCCGTTGACCAAGATGTCATTGATGGTCGGGTCCTGAAGCAGCGGCTCGAGCGGGCCCAAGCCAAACACCTCATCCAACACCTCGAGAGACAGCCGCTCGCGCTCACGGCCGCTCAAAGGAGTCTTCAGAGTTGCAACCAAATCCTGAATGACGGCGAGGACCTGACCTCGCGTGTATTCATCCCGTTGCGTGGCCACGCGCTGCAGATCAACCCGGCTGATCAGGTCACGGTGGACCGACGTCTTGAGGTCCTGGTATTCCTTAAAGCTCAGCCCGGTGCGTTTCCCATCCGCAGACGCAGCGGTGGCCAGCGTTCCCACCTGAGCCGAAGCCGAACTAAACTCCCCCATACATCCCCCTTGCTACCTACCCAACAACCCGAGAAGCCCGGAGCTCTCCTTCTTCTTTTCGCCCCCAGCAAGTTTGGCGCCGAGGGTAGAGGCGAGATCTCGCAAGTTTCTGGTCACTTCCGAACTGGAAAGCAATGCAATTGGATCGCCACCGTTGATGGCTTTCACAACATGCGCATACTGATTTGGGACCTTCCAGAAGATTTTCTGGCCCAGGGTCTTCTCGATCTCACCGTCAGTGATCAATGC
>Ga0209580_10001518_pt1 | contig 10670 bp, 7 predicted proteins | sample Coa_R1_5_FD_187153 | JGI IMG/M metagenome (GOLD analysis project Ga0209580, IMG submission 187153) | Surface soil microbial communities from Centralia Pennsylvania, which are recovering from an underground coalmine fire - Coalmine... | ecosystem: Environmental > Terrestrial > Soil > Unclassified...
TGTCCCATTTATTGGGACGAAAGTCGACACGAACAGAACAAGAAAGAAAACCCCCGCAGCCAAGAGCGTCTTCCGCCAAGAAGTCCAGCCTCGACCTTTTTTGTTCAAGATGAATACGATGAGAGCTACGCCCAACGAAAAGACGAATTTAGTAATAAAGTCTTCCATTGACATGGATGGCTGAATTTTATCAGCGATAAATTATTCAATCCGAACTCGCTGCGTCACTGGCATCTCGTCCTACTGGTAACAGCAGCATACACCGAAGGAAGCGGAAAATCGTCGTGCGTTGATGTCGTTTAAATCCCGATATCACTCAAAACACCCGGCTGCGCGCAGCGCCCGACCAGCAAAAGGGACGCTCAATCGGAGGCGAGTTGCATTTGTAATGGATTGACTTTAAAGCAGAATTGAAAGTTCCAGCTCCCAGTTCCAGTTCCAGTTTCAGTTCCAGAATCAGTTCCAGGTTCAGAGTCCCAGCTTCAGTTCCCAGTCCAAGTTCAAGGCCCAAGGCCAGGGCCAACAGCCTCATAAAACGTGATTTTTTGAGAGAGGGGTGTCTTTTTAACCATCTCTTTCCCTTCTCCCCGCACTGGTTTGAACCTCAGCGGTGCAGCTCCTAGACTTGCCCACCAGAGGAGTTCCAAGTTGCTTCGGATTCTGTGAGTGAATAAAGGCCAGTCATGCGCTCCATTTGCGTTCTGTTTGGTGGCTTAAGAGTGCCTTAGGTGTCATCCGCTGACCTGCAAGTCCTTAGGTTTACGTGAAGGGCGAGATTCGATTCCCGTCTTCCACCCATGCTCCCAACTACCTTCAGCCGATCAGCACCGCTTATTCGAGCTGATAATAAATGAGGGCGGCCGCAGGACCGCCCAACCTGCCACTCGATTAAGGCGTGCCCGACGGCGCTCCCGCCATCTGCCAGGAAAATGCCAGGAACGATGAGGCGGTCAGATCTATAGCCGGCTCCACTGTCGGGAACGACTGCACGAAATCCTTGAAGACAGCTTTGCTGTTGAATTGCGAGTAAACGTCCACACCGTTTGGCGGACAGGCCACCATTCCACTGACGGTGCCATTGGAGGTCACTCCGTTCGGGCCTTCCACCGCTGCGCCCGCCAAAAATGGCGGCCCGTTCGGTGGCACTGGGACCAGGTTCGCAACCTGATGCTGCATGCAGAGCGGGAAGGTTGTGCCATTGCCCACGATCAGCGATGCTCCCCAGGAATTCGCGCCGAGAATATTGGCCAGCTGGCGGTTCGAGTAAACCGCCGGAGACGTGCTGTTGTTCAACGTGCAGTTCGCGCCAAGTGAAGCCAGGTAGCTGCACTCAGCCGCCATCACCGCGAGTCCACCGCCGTGGGAAGTCGTGTCGTAAACGTTCCACGGAAAGCCGAAGCCGAAGGGATCAGTCGCGCTCTGGGCAATCGCCTTGTTCAACTGCTTCTGTAGATCAGCCAGCAAAGCTGCCTGCGTCGTGGCCAGCCCGCTGGGATTGCCAGCCAGTGAGATCGCTCGGTAAAGCTCGAAATGTGCGAGGCCGCTCACGTCGTAAAGGTTCAAAGTGTCGGCAGCGTCGTTTGGCCCAGTGATGTAGGCGTTCGCCCAAGTTGCCGCTTGCTGCAGGTAGTAAGACGCGGGATGCAGATTAGGAGCAGGGCAACTGGTTCCGCACGACTGCACTGCAAAATAGAGTTCGGTCGCGCCTAGCTCGAGATCGTCACGCCACTCGGTTTCGGGATAAAAGCTGAAAGGCGCAACTGTCAGCAGATTTCCACTTGGCGCGGTATTCGCGAGATCAAAAATATGTTCTGCCGACGAGAGGCACTGGTTGGCGTAGGTCGGGTTGCTAGTCTGATATTCGTGGAAACAGAGAGCGAAAGCTGCCGCCATGCGTCCGGCGAGGTTGGGGCTGATCTTCGCGCCGGCTTGTATCTGGCCGGATGAATTCAGCGCGGCAGGGTTGACGAACACCGGGCGGTGACAAATATATCGATATATAGAACTGCAACCGTTGAAGGTGTCATCCGCCTGCGGCAAGCGCCAGATGTCGTGATCACTGATGGTCTTACCGTTGCCGTTCCCGATCGCAACCTGGTAGTAGAAAATTTCGTTTTTGTCGTCCCACATGCTTTGCAGCCAATCGAGGCCGAACTTCGCTTCATCGGTGAAGTGCAGGCCATTTTGCGTGACCCCGGTTGCGCCCATCTGATTAGGAAAGTCGCGGACGCCAACCAGCATCATGGCGACGGTGTAGCTGTGGGTCTGAACGAATTTCATGTAATCGCCCGCGTCCCACCAGCCGCCCATGGCATCAATCGTGAACTGCGAACCATTGAACGTCGCCGGCGCCAGGCTGCCGGAGAAACGGCCGTTGCTGTTCATGGAAGGCGTTACATAAACCGTCGCGCTCGCATCATTAAGGTGCCCAGCCGCGGTGCGCAGCGGTGTAGCGATGAAGTTCGAGCCGTCACGCTCGTTCTGGTAGAAGTACATGCTGTTAGCGAGCGCGGAACTGTACACGTTCGTCCCGGTATCGATCTTGAAACTCGGCGACGACGCGGCAATCGGCCCGCTCACGCTGATGGTGTACGTGCCCGCGGTCGTGAACGTGTCGAAGTCGAGCGCGTAAACATCGGGAAAGCCGTTGCTCCACGAGCCGAGATTTGCGCCGATCGCGGCCGGACCGAAAACCGTGGCACTGCCGTTCTTGATGGTAAAGGTCGCGCCGGTTTCTGCTGCCGAGGACATCAGATAGGCGCGCTTGGAACCGCCGGCGGCATAGCCGACCTGATTTACGCGCACGAAAGCGGATTGAGCATAAGCTGCGCCGGCGAATGCGAGAACAATCAGCATCTGCAGCGCGGTGGTGAATTTCTGGCGAGGACAAAGCGGGCGGCTTTCTGATTTGAGCATCATGGGGGCCTCCCTATTGAATGGTTTTAATAAATCGGTTTACAACTCTGTCCCTCTTAGCCCGCCCTGTCAAGAGGGGAGTTGCTGTATTTCTTCTCGGTTGTGGAATCGATGAGAGAAATCCAGCTTATACCGCACGAACGCGGCTGCGGTTCCAAATTGGGAACTGGGCAAATCGCCCGCGAAGTCTCGTCCGCAGCAAAGATAAAACCAGCATCGCAAGAAAGATGATCAGCAAACCGCGTGAGGCGCCGAGAATACTCTGGCTTTGACGCGGCAGAATGCTGAATTTTCCATACACCAACTCGATGTGCACCCAATAAACCAGCAGGGAAGTCTTGCCGAGCTGAATCATTGGACTGAGTCCCCTTTGGCCCGGTCCCCAGCGGCACCACGCGTAAGCGAGCACGATGAGCAATAACAACAACCCCACGCGCATCATGAAGAATTCCGGGCTGGTATGCCAGAAGTCGAATACCGGATAAATTTGCAGAGTTCGCGAATCCAGAAATTTCGCAAGATAGATGATCGCGATCCCAGCAAGTCCGGCGGCAAAGAAAAAGCGCGCGCCAAGTTTGCTGGCAGATTCACTGAATAACAGGAATCCGAAGGCCAGTCCGGCGAAGGCGAAAGCGATCCAGGGAAAGATTGGAAACAACCACGGTTGCGGCTGGCCAAGGTTGTGAACGCCATTGATGTAGGTTTCAAGCTCCCAGGGCAGAAAGCGCGGCCGCCAGGTAGTCCAGAGCAGCGGGGTGAGGGCTGCGATTGCGACGCAAACAAGAAACGCAGCACTGGCGAGATCTTTGCGGGAACGATCCTCTGGATTCGTGTAGGGTCGGCCATCCACGCCGACCAAATCGCCAGCCGTGTAGGGGCGACCGTCCACGCCCGCCCCTGAGCTTGCCGAAGGCCCCGGACCGCGGGCCTGGAGGGCCGGAGCCACGCGGCCCAACGCCAGTATTCCCCAGCACACCGCCCCCATCAGGATGATCGACAGGCCGATGGTGTTCAGGATGTCTACGCGGAAGAGATCGCTCCACGGTGCCCAGCCGAGGGAGATCACATATTCCTGAATTCTAAAGAGAATGCCGAGCGCAAAAATCTCTGCCCCGCGGCGAATTGTGGTCTTCGCGATTTGCCCAGCGGCGAGTCCCTTCGCCACCAGTTTGTCAACTACTAGCACGAACGAGATTCCTGCCAGAAACAAAAACAGCGGCGCTGGAAAAGTCCCGCCAAGTTGCGACCACATCGCGAACTTCGAATTGCGCGCCGCGCCGCCGAGCCAGGCGTCGTAGCAGTGGGTCTGAAACATCAGCAGGCACGCCAGTCCGCGCAACCAGTCTATGTATGCCAGTCGGGATGACGGGGCTGAGGGCATCTGGGGCAGTATAGGGTGTTGCCTTGGAATTTTGGAGTGCCGCGCGTTCTTGCCCGAAGGAAGATCAGAAGCCAGAAAGAGAAATTACGCCGCGGCGGCTTTCGGCACTGGACCAGGTTTTGCAGCCTTCCGCACGAGATACTTGCCCGGACCAGTCAGAAAACGGGCCAGCAATCCAGCTACGCGTTCGAGCAGAACGCGCTCTTCGGAACCGAAAGCGTTCTCACGATCGCTCTCGACGTTGAGATATCCGATCTCGCGTCCGGCAACTTTCATGGCAACCAGAATTTTCTTGAGGGTACTGGCAACGGCCATCTGCCCGGGATGCGCCGGATGCGCGTTCTCCAGCAACGCCGACGAATGGTTGCTGTCCACGCTGAGATAAATGCCAACCCAGCTATAGTGACGGCCTTCCAGGAGCAGCGCCGCGACGTCTTCGAGCGGCGAGTGGTGGAACGAAGGATGGTTGGTGGCGAGCGCACCCTCAATTTCGGCTAAGAGCAAACGAGTAGAACGATATGATTTCACGAAGACCTCAAAGAGATTAGAGTCTAATGCTCGATCTGGCAGCGGTCAATGTGACGGTAGGATGGAGCTAGAGGCCCGCAAAACTGCCCTCCCGCGCGGGTGCGCGAGGCGTCATTGGCAATGCTCGAACCGTCCAGGCGAAGAAATGGCGCACACTTGCGGTATCACTTGATAGCGACAGTTAAGAATCGCTTCATGTGCGCGAGATCACTGCGCGAGTGTCAGAAAAAGGGAACAATTCTAAGCGGATCGAAGACATGGAGGCGAATCATGACCGTACTGTACAGGCGGACGTTGTTCTGGACACCACGCGTGTTAGCAATGGCCTACATCGCCTTTCTGAGCATGTTTGCCCTCGATGTTTTTGGCGAACAGCACAGCTTCTGGCGAATCCTGGTCGCACTTTTGATTCATCTCATTCCCGCTTTCGTTCTCCTCGCAGGTCTGATTCTAGCGTGGCGATGGGAGTGGGTCGGTGCCGCGCTCTATGCTGCCGCAGGCGTGCTTTACGTCGCATGGGTACTCCAGCTCCCACTTGCGCCAGCGTTGAAGATTAACTGGGTGCTGACGATAGCCGGACCGACTTTCTTGATTGCGGCGCTATTCCTGGCCAACTGGTTGAAACATGACGAACTGCACCCTAAGCACTTAGCGGATGTTGTTCATTGACGTAACATCGCGATATCGTTCATAACCCTCCTGCGCTCGCCCCCTCAGTGGTTCCGCGCACTGGCTGACGGATTCTTAAGCCGATGCTTGCGCGGGTCGCTAATTCGTACACACCGCTAACCTGCCGCCAACACTTTCCATCTCTGAGGGTTTCGCCAATTTTGCCGGCCTCTGGCTCCTATCCCCTCAATGCGACCGTGGTCGGCAGAGAAAAATCTACTTTCTTTGCTGCAATGTGTCCGGCGTCGGTGCCGGCGCTTCGGATCTAGACTTTTCCGCCCTGATCACCGCCAGATTCGCCGGCGCATCGGGATGCACTCCGAAATCCCATACGTAACTGTTCATCCCTTGCTTTCCTAACATTTCTGCCAGCGCGTACTCCCCCGGTTGCAAAGGCTCTTTGGGTGTGAGTTTGACCCAACCTTCTCCGAATTGCTCAGCGGTAGCAGGAATCGAATCCTGCTCTTGGCTGACTTTTCCGGCGATATTCGTCTTGATCGCGCCCACGATGCGCTTGTCGCCTTTGACCTGCACGCGGACGATCCGGAAACGGTCCCAAGGCAGCTCGGTGGCCGTTTTTTTTGCTTCGGACTTCTTGGCCTTCTCGTCAGCCTTCTGGGAAACGGCCTCAGTCGCCGAACTTTCAGCTTCCTCATCCAACGGCTCGAGATTGATGTAAATCGTCGGCAGCGACGCGTGCACCTGCACCTTTGCGCTGGGTCCGGCTAGTTCGACCGTCCGCTTGGTGCCGGAAATGGGATTGATCGCCGATCGCAGCACGTTGCGTCCCACGTGCCGATTTATGTCGCCACTATCTTGATCGAGCGGAAGAAGTTCCGGTTCACTTAGGTAAACATCCAACGCATAAACTCCGCCCTCGGCAGGAAGCCGCAGACCGGGCGCCACATGCGGCGACTGCGCTTCTTCTTCCTGGCGCTCAGCTTCCATCTCCTTGGCGAGAGTTCGAGAGGCGGGAGAATTCTTGTTAGCCGCATTGTCTTTCGCGTATTTATTGGTCGCGTCCCAATCGACCATCGAACTCGGAACGTCTTCCCACTCGCCGCGCTCAGCGCTGTAGTAATGGACGCGGTCGCCCGAAAGCTCAAACTTGGTGACGATCTGGTAGGAGCCGTCTTTGAGGATGAGGCGTTTGGTGGCCTCTTGGGCCAATAAAGGACACCGGGCCGACAAAAGAAAACACGACAGCAATAGAAGCAGGACTAGTCGGTTGGACGCCATAATGTTGATCAGCGAATAGTTTAACTCTGTGGACTTTGTGCTCGGTGGTTCGAGTCCAGGGCTAGGGTCTGACCCCTAAAGCCTAAAGCCTAAAGCCCAAAGCCCAAAGCCCCGAAGCCCAAAAGCCCAAATTTTCCATTCCCCTGCGCACCATTTTTTGGCATAATTGATCGTGCACGCCAGCCTGCACAATTTTCCAACACAATTTAGAGCGAGGAAACGATGTCGGCAAAGTACATCTTTGTAACCGGCGGTGTAGTGTCTTCACTGGGCAAGGGACTGGCGGCGGCTTCGATTGGGTGCCTGCTCGAAAGCCGCGGAATGAAAGTCAACCTGATGAAGTTCGATCCTTACTTGAACGTCGATCCCGGCACTATGTCGCCGTTTCAGCACGGCGAGGTTTTTGTCACCGACGATGGCGCCGAAACCGATCTCGACCTCGGCCACTACGAGCGCTTCACCCACGCCAAGCTCTCTCGCGACAACAATTGGACCACCGGCCGCATTTACGAGCAGATCATCGCCAAAGAGCGACGCGGTGATTATCTGGGCAAGACTGTTCAAGTCATTCCACATGTGACCAACGAAATTAAGTCGGCGATGAAGAAGGTCGCGCAAGATGTGGACGTAGCCATCGTCGAAATCGGTGGAACTGTCGGCGATATCGAGTCGCTGCCCTTTATGGAAGCGATCCGGCAGATGCGCCAGGAACTTGGGCGCGAGAATACGGTCTTCGTGCATGTGACGCTGGTCCCATTTATCGCCGCGGCGCAGGAATTGAAAACCAAGCCGACGCAGCATTCAGTAAAAGAATTGCTCAGCATCGGAATTCAGCCCGACATTTTGCTTTGCCGCACCGACCGGTTTTTGTCGAAGGATATCAAGTCGAAGATCGCGCTCTTCTGCAACGTCGAAGAGGAAGCGGTCATTACCGCCAAGGATGTGGAATCGATCTACGAAGTGCCGCTGGTGTTCTCGCGCGAAGGCGTGGATGCACTCGCTTTGAAGTATCTGCACCTCGAGGCGAAAGACCGTGATTTGAAGCAGTGGGAAGAACTGGTCCATCGGGTTTACAACCCGAAAGACGACGTGAGCATTGCAATCGTCGGCAAGTATGTTGAATACGAGGATTCGTATAAGTCGCTGAAGGAAGCCTTAGTTCATGGGGCACTCGCGCACAACCTCAAGCTGCATGTGAATTGGATTGAAGCCGAGGGGTTGGAAGCCGGACAGCAGGCCTGCGAAGAGCAGCTTCGCGATTACGACGGCATTCTGGTCCCCGGCGGCTTCGGCAAACGCGGCATTGAAGGCATGCTGCAGGCGATTCGCTATGCGCGCGAACAGAAGGTGCCGTACTTCGGAATTTGCCTGGGTATGCAAACAGCTTGCGTCGAGTTTGCGCGTGACGTGTGCGGCTTGGCCGATGCGAATTCGAGCGAATTCGATCCCGCAACGCCCCACCGCGTGATCTATAAGTTGCGCGAGTTGCGCGGCGTAGAAGAACTCGGCGGCACCATGAGGCTGGGCGCGTGGACGTGCAAAATCGAGCCGGGAACGCTGGCGCACAAAATCTACGGGCAGACCGAAATCAGCGAACGCCACCGCCATCGTTACGAATTCAATCGCGAATACGAGGGCACATTGACGGCGGCGGGGCTGCGCATCTCCGGCTCGACGCCTGATGGAACGTACGTTGAGATGGTCGAATTGCCGGACCATCCGCATTTCATCGGATGCCAGTTCCATCCCGAGTTCAAATCGAAGCCGCTCGAGCCGCATCCGCTGTTCCGAACATTTATCGGCGCAGCTTACGAGCGCGGGCGCAAGCGGCGCGTCGAGAAAGAGACCGCGGAACTGGAAATGTTTCATCGGCCGGTGAAGGTGGGAGGAAGATGACCAAAAGCATGAACCACCAAGGGCACGAAGTCTCACAAAGGATTTCCTTCGTGTTCCTTCGTGGCCTTCGTGGTTTATGAGTATTTCGTTTCAAGTCGAAGGCATTCGCATCGGCTCGGGCGATCTCTTTCTCGTTGCCGGGCCGTGCGTCATCGAGAGCGAAAAACACGCGCTCTTCATGGCGGAAGTCATCAAGGGCGTGACCCGCTCGCTGAACGTTCCGTTCATCTTCAAAGCTTCCTACGACAAAGCCAACCGCACTTCGATCCGCAGCTTCCGCGGCCCGGGCCTTGGCGAGGGCCTTCGCATTCTGAAAAAAGTGAAGGACGAAGTTCACGTGCCGGTGCTTACCGACGTGCATGAAGCCAAAGACGTGCCCAAGGTTGCCGAAGTCGCCGACGTCCTGCAGATTCCTGCGTTCCTCTGCAGGCAAACTGACTTGGTAGTTGCGGCCGCTATGAGCGAGCGCGCGGTGAACATCAAGAAGGGACAATTCGTCTCGCCCTGGGACATGAAGCATGTAGTCGAGAAATGCCGCTCAGCGGGAAACGACCGCGTCTTCGTGACCGAACGCGGTGCCAGCTTCGGCTACAACAATCTCGTCGTGGATATGCGCTCGCTGGCCATCATGCGCAAGTTCGCTCCCGTAGTCTTCGACGCCACCCATTCCGTGCAGCTTCCTTCAGCATCATCCGACGGCGATCAGGCGGTTAGCGGAGGGCAACCTGAGTTCATTCCTCTGCTCGCCCGTGCCGCAGTGGCAGCCGGCGTCGATGGCGTGTTCATGGAAGTTCACGACAATCCTTCGCAAGCGAAATCGGATGGCGCGAATGCGCTGGAATCAACCAAGCTGCGAGGAGTGCTGAAAGAGTTGTTGGCGGTGCAGAAAGCAGTGGTGGTCGCGCACAGCTCTCCCTAACTAGTAATAATGTGCCAATCGGAAAGTCTCGATTTGATTTCCGAATACTGGGCGAAAGCTCCCGGAATGAAAATTGAGTTGTGCTTGCTCCGCACGCATCTCTCCAAATGAGCGCCTTCTTGATTGGCCTTCTCGGCAGAAGGTTAGCACATGAGCAGGACGATTTTTTGAAACCTTCAACTCAAGTCCCGCAGGGACGAACCAGCTTAGCCCAGGACGGTAGTCCTGGGAAAATGATTTGCGAACGACCAAAGTCCCAGAGGGACGACCGATACACGCCTAGGTCTGAAAGCGTATCGCCGTTTTGCGTTGCCAGAGCGCATCTGCGAAACTGGCATGTGCCCAATCGACCTGATCTAAATCCCGATTCCACGACCTCCCATCACGAATTCCTTCCCTCCATGCAATCCATAGCTCGCGAAGCGGGCGCGCTGCTGCTCGAGTATTTCGACCAGCACATCAAGATCGAGTACAAGGGCGAAGCTGATCTAGTTACCGCTGCCGATCGCAAATCAGAGATCTTGATTCGCGAACGCATTCGCAGCCTATGGCCCGATCATGATGTCCTCGGGGAGGAGCAAGGCCTGCATGACACCGGCAGTGAATATCGCTGGTATGTCGATCCGCTCGACGGCACAACGAATTTCGCGCATGGTTATCCGGTATTCTGCGTTTCGCTCGGTCTGCAGCACAACAATGAAATGATTACCGGCGTTTGCTACGACCCTACCCGCAACGAGATGTTCACCGCACAAAAGGGCAAGGGAGCGTTTCTCAACGGCGCGCCTATTCATGTTTCAAAAACTGCCACGCTGGCCGAATCCCTTGTCTCCACTGGCTTTCCAAGCCATAAGCGACATAAGAATCCGAATATCTACTTTTACCACCAGATCACCTTGCGTACGCACGGGGTGCGGCGTGCGGGATCGGCTGCGCTGGATTTGTGTTCCGTCGCCTGCGGCCGCTTCGATGGTTTTTGGGAATTCAATCTCAATCCCTGGGACACGGCTGCCGGCGTGCTGATGGTGGAGGAAGCGGGCGGCCGAGTGACGGATTTTCACGGCGGCCCGTTTCAGTTGAACAGCCGAGAGACGCTCGCGTCGAACGGGCTGATCCACGATG
>Ga0209580_10001519_pt1 | contig 10667 bp, 4 predicted proteins | sample Coa_R1_5_FD_187153 | JGI IMG/M metagenome (GOLD analysis project Ga0209580, IMG submission 187153) | Surface soil microbial communities from Centralia Pennsylvania, which are recovering from an underground coalmine fire - Coalmine... | ecosystem: Environmental > Terrestrial > Soil > Unclassified...
GCCCGCCCACCGAGCTGCTGTCGGGGACAGGCGTGATCAATATCAAGTTGCATGTCCAATGATATCAAGCGAACCGCAGCGACAGAAGCGTCTCCTATACCCGCCGGGGCTCGAAGCCTCGTTCTTTACCCAGGCGAACGCATGAGGCTTGAAAAACCTCTTGCTTTCTCAGTTGCATGCTCCTCTTGGAACAGTTCTTTTTGTTGTGCTGCCCCAGCACCAGTATCCCCAGCTGCACAGTGTCAGCATGTCATCCTCCTTCTCGAGAGTCTCCCTGATGGAAAGGGTTAAACAGGAACCACGTTCTGGAGCATCTCGGCGACGTAGGTGCCCTGATCCTCTTCTTGAAAAAGAACGTGCCGCTGCTTCATGGCTGTTTTGTCCATTCCCCACAACATCCGCACGATGTGTGACGGAGTGTTGGAAATGATGAAGGAGTCCAACTGGACATTCGGATCGCCCAATCGCTCCTCGATCTCCTTGATCGTCTCGTAAAACTGAATCTTGGGGTCAGTAGCTCCGATGTTTCGAATGCCTTTCGGGTCTACAAAGACGATGTGCTGCCGATCCTCTGTGAGCAGCCAGACAATGAAATCAGGGTGGAAATTACCTGCTTCAAAGAAACCTACGCCGCGTCCCTTGCTCAGGTTGCGGAGGAGATACAACTCCTTGCCAGCGAAATAACCGGAGGCGTTTTCGTGAAATGCCTTCAGATCTTCCACGAAACGGCGCTCACCCTTATTTAACGGCACTGGGCTGATCTCGACGATCTTATGGTCCACGTAGAGCAGTGGCTCGTACAGATGCCGGCCGAACCAAATCGCCTTCAGACCCTGGAACTCCCAGGGCTTCAGGTCGCCTTTCTCGATCAATTCCTTGAGTTCTGTCAGTTTTGCGGCGATCTCCTCCTGCGATTGCTCGATCAGGATGCGGTAATAGCCTTTGTCGGGCTCATCCTTGGAACCCAGGAAGTTTGGATCGGTAGCGACCAGATCCTGGTATTCGAGATGCGGTAGTTCCCACTCACGCTTGCGAAAAGTGTAATAACGCTCAGTGTATTTCTTGAGGAGCGACAGAGCGATATCCTGCCACAGCCGGACTTTTTCGAACGAGTCGAATGCCAGCTCTTCCGCGGGAATCAGCAACTGATACCAGGTCTGATCGACGAGCAGCGGGCCAAGATTCTCCTGCTTCAAGTTCAAGTTGTACCAGCCACGTTCGGCCTTGAATCGCTCCAATTCAAAGTACAACCGATCCATGTCAAGGAAAGCGATGTGCCCTGCCGTAAGGTGGGCCTGATTGCGTACTGTGTCCGCGTCGCCACCCACAACGCCGCCTGACTTCAGCGCTTGGATCTTGGGATACCAGTTGAGCACAACCTGGTTCTTCTGCAGATAAGCCGTAGACTTATCTGTCGATGGATCGGGCTTCTCAAGCGTTGGCACAGGACCCAGTTTGCGAAACGCATCGCCGAACTCCGTGCTGACGCCGTTGATCGTCTTCTTCAGGCGAATCGTCTTAAGCTTTTGCGTACCCAAGTTATTGATCACGGGTAACAGGAACTCCACCCGATCATCGTTCGTTGGGAGCCCTTCTTCTTCAAGGAAGTCGCGGAAGGTCGCCATGTACTCAGCGTCGATCCCGAAGATCGAGAGCGTCTCAAGCTGGTTGATGTGTTTTGGCCGCGACACGTCATCTGGAAGCTGCGTCTTGCCACTTCGTTTCAGGCTCATCCCGAAACCTTTGATCCGCACCCCGCGCCCAAATAGCTGGATAATCTGCGAACCCTCGGTCTTGCCCACGTTCATCAGGCCCATCGTGCTCACGCGCCAACTGTTCCAGCCCTCGGTAAATTTCTTCGCGCCAATGAGCACATTCACCGTTGAAAACGGTTGGTTGATGTCATCGAATAGAGAGCCTCGAAACTCGCGGTCTCCAGTTTCCAATCCATGCTGTTCGCACAAGGTCACAAGCTTGGTGTCTTCGCCAACGTTAATCACGCCGAAAGGATCGTTATCCCCCACGCGCAGTGCCACTTCACCCGTAGCCCCGCGCAGGTTTTCAACGTGAAGCATTCCGCCGCCTTCCGCGTTAAAGAGTGTACTCAGCGTGTCTTGAAACACCTGGACCGCCGAAAGGCCGGTGGTGTTCAGATAGGTAAAGCGTCCGGCGAACAGGTTTTTCCCATCAGCGGCAACCAGACCTTGATTCAGTACCTGCTCAATCCGCTGAATGCTGCCGGCTTTATCACCAACGTACCGCGACAGGAATTGCAGGATCTTTACGATGTCTGTCGCATCGCGCGTCGCCAGGGCCTTGGTTACACTACCACCCACAAAGATCCAAAGCGGCTTTTGGATATTGAATGGCCGAAACTCTGTTTCCTGTTCGCGATAAAGGCGTTGTTGCTGATAAAACGCCAACAAGCAGGCCACAAGATAACTCTCCAGATGGCTAGTTTGCGTTCCCTTGTCCAGATTGAATATCTGGTAATCCTTACCGAATCCATCACCGTAAAAATAGCGATAGGAGTAATCAAAGAGGATGTTTTTCGCGTAGGCGTCGGTGAGTTTCTTGCTGCCCTTTACCGCCTGACTGAAGGTTGCTGAATATTCAAACGAAAAGCCCTTCTCGCACAACGCGTTTCGATATTTCATCCAGGCGCCATCTTCGCCGCTCGACGCCCCTCGGTGTCCCTCATCCACCAAAACCAGGTTGTTGCCCTCAAAGGCATCGATGGCAATGGTCTTGTCGCCCATTTCGTCTTTGAGTTTGTGGATGTCAAGAATCTCCACGGCCTGGCCAGCAAACAGTCCGCGTCCATCTTTGCTGAAGAGTTCCGCGGGAATCCCTGCCGTTTTGAACTCGCCCAGATGCTGCGTGCTCAGACCCTCATTCGGAGTGAGCAGGATAATCCGATTCAGCTCCCGCCGGCGTCCGTGCTTTTCCAGATAGAATTGATACTGAAGAATATTGGCGTGCATCAGCAGTGTTTTGCCGCTGCCGGTAGCGCTCCAGTAAGCCAGCTTGTTGAGCTGTGGCCACGCCTCGGCCTGCTCGTCAAAGGCGGAGATTTGTTCGGCTTCAGGGCGGTCCGAGTTGGTGAGCGCCACTTGCAGGTTCAGGTCTTTTAGTAACGTCGGCGCGTCTCTAAAATAGCGGTCAAGGTAGACTTCAGTGAAGAGCAGCGTCAGGTATTGGAAGTACTTCCAGACAATGGGCTCTTCACCCCGCGTTACCCGCCGGTCGTTCAGCCGCTGGGTATGTTTTACGATGTTCTGGTCGTATTCAAGCAGCAGCTCAGTGGAGAGATACGTCAGGTTAAAGAACTGTGCCGTCAGCGCGTGGTGGAAGTGGTGAACGTTGTTCTCGTCCAGCCCCTCAAGCTTTTCATTACGCAAATGCTCGGCAAGGCCTTCAAAGCGTTTTACTCCGAACAGAGACAGCATCCACTGGTTCAGTACCAGCTTGTAAGTAAACGGAACCGCAGAGTTCTTTGTTGACTTGGCTTTGGCCTTCGTTTTGGATTTAGCCGCGGACTTGGCCTTTACCATCTTCGTCGCCATGTTTAGAGGCTCTCCGTATCAAACATCAGGCGGTGAAAGTCTTCTTCAATCAGCCGCACCTTCCAAGTGTCATTGGGCAGCCTCAGATTCTCCAGATTGTTACCACCATTTACGTAAATCAAATCAAATTCAAAGTCTTTCGTGTTGATCTTCAGGCGATCTTTCATCCAGACATCCAAGATCAGGTTGTCCCTTTCTGGATCGCCGGTCAGCTTGCGCCAGACAATGAGCGCCTTGCGGCCATCGGGTGTCACACCTTCAACCTTGCGGAACCACCACGGGCCGCCGGCATCTTGCTTTAGCTTGCTCTTCAGACGCAAACGCTTCTCGCTGTCGCGTTCAAATTCGGAGGTAAAGCTTTGCGCTGCGGCAATATGCTGGACGGTCAGGCCAATCAACCAATTGAAGGTTTCCAGCAGGTCAACATCTATCTCGCGACTCTCATCGCTTCCGGCCAACTTGACCCTGAGCTGATAAGCGTTTGGGTCCGAGAATGCCTGGGCATTCAGCAGAGATTGGCTACCGCTGGTGTCTGCGTCGAGCATGTACCGTAATAGGAATTGCTCTCTAAGCCGATCGGCACCACGGGCCTCGCTCGTCTCTAAGAGTGCCTGTTGTGACGTTGAACGGCGAATTTCCAGGTTGTTCAAGCAATCCTCGTAGGACTCGAGGCGGATATATTTAAAGAGCTGGCTTACCGAGTTAGCACGATTTAACGGTTTTCCGTCCTTCCAATCAGGAGAATAAGACGCCTTTTTGATTCGCGGTATTAGAACAGTGTCAAAGTAATCACCAAACTCGACTAAAACAAACCTTCGCGAACCACCATCTGTCCGATTCAAATCGATCACTGCATGCGCGGTTGTACCGGAACCAGCGAAAAAGTCGATTGCAAGGCCGGACGTGTTTGAACGGAGGCCGGAAACCTTCAAGCAATCTGATACAGCGTGTATCGACTTCGGGAATGTGAATACGTGGGTCTCTCCGAACATGTTCGTGAGCAAGTTTGTTCCATACTCCACTGCCGAGTATTGCGATTTGTCCCACCAAGTCTGCGGAAGCAAACCTTCTTCGTTAATTCTCCATTTGCGATAAATTGCCGTCTCGCCCTGAGAGTCTTTCCTGACCTTGAAATGCGGCAAGTTCTCCCTCGCAGTTTCAACAACGAAATCCCAGATCCTTTCTCTTTTGCTCTCGTCTATTGGCCACAACACCTCTTCAGTGGGTTTTGCGGGCTCGCCAATAACCCAATTTCGGGCGGAGTTGTCCCACGTGAGCGGCGGAATCCTAATGTTTTCGCCTTCCACATAAATGGGATAAAACTGGCGGGGGCGGGCTGAACGATAGGTATTAAGCCCCCCATGTTTACGAAAGTTGGTCCATTCAAATGCGCTGATCTCATCGCGTTCTTTGTATCGAGCCTTTTGAGCCTCGCTGTGTTCAAGCCGCCCAACTCTTGCGAGACCTTCCCGTCCATAGAAGAGCGCGTATTCATGACATACTGAAAACCCTACAGTCCCTGTTCTTCCTGCAGGATTGTTTTTTATTGCAACTACACCAAGCAAGTTGTAGCCACCCAGTACAACGTCAGCCAGGCTCCGAAGTAAGTGGACCTCGGTGTCGTCGATAGTGATACAGACTATTGCGTCATCTCTTAGAAGATCTTTTGACGCTTCCAATCGATCGTTAAGCAGGGAGAGCCATGATGAATTCCGATACCCATTTTTATAAATAATGGGCCCTGCATCTGTGTTGTAAGGCGGATCAATATAGAGGCATTTTGCTTGGCCTTTAAGTCGCCGCTCCAACAATGTAAGCGCCTGGAAGTTCTCGGCCATCACGCAAATACCCGATGTTGATTCATCCAGACGATCAAAAGACGCGATCAGTTTCTGCTTAAAGCCGGGCGAGAAATGCTTCGTATCAAGTATTAAGCCGGGATTGGCTTTCATGAATGCGACGGAAAGAGGAACGCTGTAGCCGGGGGACACCAAATCAGGCTTGACTTCCTCTATTTTTAAGGTCGTTTCCCATTCCCTGCGTTGACCCTCATTACCAGCAATTTCTGCGTGAAACTCGTCGGGCACCCGAGCGAGCGAAACACAATATTGGGTGTCAATCACAAACTTCTTCTTGCGCCAAAGCTTATCTTGGAAGCTTTCAAGCTGGGCAAGAAAGTCAATGATCTTAGCGCCCACAAGCCGGATTACCTTGATCTTGGACAGATACTGCTCGACTCGGGTCGCGGTCTCACTCGAAATATCATCAAGATGCATCACTTCATTCTTGATATAGAAATCGAGTTCCCTGCGAAGAAAACCGCCAAGGTCTTTGTGGATGAAATAGTCAAAAGTGTTCCTGGCAACGTAACGCTTCAGGTGTGCCTCAAGCTTCGAATAACCGGCACTCTCACCTGTGGCAATCACATGCAATTTTCCCAGTTCCGCAAGCCAGCGAACAAAAACCCCATCGATTACTGCCATGATCCGCTTCACAGCGATGGCTACAAGCTCTTTTTGTGTGGGAACATTTTGTTTGCCATGATTGGCGTCGTTTGACCAATCACTGATTGTTGCAGGCCGATACTCAAAACGGATTGTAAGATCTCCATTCATTTCAGTGATGAAGTCTTCGGACGCGAGTACAAATAAACGATCCCTTTCCTCAACCGCCTTAATATTGCCGTGCTCTCCTTCGGCGGCATCCACCAAGCGAAAATGTACACGCATTGGGTTCTTTTCGTCCTCTGTCCGCAGGCGGAAGGTATAGTCACGCAAAGCATCACTGGTCTTGATGTAATACTGATCGCGATTCGCCCAGTAGAGATTAACCTCTTCTCCTTCATAGGGAATGGCATATACACCGGGCTTGTAAACACGCTTGGCAAGAAAATCGCCTTCCGAGTAATAGCGACGGAAGAAGCTGAATAGGTGGTCATACACCTCATTTTCCAGCGCTCCAATATCCACCGCCTCATTGGCCAGCTTGTCGCGCAACTCCTTTACTTTGGGAAGCGTGTCCGGGTCGGCGCCCAGAGCCTCCGCCTGCTCCACGGCCTTGGCCAGGCCCTTCTTGATCTCAGCGCTGTCAGCATTCTTGTAAAGGCTGAACGCTTGCTTCACCTGGGGCAGCAGGTCCTTGTCGAGGAACTGTGTGATCTCGGTGCTCTTGGCGTGCATGATGCGATAAAGGCCGAAATCCAGATCGGGCTGGTCAAGCTGAAACAGCTCCTTCAGCAAGTTCTTCAGCTTCTCGTATTTCTGATTTGAATAAATGACTTGTGCTTGACTCATCTACATCCTGATTACGGTTATACGACTGACCACGCTATTGTGAATAAGCATTCGGCGTCGGACTTTTGAGCGAGCCGTCGCTCCAGCGATTCGACCAGCCTATCTCGCTTTTCCATGATGTCGTCTTCTGCTTTGAAAATGTCCTGACGCTGCCGACGCTGCGTCCGTTCCAGCTTCTGGATCCTCTGCTGGATCTCATGTTGCTCGTCCAATGTGACAGATTGCCGCGCCTGACGGCGCAACGCTTTGATTTGCTCCTTTGTGTCGGTCAATGCCTTTTCCGAAGCGAGCACTAAATCGTCGGCCCACTTCTCCAGCTTCTCACGTGCATCGTTAAAATACTTGCTGTTTTGTTCCAGAGATCGGCTGATCGTAGCCTTTGAGTGCCGATCCACGTCCAAGCCCAGCCGGCTGGACACTTCGTCCGGCAACGTATCGGAGCCACTGACACGCGCGTTGCATTCAAAGAGCCGCTCGATTGTCTCTGGATCGAGAGGTCGCCCATCAGCCAGGAATCCAGAGAATAGCAGATGCTCCTCGCGCTCAAAAGAGTCGATGGCTAGCCGTGTGAGCGTCAAGTAGCCGCTTTGACCGCGTAAGGCCTCGACGACGTGGATCCGGCTTGGACGGTGAGTCACATCGAAGACGACGTGCGCCGGAGGGGTATCAGCTCGCTTTGCCTGGTCAATCACCAGTTCACCGAGCGGATGAGAGAGCCGATACAGGAATGAGTCGTGTTCATCTCCTTGCGATTCTCCGGTTCGGGGAGCCGATTTGGAGATCAGATGATAACGGCCACGACTAATGTCTTCCCGCGGAGGCTGCTCAAGATCAAATGCCAGCGCGGCTTCGTCGAAATTGGCCCGCTTGCCGAGGATGAACCGTGTGAGCGACCAGAATCGTTTGCTGAAGCGGTCAAGCTGGGCCTTGGTATCCTCAAGTTGGAGCCGCAAGCGTTGGTGGACTTCCTCATCAAAGTGTTCAAAGAGCTGTTTGCGCGTGTCATCCAGCCTGGTGCGGATGGTTTCATCCATTTCAGTCTGGAGCGCCTGGAATGCGGCATCTATCTCTTCAGGCGTTCGGCATTCCTGGTATATGGCCAGGATGCGTTTTTCGAAATCGACTCCAGATTCGATCGTGCCGAGCACTTCGTCAGAGGCACCAAATACACCGCTAAACAGGCTGAACTTCTCGGTCAGCAGTTCCAGCACTCGGCGGTCCGCTTCGTTCCGCTCGTTGAGGAAATTGATGACGACCACGTCGTGCTTTTGCCCGTAACGATGGCAGCGGCCTATACGCTGTTCTATTCTCTGCGGGTTCCAGGGCAGGTCATAATTGACGACCAGGGAGCAGAACTGCAGATTTACACCTTCGGCGGCCGCTTCCGTTGCAAGCATGATGCTCGCCGAGTCCCGGAAATGCTCAATCAACGCGGTACGAATGTCGAGGGCGCGCGAGCCAGACGAACGCCCGGTCCCCCGGTTGCGTTCGACCCACTCTTCATAGATCTCGGTCGCTTCCGGTCCGCCGTTAGTGCCGTTGAAAACGACAACTTGCCCGCGATAACCGTTCGATTCAAGAAAACTCTTAACGTACTCTTGGGTTCGCCGTGACTCAGTGAAGATGAGAGCCTTGCGTTGCGCGCCCATTGTTTGCATGCGCTCAAACCCGATTTCTAATGCCTTAAGCAAGGTTTGCGTCTTGGTGTCCGTCCCTATGCGGCGTGCCCATGTCGCTAGCCAGTCCAGTACCCGGATCTCTTCGCGCAGCTTGGTCCAATCAATCGTGACGGATTTGGGATCAGGCGGGGCTTCCTCGTCACTTTCAGTGAGAATCTCATCGAGGAGATCATCCTCAATTTCTTCGTCAGCAATCAGCGCTTCGGGAAACTCCGGGTCATCTTCTACCTGTTCATTCCTCAGGTTCTCCAAACGCACCTTCATGGCTTCCAAGGTATTGGCGATTGCGTGTGAAGACGACGCCAGCAGTTTACGCAGTACGAGCGCTATGAGGTGACGTTGGCGGTGAGGTAGCGCATAACTGTCTGGGCGCTGGAGAAAAGCCGAGACGGCTTCATATAGCGCGTGCTCGTCATCCGTGGGCTTGAACGGGCGCGTGATAGGACGTCGCTCGGTGTATCGGATGTACTCCAGAACCTGGTTTCTGAGCGTGCGTTTGCAGAAACCGGATAAGCGCTGGCGCAACTCGGCTAAGTCGGCTCCCGCGCTGACATACTGAGAACGGAATGAATTGATGTCGCCAAATAGGTGATCGTCGATCAGCGTTGACAGCCCATATAACTCAAGCAAAGAGTTCTGCAGTGGAGTCGCCGTGAGAAGGAGCTTTCGGCGATCCTCTGTTGCCCATCGAAGGCTTTGGCCTACTTTGTTACTCGGCCGATAAGCGTTGCGGAGTTTGTGAGCTTCGTCAATTACGACAAGATCCCACGGGATTGCCCTGAGCTCCTCCCGCATCCGATTCCCGAAGTGAAACGACATGACCGTGACTACCTTTTCCTGAAGCGGCAGGCGACCAGCCTTCTGGGCTTCACGGTATGTCTTGGAATCAAGGACGACGGCAGGAAGATTGAACTTCTCTTGAAGTTCGAGGGCCCACTGCTTACGGATTGAAGCTGGGCACAAGACGAGTAGGCGCCGCTTCCTCTCCGCCCAGTATTGACAGAGCACAATGCCAGCTTCGATGGTCTTGCCCAGGCCGACCTCGTCCGCCAGGATCACACCTTTCGACAGGGGCGAGTGCAATGCAAATAGCGCCGCTTCAATCTGGTGCGGGTTCAGATCAACAGTGGCGTCGAACAGCGACATTGATATCCGGTCAATGCCGCCGGGCGCCCGACGCGTGAGGTCGTGGGCGTAATACTTGGAATGGTAAGCGGTAATGTGTGGCGCTATAGGATGCTGGCTACCAGCGGCCGTGCTCATTGAATCCCTTTGATTGGCACTACCTTACCAAATCTCAGGGGCCTAAGTCTTGCATAATCTTAGAAATAGGCGCAAGAACAGGAATCCTAACCTTTGCGCTGGGAGCCGATTGCTCGGTAAACAGTGCCGAGGCCGAGCTTCAACTCGGTGGCCGTTGAGAGTGGATACACGCGCATAAAGAGCGACGCGATGAATGGGCCTGTCCTGAGAAAAGATGGACGAGGTACTTTGGCTCTTAGCCATTAGCCCCTCCTTGTGAGTGTGATATTTCATCGGATCTTCTTGCCAGCCGGCTTCCGCTTTGCGACGGGGCGCTTGCCCCTTGATTGATCGATAGAGTCATTATTCCTTCGAGCGCGATGCTTCTTCCCTTGCCTCGCAAGTTCTTGCCGGCGCTCTTCGGCCTGAATGAAGACGTCATCGGGGTCTCGGAGCTCCTTTTCGCGTGCCGAGCGCACCTTGCCGAACCTAAACATGTCGTGTAACTCAATTCCGTCCAGTTTCTCCAACACGTCCTGATTGATCTCGGCCTGCAACTCCTGGGCGTAGGACTGATAAAGCCTTGTGAACTTCGCGGTAAACACTCCGTATACCCGCAGCGTGGCGCAGTGTTCGACGATATTGGTAAAAGACAGATTAAGGCGGTAGACGGTGTGATAGATGCCCAGTTTACCGGTGGCTTCGCGGTCAGCCACGGTTGCCTCCAGCGTAGATGCTCCGCGAGGCGGCTTGTGTTCGCTCGGGGGAGGTGGAAACGCCAATGCCCGCGTTGTCGTCTTCTATCCCCAGGAGCCACAAAAGAGCATCGAGCAGCAGGTCTAAAAGAACATTAAAGAACCTGGATTTCATAGCGTGAAAATGATCTC
>Ga0209580_10001521_pt1 | contig 10663 bp, 11 predicted proteins | sample Coa_R1_5_FD_187153 | JGI IMG/M metagenome (GOLD analysis project Ga0209580, IMG submission 187153) | Surface soil microbial communities from Centralia Pennsylvania, which are recovering from an underground coalmine fire - Coalmine... | ecosystem: Environmental > Terrestrial > Soil >...
GGCAATATGGTTTTGAATCCGCAAGCGCCGTTTTCATCTGTAGCCATGCGTCCAAAACCAAAGAAAGCGGGATCAATTGCTTTCTGTTGCGGGTCTTCAGGATGGTTGTACTTTCCCTGCGCGTTGGATTGCCACAGTTCGATCATGGCGTCAGGGACGGGAACCCCGTCGCCATCCAGCACGCGGCAGGTAAGGTGGATTCGCTCGCCCTGGGTATCCGCCGTAACCAGACTCGCCACAGAGGAGTGCTCAGTGCAGCCAAGATGAAAGTAGGGGCCCACAGTTTGCGACGCCGTCGGAGGCATGTCAGGCTTCAAACGGTGTGGCCTCCCTTCCGCGCAGGATGATGTCGAACTGAAAGCCCAGCGCCCACTCTGCCTGCGTTACTCCCAGGTCGAAGTTGGCGATCAGGCGCTGTCTGGCGCGCGCATCTGGAATGGATTGAAAGATGGGATCAAAGGGAAAGAGCGGGTCACCCGGAAAGTACATCTGTGTGACCAGGCGCGAAGCAAAGGCATTTCCAAAAAGAGAAAAATGAATGTGGGCCGGACGCCATGCATTCTCATGGTTCTTCCAGGGATAGGCGCCCGGTTTGATGGTAATGAAGCGATAGCGCCCACTCTCATCAGTAAGGGTGCGGCCGGCGCCGGTAAAGTTAGGATCCAGAGGCGCCGGATGGTTATCGCGATCGTGGCAGTAGCGGCCGGCGGCATTGGCCTGCCAAATTTCAACCAGTGTGTGCGGAACTGGGCGACCATTATCATCCAGGACGCGACCAGCCACGATAATCCTTTCCCCCACAGGTTCTCCGGCATGCTGGCGAGTCAGGTCATGATCCGTTTTGGAGATGGCTTGATGCCCGTAAACAGGCCCGGTAATCTCTGACAAGGTATGGGGCAGCAGAACCAGGGGCTGGCGAGGAGCGCGACGGATAGTGGCCCGGTAAGGCTCGTAGAGTGACGTTGGCTGCGTAGCCGGATCGCACCGCCTGTAGGGTGCCACCTGAACCATGCTGCTCGGGATTTGCGTGTGCGCCTTACTCATAGTAGTCCACCAGCGCGGTACTTGGCGGGCATGCTCCTGGCCTCTCTTACCATTTGGCTGAAGATTATACGTGTGATCGGCTGGGATTATCTTGAACACGGTGTATTCAGGCGTTGACCTGTGACCAACAATATTTTGGGGTTCTTAACGCCCCGCGACCCTTATAATTCTTTTCCAATTCCAGGCGGCATGAAAACTTAGCTTCTAAGCTGAACCGGCGGCTCCGTCTCTGCTTCTAGGGGGCCATGCTGGTCAAAGAAAGGGAACAAGAATGTTGCGAAAGGTCGTAAATACCAACAACGATTTCACCATGACAATTCTTCGCCTGATTCTGGGCGTGATCTTTCTCTGCCACGGAGGACAGAAGGTCTTGGGATGGTTTGGCAGCGGACTGACCTTCAGCACTACCATGAACATGTTTACCCAGCAGATGCACATTCCGGCGCCATTCGCTTTTCTGGCCATCATGGCGGAATTTGCCGGAGGGATAGGCCTGATCGTCGGTTTCCTGGGCCGTATTGCCGCCTTTGGCATTATTTCCAACATGGTGGTGGCCGTCGCCATGGTCCACGGCAAGTTCGGCCTGTTTATGAACTGGTTTGGCAATCAGCAAGGGGAAGGCTACGAGTATCACCTGCTGGCCATTGCCATTGGCCTGGCGATTCTGGTGAAAGGCTCAGGCGCGCTCTCGATTGATCGTGCGCTCACACGGCCCTCGTAGGCATGCACAGAGATAAAAAATGTTTCACTTGAAGAAAAGCAGGGTAGGAACTTGCTGCATCGTGGTTTTTCTTTCCTTGCTCTGCGTCGCCCAGACCAGGAGCAACTCTCGCCCGATTTCCAATGCGGGAGCACAGAGCTTTTCTCTGAAAAAGGTAAGCAGCAGCGGTTCCACCCGCTTTACCGAGGCAGATATTATCAAAGCAAGTGGTCTAAAGATCGGCGACACTGTAACTGCCGATGACCTCAAGCAGGCTGCGGACCGTCTGGGACAATCCGGGGCATTCGCTCAGGTCAGCTATCGCTTCAATGGTGACGCTGCCTCTTACGCAGTTGTAGATGCGCAGCAGTTTGTTCCGGCGACATTTGAGAATTTCATCTGGTTTGCCGATGCTGATTTGGTCCAGCGCGTGCATACTTCCGTTCCTCTCTTTAACGGCACAGTTCCTTTGAATGGCACTCTTGCCGACCAGGTATCTGCCGCGCTGGATTCCATCATGAAGGCAAAAGGTGTTTCAGGTCACACCGCCTCCATGATGCAGGGCAGGCTCGCGGGCGAAATCCAGGCCATGCGATTTCAAATTGATGAAATGAACGTGAAGATTGGTGAGATTCGATTTCCTGGCGCGACTCCTGACCACTCAGCGTTATTGCAAAAAATCATCAAGGCGGTCGCCGGAGAAAACTATCTTCAATCATTCTTTAAAGAAGTAGTCACCCAGAATGGTCCAACCGTTTACGGAAAGCTCGGCTATCTGAAGGCTCAATTCGGCGCTGCCAAACCCGTGATTCTGAAAGATGACCCGGCACAGCCGGTTGTAGCCATTGAGGTTCCCGTTCAGGAAGGTGACCAGTTCACTTTTTCATCTGCAAACTGGGCCGGGGCCAACGCCATTCCGCTGGCCGAACTGGCAAAAACCATCGCACTGAAGCCGGGCGCTACCGCAGATACCACGCAAATAGGCACGGCCATCGCCCGGGCCAAGGAGTTGTATGGAACAAAGGGCTACATGTTTGTGCAGGTGAGATCAACGGCCACGCTGGATAACGAAAAACATACCGCGATATTCAACCTGAATGTGACGGAAGGCCCGCTTTATCACATGGGAAAGCTGGAGGTACAGGCGCCGGATTCGGACCGCGGTGAGCTGGTTAAAAAAGTGTGGGGAATGCGCGAAGGCGATGTCTATGATGCCAGTTATGTCAAGACCTTCATGATCAAACATCCCCGGGAGCTGGCGGCTTTGAATGGCTGGGCCCTGCACTTTACCCAAACCATCCATGACGATACGCATGTAGTGGACCTTCTGCTGAAGTTCGAAAAATTCCAGAAAGAAGCAAAGTGAAGTACGCGCGAGTTCCCCCCGCCCAATTGGCTCTGGCATAAACGCGCTTTTTGCTGATCGTATTCAGAGTACCTGCTGATTTACAATCTGCTCATCGGAACACCGGATTGATGTTCTGGGTATAAGGACCGGTGTTGCTCGTGGCAGGAGGTCAATGAAGCCATGAAAGCGTTTTGCATCTGCACCTTTCTTATTACATTGTTCATCTGCAGCAGGGATGCTTTCGCCTTTCAGGCAAATACACCTGAGGCCGCGCTGGAGGAAATGGCGACTGCAGAGACCCTGGATAAATTCATCAAACATCTTCCATTGAATGTGCAGGAAGCGATTGACAAGCTTGCTGCAAAAGAAAAAGACCAGGTCGCTGGCCGTCTTCTGTTCCGAAATCTCACGCAGAGCAAAGGGGTAACTCTTCACAAGAAGGATGATGGCAGTGCCTGGGAAGTAATCAACGAGAAGCACGAAGTAGAAGGTTCGATCAAGTTGAAAAACAGCTTTATATCCGGAACAGACGCGCTGGTGGTGCTGGAGGCGACTGAGAACAAGGAACTGAAATCGAATGGAGACCCGGATGAAAACCGCGATGGGAAGAGGGGGCGTATGCGCATGTTGGTCTCCATGCGTTTGGAGGAAGGTGAATGGAGAGTGAGTGAATTTGGCCCGTGGAACTCCCAGAGCCTGGAATCAGAAGACTTTCTCCGGGGATTGGTAAAGGAGAAGAGCGGCGAGTTTGCGGCCGAGACCACTCTGCGCATCCTCAGTACAATTCTGGAGACGTATAAGTCCACATACCCCGATATTGGATTTCCGCAGAGTCTTCAGGCCCTCTGCGGGCCGGAGGGAGCAGAGGCCTCTGCGGACCACACCATGCTGCTGGATGGGTCTTTTATGGCAGTGCCTCTCGTCAAGGACGGCTACCAGTTTCAATACACACTGGTAGATCCCGGAACAGGGAAGGAGCATGAAGGACATTACCGCATCACCGCGACTCCGGTAGAATTTTCCAGGAATGGCGGGCGAAGTCTCTTCACCGATCAAACCCGCGTCATTCGCGCTACCGCGGACCACCGTGATGCCAATGAGAATGATGATCCAATCGGAGGCAGCTCTCAGGACGACAACTGAAATTTTTCGATCTCGGTACAGGAAGAAATTGCAGTTGGTTTTCACTTTTGGCAATTTTGACACTTATGGCAATTTTGGCAATCCGGCTGATGCCTCAATCATGATCACCCGGCGGCACCGAACACGGCCTCGGTCCTGGAGCGAGCAGAAGATCGCTCTGAAGCATTCCTGGATGCTCCCCCTGATTGCCCTGGAATGGTCTTGCCAATGGCTGGCTTTCGTACTGGGTAATTGGGCGTTTCTGGAACTCCTTGAGTATTTAGGCACATTTTCTGTGCTGGTGGCGGTCATCTTCTATTTTCACGATGCTGACAATCGTCTCAAGCAGAGACACTATCAGGCGTGGCAGGTGATCAACACAGCCCAGGGAAAGGGCGGAAGCGGCGGCAGGATTGAGGCCTTGCAGGAACTGGATGCAGACGGCGTCTCTCTGGTCGGGGTAGACGTATCCGGAGCGTTTCTGCAGGGAGTGCAGTTGCCGAACGCTCACCTTCGGCGTTCGAACTTTAACAGTGCTGATGTTCGCAACAGCAATTTTCAGTCAGCGGATTTTGCTGGTTCGGATTTGGCTTCGGCCAACTTCCGCGAAAGCAATCTCCATGCAACCTTGCTTCAGGACGTGCGTCTGGACGAAGCTGACTTTTGGGGAGCCGACCTGGCCGGCGCAGATTTCTCCGGCGCCACTTTGGTGGATGTGGACTTACGCCATGCCGATTTGAACGGTATCCGGTGGCAGCAGATCAGAAGCCTGAGCGGCGCCAATATTTATGCGGTCAGGAATGCGCCGGACGGGTTCGTGCCCTGGGCCATGAAGCAAGGGGCAGTGGAGATTGAATCCGACGAGAAGTGGGAAGACAGGCAGAACTCGCGTTGATACCTTATTTGTGGGGCAGGCCGTTGAGGTATTCGCGAATCTCCTTGTAGGGCTTGTCTCCGGTTTGGGAGGCGCCGTTGGTGGATTTGCTGGGAGGCCGTGACCCAGTAAATGATCTATGGGACAGCAGCGTTCCCGTGGCCTTATCCAGGACCATGACAGTGCAGTGTTCCTCGTATGCACCTCCCTTGCCGCCGTAGGTGCCAATCTGCTCCTCAGTCCACCACATTGCGGCGATGGCGCCGATCTCATCCGGATTCTTAGGACGGAGATCGGAGGAGAGATCAAAGAAAACGGGATCAATGGTTTTTGCAGCAATGTCCACCGGCATCAGCTTGCCGGTAATCGGCTGAGACACGGAGTCAAGCTCGTACTGTGGCTGGATGCTGGACGCCGTGATCAGGTATTCACTGAGATGGGCCTTAAACGGCTTGAGCGCCAGATGAGGCATTGCAATCCAGTAATAAGCGGGCGAGGCTCCGGCAATCACCATGGCCGCTGCCAGGAGCAGGTTTTGCTGGGTCTTTTTGCTGCCCAGGAGCACGATGAGAGAGATCTCGATAAGGGCTACGCCCAGTCCCACTCCCCAACCCGCCAGAGTACTGGCGGTGTTCAGCCTGGCGGCATACACTCCGGCGATGATGCATAGGTTGAGAAATAACAGAAGGCCGGCCAGGCTGGCGAGTCGCTTGAACCGCTTGAGAAACGCCATTGAAGCCTCCAATAAAGCAGAAATCTCGTCCCCGGGGAAAAAGGTTTTGTTCGCAGAGTTAAGATTTTTTGAGCGTACACGAACTGGAGCAACGCTGACAAGCAGTTTCTGGCTGGGCCACCTCAATGAGCCCAGCCATAAAAACGCTCTAAATTTTTCCACTTGTAAGCCATCCTATATAATTCGCCGCGCTATCAGATCAGTCATGAAGACCGCCACTCTGTTCCTTACCTTGCTGCTGTCACTGGTTATGTATGGGCAGCAGCCGTCCACCACTCGCGCTCGCGTGGAAGTGCCGGGAGTCACCGGCGTTTTGGAAATCGATGTGGGAGCAACGCCGTGGCACCTTGATTTCCTGCCTGAGGATAAATGGACCATGTTACAGGCGCAGCATCGTCCGGACCATGTGACGATCGGCGCCTTGCTTCGCCAGGTGCCGTTCGCTGCTACCGCTGAGAGTTGCAAAAAAGAGATGTGGCCCCAGGTCCAGAACAGCCTGGGAGGCAAAATCGGGAATCTTCAGGAAAACTTCACCGGCGGATTTGCCCGGGAAGAATACACCTCCAATGGTACGGAAGGACCAGCCCAGCACCTCTATGCCTATCTGGGCAGCCGCGATTTGTGTGCCCAGGTCAATCTGACCAAACCGAATTTTGCTCCTGATGACCAGAAAATCTTTGAGCAGATTCTAGCCAGCGTGCGCCTCCTGCCCGATGAATCCGGAATCAAGGTGCCGGGCCAGGCGCAGGAATCCAGTTCCTCGCTCGTGGCGCAAGGCGATGAGGCGCGCGAGCAAAGCAATTATGCCGCTGCCGCAAGATTTTACGAGCGGGCTTTTGCCATGGAAAAGGCAACCCGGACGTTTGAAAATGACGCGTTTCTTGATTTGATCAGCCGTTTGGGATTTGCCTATCGCATGAATGGCAATGTGGCAAAAGCCAAAGACACGCTTGAATACGGTCTTTCACAAAATCCTGACTACCCGATTTTTCATTATGATTTGGCCTGCACCTATGCCCAGATGGGTCAGGTGGATGAGAGCGTGGGACATCTGCGTACTGCCTATCAGCACCGGGCAAAAGTGGCCCCGACTCAGCTTCCCGCCAACCCGGCGGAGGACGGCTGCTTTGCCAGGATTGCCAGTGATCCCAGGTTTGTAGACGCGGTGCAGAAGCTGGATGAGGCCCAATGAGCAAAGCTCATAAAATCGCATCGGCTGCTTTTTCTTGCAGGCTCACGCTATTTCTGAAAAGGTTGTAACTGGCCAACCAATAAAAATTTCGAGTTTCCTGCGAAAAGTGCTGTCACTTTGACAGCAAAGTGACAGCATTGTGACAGCACTTGATTGACTGGCAATAAATCTGCCTGTAATGCTGATAGTAGGCGCATAAGAATGCGCCCTCGCCCCAGGGCGAGCGGGACTTTGTTTCCCGAAGAGATCATTGAAAACTGAATAAATGTGTGGCACAGCGCGGCAGAGCCGCAATTGAAACGCGTATTCCCATGCTCATCCGTACCGTGCCCACCCATACCCTCAACCCTTTGCTATTCCGACCGAGCGTAAAGCGAGCGCGCGTTGACGAGGGGCCCGCATTCCGAAGCGAAGCATCGGAATGGGGGAACGTGCGCGCTCGTAGCGACAGAGGAATCTGCTCCGCCCTAAGCGCAGGTACACGAAACTGCTTATTGCTGCCTCCTCTCGAAAATCTTAGCGAAAAAAGAAGATTCTCACGGTTAGTGGCACAGCCTCGGGTCCCCAAATATGTGCTGCCTTTGCGCATTTTGGTGTGGAGTGCCCTCGGCGGCTGGAAGATTTTTATGGATTTGCACCTTCAAATGACTCGAAACCGATGCGGGATACATTCCCGCCGATCTGGAATCCATCCCGGATCTATCCGGCATGGCCATGAAACCTGCTGGGTGGAGGATAGGAGAGGAATCAAAACCGTTCCTCTACCAATTCCTCTACCACTTATCTCCTTATGTTTCAATAAGGTGGAGGAAGAGGAGGAATTACGTGTTTTTTTGATGGGGTCATCATTTTTCCGCCTGGAATAGATAACTTCCTTTCAATCTTGAACTGATGGATTCAGCCATCTTTAGAAATGCCTGGGCCGCGTGTGAGAGTTGCGCGGCTTTGCGATAGACAATCCGCAGTTGTCGTTCCAGCTTCAGTTCCTTTACCGGAATGGAAACCAGTTCACCGCGCGACAGTTCCGGTTCGGCGGCGATTTCCGGTATCAAAGCTACTCCGTTTCCGGCTGCAACGAAGCGTTTGATGGACTCAATGGTCGGCATCTCTACGCCAATATTCAGCGGGGTCTTGTGTCGCTTGAACGCCTCTAATACCTTCAAACGATAAGGAGAAACTACGTTGTGAGCAATGAAAGACTCGGCCCCAAGCTGGCGGATGCTGGCTTCCCGCGCGCGCGCTAAAGGGTGATTGGTTGGGACCACAAATGCCAGGTGGTCGCGGAATACCACTACAGATTTCAAAAGCGGACTTTCCGGACGAAATGACAGCATACCCAGCTCTACTGTATGGTCCAGCACCTGATCGGGAATGGAGCTGGCGAGTGAACGATGCACCACGACCTTGATCATAGGGCAGAATCGCCGGAACTCTTCCAGCACCCGGAGCAGATAGAGCGAGGTAAATTCATTTGCGGCAATTACCAGCGTGCCTCGCTGCAATTGGCGCAACTCTTCCAGCGAGGCGCGCGCTTCCTGCCGCAGGTTCAGGATACGAGTGGCATACTCCTGCAGCACCTTGCCGGCATCGGTCAGGGCGCCGTCGCGGGATGAGCGGTCAAAGAGCGGCTCGCCTACCTCTTCCTCCAGCTTGCGCACCATCTGGCTCACAGCCGGCTGCGTGCGGTGGACTACTTTCGCCGCTCCGGAAAAACTTCGGGTCTGGACGATCGCCAGAAATGTTTCCAATTGAAAGAAGTCCATGGATAGCCCCGCCACCGGCTTCGCCGGATTGAATAATCTCGCCTCTCAGTCAAGGGTTGGTGGCGTCAGCAATCGGGTGATCGCGCGTGACCCCACCGTATCGCACGCAAACCCGGCCGTTGCCGGATCCTCAGTCATCGGGTCATCGGCCGAGAACAATGCTTCCGCCGTTGCCCTAAATCATGCCAACTATCTAAGCAGCCTATATTATAAGCATTTCTTATGATGAAAGAAAGAATTATAAATTTGACTTATTATTCAACCGGGCCTGAAACTGAGGTGTTCCAGAAAATTGCCAGGAGGCGCCATGGAGCATCAGCAAATCGCGGTCTTCGATACCAGCCTGCGTGATGGCGAGCAGGCTCCCGGTTGCAGCATGGGAGTAAAAGATAAGCTGCGGCTGGCATGGCAACTGGAGCGGCTGGGCGTGGATGTGATCGAGGCAGGGTTTCCCATCGCCTCGGACAACGAACTGGAATCCGTACGCCTCATCGCCAATGAGGTGCATCGTCCGATAATCGCCGGGTTGGCGCGCGCCAGCAAGCAGGATATCGAGCATGCGTGGATTGCGCTGCACCACGCCAGACGCCCGCGAATCCATACTTTTCTGGCTACATCCGACCTGCATCTGGAATACAAGCTCAAGATCAGCCGCCAGGAGGCCCTGGACCGGACTTACGAGTCGGTGGCGTTTGCCCGGTCACTTTGTGACGATGTTGAGTTTTCGCCCGAAGACGCCACACGGTCAGACGTAGATTTTCTGTGCAAAGTTCTTGAGGCGGCAATCAGCGCCGGGGCAACGGTCCTGAATATTCCGGACACCGTCGGTTATGCCGTGCCAGATGAGTTCGGGAACCTGGTCCGCACCATTAGGCAGAGGGTGCGGGGAATCGAGAGAGTCACTATCTCCGTTCATTGTCACAATGATCTGGGATTGGCTGTTGCCAATAGTCTCGCGGCCATTCATGAAGGAGCGCGGCAGGTAGAGTGCACTATCAATGGAATTGGAGAGCGGGCCGGGAATGCCTCTCTGGAGGAAATGGTGATGCTGCTCTCGGTGCGCCAGGCGCGGCTTCCATTCAGTACCGCCATCAACACCGGCCAGATTTATCCCACAAGCTGCATGCTGGCGGAGATCATCGGGTTCTCGCCTCAACCGAATAAAGCGGTTGTTGGGCGCAACGCCTTTGCTCACGAAGCTGGAATTCACCAGCACGGAGTTCTCAGTAACCCGCTGTGCTATGAAATTATGACGCCGGAATCCGTAGGTGTTCCCGGCAACAGCCTGGTTCTGGGCAAGCACTCAGGACGCCACGCGCTGGCCCGGCGCCTTTTTGAACTTGGCCATCAGGCTTCCGGAGCCGATCTGGACAGGCTGTATGCGAGGTTCATGCACCTGGCAGAAAGCAAGAAGAAGATCTACGATCAGGACCTGCTTTCGTTGCTGCCACAAACCCGGCGTGAACCAACGAACAGGGAAGCGAGCAGCGCCGGAAGAGTTTAGTAGGCGATCAATGCTGAATGTCGAGGTTTGTTTTGTTTTTGGTTTTGCTGTTGGGTTTGATTTGTTTTTGATTTTGTTTTTGACTTTACTAATTACTAACTACTGATTTTATGCTCATAACCATTTTACCCGGTGATGGAGTTGGACCTGAAGTTTGTCGTGAGGCTGTACGCCTTTTGCGGGCGTTGAATTCGTTCTACAACTGCGAATTTGAGATTAAGGAACGCCCCATTGGAGGCGCGGCAATTCGCGCAACGGGTTCGCCGCTACCTGAGTCTACGCTGCAAGCATGCCTGAACAGTGATGCGGTGCTGCTGGGTGCAGTAGGCGCACCGGAGTTCGATCATCTGAGCCGGGAGCAACGGCCGGAAGCGGGCCTTCTG
>Ga0209580_10001523_pt1 | contig 10654 bp, 11 predicted proteins | sample Coa_R1_5_FD_187153 | JGI IMG/M metagenome (GOLD analysis project Ga0209580, IMG submission 187153) | Surface soil microbial communities from Centralia Pennsylvania, which are recovering from an underground coalmine fire - Coalmine... | ecosystem: Environmental > Terrestrial > Soil >...
AGCGCAAGGTAGAGGGTGACGAGCTGCGAGGCGCGGTGGCGCGCCTCGGCAAGCGAAATCTCCTCATTGAAGACTCGCTTCCAGATTGCCACGAACTCTCGCAGGTCGTCTTCCTTGAGCTGCATGCGCCGAAGCGTATGCCGAGCAGTCGAGGAGCGGTAGCAGGCAATTCTTTCCGCGGGCGGAAGAGATTCTCTGTCATTGCATAATGTGAGCGGACCTTTCGGACTCCAGGCTACCTCCAGGAGGGAGAAATGCAAGAGTTTCCGCCTGCGGAACGAGGCGCTCTCTTGGCCGGCGCTTTCCGGGGGCCGAGAATCCGAGGCGTGCTTCATCGCTTCGTAAACAAGATCATCCAGGGAGACTGCCGCGAAATCCTGCGCCAGGTCCCGGACGAGTCCGTCGACCTTCTCCTCACCGATCCGCCCTACGGCATGCGCTACCGCGCAAAGGCCGGCAGTCGCCCGATCGTGGGCGACGACGATCTCTCCTGGTTCCGGCCCTTCATCCGGGAGGCGTACCGGGTGCTGCGGCCCAACACCCATGCCTACATCTTCTGCAACGAGTACGGGCTAGCCACTTTCCGCGCGGAGATGGCAAGGGCCGGCTTCAAGGTGAAGCGCCTCCTCGTGTGGGTCAAGGACCAGCACACGGCCGGCGACCTGGGCGGCGACTACGCGAACCGCACCGAGTATCTGCTCTTCGGTCACAAGGGCCGGCGCTTCCTCAGCGGCCACCGGGACGCGAACGTCCTTTTCTTCAAGCGCGCTGGCCGGAGGCGAGACCACCCCACCGAGAAGCCCGAGGACATGCTGCGCTACTTGATCCAGAAGAGCAGCACGCCGGGCGAGCTGGTACTCGATCCCTTCGCCGGTTCCGGTACGACCTGCCGGTCGGCCAAGGATCTCGGCCGCCGCTACCTCGGTATAGAGATCGATTCGAGGTATGTGGAGATCGCGCGGCGGCGAGTTGCTGATTCGGCAGGATTCCGTCAAGCGGCCTGACGGATTACTGACTTAATAAGCTGGTTCAGCCTCCTGCGCTTGTTCCTTCAGGGCCTCGCCAACCAAAGTCGCCATGGCATTATGAATGCTATCAGGCAAAGCAAAGGTGACGACGGTGCCGTCAGGCCGTGCAAGATATCCCTGGCTAAGCATCAGCAGTTGCGCCTCTCGTGTCTGAAAGCTCACACGCCCCTCTGTTATCTGTCTCGCCGCCCAATCCACGAGCTCGGCGTGAGTGCCGGACAGAGGTGGGTCGTAACACTCACGACGAGCCTCGCCGTCGAACACGAAGCAGGTCGCCATCTGGTGTGGCTCGCAGGTCACCGTGCCTCCTGGCGGATTCTGGCAGTTACAGATTCTTCTCACCGGCATGATCTTCTAGCTCCTTTGGACGTGATAGACACCGTTGTCGAGTAGTACGCGGTATTGGGGGAGCTTGGTAGAATGATATCGTAGTTGCTCCAGGGCCTCGCGGAATGTAGGAGCCTCTATTTCCATGTCAGGCATCTCAGTCGCCAATTGGCCTTGGTCAAAGCCTTCAAAGGAGATCGTCCGCTGAGTCGGTTTCACAATGACACGGGCCGCTTGTTCAAAGGACAAATCAGCTGGAATGTTCATCTTGACATATTCGTTCGGCAGGGGGTTTGCCGGTGCTGGCGGCGGTCGTGTTGGATAGGTGAGCCACACCAGAAAGAGAATTGCGAATCCTGCCGTTCCAGAAATAAACAGCTTTGCACCGCCTGGAATCTGTTGCTCCCACCTGAACAAGGCGTCGCCCGCCAGGAAGCCGCCGGCAAAGCCTCCACAGAGCGCAGTAAGGAAACGGAGGTTGTTATATGCGGTTGCTGAAACCGCGTCCTGCTTCAGCGTGACAAAGAAGGTGACCATTAGAAAGATCACCAAGGTGGCGACGAAGCCAAGGCCAATCGATAGCAGTTGCGTCATGAGGGCTACCTCGCAGGGCAGGTCGGTAGGTCGTTCAGGGGCACAGTTGGTTACACTGTAACTGAAGTACAGGTTGCGCTGCAATCATATTGACTTACTTGCATATGCCTACGGGACTGTCGGCGTTGCGCTCTTAGGTCACAGGCACGTCCCGGAACTGAACCCGGAAGCCTTGGGTCACCACCTCCACGAGCGAGATGTGCTGCACCTTCAGCGCCAGGCCCTTGAACCGCAGGCCAAAGCGCGTGGGCACGCCGGTCGGGAGTTGGATAAGGAACGATGGCACGAAGCCATCCTCGCGGTTCCCGAAAATGCGGGCACTCTGCTCGTAGGGCGTACCGTCGTCAGCGATGAGACGCGAGGCGTCGGAGATGGCGAGTCCCCGGTCCGCAGCGTCGTTTCGGACGAGAACCCAGCAGTAGATGTCGGCGCTCTGCCGCTTGCAGGCGTCGAGAGTGAAGACGTAATCCTCGATCGTTTGCACCCGTGGGTCGGCGGAGACCTGGGCGCGAGCGGGGGTCGCCGTGGGCAGAGCGCCTCCCTTCGGGGCCGCTCCCTGAAGCTGCTTGCCGCTCTCTTTGCGCGCCGCGGCAAGCTCTGCGGTCAAGGTCTCGATGCGGGACTGATCCTTGCTGTGGTCGGTTTCGAGGGTCTGGATGCGAGCTTCGAGGTCTTGGCGCTTATCCTCGGAGTGCCCCTTCTGGATGCCAACCACGACGGTCCCCGCGGTGCCGATGATCGCCACAAGGACTGCCGCCCAGAAGCTCCACACATGCGGTCGCCCGCTCGACGGAGCGTCCTTCCCATTCCCGGCCATCTGCCGACCCTCCAGGCAAGAGCTGCAACGTGCCGAGACGATAATGGGAAGCGCTCGCGCGTGTCAAGAATGGCGAAGATGCGGTAGCGCTCCGCCTGCGGCAAGAAAGACCTCCTTGGCGGCTCGCTCCTGGTCGCTACCCTTTCTGCATGATATTTTCCCGCGCCGGCTTCGATCATCACTCAACTGCCTTGGGCTACCACCGCAGGCTGCCGCTCCACATCCTTACGTATCTCATGGAAGCGCGCGGACTCTCGGATGACGTGATCTGCCACTTCCTCCTCGGTTGGAACGGCTTCCGCATCACGATCCCCATAAAGGACCGCGACGGCGCCGTCGTCTCCTTCCGCCTGGCGCGCGACCCGGAGGACACGAACTCTCCCAAAATGCTCTCGACTCCCGGCAGCCGGGTCACCCTCTACGGTCAGGAGGTTTTCCAAAATCAACCCGAGCGCATCGTGATCTGCGAGGGCGAGTATGACCGCCTGGTACTTGAAACCCGCGGCTTCCATGGCGTCACCTCTACCGGCGGCGCCGGGGCCTTCCCCGAGGAATGGGCGCGGTTCTTCCTCGGCATCCCCGAGGTCTACGTCTGCTTCGACCTGGACGATGCCGGTAGGCAGGGCGCGGAGCGGGTGGCTCGCTTCATCCAGCATGCCCGCATCGTGACCCTGCCCGCCGAGGTGGGCGAGAGGGGCGACCTCACCGACTACTTCGTCCGGCTCGGTCACACCGCCGCGGACTTCGAGGCGCTCCTCAAAGTTGCCGAGCCGCTCTCAGAGGAAAGGATCGAAAGAAGCCAGCCGCCGGCTCCATATCCCGCGCTCTCGCCCCGCGGGTACAAGCGCGTCCAGGGCTGCAAGCAGCTGGTGGGCATTGCCGAGGTGGTCGGCGCCTATGTGAAGCTCCAACCCGCCGGCCGTGTGCTCATGGGCCGCTGCCCCTTCCATGATGATCGCCGCCCATCCCTTGCCGTCTTCCCTCTCTCCGATACCTACCACTGCTTCGCTTGTGGCGCCCATGGCGACCAGATCTCTTTCCTCAAGGCCAAGGAGAGAATTGGCTTCTTCGCCGCACTCGACCGATTGGAGAAATGGCGGAAGGCATGAACCCGAAGGACGAGAAGAAGAGAGAGCGGGGCATCCCGTCTGCCGGTGCGGTCCTCCCCGGCGGCGTCGTGGTCGAGATGGTCTACAACCGCGAGGCCGGCGAGACCGCCTTTGTCCGCTACGAAGGCGGGGCGTGGACCGTGGAGCCCTCGATCGAGGTGGCCGCCGGCAGGCTCATGCCCATGAGTCCCAAGAACAACCTCCTCGTGCATGAGGTGGTGCTTTTCCCTTCAGCACCCGCGGAGTACGGCACCGAGGGGGAGCTGCTCCGCCAGGTGCGCGAGTTCATCCACCGCTATGTGGATCTCTCGCCCGCCTTTGAGGAACTTGCCGCTTCCTACGTGCTCTTCACCTGGCTCTACGATGCCTTCGAGGAGTTGCCCTACCTGCGAGTCAGAGGCGACTACGGGAGCGGCAAGAGCCGCTTCCTCCTCGCGATCGGCTCCCTCTGCTACAAACCAATCTTCGCCTCGGGGACCTCGACCGTCTCGCCCATCTTCCGAATACTCGACGCCTTCCGGGGAACCCTCATCGTCGATGAGGCAGATTTCCGGCTCTCGGACGAGAAGGCCGAGATCGTTAAGATCCTGAACAATGGTAATGCCAAGGGCTTCCCGGTCTTGAGGAGTGAGGCTACGAGCCGGCGCGAGTTCGACCCGCGGGCTTACGCGGTCTTCGGCCCTAAGCTCGTTGCCACCCGCGGCTTCTTCGAGGACAAGGCGCTTGAGAGCCGGTGCCTGACCGAAGAGATGGGCGGCCGGCCGTTGCGCGAGGATATCCCCTTGAACCTGCCGGCCGAGCTCCGCGAGGAGGCCCTCGCGCTGCGCAATCAGCTCCTCCTCTTCCGCTGCCGCAACCTCGCGAAGCCGCGCGACCTCGCGCTCGCCGCCGATCGCCAGCTCGAGCCCCGCCTGGCGCAGATCCTTTCGCCCCTCATGGCGACGATCGAGGACGAGGAAGCCAGGGGGCGCTTGCGGGACCTGGCCCGCGGCTACGAGCGGCAGCTCGTCGCCGACCGCGGCATGGAGACCGAGGCGCAGCTCCTTGAGGTGGTGCGCGACCTGGCCGCCGCCGAGACCCCGCTTTCGGTCAAAGAGATCACCGCCCTCTTCGCCGATCGCCACGAGAACGACTACGACCGCAAGGTCTCCCCGAAATGGGTGGGCTACCTTCTGCGCCGCAAGCTCGGCCTTCACCCCGAGAAGCGCCATGGCGGCATCTTCGTGATCCCGGACTCGGATAAGGCGATACTCGCTCGGCTTCTTGAAAAGTATGGCGTGCCGACCGGGGACGTGGGGGACGTGGAGGACATAAAAAGCTCCGAGGAGCGAAAGTGAGCTATGTAGCGCAATAGCCTGTCGAGCTCTATCGCTCATATTTCTCATTCCCGCACAACGTCCCCAATGTCCCGATGTCCCCGCGGGGCGGCTGGATTGTCTGGCTATGACATTGACAATATACACATATTTATGTATAATATACCTGTGATTAACATTGCAGTTCGTTTCTTCGCGGCAATATAAGGGTTCGCTGCCCTCCGTTGCGAGAAACTTTCCGCCTGCGGCAAGTTTCGCTCTCTCCACAGGACCTCGCCCGCCGCTTATTCTTTTTGTCATGACGAATATCCACGGACGACCTCTCAATTATTATCTCCGCTCCTATCGCCGGCACGCGCACCTGACCCAGGAGGAGCTGGCGCATCTCTTGGGCGCCGCAACCGCCGCCAAGGTATCGCGCTACGAAACCGGGAACCGCATTCCCACTCTTCAGACCGGGCTCGCCTATGAGGCGGCGCTCGGCGTGCCGGTCGCGAAGCTCTTCCACGGCAGCTACGAAGAGATCCGGGAGTCGGTCGAAGAGCGCCGCCGCAAACTGAAGGAAGAGAGGGAGCGACGGCAGGCAAAGCTTGGCGCTGCAATCCATTCTGTTGCCTGACATGCCGACCTTGCCGCCAGAGACCACCATCATCGCGATCGATCCCACGAGAAAGGGCTTTGCCTTCGCGGTCCTTGAGACGCCGAGCTTCCTCGTGGATTGGGGCATGAAGAACGCTCCTGCGAAGAGCGGCGATCTGCGCCGCAAGGTGGATAATCTCTTCTCGCGTTACAAGCCGTCCTTGCTCGTCGTCGAAGATCTTGCCGCGCGCGGCTGCCGGCGCCGAAAGAGAGCAAAGAGGGAGATCAAGTCGGTAGAGCACCTGGCCGAGAAGCGCGGCGTGCCGATAGAGCGCGTCGCCCGCCTCGCGGTCCAGAATGCCTTTGCACCGGGGAGGAGCAAGTATGAGATTGCGGTCAAGCTCGCGGAGATCTTCCAGGTGCTCACGCCCCGGCTGCCGAGGAGACGCAAAGCCTATACCACAGAAGACGCGCGCATGAACATCTTCGATGCCTTGGGCTTCGCGAGGGTGTTCGAGGCACAGACTAGCAAGCAGGAGAGATAGATGCTTTTGCACGTTGCCATAGAGAGCCGTGGCCATTTGGTAGAGCAGCCGGGCTGGGTGTAGAATAGTCGGTTGCCCATCAGAGGAGGAAATGACTTATGTGGCACATACGCCCAACTGACTTGATTCCTCGCAGACTGCAATTCTCAGGTGGTGATGGTCGTCCGGACTCCATTGGAGAAACGATACTGACATTTGGATCGTTCCCGTTGATCTTGGCCGGTCTGATCGCCGGTGCGTATGGGGCGGGCGCCTTGGGGGCTGCTGTCTCGCCTTGGCTTGCCTTTCCCGCAGGCTTTATTGGTGTTTGTGTAGGGGGTGGCCTAGTGGGTAGCCTGGTCGGAAATCCAACGGTCCTCTGCGGAATCGTCGAGGCAGCCTCGTATGCGACCATCACGCTTCTGCTAGGATTGGAGCCCAAGACCGATCCGACACCAGCATGGATTAGTGCTGGCGTCGTCGCTGCGTTTTTTCTCTGGGCAACCTACTCGGCAAACAGGCGCCGGAGGTAAATCGCTCGCTTGTATGCGGTCATAGCGCATGGGGAGGGATCGCGTCATGTCCGGAATCAACTTCACCCTGGCGAGCTATGAGGGCACGGTCCTCTGGCGCTTCTTCGATAGCATATCCTCCGCCGTCGCCACAAGGATGCTGCGCGGCTCGCCTCCGGGAGAAGAGAACCTGACCTTCCTCCTCTGCGAGCTGCTCGATGAGGGCGCAACGCGCCTGCATGCCCTGGACTACCCGCTCTCGCGGGTCAGGGAAGAACTTGAGAGATCCGATGCCGGCATCGCCGTCGATTTCGGCTTCGAGACGCACGAGCACTCCCGGTACTTTGAGTCGAAGTATTCCGGTGCCGATCTGGGGCTAATCGTCGTCATCAATCATCCGATCTTCGGGCACTCCCGCAGGGCCTTCCTCGTGCAGGCAAAGAAGCTCTTTCAAAAAGGACGGTTAAGGGAGTTCTCTATATATTCCTCTTACGAGAGCTACGAGAAGGAGCAGGCTGCCTTCCTCAAGGATCTGGCCCGCCGCTTCGATGCTTCCAATTCCGTCTTCTATCTCTGGTACAACCCGCCCTCTTCCGGCTTCCCCGATGCCGACGCGAAGATCATCCGGGCTTATGAGGCCAACGGTCATTCCCCCATCCATTGGCATCATATCCATCCCTTCCTGGATGAACTTATGGAGATGGGCTTTCCACTGGCAGTTGGCGGGTATGGTGCCGGCGGCCGTTCAAGTCCCGAAGACGAAGACCGGGCGCGCGAGTGGCGCGCCCGGCAGCCGGCCCTGCGAGTGAGCGATCTGGATACCGTCCTGTCACTCACCGCAGGCGGTGCGGTGCCGGGCCTGAAGTCTCTCTACGACGCCCGCCTTGAACGCTCGCACCGGAGATTATCGTTTTCTCCGTTTGCTGATTTCTTCCTGCTCGCCCTAGCGAACTCAAATTATGGGAGCGAGAAAGCGGAATGGCTAGCGCTTGCTGAGGGCAGGAAGGTGTCCATACCGCCGAATCAGAGCAAGGATATCAGTGCACTTGATGAAATGGAACGACCGCCGATCCCACGGCATACACTCACGGTGACCGTCCGAAGCACCTTGCCGCAGGAGGTGGGTTGAGCGAAAACGGACCTCCATCCGCGGCATCGCCGGGGAGCCAGACGGCCAGCGCGATCCTTGAGTCCGTGTTTCCGCCGAAGGCACAATTCACAGCCTTCCGCGAAGCGTCGCAACGACGAAGAATGGAGGGATGTCTTTCCCCTCTGACCATCTCTCCTTCTTCGGCCGTACCAACTTCCGCGGCAACCGCCGCCTCTTCGGCATCCAGCGCGCTGACCGCCGCTCCCATATGTATGTGATCGGGAAGACCGGCACCGGCAAGTCCACCCTGCTTGAGACCCTTCTGCGGCAGGATATCGGAAAGGGCGATGGCTGCGCGGTCGTGGACCCGCACGGTGATCTCGTGGAGCGGCTCTCCTCCTGGCTGCCGGCAGCTCGCCGCGGGGATCTGGTGCTCTTTGATCCCGCCTCGGGAGATGGTAGGGGCTTCAACCCGCTCTCCGCCGTCCCGCCTGACAAGCGCTCTCTTGCGGTCGCCGGCTTGGTCGAAGTCTTCAAGAAGACCTGGCTCGACTCCTGGGGGCCGAGAGTAGAGCACCTTCTGCGCAATGCTCTCTTCGCGCTCCTCGAACAGCCGGAGGCGACCTTGGGAGACATCGGCCGTCTCCTTCATGATCCCGCGTACCGCGAGCGCGCGGTGGAGCGGGTCACCAATCGTGCCGTGCGCTCTTTCTGGAAAGACGAGTACGCGGAATACTCGAAGAGTCTCCGCTCTCTTGTGGTCGCCCCCTTGGAAAACAAGCTCGGGGCCTTTCTGACTGATCCCAAGATGCGCTCTGTCTTGGCGGAGGGCAGGCAGGGCCTTGATCTGCGCCGAATCATGGATGAGGGCAAGGTGCTCCTCGTGAACCTGTCGAAGGGGCGCCTGGGTGAGGGACCGGCCATGCTCCTCGGGTCGCTGCTTGTGGCGCACATCTCCTTGCATGGCTTGGCGCGCGCCGAGCTGCCGGAGGAGCGCCGCCGGGACTTCTTCCTGTACCTCGATGAGTTCCAGACCTTCGCCACCAAGAACCTGACCGCCATGCTCTCGGAGCTACGTAAGTACCGGGTCTCTCTCATCCTCGCCAATCAATACCTGGACCAGCTCGACCCTGACATCCGGCATGCGATCCTGGGGAACGTCGGCACCCTCATCACCTTCCGGGTGGGGCCGACCGATGCCCGGATCTTGGCCCAGGAGTTCTCCCCGGAGTTCGAGGCTTCGGACCTTACGAACCTCCCGAACCATGAGATCTATGTGCGGCTTATGGTGGACGGGAGTGTGACCCGGCCCTTCAGCGGGGACACGGTGAAGCTGTAAGCCTGTCTTGGGCGGAAGGCAGCTATCGCGGACTAAAGGTTCCCGTCGATGGCGGGAGCCTCTTCAGAAGATTGCGGAAGTGGCCGGCCTTGTCTGTCTTGCCCCAGGCATCGTAGAGGTCGACCAGGCGGTTGGCGGCATTAGCCTTCTCTTCCGGGATCGCCCGCGCGTAGAACTCGAGGAGCAGCGGCTCGGCTGGCGCGAACTGGCGGAGGTGAGCGAGCGTGCTCCCGAGCTGCGCCGAGGTGCTCACGCGGTTGTAAGAGTCGTAGCCCTGGCTCTTCTCGAAGATGGCGATCGCCCGGCGATAGAGATTCTCGGCCGCCGCGTAGTCGCCCGCACGGAACTCGACCTGGGCCTCGGCCTGAAGCACCGCGCCCGCGAGGAAGTGATTCGGCCCGACACTTTTCACACACTGGTCATATGCGTGCCGGACTGCCGCCCGCGCATCCGCGAACTTCTTCTCGCCCGCCAGCGCCCGAGCGAGTTGCATTTCGGCGATGGCCGTCTGGGGGTGATCGGTCCCGAGAACGGCGGCCACTTCCCGCAGGCCGTCACGGAGCGTCGCCTCCGCGCGAGGGTAGTCGCCCTTCACCATCTCATAGACGCCAAGATTCACAAGATCGACGGCGCCGTCATGGCTCTTGGCTCCGTAGGCTCTTCGCCTGGCCGTGAGCACTTCCTCTTGCAGCCGAATCGCCGCGTCGTACTGTCCCTCGTGGAGCATGACGTTCGCGAGATGGGTCTTTGCGTTGAGAATAAGGGGGTGCCCGGAGCTGTAGAGGCTCTCGCGAATCGCGAGGCTCTCCTGAAGAAGCGGCAAGGCTTCGCGAAAGCGGCTCATCTCCGAGAGGTTTGTACCGAGGGAGTTCAGGGACTCGGCGATGGCCGCCGGGTCGAGGTGCGGCGCCTTTCGGCGGAGTGCCAGCGCCCGGCGATCCAGGGCCTCCGCGTCGCGGTGGCGCCCTTGATAGTTCACCGCGCTCGCGAGCTGGAAGAGGGTGTAGGTAAGCTTCGGATCGTTCGCGGGGAGCGCGGCTTCTTCGATCCGCAGCGAGTGGCGTAAGAGCTGTTCCGCCTCCGCGTGACGGCCCTGAAGCCTGCGTAGGGTGCCGAACCGCGTCAGGGTCTCCGCGGCGATCAGGCCCTCGGCCGCGTGCTCGCGACGCTCGATCGCGAGCGACTCCTCCAGGCAGCGCTCCGTGTCCTTATACAGGCTAAGTTCCTGGTAGAGATCGCCAAGGGTGTTCAAGAGCCGCGCCTGGAGATGAGGCTGCTTCTTGAGGTGTGCTCCAAGCTCAGCATGAGCCTGGTCCAATAGTTCGCGCACGGTGACCGCATCCCCCGGCTGGCGATCGGGGTTGTAAATGAGGAAGATACGAAAGAGGAAGTCGCTCAGTTCCTTGTCATGCCGCTTCC
>Ga0209580_10001526_pt1 | contig 10638 bp, 11 predicted proteins | sample Coa_R1_5_FD_187153 | JGI IMG/M metagenome (GOLD analysis project Ga0209580, IMG submission 187153) | Surface soil microbial communities from Centralia Pennsylvania, which are recovering from an underground coalmine fire - Coalmine... | ecosystem: Environmental > Terrestrial > Soil >...
GTGCGGATTGCCAGCACCAGTTGCCGCAGCAGCGTTTCCTTCGCTTTCTGGCCATGCAGCCGGTCCCAGCTGCCGAGCATATCTTTCGCTTCGAGTTCGGTCTGGTGAGCTGCCAGTGGGAATTGCCAGAGCGATTCGCCGGCCGCGCCGCCGGCCAGACGCAACCCTTCGCTGAAGCGTTGCGCATCGTTGGCGCGCGAAAGCGGGGCGGAAGCCGGATCGGCACACGTCACGCGAATCGCGGTGCAAAGGTAGCCCTCGTCGGCCCCGAGTTGCACGATAGATTCCAGTGGCAGATTCTTCTCGGAGGCTTGAATGAACATCACCGCCGCGCGCTGACCGCCGCGGCGCTGCACCTTCCACGTCTGCCCGCCGTCTTCCGTCGTCAGAATCGTGCCGAGTTCGCCTACCGCCCAGCCGACGCGTGGGTCGATGAAGTGAATCGCATTCAGCGGTACATTCTGGCCGGTCTTTTGGGTTTCCCAGGTCTTGCCATAGTCGGCCGTGTGCAGCACGATCGACCCCGGCCGGCCCGCAACCCAGGCATGCTCGCCGAGTAGCGAGAGTGCATGGAAATCACAACTCGACAATGTCTCCGTTGAAATCTGCTTCGGCGTGATGTAGCCCCATTTCGCCCCGCCCGTGTCTTTGCTGCTGAGAATGAGCCCGCCCTGCCCCACGGCCATCGCATGCTGCCCGAAGATGCGCAGACACAGGATATTCCGCCCGCCAAGTGTATCGATGTCCGACTTGCCGAAGACGCTGTCGCGCAGGATGGCCAGGCTGCTCCAGGTGCCGGCCAGGGCGCCGGTCTTCGGATCGGTGAAGTCGGCGGTGAGCCAGCCTGGCTGCCGCGGCCCGGCCACGATCTTCCAGGTGTGCCCGCCGTCTTCGGTGCAGAACACGCCGCTGCCGTACTGGTCGGAGCCATCGCCGGCCACGATGCCGAGCTTGTCGGAAAAGAATTTGACTACGTGCAAGCCGGGCAGCGTGTTCGGGGCGAATTGAGACCAGGTGAGTCCGCCGTTCGAAGTATAAAGAATGACACCCGCGCTGCCGCCGTGGGGCAACTCCTGCCGGCCGACCACGTAACCGGTAAACGGATTCAAAAAGCAGATCGACCGTAGCGAGGCCTGCACGCCGGTGGCTTGCCGTTCCCAATTCGTGCCGCCGTCGATGGTGTGCCAAATCACGCCTTCATCGCCGGCCGCCCAGCCTTCGTTGCGATCGCCGAAGTACACGGCCCGCAACGGCGCATCGTTCGGAAAGCGAATCGGCGTGGCGGAAGTGGCGACGCTTGCAATGGCTAGCGTTGCGAACAGCGACAGGAAATTGGAACGCATGCGAAATCCTCGGAAATTGAATTGAACAGAAGGAAACGAAGATAACGAAGAAAAAAAAGACGGTAATGCGTCTCAAGCGGAATGGTGCATCTCGATTCTTCAATCTTTGTTTCCTTCGTTTCCTTCTGTTCAAATTCTTCTGTTCCCATCAATCGAACAACCAAAATCGAAAGATGCAAACCAGCGCGCTGAATGCATCTCTTAGCCCGATCTTTTTGCCCTCTTCGTACGTCCGGCCCGAATAGCTGATTGGCACTTCGTAAACACGCCAGGCGGGCCGGCGGTGCTTCGCAACCTTGGCGGTGAACTCCGGCTCAAAGCCGAAACGATTGGACTTTAGTTGCATTTCCGTTAGAACTTTACGGCGGAAAACTTTGTAGCACGTCTCCATGTCGGTGAGATTAAGGTTTGTGAACATGTTGGAAAGCGTGGTCAGAATCCTGTTGGCCACGGAGTGCCAGAAATAGAGCACACGATGGCTTTCGCCGATGAAGCGCGAACCGAAGACCACATCGGCCCGGTTTTCGAGAATGGGCTGGAGCAGCCGCGGGTATTCAGCCGGGTCATATTCCAGGTCGGCATCCTGCACGAGCACCACATCGCCGGTGGCGTGCGCGAAACCGGTGCGCAGGGCAGCGCCTTTGCCCTGATTGACGGCGTGGCGGATTACCTTCACCCCGCGCGCTCGAAGGCTCGCGTGCGGGCTTGCTTGTTCCCACTGCTCCAAAAATTCTGCTGTACCGTCGCTGCTGCAATCATCCACCACAATGATCTCTTTCGGAATTGGCACCGCCTGCACGCGGCGCAGCAATTCGCCGATCCATGCGCGCTCGTTGTAAACCGGGATGACGACGGACAATTTGAAGTCTTTCGGGATGGGAAATATGCCAAGTTGCCGGCACGGGCCTTCGCCGAGCCATTGCTGAAGGACGCGCGGCCAGCCTTGTGGAGGCGCCGGCCAGTGGTGAATTTCTTCCGCGATATCGGGGGCTTCCACGTCGAGAGTCGGCGTCATGATCCCGTCCTTGAGACACACTGTCCCCATCGTGGGGCGGCGGGATTATGCGGTGAAATGGGTAAAGGCGTCAAGGGGAAAGGTTCGTAGTACCGCCTTTAGGCGGTTCCGCTCCGAACCGCCTAAAGGCGGTACTACGAACCTAATCTTCGCCAAACTCCTCAAACGGACGGTTGAATTTCTTCAACTCCCGATCTTCTTCAATTTCGCCGAATTCGCGCAGCCAGTGGGCCGTGTCTTCGGCGGAAGTCGATTCAGGCTTTTGCGCCGAACTAATCGGCTTGGGCGGAGCGGGTGCGCCGCGCTCGAGGACCCAGTCGATGAAATCGGCACTGTCCCAGGCCGCGCAGCCGCGCCGCCGGGCCGCGGCCTGGATGCGGTGATCGCTGGAAACGACGGTCAGTCCGCGTGGATTGGTTGTCTGTCGGATGAGTCCTTCAATGGCGTCATCCGCCAATTGACCGGCCGTGAAGCGCACCTCTACCCCGCTTGGTCGGGGCGAAGCGCTTCGGTTACGATGTTCCTCCCGCCCGTCGAAGACAATGGTAACCGAAGGCGCTTGGTCCTCCAGCGCGGCTTCCAACCAGACCAGCAAATCTTCGCGCGATTTCTCCAGCGCATGCGGCCCCCAATGCCGGCTCGTGAAGCCGAGCGCGAAGAGCAGGTTGTAGCCGTCGATGAGGAAGGGCATGGCAATTAGCTGCCGAAATGGTCCGAAGATCCGCCCAGCGGATGACCGGGAACAATGTAAAATCGTTTGATGAATACGATCTGCTTGGCCTCGTCCACCACGAACTGCATGTAAAGCATGAGATACACGAGATGGAAAAGCGGCAGCCCCAGCCCATGCAAATAGCGAATGGCCGGGGCGGACGTTCCCACCGGGTCGTTTTCCAATTGCTCGGTTAGGCGGCGCAAAGCGCGGTCAAAGGGCTTGGAAATGCCAAGCGCCGTTGCCTTTTCGCGCCAATCTCGGAGCCTCGCTTTTTCGACATCCGAGATCGTTACGCGAAAGGCCATCACGGCTACTCTGGCGGAATCAACTCATCTACAACTTCCCGAAGCGATAGACCCTTGTCTCTCAAGGCTTGAATTTCCTCAGCCGTGAATTCAAATGGCTGCTGAATTGCCGTGGCCAACGATTTGCGATACATATCGGCCTCGGCCCGCAACTCAGCGTTCTCGTGCCGGAGTAGTTCGATTACGTCTGCCTGGCGCTGGATGGCTTTTTGCAATTCCAGCATTTGCTGCTGAATCGATGTCACAATTCCCTGCGGCTGCGCCGGTTCGCCGTTAGCTGGAATGGTAGGTTCAATGGTGGTGGACATTGGTGTCTCCTCGGCCCGGCGACCTGTCTCAAGATGCATTCTACTTTGGCGCCATCGCTCGGCTCAAGGCCGTAAACAAAAAAAAGAGGCGCGGCTTTCGCCACGCCTCTTTTCCTATATGGAACGGCCTTGCGACCGGTTCGCAGGGAGAACTTCAGTCGCTGGTGGGTTCGGATTCCTCCGGGGTGGATTGCGGGATGCGGTACTCCTCGCCCAACCAGCGACCGAGGTCGATCTGCCGGCAACGATGGCTGCAAAACGGGAAGTGCGGCCACTCCTGCCAATTTCCCCGAATCTCCGCATCGCATGTCGGACAGCGTGTCTCCCTCTTCGGCTTTTTCTCACGCATATCTTCAGGAATTCCTCAAGCGCCACGCTCGGTCAGTCTTCGGATTTTGCCGGCTTCGCCGGTTTTGCCGGGGTGCTTTCTTTCGGTTTGCTTTCTGTCTTGTTCGAGTCGGACTTCGAATCGGTCGAAGTCGCCGGCTTAGCCTTTTCTGCGTCCGCCTTTTCGCCCGACTTGTACGATTCGCTGCGATAATCGGTCTCGTAGAAGCCCGAGCCCTTAAAAAGGACCGCGGCTCCCGTGCCGAAGAGCCGGCGCAGCTTCTTCTTGCCACAAGCGGGGCACTTGGTCAGTGGTGCGTCGGAGAAGGATTGAAGTTCGTCGAAATTGTGACCGCAGGCATCGCAAACATATTCGTACGTCGGCATGAATGAACCTCGTTAACTAAATTTCCCTCCCCCTTGATGGGGAGGGCCAGGGTGGGGGTGAGAGAGTCCAAAGCCCCCCACCCTAACCCTTCCCCACAAAGGGGGGAGGGAATCACCCGGCCGGCGCGCTCGCAATCACCACGCGCGCTGGCCGCAGCACCTGGTCGTGAATCATAAATCCCGGCTGGTCCACTTGTAGCACTGTGCCCGGCGGAAACTCATCCGTGGCAATTTGCAGCAGAGCTTCATGTAAATGCGGATCAAATGGCTGGTGCAATGTTTCCATCTTGGTGATGCCATGCCGCTTCAGTGCATCGAGAATCTGGCGATGAACGAGCGACACACCCTGGGCCAGCGGGCTATTGTCGCCGGCCTGCTTGGCCGCACTCATCGCGCGCTCTAGATTGTCAATAACCGGCAATAAATCGAATGCCAATGGCTTGGCCGAAAAGCGCCGATCCTGTTCGCGCTCGCGCCGATTGCGCTGATGCGCATTCTCATAATCGGCCTGCGACTGGCGCAACAAATGGAAATACTCATCGCGCTGCCGTTCGGCATCTTGGGCTCTTTGCAGCATCGGATCAGTGGGCAATTCGTTTTCGAGTGCCGGCTGCGCAGGCATTTTGTGTTCTTCCTGTGGAGTGGGGGGCAAGTCAGGCATGAGGATGCACCTCCCGCTATGTCTTGGCGAGCGTCGAGCCGTAAGGCCGACTTGTGTTGTGCTCCCACGTCGGCCTTACGGCTCGACGCTCGCCATTATTCTTCCTTCTTCTCACCCTTGAAAAACTCTTTTACCTTGTCGAAAAAGCTCTTCCGCTCCGGCGAGACGTTGCTCTTTTCGATTTCCGCCAACTCACGGAGCAGTTCTTCCTGCCGTTTCGTCAAGTGCGATGGCGTTTCAATCACCACTTGCACGATCAAGTCGCCGGGGTGGCCGCCGCGACGATTCTTAATACCCAGGCCGTGAATCCGCACGGTGTCGTGGCTCTGGATACCCTTCCGGAGATTGTGCTTGATCATGCCGTCGAGCGTGGGCACCTCGATCTCGCCGCCAAGAGCCGCCTGGCTATACGTGACCGGCACCCGGCATAGCAGGTGCTGGCCCTCGCGCTGGAAAATCGGGTGCGGCTTCACGCGGACCACGACGAACAGGTCGCCGCGCTCGGCGCCGCGCTCGCCGACTTCGCCTTCGCCCGGATAGCGAATCTGCGTGCCGGTATCCACGCCGGGCGGAATGTTGATTTCCAGGTTCTTGATGAATTCCAGCCGGCCGCGGCCCCGGCAATTCGGGCACGGCTCGCTAATAAATTCGCCGCTGCCGTGACAACTGGGGCACGTCTGCTGGAAGGAGAAGAACCCCTGGCGAATGACGCGCACGCCCTGGCCGTTGCAACTGCCGCAGCGCTTGGGGTGCGTGCCCTTCTTCGCCCGACTGCCCTTGCACTCCGGGCAGAACTCTTCGCGCGGAATGGAAATAGTTCGCTTCGTGCCCCGCGCTGCTTCCTCCAGCGACAGCTTCACTTCTACCTGAAGATCGCTGCCGTGCCGTGGCCCGCGCGGACCATTGCCGCCGAAGAAGGCGCTCGCGAAGTCGGCCATCATGTCGGCGATGGACTGGCCGGCGTCGTCGCCGGCCATGCCGTTGCCCATCTGCAGGCCGGCATAGCCGTAGCGGTCGAAGCGGGCCCGCTTTTCCGGATCGCCGAGAATATCATTGGCCTCGTTCACTTCCTTGAACTTCTCGGCCGCCTCGACATCGCCCGGATTGCGGTCGGGGTGAAGCTGCTTGGCGAGGTCCCAATACGCCTTTTTGACCTCCTCGTCTGTCGCTTCCTTGCGCACGCCCAGCACTTCGTACGGATCGCGCTTCCCGGCCATCGTTTGGGTCTCTGCGGACATAGTGATCCAGTATGTGTGACAAGGTGACAGGGTGATGGGGTGACAAGGTGAAAAGCCGACTTCACCCGGTCACCTTGTCACCCTGTCACCTTGTCACTTCCAATCCTTGACAATTATATCAGACGAATCACCCAAAAAGGCAGGTCGATCACCGCACCGCGCCGGCGATCTTCTTCTCGTCCTCCTCCAGCTTGGTGATCATCACTTCGGTGGTGAGCATCAAGCCGGCGATGCTGGCGGCGTTTTGCAGCGCGCTCTTGGTCACGCGGGTGGGATCGACGATGCCGGCCTTGAACATGTCCACGTACTTGCCGGTGTTGGCGTCGTAGCCGATGTTTTCGTTCTTCTCCCACTGGGAGCGAATCTCATCGGCAATCACCGCCCCATCCACGCCGGTGTTCTCGGCAATGATGCGGACCGGCTTTTCCAGGGCCCGGACCACAATCTCGGCTCCCTGCCGTTCGTCGCCCTTCAGCTTCTCGGAGAGCTTATCGACGACATCGACGCAGCGCAACAGCGCCACGCCGCCGCCCGGAACGATGCCTTCGGCCACGGCCGCACGAGTGGCGTGCAATGCGTCTTCCACCCGGCCCTTGGTCTGCTTCATCTCGGCTTCGGTGGCCGCCCCAACACGGACGATCGCCACGCCGCCGATGAGCTTCGCCAGCCGTTCGCTGAACTTCTCCTTGTCGTATTCGCTTTCGGTCTGCTCCATCTGGGCCCTAATCTGCGCCACGCGCTTTTCGATGTCGGCCTTCTTGCCGGCGCCCTTGATGATGGTGCAGGCTTCCTTTTCCACGCGCACGGTCCCGGCCTTGCCCAGGTGCTCCAGGCCAACGTTTTCGAGTTTGATCCCCAGGTCTTCGCTCACGAACGTGCCGCCGGTGAGCACGGCGATGTCGGCGAGCATGGCCTTGCGCCGATCGCCGAAGCCCGGCGCCTTCACGGCCACCACCGGGAAGCCGGCCTGCAGCTTGTTCACCACCAAGACGGCCAGCGCTTCGCTATCCACGTCTTCGGCAATGATGAGCAGCGGCTGGTGCTTAGCCGCGACTTTTTGCAGCAAGGGCAGCATGTCGCGGGTGCTGCTGATCTTTTTTTCGTAGATGAGGATGAGGCAGTCTTCGTACTCGGCCTTCATTTCCATCGCGTCGGTCACGAAATACGGTGAGATGTAGCCCTTGTCGAATTGCATCCCCTCCACGAAATCGAGCGTGGTTTCGGAAGTCTTGCCTTCCTCGACGGTGATGACCCCGTCTTTGCCGACCTTTTCAAATGCATCGGCCATCAGCGCGCCGATGGTTTCGTCGTTGTTGGCCGAAATGCTGGCCACGTTCTTCATCTCTTCCTTCTTGGTCAGGTGCTTGGTGAAGGATTCGAGATGTTCGATGGCCGCATCCACCGCCTTGTTGATGCCGCGCTGCACGGCCATGGGGTTGGCCCCGGCGGTAATGTTCCGCAGCCCTTCCTGGTAGATGGCCAGGGCGAGAATGGTGGCGGTGGTGGTGCCGTCGCCGGCCACGTCGCTGGTCTTTTGGGCCACGGCATTCACGAGCTTGGCGCCCATGTTTTCAAACGGGTCGGGCAAGTCGATCTCTTTCGAGACAGTGACGCCGTCTTTGGTGACGGTCGGCCCGCCGAACGATTTGTCGATAATCACATTGCGGCCGGTGGGCCCAAGGGTCATGCCCACGACATGGGCCAACTTCTCGGCGCCCGCAAAGAGTTTCTTGCGGGCCTCGTCGGTATACAGCAACTGCTTCGCCATTTTAGTTTGGTCTCCCGAGGAAAAGAGGACACAAAGATCACAAAGGAGCACAAAGAACACAAAGAGATTCATTTATTTAATTGTTTTCTTTGTGCTCCTTTGTGATCTTTGTGTCCTGTCTTTAAGAATTCTCACTTCACAACCTTAGCCAGAATATCGCTCTCGCGCATGATCTTGATTTCCTTCCCCGCCACTTCAATGTCGTTGCCGGAATAGCGGCCGTACAGCACCTCATCGCCCACGCTCACGGCCACGGGCGCCCGGTTGCCGTTTTCCAGCGCCTTGCCCGGCCCCACGGCCAAAACCTTACCGCGCTGCGGCTTTTGCTTGGCCGTATCCGGCAGAATGATCCCGCCCGCGGTGGACTCTTCGGCCTCGAGCGGCTCCACAACCACCCGGTCATCGAGCGGCCGAACGTTTAGCTTTGCGTCGTCAGTCTTCTTAGGCATGAGTGATGCTCCTGATTGATGAAGTTAAGTTTGGTTTACAGTCTTATTCTTCCGCTCGAATTGCTCAGCGCTGCAGCGCGGGCATTTTAAGATTCATTTCCCCTTGGCCTTCTTGGTCCGTTGTTTCGCCGACACACTGCGGATGATCATCCTCCCCTTCGCGCTTGCATCGAACTCCACCGGCGACAGCGCGATCGCTTGCTGCATGAAGTCCTTCACCTCGGGCGAGTCCAAATCTTTGGCGCTCTCCAAAATCACATTCCGCACCTGGTTGCCGCTGCCTCGGAGCATCCTTTTCGGATCGCGGAGCTTGGCTCCATTCAGGAAGAACAAAGTCACATAGCGCGGGTACAACGCAATCGAAAATACGGCATCGGAAGTCTTCTCCGTGGGGCCAAAGCCAATCGCCAGGGCGTTGTAATTGTCGTACACGATCTCGAAGGCGCCCGGCAGAAGCTCTCGCATCCGTTTGAGGATCGCGGTTGCATTCGCGGCGACTTCCGGCGTGTATTTCACCATGAAGCCGGCAAGTTGCTTTTGTGGCGAGGGCTTTTGCAAGCGCGGGGGCGGCTTTGGCGAGGGAGTCTTTTTCCGTACCAAGGTAGCGCCCTCAAACGGCCCACGGACTTCCGTCCGTGGGCTTTGACTACCACTTACCACACACAACTCACCAATCACTCCTTCTTACATCATCCCCATGTCGCCCATGCCACCCATGCCGCCCATGCCACCCATGCCGCCGCCCATTCCACCCATTCCGCCATGGTGGTCGTGGTGGTCGTCTTCCTTCTTCTCTTCGGGGATGTCGGCGACAAGAGATTCCGTTGTGAGCAGCAGGCAGGCAACACTGGCTCCATTCTGAAGCGCGCTGCGCGTGACCTTCACGGGATCGACCACGCCGGCTTTGCGCAGGTCGGTGTACTCGTCCTTGTCGGCGTCGTAGCCGTAGTTCTTATCTTTCTGCTTCATGATGTTGTTGACGACGACCGTGCCGTCCTTGCCGGCGTTGTCGGCAATCAGGCGGCAGGGCATTTCAACGGCCCGGCGGAGCACGTCGAGGCCGAACTTCTCGTCGCCTTCGAGGTCGAGCCTACCCAGATTTTTGCGGGCATGCAGCAGGGCTACGCCGCCGCCGGGGACAATGCCTTCGGCCAGCGCGGCACGAGTTGCATGGAGGGCGTCTTCATACAGAGCTTTGCGTTCCTTCATCGCGGTTTCGGTGGCGCCGCCGACTTTCACCTGGGCCACGCCGCCGGCCAACTTCGCGAGCCGCTCTTGCAGTTTCTCGCGGTCGTATTCGCTGTCGGTCTTTTCGATCTCCTTGCGAATCTGCTCAGCCCGGCCGTCGATGGCCTTTTTGTCGCCGGCCCCTTCGGTGATCGTCGTGTTCTCGGCATCCACCTTTACCTTCTTGGCTCGGCCGAGATAGCTCACGACTGTCGGCGCACCCTTCGCATCAACGGCATCCAGTTGCACGCCCAGGTCCTTGAACAGCGGCTTGCCGCCGGTGAGGACGGCGATGTCTTCGAGCATGGCCTTGCGGCGGTCGCCGTAGCCAGGGGCCTTCACCGCACAAATCTTCAGCCCGGTCTTCGGGTTGATCTTGTTCAGCACCAGCGTGGCCAGCGCTTCGCCTTCCACGTCTTCGGCAATGAGAAGCAGCGGCTCATTCTTTTTCAGCAACCACTCGAGCAGCGGCACCAGGCTCTTCACGTTGGAGACTTTTTCCTCGTAAATGAGGATGTGGCAGTTTTCCAACTCGCAGATGACTTGTTCTTGATTGGTCACGAAGTGCGGCGAAAGGAAACCGCGATCGAATTGCATGCCCTGCACCACGACGACTTCCGTATCGGCCGTCTTGCCTTCTTCAACGGTGATGACGCCATTGGTGGCGCCCACTTTTTCCATGGCTTCGGCCAGCTTCTTGCCGATCTCTTTATTGTTGTTGGCAGCAATGGTGGCGACTTCAGTAATTTCCTTCGTGTTCTTCGGGTCGATCATTTCGGCGAGCTTGTGCAGCTCATCGACCATCTTTTCGACGCCGGCCTGGATGCCACGGCTCAGGGCCATCGGGTCGCCGCCGGCAGCCACGGCCTTGAGACCTTCGCGATAGATGAACTCG
>Ga0209580_10001527_pt1 | contig 10635 bp, 8 predicted proteins | sample Coa_R1_5_FD_187153 | JGI IMG/M metagenome (GOLD analysis project Ga0209580, IMG submission 187153) | Surface soil microbial communities from Centralia Pennsylvania, which are recovering from an underground coalmine fire - Coalmine... | ecosystem: Environmental > Terrestrial > Soil > Unclassified...
ACGGCATCCGCAAGGTAGGCGAGAAGTTCGTCATTCGTGATCGGGCGCGGCCGCCTGTTGATCGCGGGCTAGAAAGAGCCCATTTTCGCGGGTTTGAAGAGGGCCAGAGCGGGTTGCCGGGCGAGATGGCTGGAACCGGCGATTACTTGCCGGTCGGCTTTTCGCCGCTGTCGCCGCCGTGTACGCGATACGATTTCCCCTTCAGTTTCACGATGGTGGCGCCATGCACTACTCGGTCCAGCATGGCCATCGCCAGCGGCGCGTCGCCGAGGTATTCGGCCCAAGATTCGAAGTCGATGTTGGTCACCACGGCGGTGCTGCAGCGCTGGCTGCGGGCGTCGATAATCTTGTACCACAAGCTCGCAGCTTGCGGGCAGGCGGCGCGTTCAATGCGATCGAAGGCGAACTCGTCAATGATCAGGAGTTGGAACTTGGCGTAGAAGCGAACGCGGTCATGGATGGTTTGGTCGGCCAGGGCGGCGGTGAGGTCTTCGAGAAGTTCGCCGCTGGTGACGTAACGGACATGTTGTTCCTTCATGCAAGCGGCCAGGCCGATACTCTGGATAAGCCTGCTTTTTCCCAAACCGCTTTGGCCCACAAACACGACGTTTTGGTTGCGGCGAATGAAGTCGCACTCGGCCAGGGCCTCGATCTTGAGGCGTGGGATGGCCGGATTGAAGTTCCAGTCGAAGGTACTCAGGGGTAGGGCCTCGCGGAAGTGCGCCTCCTTGATGAGGCGTTCGATGCGGCGTTGACGGCGCAGGCCGGCCTGATCGGCGAGCAGGCGGTGCAGGAACTGCAAGTGCGAGCAGCCGCTGTCCTGGGCCTGCTTCAGGACCTCGTCGAGTTGTTCGGCCGTCACGGGGATGCGCAGAGTGGCGAAGTCGGCGAGAACCTGCTCACGCAGAGTCGAATTCGGGTCCTTGGGGTTGTTCTGGCGGCGCGGCATGGTCGGGTTCCTCAGGGGCGAGCAGGTGTTGATAGTCGCTGGTCGGGCGTGGCTCGATCGGTTCGGCACGCAGGCTAGGATCGAGTGTGTCTTGGTAGAGTTGGGCGAGTGCTTCGAGCAACGGTTTGGGTTGGGCACGGGCGGCGAGGATGCGACGGACGGCGGCCAGGGAGAAAGCGCCGAAGCGGACGGCGCGCTCCAAGGCGGCCAGCACATCGTCACGGCGGTAATGGACGAGCAGCGCCAGCAACTGCTGAGCTTGCAGCTTACCGTAGGTTTGTTTGGCGAGCAGGCCATCGAAGAACTGCACGGCGCTGGGGCCGAGTTCGCTGAAGCGTTGCCGCAAGAGCAGTTCGCGTTCGGTCGAATTGCCGGCCGGATGATGGCTCCTGATCAACTGCCGCACACCGCTCTGGGTGCTGGGCAGCAACGGATGGCGCGCAATCTCTTCCAGGCCAATCGAGTAAATGATGACCTCGTCGGGGCGGATGCGCACCGGCAGCACCTGGCCGATGTACGACCAGGGCACCGAGTAGAAATTCAAGCGATAACTGAGGAAGCCCTCGACATTGACGTGGCGGTAGACGACCAGAGCGGTATCAAAGTCGCACTTCGGCAAGGGCAGGAGGTGCGCTAGCTCGCGCTGGTGACGCTCCCGCGGCGACTCCCGGAAGTCACGCAAGATGCGGACATCGGCAACGCGGTGCAGCCAGTGGGTGGTCAGATCGTTGAGATGTTCCAGGGTGTCGAAGGTGCGGCCGTTGAGTAAGCTCGATTCCACATAGAAGAATTTGCGTTCGACTTTGCCCTTGGTTTGGGGACGGCGGACGGCACAGGCCTGCGGACGGAAGCCGTAGTGGGTGGCGAAGGCGAGGAACTTGGGGTTGTAGAGCGGGCCATCGCTGTCATGTTGCAAAACCACAGCCTTGAAGTTGTCGTACAAGCAGACGCGGGCCACACCGCCCAGATGATGAAAGGCCTGCACATGTTCGTGCAGGGTCGTGCGCAGGTCCATCGCTTCGACCCAGCGCAGGTACTGGCGCCGCGAGTAGCCGAGCAGGTAGCTGAACAGGTAGACGCGGCGGCGGCCTTCGCGGGTGAAGTCGAGGTCGTAGACGCCATAATCCATCTGGGCTTGCTGGCCTGGGTCAGTCTCGAAGCGCTTCACCGGGGCTGGCGCCGGCCGTGGCCGCAAGAGGCGGACACGTTCGCGGACGGTGGTGTAGCCGCCGCGGAAGCCGCGCTGTCGCAGTTCTTGCCAGGCCCGCTCGACGGTAAGGTTCGGATACTTGCCGAGCAGTTCCTGGAGGATCGGTTCGAACTCGTCGAGCAACCGGCGCCGGCGTGGCCGTGGCGTAGGGAACGGTGGCGACGCTTGGTGGCGCTGCGTGTGAATCTTGGTCAGGATGCGCCGCACGACGCTGCGGCAGAGGCCCAGTTCGCGGGCGATCCCGCGGGCGGACTGGCCCGCCTGATGCCGTTGCACAATCTCATGCCGCAATGCTTCGTTCATGACGCCTCCTGCCGTTGGTTATGGCCTGGCCCGAGCACCAGTTCGGCGACCAGGCCGGCTTCGTCACCCACGCGCTGCAACAAGGGTTGCAACAGTTCGCGGTCCCGGAGTTGCAGTTCGCGTTCGGCCGGGGTGCGCAGCCAGTTCTCCAGTCGGGTCAGTGTGGTCAATGCCTGCGTCAAGTGGTGGGCCAACCAGTTGCCGGCTCGACTCAAACGCGGATCGCGCAAAGCTGTCGGCAGTGGCTGGGCCCGACGCAGCGCCACGCGCGGCTTCGCCAGTACGAAGGCCGCCTGCTCCTCCGATGCGCCCTGCAAGAGTTCGACCAGGCCGCCGACTTCCTGGGCCGTCAGAGCCTCACGGCGCGTAACGGCCAAGAGCGCTTCCTGGTTGCCCGCGGGCAACCGCGTCAACTGTCGCGCCAACGCCGGGCCCAACAGCCCCAAGCGCATATCTTCCAGCACCGGCGCACTCAGCTTCTCCAACATGGCCAGCCGCCGACATACCCAACTCTTGTGTTTGCCCAGCAAGTGCGCGGCTTCGACTTGCGTCAACTCATCCTCGCGCACCAGGGCTTGCACGATCCACGCCTCCTCCAACTCCCGCGTGCCCTGCTGGCCATGGTTGAGGCCCAGAATCGCCGCCTTCGCCGTCCGTTCGTCTACTTCCAGCACGCGTACGCTCAGCGTGCTTAGCCCGACGTGGCTGGCAGCCACGAAGCGCTTGAAGCCGTCGAGTAATTCCAGCCGCACGTCGCGAACACAGGCTACCACCGGCGCCAACTGCCCCCAACGCCGCAGCGAACCGGCCATCGCCTCTTCCGCTGCCGGATCGGCCAGCCGGTAACGCCGATACCGCTGGCCCAGTTCCGCCAACACCACCGGCCGCACCAGGCCCTGTTCGAAGGTCATTGACGCACCCTCCCTATGGCCCCGTTACGAAGAAAGGAAACGGGGGACCCGAAGTTCGTCCGAGCCCGCCCGCTCCTTCCTCCGTTTGGGGGCCAGGGAACTTTACGCTCGTGGGGTGATGAAAAAAATGGGCAAATACGCGCCTACGAAGTGTCGAAGGCTGCCCGGCGCCGCTGCCGAAGTTGCTGCCGCCACCGCCGCCGCCGTTGCCGGTAGTGCTCTTCCCGGTCGAGCACGCGCCGTAAAGCCAACCGGCAGGCCAAGCTACAGAAACGACGGCTGCCGTATTCGGTCGCGAGCGGGAATAACTCATAACAGCCTGGCCGAGCGCACATCCGCAGGTTAACAATCTTCTCTTCCCGCGCTGGGCGCTGGCCCTCGCACGGTTCCGGTTCAGGGACCGGCGCTCCTTCCCGGCAGCGCTGCCGATAACGCCGACTCTGTTCGCTGCGTCGCGTTTTGCCGTTGTCGCTGGCCCGATAGCGCCGACCGGCCCGGGCCCGCCGCCAACGCCGGGCTGCCTGCCGGCACGTGGCACTGCAATAGCGCGCTTGCGGCCGCGGCGGCACAAACCAGCACTCACAACCTTTAAGCAAGCAGCGCCGTGTGCCACGCCGAGGCCGCGCCTCTGGCCGCGAACACGAGAAATGATGAAATGAAGGCGGACCCAAGGGAGCAGATGTCCCTGACGGTCAAGTCTCGGGGCCAAGCGCTAACTTGGCTCCGAGGCGCTTATGGCTGGGTGGAAGAGGATGTTGAGAGCATAGCACACGACCCCGACCCGTGGCCCACCCAGCGCCCTATATCCGGCCCACCCCGCGCGCCATGGCCGCTCACCAGCGCGGCCCACCCAGCGCGCTGTGGGCCCGGCCCACTCCGCGATTTTGGGCTCACGGTAAACCGCTGTTAACAAAGTAGGGTGAAACAGTAGCCCCGGTAGCGTCACGCAGCCGCTCCACGATTTGCCAGAAGAAGCAACGACGGACCCTCGGATGCGCGCGAGTGACACCATCAAGCAAGTCGAAGTGATCGGCGTCATGGCGGTGGAAGGGGCGCGACTCTGCAAGCAAGGATAGCGACTCCGCCGCCGTCCCGCATTGCCCCTCGGTCGGGGTCCGGTTCGATAGCAGTCTGGTCAACACTAGCGGTAGGATGTCCAGAAGGAAATCGAACCGGACAGAGATGTGCGTCTCCCTGCCTGACATTCTGATATGAGGGGGAAGCTGAATCAGGCGGTTGAGTACCCCTATCAGCAAGCCGGCGAACTCGGCGGTCAGCCGCTTTTCCAGGTGGCGTTGGATGGCGTGTCCCAGGTTGATGGTGTTTTCCTTCTCCGAGCATGGCTTTTCGAGCAGCATGGCGAGGCCGTCGGCCCCAATTGTGTTTGGGTACAGTGTTTCGCATGCCACTGAGCACATCAGCCTGGGGAGGGTTGGCATCGCGCGAAGAATCCCCCAGGCTTGCCGGTGACTATCGGGAGTGCCCATATCGCGCAGTGCCGCCAGCGCATAGATTTTCACCTCGTCGGATTCTGAGGGGCTGCCCAAGAGCGCAACGAGGTTCGGGATGCATTGAATCAAACTGCCATGTCGCACGAATTGCACAAGGAATTCGCGAACTTTCCCGGAGGTCTCGCCGCAGCCGAGAAATCGGGAGACATCCGGGACTAATTGCGGTTCCGCCAGACGGCGCAATGCGTCCGGCGAGTATCGTGTCCAGACATCCAGGCGATACTTGTTCCGGTCGATCCAGGCCGCCAAGAGTTTGCGCTTGTAATCGAGAGGGAGTTTCTCCGAGTCGCCAAATTCGAGATGGATGTCCGGTGCTCCGCTCACCACCTTGGTCCGGACTTCGTCATTCCACGGTTCGTCTCCAGCACAGAGCCAGGCGATGACTGGAATCAGGCTCCGCCGAGGTACTGGGGTGCCACGGACCTCCTCAAACAGCTGCTGACACAGCACATGGGTGGGGCAGCCTTCGGACATGCGGCGGCAAAACCAGCAGGCGGCGAGGTATTCGGCCACGCGTCTATGATGAAAGCGAATCTGCCCGTAGGTGGCGCTGTCGAAGAGGGGTCGAGAAAGCAAGGCCGCCACATAGGCCGGTACCCAGTCGGCAGGCAGACAGCTTGCGGCGTCGAGAGCGTCGGGTGCCTGATAAGTATCGTCGGGTATCTTGAACTGGTACCGCTTGCACAGGATGGTCGCAACAGCGAGGGCTTCGGCGCCCTCTCTGGCGTTCAATTCCGACAGGGGGAAAGTCGTGTGCCGTTGCGTTGTTTCCCTCAGTTTGGTGGTCACCTCGTGCTCGATGATCTCAGTCAGCGTGCCGAGGCGGCCGTTTGCCCTCCAGAACTCCGCGAGGGCAAGGACGTCAAGGGGACGGCGGGCGAATTCCCATGCGCTGTGGTTGTCGAGTTCCTCCACGAATCGGCGAGGGTTCTCGATCCCCCGTCTTTCAGCGAATGTCCGAACCCGGTCCCGATCGAGGGGCTCGATCTGGACAACGAGCAGCGGTGGCTCCTCAATCGAGGGCACGGCAGGACGTCTGGTGCCGAAGCGGGAAAGTACTTCGCGGAGATCGGTCTCCGGCTGCCACTCACTGATCCGGGAGCTAATGAATATGTGGGCCCGATCAATTGCCACGGGGCCAATGGCATTCACCACCTTGTCGAGGGCAGCATAGAAGTCCGCTTGCCGCCGAATCTTGGCTTCATCGACGGAGTCTAAGAAAAGGACGCGGTCTCCCTGCCCCTTTGCCACTGCTGGAAGCGCGCGACATCACGCGCGGAGAATCCGGAGGCAAAAGCCCCCGAGACCAGTCGCTCCAGCTCGATCAGGAACGCAGGCGTTCCGGCTTCCTTAAGCGACGCACAACGATGGCGGAACTCCCAGCTCTTGCCGCTACCTGGCTCTCCCAGAACAACAACCAGCCGCTCCTTCAGTAGCTCACCCCATCCGAGCGTGGGGTCAACCAATGAGGCGAATAAGTAGCTCGATGCTGCCGCATTCTCGATACCGCGCGAACCATGGAGAGTGCAGAAGCGGCGGTTGAGTTCGATGTAATCCGCAGGTGTGGTCATATTGATGCGTGCACAACCTATTGTAATCTAGGCACTTAATCCCCTATCGGAATGAATTCTGTTTCTTGGCGCCAACGTGAGCCGCTGCGCTTGTGCGGGACTGATCCGCGTTTTATCCCACAATCACACAATGGTTAGGCTACGCCCCGCCGCTTCGTGACTCAACAGGTTTGCCGGCGTCGGTCAAGTCGGCCGTGGGCGGGGTGTCGGCCGCGCGGCAGCGTCAATGCCCGCAAGTCTCGACGACGCTACCGTGCGGGTAGCGCGCACGAAGCAAAAATGCATTTGCGTTTATAACCGGGTGAAAGTTCATAACCGGTTATGAACTATTCGGAAGAATTGCAAAAAACCTTGTTTTTTCGAAAACCTGGAGTTCGGCTAGAGACACGAAATGACCCGCCGAACCAAGAGCATCTCCCGTCCAGACCGTCGAATCCAAGTCTCTTTGCATCTCAAGGCTTGAGGACATGCTACTCCGATTGAACCGGTGCCAGGCATCACACCCAACCAATGCCAGGCATTGCACCCCCGCCTACTATTCTCTATTCAATATTTAATAGATATTAATAACCAGGCACTGGACGACCACCAAAAACGTGTTTTGCCGAGGGGGCGCAAAAGGGAGTGCAGTCCTGTCCAAGCGCCGAAGCGATTCAACAAATCCAAATGACAGCTCCACCTCTCAGAGCATGAGGCGTGCAGCATTGCGCGATGCCCTCATAAGCTCGTTGGACCAGCTAATTCCCAACCGCACTCCAATCTCCAATCAGCGCGTTACCCAGAACGTCACCCAAGAAGCCCCGCCAACAGAGCCGATTCGGCAAGAGTCTGCAGACTTGCATGCGGCTCGTCCTGGGAAAAAACCGTCAAAAATCTCGGAGGCCCAGATCACACGGATAATAGATGCCGTCAGGGAAACTGCAACTGCTGACGCCGCGGACGTTGCACGTTACCTCGATAACCTTGTCCAGCATTTAGACATCATTGGTTGTTCGCCGGACGAGGTACCTGTTTACCTTCGGATGCGAAATCAAACGCTTGCCAGCCTCTATTTCCTGCTCATGAAGGGCCCGAGACCAAGCCCAATGGAGCTACGGAGCTTGGCGCTGCGCTTTGCGCTGGATGCCAGAAAACCGATCGTGGTAGATGTCCGCCAGTGTGTCATCCAATTAACCCCCAAAGGTATTCAGATTTCAGCGTACAAGTCCCCCGTCGGCCAACTTCTTAACTTCCCCCAGGCTGCCGCAGTCGTAAGGGATCCCCTGGCCGTCCGTGTTCTGCAACATGCCTTCGCTGAACCCCCGCACGTCGATCAACTGATTTCGGCCATAGAGGGGCATTTTGGAGGGCCGCCAAAACAATCGGACACGCTCTGCACTGATAATACGGCATTCACCTTCGAGATCATCGACGGAACCTCCACAAAACCTCGTGTGCAATTATGGATCGACGACCGAGAGGTAAGCTTTCCGATTTCGTCTGCCATTCATAAGCTCTTGCGGGAACTATGCCGGAATCCGCAGATGGAACTTTCCGGACCGGATGCTAAAGACCTCTTCCAAATCACGAACCTATCAAAGACGGCTGGGGAAATCCGGAAGGCACTAGAACTAACTCGTGCTGGCGCAGGCTGTTGGCTGCAAACAAACCGTGTTCGTTGGGCGGACGGCCACGCTCCGAGGCCGCGCTCGAAGAAGCCGGCAAGAGAAAACGGCAATAATAAAAAATAACTGTGCGGCACCTGACACCTGTTCGTCTTCGCATCTCTCTACCATCTCCACGTAGCCCTTCCAGTTATTGCGATACCTCTGCTGCCGCCGACCACGGTCGCGCCGGAGTTGGTCATAGAGTACCTCCGGTCAAACGTGTAACAGGCGTGTAACGGATCGTCGCCCGCCAACGTGGTGAGGCGGCGTTGCTGCCGCTAGTTCGTTCTCATCAGAAGGAGCATATCTCATGAACCCGTTTTCCGGAACCGCATCCAATAATGGCACCATACCATTGGTGTCTCAGGCTCCCGAGGCGGAGGCCAAGCGCCCTGCCGAGTCGGCTGCACCGACCTCGGAGGATTCCCAGAGGGAATCGGGTGGTCGAGTCGTCCCATTGCAGCCGCTCGCGCCGTTACAGCCGCGGCGAAAAATCGATCTCTCCACGGCTGTCCTGCCCGAGCCAGGCTTGGCGGCTACGGTCGAGTCTCTCGAAATCCGCGACCTGAAGGGCCCGGGGTGCCCGTACACACCAAACTTGGAGGTCCAAGTCCCATTGCCCGGCCTAGTCTACAAGCCGCATGGAGAGTACCAGGATGTTCACCAGATCATCGCTGGGCACCTATTGGACGACCCCCGGGTGATGAAACGGTCGCGCCGCATCATATTTGTGCCGGCATTCAGTTGGTCCACTCTGGAAATGGTGCTGGTGCCCTACAAATGCACGAGGTTCGGCCGCCGGGTGTTGGAGGATCTGCGGACCGTTCAGCCAATGTTTCCAAACCTAAAGGTCTGGGTGGAATGGGATGATCTCAGGCGCCGGCACTTTGTTAATTACGACGAATTAACCCAACAAGAGGCTCGCATGCTTGCGTCGGCCAAATACCCTACTTTCGAGCAAGCCCTTGATGCCCTGTCCGCATACGCCTTCGATAACATTAAGGACCTGATCGCTGTCAACGATGAGATGCGCATCGTGTGCTCATCGAAGGAGGTCCAGTGAATATGCTTGTCGGGTTCGACACGGAATTCAGTTTTGAGTCGGTCAGATGGTTCGGCAGCTACCCACACGGGGACGTGACGACTCAGCGACCGGTTTGCGCTTGCCTGTATTTTGAAGACGGCCAGGACCTACGCTTCGTTGACCAGTGGGAGGCGCTACAGGCCTATCTCGACGATCCGCAGTACACGTTTGTTGTGCATGGCGCTCATGCTGAGTACGGGTTCTGTAAATTGCTCGGGTTGCGGTTTCCCGTCGGACATTATTACGACACGTTGCTTATGGCGGTTTTGCTAGCGCACGCCAGTTCCTTTATTCCACATGGTAAGGCTTACAAGCAAGCAAGGCTGGCTAACCTAACCGCGCGTTATGGCATACCATTCTTGGCCGACGACAAGGACAAGATCCGAACCAGCATCATGGTCGGCAAGCATGTCGAAGAATATGGCATGAAACGCGTGTTGGACTATTGCCGAGACGATGCCAAGGCCACGGTTCAGCTCTTCCGCCCGCTGTGTGAGGATATGGTCCGCACCTGTGGGGCCAACGTTATGAAGAACCTGGTCAATCTTTACCAGCCGTACTCGCTGGTAATGGCAGATGCCCAGAGAAAGGGGACGAGGTTTGACGGCAGGGGGTGGGATCGGCTAATAACGGTCGCCCCACGATATCGGGAGCGTCTGCTCACAGTAATGCGGGCAGCCGGTTACGATTACGACGGTGAAGGACTTGGGGACCACGGATTCCGCCGGATGATCAACCAACTCGGACTGGAGCGGGACTGGCCACGAACCCGAACGCAAAAACTTCGAACTAAGGAGGACGACCTAAAGACCTACCGCAACTTGCATCCCGCAATCAACGCCACGTACAACCTAGTGAGGTTCGGCGCTTTTATGAGTCAAGACATGGGCGCGCGGGTCGATCGTGATGGCTGGCTACGGTGCAATGTACTGCCTATTGCTCAGCGAACCGGACGCAATTCCACGGTCTCCCCCAACCTCACCGGCATCCCCGGCGAATTGCGCCCCCTGTTGCTGCCTGACGATGGATGTGTTTTCTTTCTTTTCGATTACTCACAGCAGGAGCCCGGAATCGCCGGTTATCTCGCCAACGACGAAGCTATGCTGAGCGATTTCGGACACGGGGACGTGTATGAAAACCTTGGGCTGCGAACGGGTCTGCTTCGGCCCGGTATGACCTCGGAACAAGTTCGCGACATTCGCAACGGCACCCTAAAACCACTCATGCTGGCAATCATCTACGGTATGGGCGCGCGCAGCATCGCGCGCATCATTCGAGGCACGCTGCATGAAGCCAGGATGCACCTTATGCAGCTTACCCACACCTATGAGCGCCTGTTCGTCTGGCTCAAGAATTATGTTGCTGTGAGTTTACATCAAGGTTGGGCCGAGAACATCATTGGATACCGCGCATGCTATCGAACGCCCAGCACGCAAGCCCGGTGTCACAT
>Ga0209580_10001528_pt1 | contig 10632 bp, 6 predicted proteins | sample Coa_R1_5_FD_187153 | JGI IMG/M metagenome (GOLD analysis project Ga0209580, IMG submission 187153) | Surface soil microbial communities from Centralia Pennsylvania, which are recovering from an underground coalmine fire - Coalmine... | ecosystem: Environmental > Terrestrial > Soil > Unclassified...
CGATGCTCGCTGGCGCCCGCCATCTCCGCTTCAAAAACCTGTTGGGTTTCATGTGGGCGCTTCCAGTAGCCCATAGCCACGCTCGGGCCAGTTACCCAGATTTCTCCAATTTGATCAGGTGAGCACCTTCGGCCCGATGCCGGTTCCACGACTGCAACCTCCATACCTGATCCAATAGCACCTGAAGCTACTAGCATCCGGGCACCCGGACTGTCCTCACGCACGAAGACGATTTTGTTTTCCTCCAGGGCCGCGGAAGAAACGCAACTACAGAAAAGATCGCGTTCTTTTTTGCCGCCTGAAACCACCAGAGTCGCCTCGGCAAGCCCGTAGGCCGGGAAGAACGCACTTCGCTTGAAACCGCAAGAAGCAAAGGCCTCGGCAAAGCGCTCGATAGTGTCTGGAAATATTGGCTCAGCGCCGGTCAGGGCCATCCGCCAATTGCTGAGATCCAGTTTGCTCTTTTCTTCTTCCGTGATCTTGTTGAGGCATAGCTCGTAGGCAAAGTTCGGACCGTCACTGTGTGTGACCCGGAAGCGCGAAATAGCACGCAGCCAGTCCACCGGCCGCTGCAGAAAGGACATGGGCGGCATGAGATAGCCCGGGAAAGAAGAGTACAGCGGCTGCAGGATTCCATGCACCAGTCCCAGATCGTGAAAATGAGGAAGCCAACTCAATGAGACATCATCTGGGGAATGCCGGAAGGCCTCAGCCAGATAACCAGAATTGTGTAAGACGTTTGCGTGCGTGATCATCACGCCCTTGGGCGTGGAAGTGGACCCGGATGTGTATTGCAAATAGGCCAGGTCTCCGGTCTCAGGAGAAAATTCCTGCCATTCGTTCGCAACATCGGAATGGAGAGTGTCCGTTGCATACCAGTGCAACTGTCCAAGGTCCGGCGTGTGTGCCGTCAGAGCGCCAAGACGCGAAAGGACATCAGCGCTTGTCAACGCGAAACGTGCCTGACTATCTTTTGCCATCGACACAATGCGGAGTGCATTGCGGTTGAGACGAGGCGGATACGCGGGAACAGCGATTATCCCTGCGTAAAGGCAGCCAAAAAAAGCAGCAATAAATTCCAGACCGGGAGGATACAGCAGCAGAGCCCGGTTACCCTGAGCTTCCAGTCCCTGCAAAAGCCCAGCAATCGATCTCGCTTGAAAATCCAACTCGCCGTAGGTCAAGCTCGACTGGCGGAGGTTTTCACCGGCAAGAAAAATGTAAGCTGCGCAGTCCGGACAGTCTCTGGCTCTCTGTCGCACTAACTCTACGAGATTGGATATGGCGGATCGCATCACCGAAGGGGGCGCTTCCGTGATTCAGAATATTGTTGGCTTGCTTATTACAACGTCGGTAGCAGACGATAGAAAAATGCTCGAGCAATCAGGCGGTTTATGATAGTGAGACATCTACTCACGCTCAAGGCGAACCTGAAAAATTTCTAATTTCAGGAATTTCAGGGGGTCATGCGGCCAACTGGTCATACTGGCATGGGCCGAACGGGCCAACTATTTTGAAACATGGACTTATGCACGCTGTACGAGAGAACACGGGCATTATGCTTCGTGTATAGTTCTTGTCTGCGCATGACGAATGCCGCCCAATTTCTTGGACTTTCTTCAGATTCCAGGCTGCTGATGATTCACGCTGACGATCTGGGGATGTGCCATTCTGTGAATCGTGCGATCACTATGGCGCTCGAAAGTGGAGCAGTAAACTCTGCGAGCCTGATGGTTCCCTGCCCATGCTTTCAGGAAGCGGCAGAATGGGCCCGCCGACATCCTGAATATGACATTGGAATACATTCAACGTTGATCAGTGAATGGGAGAGCTATCGATGGGGGCCGGTTGCAAAAATGGAATATGGCGCGGGCCTCATCGATGACAATGGCTGCTTCTGGCCCAGAAATGGTCTCCTGCGCGCGACGCCCGAAATAATCCATGAAGAGATTTCTGCTCAGATCATGCTGGCAAAACAAGCGGGTGTGGACCCAACTCACGTTGACAGCCACATGCTATCGGTTGCCCGGCCTGGCTATATCAGTGCTTATATCAAGGCCGCCCGACGGTTTGCGTTACCCTTCTTGATTGATGAGTACTGGCATTCGTGCGCGTCGCGCGAAGGTGCAGCAACGACGCAGAATGATGTGGTGGTTAATAATCTCCTGCAAGCCCACTTCAAGCTTTCAGTGGACGACCTGGAGGAATATTACCTTTCAACTTTGCGCGAGCTAAAGCCGGGATTGAATGTCCTGCTTGTTCATCCGGGATTTGACGATGATGAGTTGCGGGGCATCACCGCCAACTGCCTGCCATACGGCGCCGCATGGCGGCAACGGGATTTTGAGATTGTGACGAGCGCTGCGTTTCGGTCGGCCTTGCAGGCAAACGAGATTCAGCTTGTAAACTGGCGCACTATATCTGCTCTCGATCGGCGAATTAGTCTGGTTCCGGGCGGAACGCAGCGTGCAGTCTGATGGCATGCGACTGGTAAGGTAAATATGGCGACCATTGTACTCATGCCGTTTCACTGGGCCGCCGACATGAACGCCAGCTTCGCTCTTGCCAGAAAACTTCAGAATCGGGGACATCGCATTGTCTATCTCACAATTCCAGATACTGAAGACCGCATCCGGGCACAGGGATTCGACTGGCTTCCTGTATTCAACCAGGTATTCCCAAAAGGAGAATTGGAGAAACAATCCGCTTCTGAAATCCAGGGCAAGGCTTATGGCCCCGCCGAATTCAAGGCGAGATTGCGCGGCATGTGTGAACTCCTGCGCAACAACGAAATCGGTCGCGCCACTGAGGTTATTCGTCCCGATCTCTTGCTGGTTTCCAGTGGCATGCCATGGGTAGGTATCGCGGCGTGCAAAACAGCCATTCCCGTCATTCAATTTTCCAGCACTTTGATTTCGGTTGAAGACTGGTCTGTTCCGCCGTTCCGGACTAATCTGGTTCCCGATGGTTCATTGCTTTCTCATATACGCATTTTGCTTGCGTGGAAAAAATTGTTTCTGCGGCGGAGGTTCCGGAACCGCGCATGGGACATTTCCAGTGAGTTGAAGTCGCTCGCGCGCGACTGTGGTTTCCCCCGTAACAAGATCGATTTTGCGGTCGAGACCTGGCCGCGCCTGTTGCTTCCCGAACTCGTCTTTTGTCCCAAAGACCTCGATTTCCCGAGACACAAGGTACGGGAAGCGTTCTTTGTTGAAGCATCGATCGATCTGCAGCGAAAAGATGCTTCTTTCCCCTGGTCTCGCCTTGACCAGCACCGGCCTGTTGTATTGTGTGCACTAGGGAGTTTGCTCGCCACCAAAGCTGCTCCCAAAGTTTCACGCTTCTTCCAGATGTTTCTGGACGCCATCAGAGAACGTCCGGCCCTTCAGGCGGTGGTGGCGATTGGTGGTGCCTTAAAGCCGGAGGAATTTGATTGTCCGGCCAATGCTTTGCTGGTGAGCCACGCCCCGCAGCTAGAGCTGCTGAAGCGCTGCGCGGTGATGGTTGGACATGGCGGCTTCAGCAGCGTTAAGGAATGCATTTTTATGGGAGTACCAATGTTGCTGGTTCCGCTCTCCTATGATGAACCGGGAAACGCTGCCCGCGTGGTTCACCACAAAATTGGCGTTCGCCTGCAATTGGAAGACGCCTCGGCGCTTACGCTTGGATCCTGCATGGATACATTGCTCGAAAATGAGGTTTATCGTGAGAACATCAGGAGAATGTCGCAACAATTCGTTGAAATTGAAAAACGTTCTCCAGCCTGCCAGATTATTGAAAACACCCTCGCCGGCCGGACAATCACCTGATGTGCTGTGCTACTCGTACCGTAACGCTTTCATAGGACTCACTCTTGCCGCGCGCAGGGCCGGAAGGTAACTGGCGATTAGCGCGACAAAACATAGAGTCGCGGCTGCCGCTAAAATCGTTAGGGGATCCAGAGCGCCTAATCCGTATAATCGCGATGCGACGAAGCGTGTGCCCAGGCCGGCAAAAACCAATCCCAGACCCAGCCCAATCAGGATCATCACTCCCATTTCCCGCAAAATCAAACGAATCACCCGGGTTTTGCCGGCGCCCAATGCCATGCGAATGCCAATTTCATTCGTCCGGCGGGCGACTCCATAGGAAAGTACGCCATAGAGTCCCATGGCAGCCAGCAGCAAAGCTACAGATCCAAAGATCACGCAGAGGCTGGCAATCATGTGCGGCTGTGCGTTGGTGCGGTCCAGCGATTCCTTGAGCGAGCGCACGTCTTCAATGGGCAGGTCCTGATTGACTCCAAATATTGTCTTGCGGACCGCCTCCACTATATTCTGTTCGTCACCCGTGGTGCGGATTTCAAAGATGGCCCACGGCGATGGCCCATCCATGCCCTGGTCCGTGGCGACGTAAAAGCGTGGTGGGACATTGCCGCGCAGATTATGGTCGCGTACATCGCGGGATACTCCCACAACTTCCATCACATTTTTCTTATTGCCAAATTTTTCCGTAATGTGGCTTCCGAGGGGATTGCGTCCCGCAAAGAAGAGCTTGGCAAACGCTTCATTGATCACACAAATGTGGGGAGCAAATGCAGTGTCCTGCGCGCCGATTTCACGTCCCATCAGCATGGGAATACCAACAGTGGAAAAGTAGCCGGGACCGACCATGTCAAAGCGGGAAAACTTCTCGTTGTCTCGCTGCGGCGTGAATCCTTCGACGTCAATTTCATCAGCTGACTCCGATCCGCCCATCAACCCGTTCATGGAGTATGTAACTCCGCGTACGCCTGGCAGCTGGCGAACCCGCTCAGCCAGATCATGCCAAAGATTCCCCAGCCGTGCATCCTTGTAACCTGCTGTGACGCCGTCCACGGTCAACATCAGCAGCTTTTCTTTTGCATATCCAAGCTCCACAGCCTGTAATTTCCAGAGCGTTCGCAGGAATAGGCCTGCGCCAACCAACAGCACGAGCGAAATGGCTACCTGCATGACTACCAGGCTTTTGGCCAGGTTCAGGCGCCCGGCAGAAGCAGTTAACCCGCGCCCGGTGTCCCGAAGTCCCAGGTTGAGATCAACATGAGTGCCACGCAGGGCCGGCGCTAATCCAAAAAGGATGCCGGTCATTAATGAAACCGCTGCGGTAAAGCCGAGCACATGCAGATCGAGCCCGTGTGATAGTTGCAGCGGGTTTTGCGGGTCTGACAACAAGACTGTCAGGAGATGCGACCCGGCCCATGCTAGTAGCAAGCCTGCCAAGCCACCCAGCAGAGCAAGCATCAAACTCTCAGTCAAAAACTGCTGCACCAGGCGTCTGCGCGAAGCGCCGATGGAGAGACGAACACAAACCTCTTTGCTTCTCGCCGTCGCCCGGGCCAACAGGAGATTAGTAACATTGGCGCATGCGATCAGCAGCACCAGGACGGACGCCGCAAGCAAAATCAGGAGCTGTTGCTGCAGCTCACTCCGCCCGACGAAGGTTCCCGTACTGGCGCTACGCAAAAGCAGCCGCTGATTGAGCGCTTGCTTGCGAGTCTCAGGAGCCAGAGTTGCCGGATAGCCGGCTTCCAGAACGTTGCGGAAAAGCACACCCAATTCAGTCTGCGCTTTGCCCAGACTTACATCCGGTTTCAGCCTGCCAAAAACGTGCAGCCACATGACCTTTTCCAGTGATTGGCTTAAATCTTCATGCAGCCAATCCCTTCCCGGAATGACGAGCGGCTGCATCATCATGGGAACCCAGAAATCAGGTCTGTCACTAACGCTTGCGCCTTGAAAGCCGCGTGCCGCCACGCCAATCACACTCAGCGTCGTACCATACATGTGAATCGGCGCACCCAGCACAGATGTATTGCCATTGAACCGACGCTGCCAATAGTCATAGCTGAGGACGATGTATGGATCCTGGCCAGGTCCTTTTGCATCGTCAGGAGTAAAAACGTGGCCGATAGCGGCTTCGACGCCAAGCACGTAAAAATAATTCTCTGAAACCAGCCGAGCATTCGCTGCTTCCGGCGGTTCACCGCCTATCCGCACCTGTCGGCGATTTGGCTCGGATTCGGCAGCGCACATGCCGGAGAGTGTTGAGGCATGATCACGTAAATGAACAAATTCCGCATAGCTCAAGAGTTTGCGGACGCCCGGGAGCATTCCCGCGGCAACGCCTCCCGCATTGGGATCAGTCACGATGATGAGCTGTTTCGGGTCGCGCACCGGCAACAACCGCAACAGCACCTCATTCATAATGCTGAAAATTGCGCTGTTGGCCCCGATTCCCAAGGCAAGGGAAATTACCGCGACCAATGTAAATACGGGATTGCGAATGAATTGCCGGAAGGCATAACCAATATCTCTGACTGCGGTATCTTTCCACGCGGCACTAGCCATGCTCCAGCCTTCTCTAGTCGTGCGCACCGGACGCGCTACGAATTACTTCGTGTAGACAGCAGTTTCCTCTTCTTCTTTTCCTTCGCGGCTTTTGATGGTGATGGTCTTGCCATCGTCTGAAAGTGTTGCCGTCTCCGTCAAACTTGATCCGCCCGGCCCTTTACCTTCACCGTTACACATCCGATCCGACTGCCAGCGAAACGCAATCTTCCCCAGTTCTTTTCCATTCACTTTAACCGGATAGGCATTGCCGTCAGGTTTGCCATCATAACTTTCTGCGTATTCCTGGCCCTCTGTGGAGGTGCCCCGAATCGAATATTTAATGGAATTTTGATCGGCCGACTCGATCTGCATCGTTTCCTGCTTTGGAGCTTCGTTGAGCCTCGACTTGCTCACATCCAGCTTCCATGCGCCGACCCAGGGATTTGCTTTTTCCTGTTTCCTGCATGCGGCCAGGCCGAACAGGCAACCGAGTGCCAGAATGAGTAAGCTATAGCGGTTTAGAGGATAGCGTACCGAGTTTCGGCCGAAGCCCAGGACTTGTCTCCCGGGAAGGGGACTTTCAAGTCCAAAGAAATGTCGTCTTGATAGAGCAGGGGCTTCAGAGCTGGTGGCGCCGCAATACTCCTTTCGGAACCGTAATTCATAAACCGGTTGGGAGTGTCTCATCTCGTTACCTCCATGACGCGCCTCAATATTTTCATCAAAAATAAACAGTGTAAAGTCCGCCCGCCGTTTGACTATGGCAATCTGCGCCTCTTTTAATATTGCCCTCCCAGGTAGTTTGCGGATGTGATCCGCGTACTCAACCAGCCTACATTCCCTGTATTTTTCCCTGTTAATGGGAATTTTGTCTCGGAGACCGGTGGCAGGCCGACTGTATCTTCCTCTAGTAATCGAACCATTGCCTTTCATTGTCTCACTCCCTGCATTCCACCCTCCCCGCCGCTCTATCGCGCATCTACAAACAGAAGAGTGTGAGTTTACAATTGAGCCTCAGTTAGCGCCGAGAGGTTTGCCATGAGCAGGACTTCCCTCAAAGTGAATGGCAAGTTGCACACCGTAGAACTGGAGCCTGAGACGCCGTTGCTCTTCGTTCTCAGTGATGAGATTGGGTTGCGCGGCCCCAAGTTCGGATGCGGGATGGCCCAGTGCGGGGCCTGCACAGTAATCCTGCGCGGTCACGTGGTTCGATCCTGTGTGATGGCATTGAGCGCTGTTGGCCAGGATGAGATTACGACACTCGAAGGGCTTGGCACACCGGAGAAACCGCACCCGATTCAACAAGCATTCATCGATGAAGGGGCTGCTCAGTGCGGATTTTGCCTGAGTGGCGTCATTCTGACAGCCAAAGCTGTACTGGACCAGAAACCGGAAGCTTCTGACCAGGAAATCGGCGAAGCTCTGGGGGGAGTGTTGTGCCGTTGCTTCGTTCACCAGCGCATGCTGCGGGCGATCCGCAAATATGCCGACGCGAGGAAAGCATGACGGTCTCACGTCGAGATTTCCTGAAGAACTCGGGCGCGCTGGTTGTAAGTTTCAGTGCAGCATCATTGGCCCGGCCGTTCGCCTTTGTGCAAGGCCCGTTCGATACACACCCTTCCCACATTGATCCCAAGAAGCTGGATTCCTGGATTGCAGTCTCCACCGATGGTACGGTCACGGCGTACACAGGAAAATGCGACTTTGGCCAGGGAATGTTTACTGTGCAGACACAACTGGTTGCAGAAGAGCTCTGCGTGCCTCTCAACCGCGTAAAGCTGATCCAGTGCGATACGTCATTCGCGCCGGACCAGGGGACAACATCCGGCAGCCAGTCCACGCCGACGAATTTCAATTCAGACAATCTTGCGCAAGCCGCAGCCACGGCACGGGAAGCGCTCATCAACATGGTGGCCAAACAGTGGAACGAGCCAGCCGACCAACTCACGGTGGCGGATGGCGTGATTACAGCAAAAGGCGGGCGCAAGATCACATATGCGCAGCTCATTGGAAGCAAACGATTCGACCTTCCATTGAACGTGACGGCCAAACGGCGATCTCCTTCACAATGGACAGTTCTGGGAAAGCCGGTCCGCGCGCTTGAGACAGCGGCACTCATGACGGGCCAGTTTGAATTTGTGCATAACGTGCGGGTTTCAGGAATGCTGCATGGCTGTGTGGTGAGGCCGCCAGAAGTTGGGGCAACGGTCGCAAGCGTGGACGAAAGTTCGGTAAAGCAAATCCCCGGATTGGTGAAAGTGGTCGTGCGTAACAACTTCGTAGGCATAGTTGCAGAAAAGCAGTGGCAGGCTGTGCAGGCGGCGCGCCAACTCAAAGTGAAATGGAACCCCGGATCGGGCCTTCCTCCGCAAAAGACATTTTTTGAGAGCTTGCGCAAACAACCTTCACAGGACACGTTACTGGTCGATTCGAAAAACGTCGAGCAACAGCTTGCAACGGCGCGCACCGTGGTTCGCTCAATCTACGTTTATCCTTACCAGATGCACGGATCAGTCGGCACATCCTGTGCCGTGGCTGACGTGACGCCCGACCATACAACTGTGTGGTCCGCGACGCAGTCGGTCTATCCAACACGAAGCATCGTGGCGAAACTCTTGGGGCTGCCGCTTGAAAGTGTGCGAGTGGTCTATGTAAGAGGCTCGGGATGCTACGGTCTCAACGGCGCTGACGCGGTCTCAATTGACGCCGCGCTATTGTCGCAGGCAGCTGGTAAACCGGTCCGCGTCCAGCTTTCGCGACAGGATGAAATGGCGTGGGAAAACTTTGGCGCTGCCTGCGTCATTGAGCAGCGCGCCGGCATCGATGACAAGCAAACCATCGTTGCCTGGGATTGCGAAACCTGGTCGACTTCAAAAGGCGGCCGGCCAGGCTACGATCGCCCGGGAAACGTTGTAAGCGGCATGTTGACCGGCAATGCGCCGGAAGAGGTAAAGCCGCGTCCCACGGCAGAGCCACGCAACGAACTTCGCAACCGCAGCAACCTCGCTCCTTCTTACATTGCCGGATGTGTGAATGGCACGTGCCGCGGGGCCGGAACTGTCCGGAGCGAGCGTGTCCTTGCCCATACGGTTGCATCGCCTTTCTTTACGGGGCCGCTACGCTCGCCCTTGCGTATCCAGAATACTTTTGCTCACGAATGTTTTATGGACGAACTCAGTGCGCGCGTGAAGGCAGACCCGCTCGCCTTCAGGTTGCAACACCTCAGTGACGCGCGGCTCACGGACGTACTGAAAGCGGCAGCACGGGCTGCGCATTGGGAAGCCCGTCCCTCGCCAAAACCCAACCTTCCCCGCAGCGGAACCGTTACCGGGCGCGGAATCGCATGTGTGGCATACGAAGGCAACAATGGCTACACCGCTGCTATCGCCGAAGTCAGCGTGGATCTTGATAGCGGCCGCGTTATACCGAAAAGTTTTACTGTGGCTGTGGATTGTGGTCCCATCTCAAATCCTGACGGGCTGCGGAACCAGACTGAGGGTGGTATTTTGCAAGGTATGAGCCGCGCCCTTGTGGAAGAGGTAACGTGGAATGACAAACGAGTCACCTCAACCGATTGGGAAGGCTACAACAGTCTTTACCTTGACCTGGAATTGCCTCGCATCGATATCACTTTAATCAACCGCGCTGATGTCCCGGCAACTGGTGCAGGCGAAACTGCCATCACGGTCGTCCCGGCAGCAATCGGCAACGCGGTCTTTGATGCAACAGGCATCCGGCTGCGTGAAGTTCCATTTACCGCTGAGCGCGTCCGGGCCGCGCTGCGGGGTGCGGATGTGGGGTCAAATCGATGACCTTGCAGAAAAGCTATTTGGCGGCGATTATCACGATTGCAGCTTGTAGCCTGATCATTCATTGGGCACGTCCAGCCGTCGCTTGGAGTGCGAAACACGTGAACGCGGAGCAGGCCAGTCCGAAGGCTATGCGCGACGATGCGAAAGCGGCATCTGCTTTCACGTCGATAGTCCCGGTTCTCCGGCATCCTCGATGCATGAATTGCCATTCCAGTGGAGACTTTCCCCGGCAGGGAGACGACGGACACCAACACACCATGAACATTCGCCGCGGTCTCAGCGGTCAGGGTGTAGCGGGTATGAGATGCGGCACCTGCCATCAAGACCATAATCTTGCGGGAGAGCACATGCCGCCCGGAGCGCCTGACTGGCATCTCCCATCTGCCCGCGAGCCAATGATCTGGGAAGGCCTGAGCGACCGGCAATTGTGTGAACTGTTTAAAGATCCTGCGCGCAATGGCCATAGCACC
>Ga0209580_10001529_pt1 | contig 10631 bp, 9 predicted proteins | sample Coa_R1_5_FD_187153 | JGI IMG/M metagenome (GOLD analysis project Ga0209580, IMG submission 187153) | Surface soil microbial communities from Centralia Pennsylvania, which are recovering from an underground coalmine fire - Coalmine... | ecosystem: Environmental > Terrestrial > Soil > Unclassified...
TGGAATTCTTCTCGCCCTCACAGGGCCCTCCAATAATCTTCGGCGAGATACACTCCAAGCGAGGAGGAAGGACTCTACTAGTGTACAACCATTATGATGTTCAGCCGGTGGAGCCAGTCGAATTGTGGACCCACCCTCCATTTTTCGCCGTGGTCGCGGATGGGCGAATTTATGCTCGGGGAGCCAGTGACAACAAGGGCAACATCGTATCCCGGCTGATGGCGATGAGCGCTTTCCTACAGACCAGAGGAGAGGTTCCGTGCAACATCAAGTGGGTAATTGAAGGGGAGGAGGAAATTGGAAGCCCACACTTTCAGGAATTCATTACCAAGTACAAGGATAGACTGACTGCTGACTCAGCAATTTGGGAGTTCGGGGGACTCGATCATGACGACCGGCCAATGGTCACTCTGGGCCTCAAAGGAATGCTCTACGTCGAGTTCAAAGTACAGACCGCACTGAGGGACTCGCATTCTTCCTTGGCCGCGGTTGTTGAAAACCCGGCGCTTAGGCTGGTAAGAATGCTGGACACGATTCAGGACGAGGATGGTAGAATCCTGATAGAAGGATGGTACGATGATGTCAAACCATTCACGCATGAAGAATTGGAAGTTATCAGGGCGATGCCGCTTGAAGAACACAGCATTAGGGACGAACTCGGGGTCAAACACTTTCTCTACGGGTTAACCGGATTCGAATTCAAGAAGGCATTCTATGGAAATCCTACCGCCAACATTGCGGGTCTATGGTCAGGATACACTGGACCCGGACACAAGACAGTCCTCCCCTCCGTCGCACAGGCGAAGATGGATTTCCGCCTGGTTCCAGAGCAGGACCCAGTCAAATTGGCGGGCAAACTAAGACAACACTTGGTGAGGCACGGGTTCGGCGATGTTGAAGTCAACCTTCAAGCTGAGAATCCCGCGGCCCGAACACCCATTAGTTCACCAATCGCTAAGATCGCGGCCAAGACTGGGAAAGAAGTATTCCAGAGGGAGCCTGTGACACTGGTAACCTCTGCAGCTTCGGGTCCCATGCACTTCTTTACAAACACCTTGAAGCTTCCTACTGTTGCTATTGGCTGCAATCATGCTCGGAGCAACACTCATGCGCCTGATGAGAATCAGAGGATAGACGTGTTCGTTCAGGCTAGCAAGTGGATTTCGAGAGTCATTGAAGAGTTTTCAGTCAGCTAACTATCCATAGAGGTACGTATCTCGCGGAAAGAGCGCAGATTCCTATTCCTTTGCACCGAAATCTCTGAGAAGCTGAGCCATTCTCTCATCCTTACGTTCCAAGGCAACTGCCAAGGGCAGTTTTCCTTGGTAATTCTTTGAGCTGATATCTGGCTTAGCGTTCTCCAGTAGCCATCGCGTAATCTCATAATTCCCTTTCACTATGGAATTGTGCAGGGCTAGGGTTGATCCCAGTTTTGCACCATGTTCGAATACCATTTGGACGAGTTCGAGATTCCCACTCCAGACAGCATGAGGCAGCAACGGTATTCCATGAGCAGCAGTGGCAGTAGCACTTAGAGGATCCTCTCTTAGAAAACGCTCGACCTCATCCCAGTGCCCGAGCATCGCAGCGGTGCAAGTCTCTAGCGGTGCGCCCCTGTCAACTAGAAATCTAGCAATCTGAGCGTTACCAACTTGTGCCGCAGCCTGGATGGCCGTCTCCCTATCGTTCTCGTTCCATTGATGGGAAGCGTTCAACAGTAACGGATTCTCGGCGAGCATCTTTTTGACCTTCTCGAAGTTTCCATGCCCAGCTATTACGAATTCGCGGATCTGATCGGTTGAAGGCGGCTGTTGTTGGGTCTGCATGGGCTAGCGCCTTTCGAAGTCTGACATAATGTTTCTCGGAATTGCACCGATTTTAGAGATAGATGGTGGGGCCGGTGGGATTTGAACCCACGACCTCTGGCCCCGATCTTCTCGGAGTCACCAGCGCCCCAGGGTCACCGTCCAATTATTGGACTCTGGTATCCTCTGGGCGGGGTATAATCCCCTGGACCAAGCTAGACGACGGCCCCTAAACTTACCCCGACCTCGAACTGACGCTTTAGCTCTTACGCTGAGCACTTTCATCTTTGTGCGGTTCGCGTCCTGAATCGACCGCATCGAACCACCCAGCATCTTTCTAGCTTCTGAATGGAAACAACTCTATCTGACCACAAGGACTGAACAGTTTGCGTTGCTGACGACGCCGCCGGCAACGCTGCTGAAGAGCAGTCTCTTGACCCCGCCCAAGCCTCTCGTCCCCATGATTATGAGATCGATACCATTCTTGTCTGCATACTCTCTAATCCCTTCGGCCACGGAGCCCATGTGCCTCATGACCTTCTGATTTGCCTTGAGTCCCTTCAACTCGGCGAGTGAGGCTGCATTAGAAACCAGCTTTTCTCCCTCAGTCATCTCTCTCCCCTGTATCTTTTCAACGTCGACTTCAATCGGCTCGGGTGGGAAATAAATCGAAGTCGGAATCTCCACGATATGTAGAATTGTCAATTCAGCTTTGAGCATTATCGTAAAGTCAACTCCTACCTGAAATGCTCTGTTAGAACTCTCAGAGCCATCCATGGCAACCATTACATGTTGGAATCGCCTGGTTCCGAGAACGCTCATTGTACGGGCCCCTTTAGAGGACGGTAGTTATCAGGTAGATGTTGAGGGCTATTATGAACGCCGCTGAGAGTAGGCTAAGGATAGTTGTGATTCTGCGGTTCACGAATTCACCCATCAATCCTTTGTTTCTGGTGTAGATGACCAGGGGAATCATCGGCAGAGGTATCATAAGGCTGAGGATCACTTGGCTGTAGACGAGTAACGTGAAGGGACTGAGCCCTATCAAGATGGCGATGGTTGTGGGGAACACGTTGATGACTCTTGTTACGACTCTGCGCAGAGTCTTATTCACATGAGTGCCTAGGAGTCCATCCATTATGGCTTGGCCCGCCAGCGTACCGGTGGTTGAGGATGCGAGTCCAGAGGCGAGAAGTGTGATGGCGAATGCGACTCCTGCGAGATAACCATACAGCGGCTGCAATATCGCAACGTACTGATTCACGTTGACGTTTAGGGCGGTGTGATACTGTGGATAAATTACCGCTGCTGCCGAGACAAGTATTGCCACGTTGACAAGACTCGCTATGGTGAGGGTAAGGATTACTTCTTTGAGGTGGAGGCTCCTGTGACGCCTCTTCTCATCAATGGTCCCCGTGATCAGCTTGTTCTTCGTCAGCGAGGAGTGGACGAATAGAGCGTGGGGCATCACAGTGGCTCCCACGATCCCTACAACATAAAATACGGTAAGGCTGTTTACGGAAACCGCTACCGAATGATACGCAATGTTCGATAGGCTTGGTTGAATCAGAAGGATCTGATAGAGGAAGCCTATGCCGATGATGGAGACCATTACCATGAAAAAGTATTCTATGATTCGGAAACGCTCTTTGGTCAAGGCGAGCAGGATGATGACATCCAACGCGCCCAAAACGGCCGCATAGAGGAGAGGGATCTGGAAGAGGATGTTGAGGGCTATGACCGTGCCTAGATACTCTGCCAGGTCAGTTGCCGCTGCTGCGGATTCTGCGGCTAGCCAGTAGGGGACCGTAAACCTCCGCGACTTGAGAGATGCCTTTACTAGTTCAGGCAGTCCCTTTCCGGTGGCAATACCAAGTTTCCCAGAGAGGTATTGGAGGATCATGGCCATGAGGTTTGCTAGCCATACTGCCCAGAGAAGATCATAGGCAAAGTATTGGCCGCTCTGAATATCAGTGCCGTAGTTCCCTGGGTCCATGTAGGCCATACTAACGATTAACGAGGGTCCGAGGTAGAGGAATAGACTGCGTAGCGATAGTCGTCTGATCCCCCTGAGCGTAATTTCTTCAGGAGATCTCAATACTCGATGAGCGGCGTAGCGTAGCCTGGATCCCAAATCGGCTACACCCAAGGAGATCGTCCGTCAATTATATGATGTTTAGATTGGCTATATAAAGTTCGAGTGACCGAACAAAGTTCGAGAAAGCTAAGAAGTTAGGCTCCGAATCGAACCGCACGGCGCGAGGGGGCGGGGTTGCGGCAAAAGGATTGGAAGGGGCGCCGAAAACCTTTCGTCTTTGGGGTTGACTTCAGAGAGACCTCGAGACCCAGCCTCGGCCAACAAAGTTTGGACTGCTAGGAGCTAGAAATCGGATTCGCAGATTTGACCTGGCGTGCTACACGAGACTGATTTTTCTACTCGACCTGTAAGTTGAGAGTCCGCCGAGTCCGCTTGTTAGAAGCAGTACCGCAATCGGAAGGACAGGGACGATCAGAAGGGTAGATACGATTCTGTCAGTTGGGATGCTCACAATTCCGTTGTAAACGATTGAGAAGTGGAGAGGGAGCGACGTTAAGTCGTTCGCTTTGGCCGCATTTGCAATGCCACTCGCGTAGTATATTCCAATAATGAATGTGCCTAATGCACCAAGAATATTGATAGTGCCACCGGGTGCTGTGTAGGCAGCGAACATTAGTCCGCTCCCTAGCAAAGTGAAGAAAGCGAGGGCGACTTGTAGAAGCATCAAACTCTGAGATTGAGATGAGGTTACATTTACGGCACTGGGCAAGTTGTACGCAAAAAGCCCCCATCCCAACGAGAGAAAGCTGGTAAACACTCCCAGACCGCCCGACAGCATGGCCCGAGCGTGGGTCCCATGTTGCATGACGTTCTGGACACTAAGGCTTGACATCTTTCTCCTAGCCGCGAATACACAGCGTTCCAGCTGATAAATCTACCAATTGATCGGGTGAATCCCGCCTAAATTGACGCTAGTTTGGGCGGATAGTCCGACCATTTGACGTTGTCGAAAACTCAGGGTTTTCGCGTAATTATCTACGAATTCGAACGGAGTGATTCGAGAAGCTCGCCTAGGGTCATCTTCTGATTTTTGGCGTATTTGAGCAGGACTTTCTGCACCCCGGTTGAGTATTGCACGGCCTTTTTTGGCCGATCGACCACAGATTCAGGCAATTTCCAAGAGGCAGCAAGCCTCCTAAGAACATACTTTCGAACTACCCCAGTGCCGATAAGTCGTAACTTTAGTGAAATAGGAATGCTCAGTGCGTAATTGACGAGTGGAAGATAGGCGAATGGACATTCGAGTTCGAGCCGATGACAGACAGCTAGCTTGTCTCCAGGCTCAAAGTCGTTAGTCGATGCGGCCAGTACGCTCCTTAAGACTTCCTTCCTAGCGTCTGGAAAGTGGCGTTTCAAGGCTAACTCCTCAAACCTGTGGTATCCCGCGAATAGTTCGTCACTCAGTTGGCCAACCAGAAGGTGCCGGATTCCCATCTCCTCCGCTACTTCGCACACGAAGAAGAGCGGGACCGAATGGCCTACCAATGTGGAATCAGCACTCTCGACAGTCTCAACGACCTCTCCGAGGCGATCTATAATCTCTGATTGTGAGAGTTCTCGGACAGTAATTTCAAGCCCAAGTTCCTTTGCTACTCGTTGGGCGTGTTCTAGCTCGGCCTGACCCTTCAGCCCTACAGCGATTAACTCGGGTCGCAACTCGTTCTCTTTTGCGGCGTAGGCCATCAGTGTGCTATCTAGTCCACCGGAAAATGCCGCGGCATAGTCTTCCGGAGGTTTTTCAGCCAAAGATTCTAGGAGAAGTTGGCCAACTCTAGCTGCCGCGCCATCCTCAGTGACTTTCAATTCTTTAGAGCTTGACAGCGGGTCTTTTGCGAGAACCGTCGCTTGATTGTTTGACACTGCAATCAGGTGGCCTGGAGCAAGAGCCTTCGGGTTCCGGATGCCTATTCCGTATAGGCCTGCTTTGAGACTCGCGAATGCTAATGCTCCTTGCCAGTCTCGGCCGTAGTAGAGGGGTTTCAGCCCAAGAATGTCTCTGGCGGCCAAGAGCTTTCCCCTGGAGATTGCGAGTAGGGAGAATCCTCCGGGTTCTCGAATCGATTCCAAAAATGCTTCTTTTCCCCCTTCTCCACCAATCTCTTCAAGCTCCAGTGTGGCTGGGAGTGTTCCGTCCAAAGCGAAACTAGTTCTCTGGACGTTAATTTTCGAAGACTGTTCGAGTTGATGGGAGCATGATCCTAGCGCGATTGACTCGTGTTCCCCGTAGATCGCCATTGATTGAATCAAGGGTCCCCGGGTCTTCATGGCGTTGAGAACCAAGTCCAGCTTGGAAGCTACCTTACCCGCATCAGGTCCGATGATCCCTGCTATTCCGGTCAAGACCGGTGGAAGTGCTCGTAGCTGTTTAATATCAAGACGCTGCTATGTTTCGTTGATTTCGGTTGCCCATCCTTCCGATCGATACTGGGAGATACGGGAGTCCCGAGATGAGACGGATCTTTGACGAGGAGAGCAAGCTCCGAAAGTGGCTCGACGTAGAAGCCGCGGTTGCGGAAGCCCGGGCTGCTGTCGGGGACGTTCCAAAAGAGGCTGCGGAGGAGATAGCGAGGAATGCTAACACGAAGGCAGTTACATTGTCCCGGACGAAGGAGATTGAGAAAGAAACGCATCATGATCTGATGTCAATGGTCATGGCCCTGTCGGAAGCGTGCCAGGGTGAGGGCAAGAAGTACGTACACTACGGCTTAACTAGCATGGACGTGGAGGACACAACCACTGGTCTTCAGTTCAAGGAAGCCTTCGGTATCATTCAGAAGGAGCTTGACGACCTAGAGACGATTCTCGCCTCATTGGTTCGAAAGTATCGAGGACTAATCATGGTTGCACGGACCCACGGCAGACACGCCGGAGTGATTACTTTTGGACTGAAGCTGGCAGTATGGCTCTCTGAGATAAAACGGCAGAAAAAGCGTCTCAAACAAGTCCGCGAACGAGCCGAGGTCGGAAAGATCCTTGGCATCGTTGGAACTGGAGCTGGACTTGGAAAAAACGCTTTGAAAATTCAGGACAAGGCGCTTGCGAGTCTGGGCCTGAAGCCTGCTGGCCTAGTGACCCAGGTAATTCAGCGGGACATCCACGCCGAAGTCGTTTCGTATCTCGCTCTTCTTGGGTCCAGCTTGGACAAGTTCGCCACTGAGATTCGCAACCTTCAGAGAAGCGAGATTTCAGAGGCCTTGGAGCCTTTCGAGCGGAAGAAGCAAGTGGGAAGTTCAGCTTTGCCTTCAAAGCGCAACCCGGAACTCAGTGAGAGAGTCTCAAGCCTCGCCAAGCTTTTGAGAGGATTGTCACTTCCGGCCCTAGAGAACGTTCCCCTCTGGCATGAGAGGGATCTCTCAAACTCGGCTAACGAGAGGTTCCTGTTTCCGATGTCATTCATTCTGACTGATGAGATGTTGCGACTGGAGATACGGGTATTGAAAGGATTAGAGGTCATGCCTCGAAGCATGGAACGCAACCTAGAACTGTCCCAAGGAGCTGTCCTTGCAGAGAGAGTCGTCAATATGCTAGTAGAGAAAGGAGTCGCACGCCAAGAAGCTCATGACAGGGTCAGAAAGATTGCCCTAAAGTCAATTGACACAGACGTTCCGTTCGTAAAGGTCCTCCGAGAGGACGCGTTCGTATCCAAGCGGCTCAAGCCGAGGGAGATCAAGGAAGCCCTTGATTACGAAGGCTACCTCGGGTCAACGGCACAGCTCATCAATATGGCACTTAATGAATAAACAGGAAAGCGAATCATCATGAAATCCTGCTTGGGAAATGAGCTATCATTTTCTAAAGAGTAAGTCTTAATTCCGTTTCATCCAGACCTTGGGGTCAGTGGTATTCTCGTGCGGGAAGCGATGCTTACTTTGGGAACCTTGCTTCTGTTCGGCGGAGGACTCATGGCCATTGCCGCTACAACCCCGATGGGCGCGGGAGCTCTTATCACTCAAGCGGCGCTTGTGCAGATGGGCTGGTCGATTGGAATCGGCACAATCATCTCTCTCCTCGGCGCGGCTCTCATCCTTCGAAACCGTTAGCCTAGCTAGCTGAATTCCTCGGAAAACATCTCATCCAAATCATCCTTCGCTTTGAGCCAGCTCGCAATTTGCTCGAATCTTTCCGGGCTATGCTCGTGTTCGAACCTGATTAGTGGAAAGTATAGCTGTTGGGCTCGACGAACTGAAACGTGGGTCTTTTCACCGATCGCTCCCGCAATTCTCTTCCTAAGATCTCTGCTCCCCCTCGTTCTTGACATTGAACTTATTCTCTGTGGAAACCTCATCGGGACCCAGCCGCTAGTTGGCGATTGCTTCGCAATCGCTACGCCCGCAGTCATCAAGTCCAGCGCATATGACAGAAGATGCCATGACTGGGTCTTCTTTATTCTGGCAAAGTACATGTCAGCGTCGGCAAGCGCAGACACTGCTTGTTCAAGCTCGTGCGGGTTTGGGATCTGGTAGGGTGTATTCTCGAATATCCACTGGAACAGCATCTCTTGATCAACGTCCGAGATGGATAATGCTCTCCTGGCCGCGGCAACTGTTCGGCTGTTGAAGATCACTCGGAGTACTTCGAAGATGGATTCCGTCCTGTCCCGTCCGGAAAGGAGGCTGACGTCGTCCATTGTTAGGGTCTTGGCTTTGCTGCTGAGAACTTGGATGTCGTTGAGGATTGATCGAATATCGCCTCGGTCCTTGTCGATAATGTACTTTAACGCATCATCTGATGTCCTGATTTCTTCCTTGGCGAGGATAGTTTTCAGAAGGGGGAGTCCGTCTCGGATTCCAATCCTTTTCAGCTCGACCTGCAAGCATGCTTCGCGCAGAGGCCTCGTCTTTGGGTCCCACGGGTCGTTTGCGGTTAGTATCATCGGGTACTGCGTATTCTTAATGATGGCTAGAATCGTCGTTATAGCTCCTTGGTCTTCTCGAAGATTGATCCCGTCGACCTCGTCTAGGAGAATTAGCCTTCCTTTGCTGAAGAGCGTCGCTTGAGACGACGCGAGTCCGGCGATCTTGGAGAGAATTTCTCCGCTCCGCTTGTCGGATGCATTGATCTCGACTAGGTCCCATCCTCGTTCCGAGGCCAGTGCTTCGCTTACACTGGTCTTGCCGACGCCTGCAGGACCGTAAAGTAGCACAGCGCGCTTGCTCGGCGGACCCTCAACCCATGAGTCGATCCATCCACGAAGTTTCTCGACGGCCGTTTTGTTGCCCGCTACTTCCCTGCTAGTCTTGGGCCGATATTTGATCGTCCAAGGCTCAAAAGTCAACTCACAATCCTTCTTCTAGGCGTTGGAGGCAAGTTTTGCGAGTAGAGCGCTGAGCTGGACCTCTTCGTCCCCCCCTTGCACGAGGCGAAAGTCTGTTTCTCCTACCGCCTCTATCATGTCGATTCGCTTTTTCTCAGTGATGGCTAGTCGGAAGATTTCAGAATGTATCTGTCGGACAATCTCTGAGCCTGAGAGTCCATATTTCACCAGAAGGTGTCTGAGCTCCTCTCGAGCCTTGATGAAGTCACCCTTCATGGCATGATTCAGCATATCGTGAACATCAGTCGGCTTTGCTCTCCCGACAACTTGGTAGACCGATTCTTCTGTTATTCCTTTGGACATTGACGAGGCGGCTTGGAGAGTGTTTATCGCCTTCCTCAGGTCCCCCTCAGCTACCTCGACCACAGACTTTAGACCGGTCTCTGTAAACTTCAAACCTTCATTTTTCGCGATACGGTGGAGGTTCTCGACGATCCTCTCATCTGGCAGGGGGGTGAATCGGAAGAGAGCGCATCTCGACTGGATCGGCTCGATTATTCTACCGGAATAGTTGCAGCAGAGTACAAATCTGCACGTGTCCGAATACTTCTCCATCGTTCTTCTTAGCGCCCCTTGCGCGTCAGAGGTCATATTGTCCGCCTCGTCAAGGACAAGGATCTTGAACGGCACTGAGCTCAGCGAGGCCATGCGCGCAAACTCTTTGACTGTGGTCCGCACGACATCTATCCCTCTCTCGTCGCTCGCGTTGAGTTCCATGAACACGTCCTGAAACCTCTGTCCGAATAAGTCACGCGCGAGACAGAGAGCGGCGGTCGTCTTACCAGTCCCTGGAGGCCCTGCGAAAAGGCAATGAGGCATCGCAGCCCGATTTACGAACTCTTCTAAGCGAGAGACAATTTCTTCCTGATCAATGATATCGCTAAGAGACTTGGGTCTGTATTTCTCTGTCCAGAGCGCAGGCTCCGTTGATGTCAGCATTTACCGCTCGGGATTTGAGTCTGATACTAAAGACTGTTTCACTCACCTCTACACGAAATAACCTGAGGAACTGATCGTTCTTTCTGTTCAAGAACAAATATACTGGGGTCTCCGAACGATCGAATTCCCTTCTGGGGCGAACAACCTGCACGAAGAACCATCCATAGTCACAGTAGTCGACACGGAATTCGAAAACTCGCCCAGTCGGATCAATCTCCTCAAAGAGTTTCCAGAGACACGCATGGGAGACCGAGTACTCGGTCCTTACCGCCAGGGACAAGAAGTAGAACTTCCTCTATGGATCGCAACCCACTTTGTGCAGTTGGGTTATGCAAAATTCAGAGACGAGGACCAGCTCAGTCTCAACACCCTCTCAACCACGCACTACAAGGAGACCCTTCCGGGCTCACGTCAGATCCCGAAGCTTGGAAAGAACTTCTACTTCCAAGTACGCCGTCTCATCAAAGAGCTCAAG
>Ga0209580_10001531_pt1 | contig 10626 bp, 11 predicted proteins | sample Coa_R1_5_FD_187153 | JGI IMG/M metagenome (GOLD analysis project Ga0209580, IMG submission 187153) | Surface soil microbial communities from Centralia Pennsylvania, which are recovering from an underground coalmine fire - Coalmine... | ecosystem: Environmental > Terrestrial > Soil >...
ATCTATCAACGGGTAGCCACCGACCAGGGCGACGAATCTCTCGCGGGCGGCGGCCGTCGCACCGGCCGCATCCGGAGCACGCGCCGCGGCGTCGACCGCGGCCTGGGTCGCGGCCTCGAGTCCTTCTCTGGCCTCGGCCAGCTGCACGAGCGTGACCGTCCCGAGCGCCAGCAATGTCACGAGGGGCGCGCAGACGGCAAGCTCGACGAGCGATTGGCCGCGGCTCAACTGGCGAAGCTCTCCTTGTCGAGCACCACGTCCGCGTGGAGCGGCAGACCCTGACCTCCGAACAGCGGGACGAGCGCAGGCACTGCTCCGCCGATGGCCACCTCCACCGCCGATCCGTGGTCGGTCGCGCAGACCCAGACGCCCGGCGGCGACTGGCCCTGGCCCGGGCACCACGCGACCGGCTCGACGCCTGCCAACCCGGGTGCGAGGGAGCGCAGCGTGACCGCCTCGGCGACTCGAGGGCCGGCGTTTCCTGCCGCGGCGGCGCGTGCGCCGGCCAGCGCCGCGCTACGCGCCGTGTAGGACTCGACCTGCCAGATGGACAGCTCGACGCAGCCAAGCACCAGCACCAGGGCGACGGGCCAGGCGAGGGCGAACTCGATGACGGCCGAACCGCGCATCGTCGTTCAGTGCAGGCTCCGCTGCAGGACTGAGACGGCCGGGAACATGAGCACGCCAAGGAACGGAAGCAGCACGCCGACCGCCGCGGGGAGCAGGACGTGGTTGAGGGCCTTGCGGCTGTGGGTGATCAGGTCGCGACGCTGTGCACGACGTAGATCGGTGGCCAGCGCCCTCACGCCCTGCGTCGCACCGGTGCCGAAATCGCGATTGGCGCCGAGGATCGTCGCGAGCGTGCCGAGCGCCGGGATGCGAATCCGTTCCGAATAATCGAGGAGCCGGGCCTCGAACGACTGCGAGCCGCTCACCTGCGAGGCGATCAGCATCCGGCGAAGGTCGGCTGCCAGCTCGGCGTCGACCTGCATGGTCACCGACCCCAGCGCCGCCTGCGCGCTGCCTCCAGAGCTGAGCTCGAGCGTGAACAGCTCGAGCAGCGGCACGAGCTCGCCGGCCAGGCGCCGGCGCCGGCGCTGGATCGCCGAGGAGAGGGTGAACAGGCCGATGCCGCACCCGGCCGCGAAACCGGCGGGAGCCAGCCAGAAGCCGAGCGCGCCGCACGCGAGTCCGCAACCCAATCCAAGCGCGAGTCCCAGTGCTGCCACCTGTCGTGGAGACGCGCGCCATCCCGCACGCTCCAGGCCCGCCGCCAGCGCACCCCACAGGTCGTCCCGGCGCAGCCGCACGCCCGCGGACACCTCGAGGTGAGCGTCGCCACCGGCAGGACCGATGCGAGGAGGCCCGAAACCGGCGACGAGGATCGCGCAACCGCACATGAGGCCGGCCGCGAGCGAGCCACCGTACGCAGGGTCAAGCATCGTTGAGCCTCACACGCTGAAGGCCTGGCAGCTCGAGGAGGCGTCTCATCCAGGCGTAGCCAAGGGCCATGACGCCGAGCATCGCGAGCAGGAAGGCCTCGCCCTCCGGATGGCGAAACGCGTCGAGGTAGGGCGAGCGCAGGCCGGAGAGGATCAGGAGGAAGACGAGCGGCAGGGCCACGATGATGGTCGAGGCGGAGCGAGCCTGCGCCTGCAGCGCGCGCGCCTCGCGCTCCACCTCCTGCGCCGCGGTCACCGAGGATTCGAGGTCGGCGAAGAGCGGCGCGAGCTCGCCACCACCAGGCCGCTGGATGAGGACCGCCGCGGCGAGCATGTCGAAAAGCGGCTCGGCGACGCGGTCCCGCGCGTCCTTCCAAGCCTGGCGCCGGCCGACCGACTTCGCCGCGATCGCGCGAAATTCACGGCGCAGGGGCACAGGACCGCGCTCGGCCAGGATGGCGATCGCCTGGTTGATGCTGGTGGCGCCGACCTCGAGGAGCTGTCGCAGCGTCCGGACCGCATCCAGCACTGCGTCCTGCCGCTCGGCCTGACGTCGACGCGCCCGCGCCATCACCGCCGAATGGACGAGCAGCGCGCCCCCTGCCAGCCCGGAGACCGCCAGCACCGGCAGGCCGGTGGCGACCACCACCGCTGCAGCGCACGCCACCGCCGCAGCGGACTCCGCCACCAGGAGTCGAGTCGGGTCAAGCTCGGGTATTCCAGCGTCGCGCAAAAGGGCCTCCCGGCCGGACCACCAACGCGTCAGCGGTCGAACCACCCACCCGGGCGGACCAAAGCCGGATGAAACGCCACCGACCGCGAGGATCGCCACCGACCCAGCGAGCCCGGCGCAGATCGCGCCGGCGAGCTCAAGCATCGAAGCCGTCGAGGAGGGAGGCCGGCTCACAGACCCGCGCGAGCTTCGTCCAGACGCGCTCGGGCATGGCGGCCGGAGATCCTACGCGATGCCATTCGCCATCGGGCCCGAAGGCGACGAGCTCCTGGACCACGGGCCGGCCGTCGTCGAGCCCCGCGACGCAGCCCGCGGACATCAGGCGCCTCTCGCGAGTTCGGGAAGCATGCCTCACGATGCCGGCGTACAGCACCAGGTCGATGGTGCTGACCACCTCGGCGAGCACGACCTCGGAGCGGGGTGCCTGCGGGTTGCGAAGCGCGAGCCGCACCAGGCGCGGCACCGTCTCGCGGGGACTGTCGGCATGAACCGTGCAGACCGATCCGGGGTGTCCCGTGTTCATCGCGTCGAGCAGGTCGAGCGCCTCGCCGCCACGCACCTCGCCGATCACGATCCGGTCCGGCGACATGCGCAGCGCCTCGTGGACCAGCATCTGGATCGTGATCGCTCCGCGGCCTTCGGTGTTCGGTGCCCTGCCTTCGAGCGCGATGCAGTCAGGCAGCTCCCGCCAGAGGTGCAGCTCCGCCTGATCCTCGATGGTGACGATTCGCTCGTCGGCTCCGAACAGGCGCGCGAGCACGCGCATGAAGGTCGTCTTGCCGGCGCCGGCGCCGCCCGAGATCAGGACGTTGAGCCGCCCCGCGATCGCCGCCTCGAGGAGCGGCCGCATGGCGGGCGGCAGAAACCCAGCCGCCTCCAGCGACGCGAGGTCGGTGAAGCGCGCGGCCGGATGGCGACGGATCGTGACGCTCATCGGGCGAGCGGGGGGCGACAGGGCGGCATGCAGGCGGCTGCCCTCGGGCAGGGTCATGGTGACGGTGGGGCTGGCGCGGTCGAGCCGCGCCGCGGGCGTACCGTCCGTGTACCAGTGCACGAGCTCGATCAGCGCGGATTCATCCTCGAACGGCGGCGCGATGGCCTCTCGGCGCCCACCGCGAAAGACAAAGCAGGCGAGGGTGCCGTTGATGCGCACCTCCTCCACCTCTGGATCGGCTAGGTGCTCGGCCAGCGGTCCCAGCGGCGTGACCGACGCGAAGACGCGGCGCCAGACGCGCTCCGCCTCCCCATCGCCCAGGTGCTCCGCCCCGACCAGCCGGCCGACGAGCTCGTAGATCCATTGCTGGTCGTCCACGCGCAAGCGGGTCCTCTCGCGCCGCGCGAGCTCGGTGGCGAGCTCCACCCCCACCCGCTCGCGGACCTTGCCTTCGAGGTCGAGGGCGGCGACGGCGTTCACGGGGCACCCGCGATGTCGATCGCCTGCTGGTCTGTCGAAACCGGCACCTCCGCGCCCTGGGTCGCGCCGGGCTCGGCGATCACGGCCGCCAGCTGCATCGCGCTGCCGGCGTAGACGAAGGCCGCCGCCCTAGCGGACGGCACGAGGACGACGAGGCCGGCCGCGCTGACGGCGCGCACCTCCACGCCCAGCGCAAACGGCTGCACCGTGGGATGGGACGGGTCTCCGGTGATCACCAGCAGGTCCACCTGGGATCCGGGCATGACCGGCGGTACGTCCTTGACCGGGATGAAGACGAGCCTCTCGTCCGCCGACGGGCTCGCGGCTGCGACGTCACCGTGCTGGATCAGCTGGCCCGACACGAGGTCATGGGTCGCATGAAGTCCCGGCAGCCCGCCCTCGTCACGCGCGGTCAAGAATGGTGCGCTGGTTCCGGACATTCGAACCCTGACCAGCTCGACCGAGCTTCCGTCGAGCGTCGCGCCCGCGGATATGTCACGCGTTGCGGCCAGCACCTCGAACGTGCCTCGCGCGGGATCCGCCGCCACCATCAGGCCCGCACTCAAGGCGACGCTCGTCATGAGCGCCGCCCCCGCGACCAGCCATCGTTTCGTCACGCTGCTGAAATTAGTGGGGCCGAAAGGACCAGGCAATCCAGCCTGTTAAGAGGTCGACACCACCTTATGGACACCGCGCCAAAACACAGGCTGTAAATAATCGGTTGACAAATCCTGCGGGCTGGATATCGTGCTCGGCAAATGGCCGCCGCCGCGATCGCACTCGACTCGAAAGAAGGTCTCGAAGCACGCCGCAGGTCGCTCCTCGCTGAGTCGGATGCCCTGCTCGACGACCTCGAGACGCTCCGCCTCGAAGACCGCGATGAGGCGCCGCCAAAGCTCAGAGAGGCGATTCGGTCCCTTCAATTGCGCCTCGGCCGGCGCAACCCGCCCATCCCTCCCTCCACCCTGGACGCCGCGCATGAGCTGGTCTTCGCCGTGCAGCAGAGGCTCATGGCCGCCAACCCGAACCAACCGCGGCCCTATCGACACACCGGCAGGCCGAGCGGCCAACCGATCCTCACGGTTGTTCGCGAGGACAGGAAGTGGAAGGTCCTGACCCTACCCGCGCCATCCACGTGCGCTGACGAAGAGGAGTGGATGGCCCTCGTGGACTGCACCGTCGAGCGAGGCTGGGACCGCTGGTGCTACGCGCAGCAGCAGTCGGTCCGCGCGGCGCGGGAGCGGTTCAGGCCGGCTGTCGCGGTCGCCGTCGCTCGCGCGGCGTGGGCCAACTACTGGGACCTCCTCCAGGAGGCGGAGCGGCTCAAGCAGCGGCTCAGCGGCCGGCGGGCGACCGCGCCGCGTGCAGGAAGCCCCGCAGCTCGTCGCCTCTGACCCGAGCGGGTGACTCGCGGACCCGATCCGCAAAGCTGCGCAGGAAGCGCCGCAGCGCGGCGTCGTCGAGCAGCGTCGCGGCCTCGATGATTTCCGCCGCCTCGTCGTACGAATCCGGTTCCAGCACGCGAGCGAGCGTGTCGGCGAAGTCGTCGGGCAGAGCGGGCATGCAGTGGAGAATAGACAGCATGCAGCCCGTGGTGATCGGAGATGTGATCTGGGTGCCGAGCCCCGAGATCATCGAGCGAAGCCGGCTCAAGCGGTTCATGGATCGCCACGGCATCGAGACGTTCGACGAGCTGTTGCGCCGGGCGGACGGCGACATCGAGTGGTTCTGGGACGCGGCGATCAAGGACGTCGACGTCGCGTTCTACCGCCACTACGACAAGGTCGTGGACCTGTCGCAGGGCAAGCCGTGGGCGAGGTGGTGGATCGGCGGGCGGATGAACATCGTCCAGAGCTGCCTCGACCGGCACCGCGACGCGGAGTTCCACGACAAGCCAGCGGTGATCTGGGAGGGCGAGCCCGGCGAGGTCCGCACGCTGACCTACGGCGAGCTCGACCAGCAGGTGTGCCGGCTGGCCGGTGCGCTGCGCAGGCTCGGCGTGCGGCCCGGCGACCGCGTCGGGATCTTCATGCCCATGTGCCCCGAGGTCGCGGTGTCGGTCCTGGCCACGGTGAAGATCGGAGCGGTCATCGTCCCGCTCTTCTCCGGCTACGGCGCCGAGGCCATCGCCACGCGCCTGCGCGACGGCGAGGCCAAGGTGCTGATCTGCGCCGACGGCTTCTACCGCCGCGGCCAGGTCGTGCCCATGAAGGAGACCGCCGACAAGGCGCTGGTGAGCTGCCCGAGCGTGACCAAGGTCATCGTCCACCGGCGCGTGGTGCGCGACATCCCGTGGACCCACGGCCGCGACCAGGTGTGGGAGGTGCTGCTCGAGGACGAACCCGACCGCGCCGTCACGCACGAGATGGACCCGGAGGACCCGCTGATGGTCATCTACACGTCGGGCACGACCGGCAAGCCGAAGGGCACGGTCCACGTGCACGGCGGCTTCCCGGTCAAGTCGGCGCAGGACATGGCGCACGGCTTCGACGTCGGTCCCGACGACACCGTGTTCTGGTACACCGACCTCGGCTGGATGATGGGCCCCTGGCTCATCTTCGGGACGCTGGTCCTCGGCGCCACCATGGTCCTCTACGAGGGCACGCCCGATTACCCGGCGGCGGACCGGCTGTGGCGCATGGTCGAGCACCACAGGGTCACCGTGCTCGGCGTCTCCCCCACCCTCGTGCGGGGGCTGATGACGCACGGCGACGAGGTGCCCGCGCACCACGACCTCACCAGCCTGCGCATCCTCGGCGGTACCGGTGAGCCGTGGAACCCAGAGCCGTTCCTCTGGTTCTTCAACCACATCGGCGGGGGCCGCATCCCGGTCATCAACTACACGGGCGGGACTGAGATCTCGGGCGGAATCCTGTGCGGCAACGTGATCACGCACCTGCGGGCCTGCGCCTTCGCCGGCCCCGTGCCCGGCATCGCGGCCGACGTGCTCGACGCCGAGGGCAACTCGGTGCGGGGTGAGGTCGGCGAGCTGGCGATCCGCAACCCTTGGCCGGGCATGACGCGCGGCTTCTGGGGCGACCGGCAGCGCTACCTCGACACGTACTGGAGCCGCTTCGAGGGCGTGTGGGTGCACGGGGACTGGGCCTACGTCGACCCCGAGGACGGGCTCTGGTACGTGCTCGGCCGTTCCGACGACACGATCAAGGTCGCCGGCAAGCGGCTGGGCCCCGCGGAGGTCGAGTCGATCCTGGTCGGCCACCCGGCCGTCGCCGAGGCGGCCGCCATCGGGGTGCCCGACGAGCTGAAGGGTGAGGCCCTGGTGTGTTTCGTCATCCTGCGCCCGAACCGCACCGGCTCCGACCAGCTCGCCGGCGAGCTGACCGACCTCGTGGCCACGGCGCTCGGCAAGCCGCTGCGGCCCAAGGCGATCCATTTCGTGACCGACCTGCCGCGGACCCGCAACGCGAAGATCCTGCGCCGGGTCGTGCGCTCCGTCTACACGGGCAAGGACCCCGGCGACCTGTCCTCGCTCGAGAATCCGAGCGCGCTGGCGGCCATCGGCGCGACCAGATCCTAGCCACCCCCTCAGAAAGACAGGACCTTGTCGGCCTCCATCGTCAGGCGAGCCAGGTCGGGCGGCGTGATGAACGAGGCGTTCGGGGTGAGCATCGCCGGCAAGACCCCACGGGCCTCAGCGCAGCCCTTTCAAACGTAGACGCGGACTTCGCGCTCGAGGCACTTGTCGAACAGCTCGCGCAGCGGCGGGAGGCCCACGCCCACCACGTTGGCGATCACGTCGGGCTTGACCAGCTCGGCGGCGTCCCCCGCCAGCGCGATCGCGACCTCGATGCCCTGCGGCCGCGCGCCGTTGGCGGCGATGTGGAACGCGATGCTGGCGCGCGTCGGGTCCTCGGGGCCGGTGGCGGCAACGATCAGCAGGCTGGGCACGCTGATCAGTATGGGCAGTCGATGAGCGGTCCGTCCAGGTGAGGCTCACTCGCGCGGACTGGGTGCGCCTGCTGCTCCTGTGGCTTGGCGGGATCAACCTCCGGATCACCCTGCTCGCGGTGCCTCCGCTGGTGCCTCTCATCCACCGCCAGCTGCACCTCGATGAGAAGTCCGTCGGCGCGCTGGTCTCGCTCCCTGTGCTGGTGCTCGCGATCGCCGCGGTCCCGGGCTCGCTCCTCATCGCACGGCTTGGCGTGCGCGGCGCTTTGATCGCGGGTCTGGGATGCGTGGGGCTGTTCGGCGCCCTGCGTGGCTTCGGGCCGAGCACGCCCGTCCTGTTCTCGGCCACGTTCCTGATGGGCGTCGGCGTGGCCGTCAGCCAGCCCGCCTTCCCCTCCCTCGTGCGCGACTGGTTTCCGCGCCGGATCGCGATCGCCACCGCCGTCTACAGCAACGGCATCCTGATCGGCGAGACGCTGCCCACCGCCCTGACGACGCCCGTCGGCGCGCTCCCGCTGGCGCACGGCGACTGGCGCTGGGCGCTGGCGTCATGGTCGGTTGTGGTGCTGGCGAGCGGGCTCGCGATCACGCTCGCGGCACCGGCGCGGGGTGCGCGGACCGGCGCGCCGGCGCGGTGGTGGCCGAGCTGGCGGCAGGGCCAGACGATCCGGATCGGGCTCGTCATGGGGATGGCGTCCGCCGTCTACTTCGCGACCAACGCGTACATCCCCGACTTCCTCGACCAGACCGGACGCCAGCCGCTCATCGCGCCGGCCCTGGCGCTGCTCAACGGCGCCCAGCTCCTGACCGCGCCGACGGTCGCCCTGTGGCCGCGCATCCTGACCGGTCGCGTGGGCTTCATCGGCTCCAGCGCGCTGATGGTCATCTCTCAGCTGGGTGTGCTGCTGACACCTGGGTACGCGGTGGTGATCTGGACGTTCGTGCTCGGATTCGCCACCGCGCTCGCCTTCGTGGTCGTCCTCACGCTTCCGCCGCGGATGGCCGCGCCCGGCGACGTGCACCGGATGAGCGCGGCCATCTTCACCTTCCAGTACGCCGTCGCCTTCGTCCTGCCGCTGATCGCGGGCGCGCTGTGGGACGCGACGGGGCGGGCGGTGCTGGCCTTCGTGCCGGGCGTCATCGCGGCCGCGCTGATGGCCTGGATGTCGCTGCCGCTGCGGATTCCGAGCGCCGAGCGGCAGGGGCCGTAAGACGGAGAGGCCGCGACTCCGCGGCCTCCCACACTCCCCCGCAGCCTCCGAGGTCCGGCTTTGGCGGATCGCTCCGCTGGTCAGATCGCCCGCGTTGACGTAGCCGTCGCCGATCGTGATCGCGTGCTTCTCACTCCGGCCTAGAGGTGGTCGCCGATGATCTCGCCGGCGGCTCTCGCCCCCTCCTCCGCCCCGCCTTCCATGAAGCCCTAGAAGTTGATCGAGCAGTGCTCGCCGGCGAAATGGATGTTGCCCTGCCGGACGCCCTCATACCCGCTGAAGCCCGTGTACTGGCCGACGGTCCAGCAGGCGTAGCTGCCGAGCAGGTTCGGGTCGCTCCAGGGTGTGCTGACGGTCGCCTGGCCGTTCCACTGCGCCGTCGCGCCCGGCCAGACCGTCTCGAGGTTGGCGAGGTACTGCTGCACGTAGTGCAGCGCGTCCTGCGAATCGTCGGTCGTCGCGTACGGCTGCGGCACCTTGACCTGGGTGCCGAAGCTCCCGCCGGTGAAAAGCACGACGATGCCTGTCGAGCCCGCCTGCCCTCGGGTCGCGTCCCAAGCGTCTTCGAAGGGCAGGTCGGTGTAGATGTTGCCGTCGGAGATCCCGGGCCACGTGCCTGTGCCGTTCCAGAACCGGCTCTTGAACTGCAGGTTCATCTTCGTGTTGGTGCCGTAGCCCAACTGGGTGATCGCGGTCTGCTTCAGGTGGTCGAAGTTCGCGCCTGAGTAGTCGAGCCCACGCAGCACGCCAAACGGCATCGTCAGGATGACCGCGTCGAATGTCTGCTGGACGGAGCCGGCCGGCGTCGAGAACGTGCACGTGATGCTGCCGTCCCCGTTCAGGCGGATCGCGGTCATCCGCCACCGCGTGTGGACGGTGCACTGCGGCGAGACGCTCTGGATGTAATTCGCGATCGCAAGGGGCAGCTGCTGGTTGCCGCCCAGGATGTGATAGCGCTCGTCGGACACCCCATACCAGGCGAAAGCGCCCGCCGCCTGCTTGTGCGGCTGGTAGGCGAGCAGGTAAAGGATGTTCAGCGAGCTCTGCCGCGTCATGTCCAGTCCGAACTCCTGGTTGTAGGCCGAGTCCAGCAGCTCGCCGAGATCCGATCCGTGGCCGCCGGGGACGTACTTCTCGATCCAGTCGTATCCGCTGAGGTTGTCGAGGAACTGGCCGAACGGGGTGAAGCTGTTGTAGAGGGTCGGGAACGGCGCGGCGTGGAGCTGATCCTTCAGCGTCTGCGCGATGGCTCCGAAGTCGTTGACCGCCTGCGACCACGGGTAGTAGTGCCCGTGCACGTAGTACGTGTCCTCCGACCCTGCCGGCTGCGCGGCGATCATGTCCACGAGCGGCAGGTTGAAGCGCTGCGCCAGGTTCATGATCGTCTTGTGGTTGCTGTCGATCAGCTCCCCACACCACTCGCTCGTCTGACCGTTCTGCCAGTACCCGGACATCAGCGAGTGCATGCGCCCCCCGATCCGGTCGGACGCCTCGAACACCGTGCTGGCCATCCCCTTGTCCTGCAGCGTCAGGGCGGCATTGAGTCCGGCGATGCCGGCCCCGATGATCCCGATCCGAGGTCCGGACGAGGCGCGCCCCAACGCGGGTAGGGCCCCTGCCATCGCCGCGGCGCCCGCCGTGGCTCCCGCCACCTTCAAGAAATCACGGCGCGTCAAACGGTTGCGCCGGCGTTCCTCCTCGATCGCCTCCAGCGAGCGGCCGGACCGCTCGGCCTCCTCGGAATCGGCGAAAAGCGCCTGAAATCGTCTCAGGAGCGGGGTCCGGGCCATGGTGTAGACCTCCTTGGAAGCGCGGTGGTCGGTAAATGTTAGGGGCCCACGCCTGCGCGGGGCCCCTGGATTCCTGCAGCGTTACGGGATGTTCAGCGTCGCGACGACCTGTTGTTGGAAGTGGTTT
>Ga0209580_10001534_pt1 | contig 10606 bp, 12 predicted proteins | sample Coa_R1_5_FD_187153 | JGI IMG/M metagenome (GOLD analysis project Ga0209580, IMG submission 187153) | Surface soil microbial communities from Centralia Pennsylvania, which are recovering from an underground coalmine fire - Coalmine... | ecosystem: Environmental > Terrestrial > Soil >...
TCGCTCGCTCGCTGGATCTTCCCGGAGCCAGCGGCATGCGCAAGCAGGACCTGATTTTCAAGATCCTCCAGGCGCAAAGCGAGAAAGAGGGCCACATCTTCGCCGAAGGTGTCCTCGAAATCCTTCCAGACGGTTACGGCTTTCTGCGTTCTCCCGACTACAACTACCTTCCCGGCCCCGACGACATTTATGTTTCGCCGTCGCAGATTCGCAAATTTGACCTGAAGACCGGCGACACCATCAGCGGCCAGGTACGGCCTCCGCATGAAGGCGAAAAATATTTCGCTCTCGTCAAAATCGAGGCGGTGAACTTCGAGTCTCCGGACGAGGCGCGCAACAAGATTCTTTTCGACAACCTGACACCGCTTTACCCGCAAGAGCGCGTAAAGCTCGAGACGGTCAAGGAAAATATCAGCGCCCGAGTCATGGATTTGCTGACGCCGCTCGGCAAAGGCCAGCGCGGATTGATTGTTTCTCCACCGCGCGCCGGCAAAACCATGCTGCTGCAGAACGTGGCCAACTCGATCACTACGAACCATCCCGAGGTTGTGCTGATGGTGCTGCTGATTGACGAGCGTCCGGAAGAAGTCACGGACATGCAGCGCTCGGTGAAGGGCGAAGTTATTTCATCGACCTTCGATGAGCCGGCAGCTCGTCACGTGCAAGTTGCCGAGATGGTGATTGAGAAAGCCAAGCGCCTGGTCGAGCATAAGCGCGATGTCGTCATCCTGCTCGATTCAATCACGCGACTGGCGCGCGCCTACAACACCATTGTTCCGCCGTCGGGCAAAGTTCTTTCTGGCGGCGTCGATTCCAACGCGCTGCAACGGCCGAAGCGGTTCTTTGGATCCGCGCGAAACATCGAAGAGGGCGGCTCGTTGACCATCATTGCGACAGCCCTGATCGACACCGGTTCCCGCATGGACGACGTGATCTTCGAGGAATTTAAAGGCACCGGCAACTCGGAAATCATTCTCGATCGCAAGCTGGTGGATAAGCGCACGTTCCCGGCAATCGATATCCAACGCTCGGGCACGCGAAAAGAAGAGCTGCTTATCCCGAAAGAGGATTTGGCCCGCATCTGGGTGCTGCGCAAGGTGCTCAACCCGCTGTCGCCGGTGGAAGCCATGGAGCTGCTGATCGAGCGTCTTGCCAAAGCGCAGACTAACTCTGAATTTCTGGCCAAGATGAGCCAGCTGTAAAAGCCAACATATCTGTTTCGGCTTAGTTGGAGCGTTTTCGACTGGGTCTAGCTAACGTGCCCGTTGCCGCCGGCTTTCCGCTTGGCGCGCGCATTTCGCCGCAATACCGGCAGGATGCGTTCAAAAAAAGAAATGATGGCCCGGATACGCACGGCCTCGGAGTTCATCTCCAGGAGCGCCTGCTGGAAGTCGGGATCGAAGGGAAGCGAACCGGCGAGGCGGTAAGCAAGTTGTGCAGCGTCCGTCTTCTCGATCTCTTCGGGTTGCGCTCCCGCCAACCGCATGATGTCCCCATGTAGCCGGAGCGCGGACTCTATTTCGACGGCGGGTGCTGGCTCGTTCTCGTCTTCCAGATAAAACACATCACCCTGCAAAAACGTGCGTTCCTGATTAATCTGCAGCACTTCAAAGCGCCTCTTTCCCTCGGTCAGGATGTTCATCCGTCCATCCGGATATTTCTTCAGCACGTTCACGATTTCAGCTGTGCACCCGATCGTAGCCAACGATTCATCATGGCTGCGAACGATCCCGAAATGGCGGTTGTGATCAATGCATTCCTTGATCATTTCCTTGTAGCGCGGTTCGAAGACGTGTAGAGGCAGGGGCACGCGAGGAAGCAGCACCAGATCGAGGGGGAATAGCGGCAGCAGTGCACTCACGATTTCACCTGGCCACATCCTTTGAGGCGATCTATAGATTGTAAGCCGCCTTGACTTGGACTGCAGAGCAGGATACAAACCCCGCATGACCTCTCCGAACAAGTCTCAAAATGCGCTTAGCGGAAAAGTTGCAGTAATTACCGGCGCCTCGATGGGCATCGGGGAGGCAATTGCAAGCCTGTTCGCAGAGCACGGTGCGCAGGTGGTGCTGCTTTCGCGGGATTCTGGCCGGCTCGAAGGGGCACGCGCGCGAATCGGACGTGCGGACCAGACTTTAGCGATTGCCTGTGACGTGCGCCATCGGGAAGAAATCGATCGCGCCATCGGGCTGGTAGTGCATCATTTCCAGCGAATCGACATCTGGGTGAACAATGCTGGGCATGGACTACTCGATTCAATTGCGAACGTGAGCATGTCCGACTGCCGCGAGACCTTTGAGACCAACTTCTTCGGAGCTCTGGAAGGAATGAAAGCAGTAATTCCGATCATGAAGCAGGAAGGTTCGGGAACCATTATCAACATATCGAGCGTGGCGGGGCACATTCCGCTGCCATTCCACGCGATTTACAGTGCCACAAAATTCGCCATGAATGCCATTGGCAAGGCCGCACGGGTTGAGCTGGCGAATACCGGAATTAACGTCCTGACTGTGTGCCCCGGATACGTGCAGACGGATTTCGGTGCGAATGCGATCAAGGGGCAAGCAAAGCAGCAGGTCCGCCCCAAATCCATTCGGGGAATCAGCTCTGAGCGGGTCGCGCACGCGACACTGCACGGCTACCTGAAAAATAAAAGGGAAGTGATCGTGCCCTGGACCATGCATCCAATGGCGAAGCTTTATCAGCTTTTCCCCGGGCTAGTGGAGTGGGGAATGCGACGCATGACGAAAAGCGGCGGGTAGGTCTTAGCTGTTAGCTCCTGATTCTTATAATTCGAGAGTAGCGCGGTTTCGTTCGTGATTTCCTTCGTGTTCCTTCGTGCCCTTCGTGGTTTGTGTTTTTGCTTTTGGGCGGATTTCAGCTTAACTCGTCCAGCATCGTCTGCATCTCGGACTGCGCGTGAGAATCTTTCTTGCGCTGTGCTGCCGCGATCCCGTCGCGCAACATTTGTTTTGCTTCCTCTGGACGATTCGCCTTCACCAGCGTTTGCGCAGCCATGAAATATCCCGCCGCATAGTCAGGATTGGCAGAAAGCAGTTTGCCGAACTCACCGAGGGCGCGGTCGGGGTCCCCGGAATTGGCGTATTCCATAGCGAGCCCATACCGGGCGAGAACATTGTTGGGGTCTTGCGCAAGAATGTTCGCGAGAGTCGCAATTCGATCCATATCTTCTTTGTCGCACAACGTCCGAGGTTAAGCAAACTGATGGCAATCGGTTGCAGGTATCATGCCGGTTCGTATCACGATGGCTTCGAAAGAAAAGTTGCTGTGCTCCTTGTCTGCTATGAGTACAATCGTTCCGTCCGTCTCAAGGAGTCGCGTTTGGCCTGTCCATTTTTCTGTCCAACTGACCGCGCGCACGACATCGCGCTTCCGCATCCCGGGCGCCTGCCGCTTGGCGCCGCGTGGAGAGGATTCTGCGGGGCTCCGGGGCACGAGCAGGGCTTGCTGAATAATCAGGAGCTTGAGTCCTGCAATCTGGGATACGCAAAATCTTGCCATCGCTTGCCGAGCCAGCGCACTTGTGATGCGGTCCGGTTCGCCGTAGCCAGTGACTCCGGAAGCCGCGTCTCTGTGCAATTTGTTCTGGAGACAGCTCACCTCCCAGCACGATATGGGCAGCTGGAATATGATCGAGGATTGGGAAGTTGGATGACTTCTGATCCCGCAGTTCAGAAGTTGGCAGAATGTTTCTTGCAGTCGTATCTTGAGCGAAAGGAACACTAGCATTGCTGCGTGTCGCTTGCAGGGAAAGAAAGGCTAACCAGAGAGGACGCTGAGGTACAGAGAGGTAGCACAAAGAGAAACTTCAGAATCTTTACATCCGCTCTACACATGCATATGAAAGCAACTGCTGACTCCCTGATTCCGCGCCCGGTGCGCGACTCGCAGTCTGAGATGAACGAAATTGTTCTCCCCAACGACGCCAACCCTCTCGGCGCGCTGCTTGGCGGGCGCCTGATGCACTGGATTGACCTCGCCGGCGCTCTGGCGGCGCATCGCCATTCGCGTAACTACGTGGTCACCGCGTCCATTGATCACCTGGATTTCTGGACGCCCGCGCACGTGGGCGATTTGGTCGTCCTGCGCTCGTCAGTGAATCGCGTGTTCAACACTTCCATGGAAGTCGGAGTGAAGGTCTGGGTGGAAAATTATTTGGCTGATGAATCCCGGCACGTCAGCTCGGCATATCTGACGTTCGTCGCGATCGATGCTGCCGGGCGTCATTTGAAAGTCGCGCCGGTAGTCCCCGAGACAGATGCGGAACGTCGACGTTATGAGGACGCGGGACGCAGGCACGAGGTTAGAAAGGCAGAGCGGGAACGGAAGCGAAGCAACGCGTGACGCGAACATGTTCATGTAGGGATTCGTGTGGGGACGGCTGCCCTCGGCTGTCCTGTCGAGCGGCAGCTCGACTTCTGATGTGCACCGGCTGCACAAAGATCTTGTTCAACTCTGCCCACCCGGAAAGCCGAGGGCGGCTGTCTCCACATGCGCTAAGTGTCACCCCGTATAATTAATCCTTGGACTCCTCCTCCAGGTGATCGCTTGAGCTCACACACTCCTCCTCGTCCCGGGCAGCCGCAGCAAGGGCCTCAGCCCATACCCGGTGTTGATGCCATCGTCGCCGTCGGTTCCGGTAAAGGGGGCGTTGGCAAGACCACGCTGGCTGTGAACCTGGCTCTTGCTCTCTCCAAGCTCGGCCACAAAACCGGGCTGCTTGACGCTGACGTCTACGGGCCCAACGTCCCGCTTATGCTCGGCACCAGTGTGCATCCCAGAGTTGTGGGCGAGAACCGCATCGAGCCGCTCAGCGTTCACGGGCTGAAAGTGATCTCCGTAGGTCTGCTGAATCCCGGGGACAAGCCTCTGATCTGGCGCGGTCCCATGCTGCATTCGATCATTCGGCAGTTCCTGGGCTCGGTCGAGTGGGGCCTGCTCGACTACCTCATCGTCGATCTTCCCCCGGGCACCGGAGACGTAGCCCTATCACTGATCCAAACCGTACCGCTGACCGCCGCCATCGTCGTCTCCACGCCTTCGGATGTATCGCTGCAGGATGCCCGCAAAGCTATCGAAATGTTTCGCCAGATGAAGGTGGACATCGCCGGCATGGTCGAAAACATGAGCTACTTTGTATGCCCGCACTGCCATAACGAGATTGACATTTTTTCCCGCGGCGGAGCAGAGAAAACTGCTCGCCAGTTCGGGGTGGACTTCCTGGGCAGCATTCAGCTTGATCCCGAGATTCGCAAGTCCGGAGACGACGGCAAACCTGCTGTGCTCGAAGGCGAGGCCTCACCGCACGCTAAACCATTGTTCGACTTCGCCCGCCGGGTTGCGGAAAGAGTCGAGCAGATCAAAGCCGCCGCCCCCGAAGGGGTCATTCAAATCCAATAGGCCGTATCGCTCATCTAATACGTGCGGTGCGTTTCGGGTACTGACAGGGCCCTGGAGAGCCGCTACAATCAAGGTCGCACGCAAGTTGTTTTGAGGCAGGAGGGATCCCGCCGCAGCGACTCAGATAACCAGCTAATCTCTAACTCATTGTCCTCACAGCTGTTACTCTGGCGCGAAGGGCGATCCCTTAAGACTAAGGAATAGAAATAGATGTCAGCCGGCCAACCAATCGGGAATCGAGAGCGCGAGATCCTGACCGCGATTGTGGAAACCTTTATTTCCACGGGAGAGCCGGTTGGGTCACGCATGCTCTCGCGCGGGAGCCGCGAAGGCCTGAGCCCGGCGACCATTCGCAATGTAATGGCTGACCTGGCCGATGCCGGGTATCTGGAGCAGCCGCATACGTCGGCAGGCCGTGTGCCCAGTGCGGCAGCGTATCGGTACTATGTCGAGCAACTCAGCGGCAAGACGCAGCTCTCACAGGCGGACGCGGGCATCATTCAGGACTCGCTGCACGGCATCACAGATGTGCAGGAGTTCATGGAGCGCACCTCGCACGTGCTATCGCTGATTTCACGCAACGTGGGGGTCGCAATTGCGACCAGCGGACCGAAGAATGCGTTAGAGCACGTGTACTTCTCTCGGCTGGGAGATCAAAAAGTTCTGGCTGTTTTGGTGACGAAGTCCGGGGTGGTGCGAGATCGAGTATTGCGTTTGGATTTGCCGCAAGCTGATTTGGATGCCGCCGCGCGCTTCATCAACGATAACTTTCGCGGATGGACATTGGAGGCGGTGCGAAGTGAAATTGCACGCCGACTCGAGCAGGAACGAAACGAATACGACCGGCTGATGGCTTCGGTCGAGCAGCTTTACAAACAGGGCGTGCTGGCCGGAGACGAATCGCCCCAGGTCGTTTTCGTGGAAGGTGCATCCAACCTGGTCGCCAGCGAACAGGACAGGTCGCGGCTGCAGGAACTTTTGCAGGCGTTGGAAGAGAAACAGAAACTGGTCGAGCTGCTGGGTGCATACCTCGACGCCAAACAGGAAGCCGTGCGCGTAGTGATAGGGTTGGACGAAGCGCAGCCTTCAATGCGCAATCTGGTGTTGATCGGCACCCCGGCGCGGGTCGGCGGCGAGGTCATGGGATCGCTCGCCGTACTTGGGCCTCCGCGCATGGACTACCAGCACACGATCACCGCCGTCTCCTACATCGCGCGGTTATTCGACAAAGTCTTGAACGAAAATGAGTGAGTTTTATGGCTAGGACAAACGGAAAGACACAATTCGATGAGCAACAACTTGACGCTGAGCACGAATTGCCTGCGTCCGAGGAAACCGATGACCAGCAGACCTCGAGCCAAGAGCAGCCCGCTGCCGAGCGCGTTTCAGAAGCAGAAAAACTTCGTGCAGAACGCGATGCACTGGTGGATCGCCTTGCCCGTATGCAGGCTGAGTTCGATAACGCTCGCAAACGCGCCGCCAAAGAGCAGCAAGACTACCGCGATTACGCACTGGTGGACGCTATCAAGACAATCATCCCGGTGCTCGATAGCTTTGACCGCGCGCTGCAGACATCGCCCGCAAAATCAGAGTTCCATGCCGGCGTCGAGCTTATCCAAAAGCAATTACAGGATGCCCTGGCGAAGATCGGAGTACGACCGATCTCCGCGAAAGGCGAGCAGTTCGACCCGCGGTATCACGAAGCCATCGAAATGGTCGACACCGACGCGGTTCCGGACCATCACGTTATCGAAGAACTGCAACACGGATACAAATTAAAAGACCGCCTGCTGCGGCCTGCAATGGTCAAGGTCGCGCGCAATCCAAAACACTAAGAGGGACTTCTGCCTAGCAACGTAAAACGAGATTACTACGAAATATTGGGTGTGCAGCGGGGCTCGAGCGAACAGGAGATCAAGAGCGCCTATCGCAAGCTGGCGCTACAATTTCATCCTGACCGCAATCCGAACAATCCTGATGCGGAAGAGAAGTTCAAGGAAGCGAGCGAAGCCTACGCCGTGCTTGCCGATTCCGAGAAGCGCGGCTTGTACGACCGCTTTGGCCACGCGGGTGTAGGCGCAGCCGGCGCGGGTGCGGGCGCTGGTTTCGACCCGACGGTGTTCCAGGATTTTAGCGACATCTTTGGTGAATTCTTCGGATTCAGCGACCTGTTCGGCGGTGGCCGCTCGGGACGGCGTACGCGCTCGCAGCGCGGCGGCGATCTTCGCGAAGACATCACTCTGGAATTCGAAGAAGCGGTCTTCGGTACGGAGAAAAAGATTACCTATCGCAAGCACGAGAACTGCGAAACCTGTGGAGGCTCGGGCAGCGCTCAAGGCAAGGCGCCTGTGTCTTGCCGCACCTGCGGGGGCCGCGGACAGGTGCGGTATCAGCAAGGCTTCTTCAGCATTGCGCGCACGTGCCCCACTTGCCAGGGCGCCGGCAGCGTGATCAGCGATCCTTGCAGCAAGTGCAAGGGCGAAGGCAGGACGGTCCAGCAGAAGACCGTCGAGGCCAAAATTCCTCCTGGCGTCGAACACGAAACCCGAATCCGCTTCACCGGACTGGGCGAGGCTGGCGTCCACGGCGGCCCGCATGGCGATCTGTATGTCGTTCTCCACGTGAAGGACCATCCCTTGTTCGAGCGCCAGGGCACCGACCTTCACTGCGTGGTTCCTGTGTCTTTCACGCAAGCGGCGCTGGGCGCGGAGATTAAGGTGCCAACCCTTGAGGGCGAGCATACGCTGAAGGTTCCGGAAGGAACGCAATCAGGGACAACGTTGAAGATCCGTGGCCGAGGCGTACCTGTCTTGAACGGGCACGGCAAGGGCGACCTGTTCGTCGAGGTACGGGTGCAAACGCCGACAAAACTGAACAAGCGCCAGCGTGAGTTGCTCCAGGAACTCCAGGGCACAACGCCGATCGAGAACAAACCGGAGCGGCGCTCGATTCTCGGCAAGGTCAAGGAAATGTTCAACGAGCTGTAGGAGTTCGCTTTTGGAGAAAGGGGCGACTCACGTCAACTCTCATCGTTACTCCGCCTGATTTGTCCGAGCGACCTCACCAGTTTGCGATTACGCGGCAGATGAATGCGTCAGCCTCGGCGCTGTTTCGCGCCTGGACACAGGAGTTTGACCGCTGGTTTGCGGCCCCCGGCTCGGTTGTAATGAAAGCTGAAGTCAATACCCCGTTTTTCTTTGAGACGCACTTCGAGGGGAAGAGACATCCGCATTACGGAAGGTTTCTCGAACTGAAGCGCGATCGCCTGGTCCAGATAACGTGGGTCACAGTAGCGACGAATGGAGTGGAGACTGTTGTGACCATCGAGTTGGTGCCCAACGATGCTGGCACGGAACTCCGGCTGAGTCACGCGGGCTTTCCAGACGAGGCATCGAGAAAACGCCATTACGACGCCTGGCCTAAGGTGTTGGCGGAGCTTGACCGGTGCTTGGCGGAGCCGCAGCGTGAACGACCTGATACGCGTTCATGACCCGCCGCCGATGGATTGCCGATGAAGTCTCCGGAAATCACGCCGCTTTAATCGGAGAGCACGCGCGCCATCTTTCACAAGTCCTCCGCGCCCAAGTCGGGCAGGAATTCGACATCTCAACGGGAACGGAAGTGCGCCACGGGCGAGTAACAAGCATTCACCCGGATCGCGTGGAATTTGAACTCGGCGAGATCGTCGTCCACTCCGTGCTGCCGCCTGTAACCGTCGCGCTCTCGATTTTCAAATTCGATCGCATGGAATGGGCCGTCGAGAAGTGCACGGAGCTGGGCGTGGCCCGAATTATCCCGGTTATTGCGGCGAGAACCGAGTCGCACCTGGCTGCCGCTGCTGCGAAGCGAGTGGAACGTTGGAGGCGCATTGCGAAGCAAGCATCCGAACAGGCGCGGCGCATTTCTCCGCCAGAGATTTCCTCGCCAATCAAGTTCAAAGACCTGCCCGCGATGAATGCTGATGTTCGGATCGTATTGTCGGAAACCGAACAGAATGTCTTGCTAAAGGAAACCATTCCCGGGGACGCGAATTCGATACTACTTGCCTTTGGCCCGGAAGGCGGTTGGAAGCAAGAGGAGATCACGGCCTTTCGCAAGGCAGGATGGACATCAGCATCTTTGGGAAACACGATCCTACGCGCGGAGACTGCCGCCATTGCGGCGGTAGCGGTTGCGATGACACTTCTTCAGCCAAGCTGAGATTTTGGGCGACGCAGATTTGTTAAGCAGACAATCGCTGTCAAGACCAGCGGTACAATCCACGCTATTGTCCACTTATTCCAGACGAAACTGGACTGTAGAGGCACGGACCACTCCCCGCCAGCAAAGCGCCGAAATGGCCCAGGCGCGAGAAGGAACAGGCAAAGGGGCAACGAAAGTATTGAGGCTCCGAGTCCGGCTATCGCAGAAGTTCTTCGCAGCCAGAACGACGTAATCAGTGAGACTGCAAATAAAAGAATTCCTACGTCAGCCATATTAAGCAAAAGGCCGGTTACTCGTCCTCCCGAAAACTCCGTACCCTCGATCGACAACGTAACTTTCCACGTCATCGCCAGACAAAGAATAGAACTGAGTCCCTGCCATATCCTTTGCTTCGAAACCATCGTGAGCATTTCCTCCGTTATGATTCTGGTATTCTGCTGCTCAATGGCAGTTCCCAGGCGTGCTTCCACTTTCCAACCTGATCCGCAACAACAGCAGGCAATCGAGCACGTCAGCGGCCCCATGCTGGTGGTTGCGGGCGCCGGCACCGGAAAGACCACCGTCCTCACCCGCCGTATCGCACACCTGGTCCGGCAAGGACATGCCCGCCCCGACGAAATTCTGGCACTCACCTACACCATAAATGCCGCCGACGAGATGCTCAAACGCGTGCAGGGAGAACTGGGCTCCTCCGGCGCCAAGGGATTACAAGTAGCCACGTTCCACGCCTATTGCAATAACCTGCTGATCAGAGCCAGACGGAACTTCGATGTTCTCGATGACAAGCAGCTATGGGTCTTTCTGCGTCGCAACATTCGCGAGTTGCGCCTGAATTATTTCGTCCGCGCCGCCAATGTCACAAAATTTCTGGACGATCTCCTCGACTTTATTCGGCGCTGTCACGATGAACTCGTCGGACCCGAGCAATACTCGGACTACGTGCGCCGGATCGAGCGCGGCGAGCTTCCAGTACCGCGGGTCA
>Ga0209580_10001535_pt1 | contig 10600 bp, 13 predicted proteins | sample Coa_R1_5_FD_187153 | JGI IMG/M metagenome (GOLD analysis project Ga0209580, IMG submission 187153) | Surface soil microbial communities from Centralia Pennsylvania, which are recovering from an underground coalmine fire - Coalmine... | ecosystem: Environmental > Terrestrial > Soil >...
CGGCCCGGTAACGCCCGACCTGGAGGCGGTGGGGCGCCGCCTCGCGGGGCTCGGCTGCAAGGTCATTCAGCTGGTCGACGGCGCAGCGGGAGGCGGCGAGGTGACAGGCACCGTGGCTCTTCAGACGGGCCTGCCCGAGGAGCTGACCCCGATCTCGCTGGCGGTGCTCGGCCAGCTGCTGGCCCACCGTGTCGCGCTGTCCCGAAACTTCGATCCCGACCGCCCACGGACCCTGAACAAGGTCACGCGCACCTGGTAGAGATTCGTAAGGGAACCTGCGGTTCCCTGACGCCGGAGCGCTCAACGGCCGCCGGTTCCTTGAGCGGCAATTGTCGCCGCCGGCGTTAAAGCAACAGGATGGCGAAGGTCGAGCGCTACGGTCCAGGCGAGGACGCGAAGGATTTCGCGCCCGGCGACTTCATCCTCGCGCACCGCCACCACGTCATCGCACGCCTGATCAGCCTGGCGCAGAAAAGAAAGTTCCGCGGGGCCGATGCCGTGTACGCGCACTGGAGCCATGCGGCCGTGCTCGTCGACCCTGGCGGCGGGCTCGTCGAGGCGGAGAGCATGGGGGTGGTGCGCAGCCCGATCACCAAGTACCGCGGTGACGAATATCACCTCGTGCGGATTGGTCCTGAATTCGGCCAGGCAGGCCGTTCGCGCGCGGCGGCGTTCGCGCAGGGCGAGGTGGGGCAGGGGTTCGGCTACCTCGACATGTTCGGCGCGATGCTCTATCTCCTGACCGGCCGCCCGATGCGCCTCGTTAGGGGGAACCACGAGATCTGCTCCGGTCTGGTCGTGCGCGCGCTCCAGGCCGGCGGGCTGCTGCCTGACCTCGATCCCGCGCTGACGCTGCCCGCCGACCTCGCGAAGCGATTCGACGCCACTCCCTAGCATGGGATCGAGATGTCCACGCTGATCGACCGCACGCAGGTCCAGCGGATGACCGGCGCCGGCGCGCAGCTGATCGAGGTGCTCCCGGCCAAGGAGTACGCGGAGGACCACCTGCCGGGGGCGGTCAGCCACCCGCTCCGCCAGCTCGAGAAGGAGGCGGGCCAGATCGACCGCAACCGGCCGATCATCGTCTACTGCTGGGACGCGGGCTGAGACCTGGCTCCCAGGGCCGCGGCGCGGCTCGAGGCGATGGGTTTCGAAAACGTCCACGAATACAGGGCCGGCAAGGTCGACTGGCTCGCGGCCGGCCTGCCCACCGAAGGCGACAACCCGACGCGCCCGCGCGCCGGAGACGCGGCGCGCAAGGACGTCCCGGTCTGCGGGCTGACCGACAGCCTCAAAGACGTGCGTGAGAGGGCGAAAGCCGCCGGCTGGGAGGTCGCGGTGGTGGTGGACGATCGCCGCGTGGTGCTCGGGCTGCTGCGCGCGAAGGAGCTCGACAAGGATCCCTCGCTTTCGGCCGCCGAGGCGATGCGGCCCGCCCCGAGCACGTTCCGACCCTACGTTTCCATCAAGGAGATGGCCGACTACATGGCGGAGCACGACCTCGAGAGCTCACCCGTCACCACATCGGACGGCAGGCTCGTCGGCGTGATCCTCAAATCGGACGCCGCGGACCTGGCCGCCGGCTGCCCCGATTGCGTCCGCAAGCTGATCTGAGGCCGGTCAGGCCCGGGTCGTCAGCACCAGCTCGTGCGGCGGGTCGGGTGGGCCGAAGAAGGCGTCGATCCAGGGCTCGTGCGGGGGAGCTTGCATGCGTGGCGCGCAGATCCGCCGCCAGCCCTGCTCCTCGAACCATTCGGGAGACTCGGGGCTGACCAGCGCGATCACGCCTCCCGGCGCGGTCACGCGCTGCAGCTCCGCCAGGACCACAGGGTCCGGGCCGAGCGAGCCGCACGCGGCTGTCAGGTCCGAGCAGCCGTCGCGCAGCGGAAGCGATTCGGCCCAGCCCGCGATCGCGAGCGCCGCGGGCGCTCGCCTGGCCAGGATCCGGCGCAGCCCGGTCGAGGGCTCGACGGCCACTACGCTGCGGCTGCGCTCGGCGAGGTGGACGGTGAGCCGACCACCCCCCGCGCCGATGTCGAGGGTGCGGGAAACGCCCCTCGGGAGGGCTGCGAGGATTGCGGGGTGGATCGGCTCGGCCTGCGCGAGCGCGTCCCAGCGTTCAGGCTCGAGGTGATAGACCAGCGTCCAGAAGAAGGCTCGGCGCGTGCGCTCCACAGCGCCCACGTCGTGCCGCGCCAGGAGCGCGCGCTCCGGCTCGGGCACGCGCGCCATCTCGTGCTCGCGCACGGCGCGAGGCAGACGGTCGATGTCCTCGATCGCGAAATGGCTCCATCCCGGGGGCGCCGTATCGACCGCTGTCGCGTAGTCCATCTGCCTTCGACATCAGACTAGAACGCGCCTTGAGGATCGCCGTGGTTGCCTCCCCGGTCACCCCGCTGCGCCCGGCACAGCTGGGCGGCGCGCAGGCCTTCGTCTGCGACCTCGCGTCCGGCCTGGCGACGCGCGGACACGACGTCGAGCTGTACTGCGCCGAGGGCTCGGAGGTCGCCGGAGTGGAGCTCGTCAAGGTCCCCGCGCCCGCCGACGCGCCGGCCGCGCTGGTCATGCCCGGCGGCGCCCCACCCCGGCCGGCTCCAGGCGTCGCGGCGGCGCTCGCCGCGATGTTCACGTTGATCGAAGCCGCGCGGCCGGATGTCGTGAGCCAGCACGCGTTCGACGCGCCCGCCTTTCACTACGCCGAAGGCATGCCCGTCCTGCACACGCTGCACCTGCCGCCCCTCGTACCCGCCGTCATCGAGGCCGCCAAAGCCTCGGAGGCCTCGAGCCTCGCCACGGTGTCTCAGTCCTGCCGGATGGCCTGGTCGCGATCCGGCGTGGATGTGTCCCGGGTCCTGCCCAACGGCGTGCCCGACGCTTCGCATGGAGCCGAAACCGTCGTGATGCAGGCTGTCGTCGCGGGCCGCATCTCGCCGGAGAAGGGCGTCGAGCACGCCATCGCCGCGGCGACCGCGGCCGGCCTGCCTGTCCTGGTGGCCGGCGCTCACTACGATCCGGCCTATGAGGTCGACGTCCGCCCGGCGCGGCTCCTGGGGGCGCTCTCGCGCGACGACCTCCGCGGGCTCATGGCGCGGTCGGCGGTGACGGTGTGCGCGGTGCGCTGGGACGAGCCGTTCGGCATGGTCGCGGCCGAGGCCCAGATGGCGGGGTGTCCCGTCGCCGCCTACCGGCGCGGGGCGCTGCCCGAGGTCGTCGCGGAGGGCGTCAGCGGCTTCTTCGCGGCGCCCGACGACGTGGCGGGGCTGACGCGCGCGATCGGCCGGTGCCTGTCGCTCGACCGCGATGCTGTCCGGGCGAGCGCCCGGAGTCGGCTCGGCATCGAAGCTGCGCTCGACCGCTACGAGGCCGCCTTCGCGGAGGTTGCGCGGTGACCATGCGCGCGGTGGTCACCGGCGGTTCCGGCGGGATCGGCCGCGAGGTCCTCCGCGAGCTTCGCGCGCGCGGCTGGGAGGTCACCTCGCTGAGCCGGCGCGAGGGCACCGACGTGTCAGACGAAAAGGAGGTCAAGAGGGCATTTCGCGACCTGAGGTCCCTGGATGCGCTGGTCAACTGCGCCGCGGTCCTGATCAAGCGACCCTTCGTGCGCCTGACCGCGGCGGAATGGGACGAGCAGCTGAGCGCCGGGCTGCGGGGCGCGTTCTTGTGCAGCCGCGAGGCGTTCCGCCTCATGCGCCGGCGTGGGGGCAGCATCGTCATGGTGTCCAGCCTGTCGGGGGTCGCGGGGGCCGAGAAGTTCCCGGGCATGGCCGCGTACGTGGCGGCGAAGTCAGGCCTGGCCGGCCTGACGGAGGCGCTCGCGGCCGAGGGGCGGGCCCACGCCATCCGGGTCAACGCCGTCAGCCCGGGCGCGGTCGACACGCCGATGCTGCGGATCGCGGGCGTCGGCGGGCCTGTGCTTGAGCCCGCCGAAGTGGCGCGCATCATCGCCTGGCTGGCCTCGCCGGACTCCGCGCCGCTCTCGGGGGCGAATTTACGTTTGGACCCCCCGGAATCCCGAGGCTGAGGCGGACGTTATATCAGTGAAGCAATGAGCGGCCAGACCAGCGTGCGCATCACCCGCCGCGCGACGTTCGCCGCGGCCCACATCCTCTGCCGCCCCGAGTGGAGCGACGAGAAGAATCGTGAGGTCTTCGGCGCGTGCGCCACGGACCACGGCCACAACTACGTGGTCGAGGTGACGGTCGGCGGAACCCTCGACGCCGAAACCGGCATGGTCGTCAACCTCAAGCAGGTCGACAGCGTGCTGCGGCGCGAATTCATCGCCGCCGTCGATCACCGGCACCTGAATCGAGACGTGGACTTCCTCCTGGGCATCGTCCCGACGGCCGAGAACATCGCGCTTGCCGCGTTTCACCGGCTCGAGCCGCACTTCAAGCCGGCGCGCCTGGTCAGGCTCCGCCTGGTCGAGTCGGAGAACAACGCGGCGGAGGTGAGCGCCGAATGAGCCTTCCCGAGCCCGTCTCGGGCCAGCTGGACGAGCTCGAGGAAGCGGCGCGCAGGATCCTCGGCGCGATCGGCGAGGATCCGTCGCGCGAAGGGCTCGTCGACACGCCGCGCCGCGTCGCGGAATCGCTTGCATATCTCACCGAGGGTTATGGGGTCGACCCGCGCTCGGTGGTTCGCAGAGCGCTCTACGACCATCCGGGCGACGACCTGGTCGCGGTTCGCGGCATCCCGTTCTTCAGCCTTTGCGAGCATCACCTGCTGCCTTTCTTCGGACGCTGCCACGTCGGCTACCTGCCGACCGGGAAGGTGATCGGCCTCAGCAAGCTGCCGCGGCTCGTCGACGTCTACGCGCACCGCCTGCAGCTGCAGGAGCGGTTGACGCGCGAGATCGCGGAGGCGATCGAGCGGATCCTGAAGACGAAGGGCGTGGCGGTGGTGATGGAGGCGAGGCACCTCTGCGTCGAGATGCGTGGGGTGGAGAAGCTCGACAGCGACACCGTGACCTCCTGCCTGCTGGGCGACTTCAGGACCAATGCGACCCTCCGGTCGGAATTCCTCGAGCTTACGAAGCGCTAGCGTGACCCGTGCCGTGGGCACGTGACCGCGCCGCCGTCGAGCTTGCCTTCGACTAGCGGTCCGCCGGCACGTGAGCAGGCCGCCCGGGTCGTCGCGCCGCGGCTCGCCCTCAGGAAAGCCCTGGCGCCCGCCCACCCGGTCACTGGCTAATGTTTTGACGTGGCCGAGCACGAGATGGGGGTCGTCGGGCTGGCCACGATGGGGCAGAACCTGGCGCGCAACCTCGCGTCGCACGGCGTCCGAGTCGCCGTCTTCAACCGCACCCGGCGGCGGACCGACGAGTTCATGGCCGCGTACGGCCGCGAGGGCGACTTCCGTGCCGCCGGCTCGCTCGAAGAGCTGGTACGCCTGCTGCAGCCACCGCGCGCGATCCTCGTCATGGTCAAGGCGGGAGCCCCGGTGGATGAGGCGATCGACGCGCTGTCGCCCTTGATGCAGCCCGGCGACACCATCATCGATGGCGGTAACTCGCTCTTCCACGACACGCGCCGCCGTGCGGCCGAGGCCGAGGCGCGAAAGCTGGGCTTCATCGGCAGCGGGGTCTCAGGCGGGGAGGAGGGCGCGCTGCACGGCCCGAGCATCATGCCGGGCGGCACGCGCGAGTCCTACCATCGGGTGGAGGCGATGCTGACCGCGATCGCCGCCAAGGTCGACGGCGTGCCGTGCTGCACGTACATCGGGCCCGACGGCGCGGGCCACTTCGTGAAGATGGTGCACAACGGCATCGAGTACGCCGACATCCAGCTGATCGCGGAGACGTACGACCTGCTGCGCCACGCGGCCGGGCTCGGTCCGGACGAGACGGCCGAAGTGTTCCGCGGCTGGAACCAGGGGCGCCTGCAGTCTTACCTGATCGAGATCAGCGCCCACGTGCTCGCCAAGCGCGATGGAGGCGGTGGGCCGTTTCTCGTCGACGCCATCGAAGACGAGGCGGAGCAAAAGGGCACCGGCCGCTGGACCAGCCAGTCCGCGCTCGAGCTGGGGGTGCCGCTCACCGGGATCACCGAGGCCGTGTTCGCGCGCATGCTCTCGAGCCAGAAGGCGCAGCGCATGAGGGCGTCTGGTGTGCTCAAGGGACCGTCACCGGCGCGCGCGGGAGCGGGGCTCGTCGACGACCTGCAGGACGCCCTCTACGCGTCGAAGATCGTCGCCTACGCGCAGGGCTTCGAGCACCTGGCCGCCGGTTCGCGGGAGTTCGGCTGGAACCTCGACCTCGGCGCGCTGGCGACGATCTGGCGCGGCGGCTGCATCATCCGGGCCCAGTTCCTGGACCGGATCAAAGACGCATACGAGGGCACGCCCGACCTGCCGAGCCTGATGCTCGCCCCCTTCTTCCAGGAAGCGCTCGCCAACGCCCAACCGGCGTGGCGCCGCGTGGTCAAAGCCGCGGTGGACCAGGGCATCCCGGTGCCCGCGTTCGCGTCGTCGCTCGCCTACTACGACGGCTACCGCCGCGCGCGGGGTCCGGCCAACCTGATCCAGGGCCTGCGCGACTACTTCGGCGCGCACACGTACCACCGCACCGACCGCGAGGGCGCTTTCCACACACGCTGGGCGCAGGACGGCGAAGAGGTCAAGACCGACTAGGGGCGTCCGGCTCCCGGATCGGAACTACCAGGCCGGAGACCGGCTTCCCTCCGCAGCCTCGGCGGCGTCGGGAGGTGTGCTCAGGCCGCCGCCGGTGGCGTGGCTCCGGGTCCGCCCCACAACGGAAGCAGCGCGGTCTGCAGTCTTCGCTTGCGAGCCCAGAGCAGCGCGACCAGCTCCTCGCGCGGGGTGAGCTCGTCGCACTGCAGGCCGAGCTGCCAGAGGTTGGCCTGGACCTCGACCGGGATCACATCGTCGCAGCTGTAAGGCCGCGCCAGCTGGGCCAGCAGCTCGCTGAGCCGAGCCAGCAACCTCTCTCTCTCCCTCACCTACAGCCAAAACGCTTGTTGGCGGCCCGGTACCGGTGGCGCCGGCCGGTCAGGTTCCGGCCAGCTCGCCGCGTGTCTCGACGAATGCCCTGACGGCGCGTTCGAGGTCGTCGCGGGAATGCGCCGCCGAGACCTGCGTCCTGATCCGCGCCTTGCCCTGCGGAACGACCGGGTAGGAGAAGCCGACCACGTAGACGCCCTTCTCGAGCATGAGCGCCGCCATCCGACCGGCCAGCGCCGCGTCGCCGACCATGACCGGCACGATCGGGTGCTCGCCAGGGAGGATGTCGAAACCCTCCTCCGTCATCCTGGAGCGGAAGAACCTCGTGTTGTCCGCGAGCCGGTGCCTGAGCTCGCCCGCCGTGGCGATGAGCTCGAGCACCTTCAGGCTCGCCGCCGCGATCGGAGGCGCCACGGAGTTGGAGAACAGGTAAGGACGCGAGCGCTGGCGCAGCATGGCCACCAGCTCCCGCCGCCCGGACACGTAGCCTCCGCTCGCCCCTCCGAGGGCCTTGCCCAGGGTGCCGGTCAGCGCATCGACGCGGCCCATCACGCGGTGGTGCTCGTGCGTGCCGCGGCCATGCTCGCCCATGAAGCCGACTGCGTGCGAGTCGTCGACCATCACCATCGCGTCGTACCGCTCGGCCAGGTCGCAGATCTCGGGCAGCGGCGCGAGGTAGCCGTCCATCGAGAAGACGCCATCGGTGACGACAAGACGAAACCTCGCATCGGCGCTCTCCTCGAGCCGCTGCTCGAGCTCGTTCATGTCCCGGTTGGCGTACCGCAGGCGCCGCGCCTTGCACAGCCTCACGCCGTCGATGATGCTGGCGTGGTTCAGCGCGTCGGAGATGATCGCGTCGTTCTCGTCGAGCAGCGCTTCGAAGATGCCGCCGTTGGCGTCGAAGCACGACGAGTAGAGGATCGTGTCCTCCGTGCCGAGGAACTCTGTGAGGGCGGCCTCCAGCTCCTTGTGGACCTCCTGCGTCCCGCAGATGAAGCGCACGGAGGCCATGCCGTAGCCCCAGCGGTCGAGCGCGTCCTTGGCGGCGGCGACGATCGCCGGGTGGTCGGCCAGGCCCAGGTAGTTGTTGGCGCAGAGGTTCAGCACCTCTTTCTCCATCACGGCGACCACCGATCCCTGCGGGCTCGTGATCACACGCTCAGGTTTTTCGAGGCCCGCGTCCCTGATCTCTTGAAGCTGCCGGGTGAGGTGCGATCGCATGCTGTCGAACATCTACGTGCTCCAATCGAGAACGACCTTGCCGCACCTGCCTGAGTGGGCCACGGCGAAGGCCTCTTCGAAACGCTGATATGGAAAGCGGTGCGTGATGACGGGAGAGATGTCGAGCCCGCTCTGGATGAAGACCGACATCTGGTACCAGGTCTCGAAGATCTGCCGTCCGTAGACACCCTTCACGGTCAGCATCTTGAACACGACCTGGGACCAGTCGATGGCGAACTCGTGATCGGGAAGGCCGAGGATCGCGACGCGCCCGCCGTGCGCCATGTTCGCGATCATGTCGCGCAGCGCGCTCGGTTGGCCTGACATCTCGAACGCGACGTCGAAGCCCTCTTTCATGCCGAGCTCTTCCTGGACCTGGGCGAGGGTGGTGGACCGCACGTCGACCGCGCGGGTGACGCCCACCTTGCGCGCCAGCTCGAGCCTGTAGTCGCTGACGTCGGTGATCACGACGAAGCGGGCGCCGTTGTGCCGGGCCACGATGGCGGCCATGATCCCGATCGGTCCCGCGCCGGTGATCAGCACGTCCTCAGCGACGACGCGGTACTGCGTGGCGGTGTGGACCGCGTTGCCGAAAGGGTCGAAGATCGACGCGACGTCGAGGTCGATCTCTTGGGGTGCCGCCAGGTGCGGCCAGAGGTTGCCGGCCGGCATGACGATGTGCTCCGCGAAGGCGCCGTCGCGCTGCACGCCGATGCCCACCGTGTTCGCGCAGAGCGCGCGGCGCCCGGCCAGGCAGTTGCGGCATTTTCCGCACACGATGTGCCCCTCTGCACCGACGATCTCCCCCGGGTAGACGGACGCGACGCCGTCGCCCAGCTCGACGACCTCGCCGACGAACTCATGGCCGACGACGAGCGGCGGGTGGATGGTCTTCTGCGCCCACTCGTTCCAGCTCTCGATGTGGAGGTCGGTGCCGCAGATGCCGGTACGGAGGACACGGATCAGGACCTCACCCGGTCCCGGCTTCGGGTCGGGGACATCCTGCAGCCACAGGCCCGGCCCGGGCTTGGCTTTGACCAGCGCCTTCACTGGTGGACAACATAGCTGCCTCGCGCGGGCGGCCGGATTGGTCGCTTCGCTACATTTGGTGCGGCATGCGGTGGCGGGTGGGGGGCGTGCTCCTTCTGATCGTCGTGGCTGCGGCCGCCTGGAACTACCTGCGTCCGATCCCGGCGGTCGCCGCCAGCCCAGCCCTGCCCACCACGTACGTCGTACCGGGCACCGCGCCCACCCTGCCGTGGCCCTCCGGCGGGTCGGCGGCGGTCGGCGTGTCCGGGCTCGGCTTCATCGCCAGCTCGGGCAACGAGACGCCGCTCCCCGCCGCCAGCGTCACCAAGGTGATGACGGCGCTGATCGTCCTCGAGGACAAGCCGCTGAAGCCGGGCGAGGACGGTCCGACGCTCACGCTGACCGACGTGGACGTGCAGTCCTATCAGACAGACCTGGCGGGCAAGCAGTCGGTCGTCGAGGTGCAGGTGGGTGAGCTGCTGACAGAGCGCCAGCTCCTCGACGGCATGCTGATCCCCTCGGCGAACAACCTGGCGGAGACCCTCGCGCGCTGGGACGCGGGCTCGATCCAGGCCTTTGTCTCCAAGATGAACGATCACGCCTCGAAGCTGCACCTGACGCATACGAAGTTCGCCGACGTCAGCGGCGCCAACGCCGGAAGCATCAGCACGCCGACCGACCTCATGAAGCTGGGCATGGCCGCGATGCAGCAGTCGACCTTCGCGGCCATCGTCGGCCTCGCGCAGGCGGACCTGCCCGTTGTGGGCACGGTCTACAACGTCGACGCGGTGCTGGGGCAGAGCGGGATCATCGGGATCAAGACCGGCTCTGGCTTCAACCTGGGGGCCAACTTCCTCTTCGCCGCCAGGGTGACGGTGGACGGCCGGCAGATCGTGATCTATGGATGCGTGATGGGGCAGCCGACTCTGGCGATCGCCTTCTCGCGCGCCCAGACCCTGATCGCGGCCATGCAGCCGGCGCTCCACGTCCGGCGCGTGATCGCCCGCAACCAGACTGTCGCCACCTACTCGACGCCTTGGGGGCCTCAGAGCGACCTGGTGTCCGCGGACGACGTGGACCTCGCCGAGTGGCCAGGCATGGTCCTGCGCCAGCGGCTCGACGCCAACGCGATAGTGGTCGACCATCCGCTTCCCTCGAGCACCCAGGAGGGGTTCGAGCATCTCGCCCTCGGCGACTACAGCCTCGACGTGCCGCTCGTCACGGCCGACCCCCTCTACCCGCCGGGCCGGTTCTGGAGGCTGACCCGACTCACGTTCTAGCCGCGAACGCGGCGTAATACCGCAGGACTCCGTCCCAACCGGTGTGGTTGGCCTCCCGCCAGGGCCGGCCGAGCTCGCCCAGCCGGTCCCAGCCTGCGTGCTCGATCTCGACC
>Ga0209580_10001538_pt1 | contig 10587 bp, 7 predicted proteins | sample Coa_R1_5_FD_187153 | JGI IMG/M metagenome (GOLD analysis project Ga0209580, IMG submission 187153) | Surface soil microbial communities from Centralia Pennsylvania, which are recovering from an underground coalmine fire - Coalmine... | ecosystem: Environmental > Terrestrial > Soil > Unclassified...
ACGCTGTTCACCCGCGTTCACTCCAAGAATTACAGCCTCCACTGTTTCCCCGGGCTTAACCAGATCGCTCGGCTTTCGGACCTTCTTGACCCAGGACATTTCCGAAACGTGAATCATTCCCTCAATCCCCGGCTCGAGTTCAACGAAGGCGCCAAAGTCCATGACGCGAGTGACGGTGCCGCGGACCCGTTCGCCCACTTTGTACTTGGCCGGGACTGAATCCCAGGGATGCGGTTGAAGCTGCTTCATTCCAATTGAAATGCGGCGCTTCTCGGGATCAATTTTGAGAACCTTGGCTTCGATCTCCTGGCCTACAGAAAGCACATCCGCAGATTGGTTGACGCGACTCCAGGAAATATCGCTGATATGCAGCAACGCGTCCACCCCGCCCACATTAACGAACGCTCCGTAATCCGTCAGGGTTCTCACCGTGCCGTTGATGGCGTCGCCTTCCTTCAGTTCGGAGTAGCGCCGGTCCTTACCTATTTGCTCTTCTTCTTCAGCGACAATGCGCCGGTCAACCACTACGTCTTCATCCGCGGCGTCGAGCTTGGTAATGCGGCACCGGATTTCCTGCTCGACTAATTTTTCCATCTCGGCCGCATCCCGCACTCCACTGCGCGACGCCGGCATAAAGGCGCGCACACCAACGTCAACGCTCAGTCCGCCCTTCACGACGGCGGTGACTGTCCCAACAATGGTGGCTTTATTGGCAAATGCTCTTTCCAGCGCCGCCCAGTCAGTCGGACGAGCCGCTTTGCTTCGGGTCAGCTGGTAATAACCGTCGGGATCACGGCCTTTGATCGTGACCTGCAGCTTGTCGCCGGGTTTGACTGTCTCGCGATCGCTCTGAATCTCTGAGAGCGGCAATACGCCTTCCGTCTTGAACCCGAGATCAATAACTACCGAGTCAGACGAAAGAGACACCACCGTGCCCTCACGCAATCCCTCGACCGCTTTCGAGGTGTGACTCCGCTCGAACTGGGAGAGAATCGAGCCAAAAGATTCCGCCGATTCGGTCTTTGTCGGAGATTCCCTGGGATTTGGATTGGACATGTTGGATGCAGCCCGCTCAGGCGTGATGGTTCAAGGATAACATCGCAAAAAGCGATTCAGAGACGGCTGATTAATAGCCGCGCCGTTTACGGCGACCGTAGACGCGAAAGCATTATAAGGTTGAACGGTTAGTCGCTGTGAAGGTCCGCTTCGGAATCCTGCTGTAGTGGATTCTCTCGACAGACATTTTCCTTTTGGCGGAGCAGGACCGCACACTGTCCTATCGGACACCCCGTCTACTGCACCTTCGGGTTGGTGAGTCTAGGCCGACTTAGCGGTATTGTGGAAGGAACGTAGCGCTCGGTCCGTTCTTGACTCCAAACGTAGGGAAAAGTACATGCAGGATCGAAATACCTCTCTTGTATTGCGGCGCAGTTCCAGAGTGCCGACCTCAATTCCAATTCTAGTGACCAGCCTGGATCCGAAGGCGCACTTTTCAGAGGTGTGCGAAACCTTGGTGGTCAACGCACACGGTTGCGCCATGCGGTCGCGGCTGAAACTCGAGACCGGCGTACGGCTAAACCTTCACAGCCGAGACGGCCGCGACACGACTGCGCAGGTGGTCTCTTGCGAGCCGTTCGGGGCTGACAGCGCAAGTTGGACGCTAGGGGCAAGGCTCGACCGTCCGGATAATTTCTGGGGCTTGCGGAATTGTCCAAGGGATTGGGCGGCAGCCGCGGGGATCCCGTTATTGACCCCGCGCACGCAGAATCCGACTGCGACGAACAGTCCGGTTGCTCCTCAGGCGACTAGGCCTGTTAGCCAGCCTTCAGAAGTCACCCACAATCAGGGTGATCGGCAGATGTCGGACGAGCAGGTGAAGCGCGTGATTGCCGAATCCATGCGCTCCATTCAGGCCGAGGTCGCCGCGCTCAGAGAAAAACTTCTGCACAAAGAGGCAAATCCAAGCCGCTTCGAGGTATCACTCTCGAGCATTCCTCCCGAGCTGGAACAGCAGATCGAGCTGCGTCTGCGAAAAGGCCTGGAGCCCAAGGTCCTCGACGAGGCCCGCCAGCAGTCCGCGCAATTGCTGGTTCAAGCTCAGGCGGCGATTGACCGTAAAACTACAGAAGCGCACGAGCACTTTTCGAGCCGGCTGGCAGACGAACGACGGGCGCTTGAGCAGCGGGCACAGGAGATTTCAAAGCACATTTCAGAAACCGTGCGAGAGAGAGTCGGGGTTGGTGTCAGCGAGTTTCAGCAGAAATTGGTGGATGGGGGCAAGCAGCTCCAACGACTCAGCCAGGAGCTTTTGGAATTCCTGCAAACTAGTTTGAATGACGAGCACAATGCGCGCCGCGGCGAACTGGAACAGCTCCAGGCGATGGTCAAAGCAGAATCGGCACGCTTGCACGAACTGACGGAACGTTTGGATAGCCGAATCGCAAAATTGAGCGATTCAGTGCGCTCGCTTGAGTCGGGCCTGGACCAGCGACTGAATCAAATGTGCGGCCGTGCGGTGAGCGACACGCGCAGTCAGCTCGAGAGTGCGGCTGGCGCCATTCTCACCGAACTGACAACGCGAAGCGCGCAGGCACTGGGGAACCAGTTGGACGAGACAAGCGCAAACATGAAGAGTATGCAGAAGGGAATTGTCGCGTCGGTTTCCGAGTCGCTGGAAGTTCAAAACCGAAATACTTTGCAGGAGTTTGAGCGATCGACGGAAGATATGGCCCGAGCTTCGGTAGAACGCTGGCGGCAGAAGCTGGCCGGCGGCTTGAATGCGCTAGCAAAGAGCCTGGATGAACAATTGAAGTCTTAATCACGCTCGCGCGTGATGAGAATGGCGGTTAGGGCGGAAGTGAACATCTCCACTGCTGAGTAACTGATTTTCTCTACTCGCGATGTCCGACGTGCCCGTTCAATTCCGTCGCACCCTGCGGCGGAAGGGTCAATCTGCGGACACGGCGCATCGTTCTCACGTCGTATTCGTAAGTCGTCCCACAAATGAGGCACACCTGATAGTCCTGTCCATGAACGCTGTGCGGCCAGGAGAATCGATGAGGGCATAATTTGGCGAGCAATACGTTGAGAAGTGTGTCTGCCATGGCTCCTCCGTTTTCACTATGCTTGGCGCCACCTGTCGGGCTGGGTACGCCAAGTGTGAAAAGCAGCCCTCTCTTTGGTGCCTTGAGGCGACATTAGCACAACAAGCACTCAGAACGGCTCACACCATGGTGCAACTCGCGGCGAGATAACGGTCAATACGCGGCATGCCAGTCAAAAATCTAATCAGACTGGCTTGCAGCTTGTGCGTGGCCTTTTTTGTTTGGTTCCTGGGAGATGTCCAAGCGAACTTCGCAGAGCTCCGCGACCAGGTTTCCCGCCCAACGATAAATATTTTGTTCCTTGACCACTTTGCGCAGACGGCGCATTCGGGAGGCTCGCTCCTCAGGGCCCATTTCCAAGGCATGGCAGATCGCGTCAGCGGTGCTTTCTATGTCGTAAGGGTTGACGAGCACTGAATCGAGCAGTTCACGGGCCGCGCCGGTGAACCGGCTAAGAATCAGAACTCCTTGCTCGTCCTGGCGGGCAGCGATGAATTCTTTGGCGACCAGATTCATGCCATCGTGCAGGGCCGTAACCATGCAGACGTCTGCGGCCCGATAGTAGCGCAGGATTTCGCGATGGCTGAAATGCCGTTTCAGGAAGACGATGGGTTTCCAGGTACTGGTCTGGAAGCGCCAGTTGATTCGTTCCGCTTCCGCTTCGACATCGGCAAGCAAGTCATGGTAACGCTTGATGTGGGTGCGGCTGGGAGCGCCGATTTGCAGGAAGGCGAATTTTCCTTGGTACGTCGGGCGCTTTTCCAGCATGCGCTCGATCGCCAGAAACCGCTCCAGGATACCTTTGGTATAGTCCACACGATCGACGCCAACGCCCACAAACACGGCCTCAATCCCGAGCTCTCGAAGCAGGGCCGCGCGATCCAAATAAGCGGAACCAGGTTCGGGTTGCGATCTCGGAGATTCTGGAAACTCCACACTAATGGGAAAAGGCTTGACTACTGTCCGTTGCCCCTCGCGGTTGATGGCGAAGTGCTCCCAGTCGATGCGGCACTCGAGGGTGCGATCCACGGTCTGCAAGAAATTAGTGCAATGCGATTGGATGTGAAAACCAATCACGTCAGCGCCCAACAAGCCATCGAGCAATTCGCGTTGCCATGGACAGATGGCGAAGCTTTCGGAATTGGGCCATGGGATATGCCAAAAAATCGCCACGCGCGCGTCTGGACGCTTCCTTTTGATCAAACGAGGCAGTAGCGCAAAGTGATAGTCCTGCACGAGCAGCACCGGTTCGTGGGTGTCGCGCATTTCCTCAAGCACCGCGTCTGCAAACTTGACGTTTGCGCTGCGGTAGTGCTCCCAATCCGTGGCTCGAAATGTCGGCCGGGTGTGCGCGATATGACAAAGTGGCCACAGGCCTTCGTTGGCGAAACCGTAGTAGTAGCCCTCTTCCTCTTCTTTTGTGAGCCACACTCTACGCAGGGTGTACTTGGGTTCTTCCGGAGGAACTGCGAGACGATCATGAACATCGACAGTCTCGCGATCGGCATCGCCGCTGCCATGTGCTATCCACGTGCCGTCGCAGGCACGTAGGATTGGCTCAATTGCGGTTACCAAGCCGCTCGCGGGAACCACGCACTCGACTGATTTGCCGCTGCGGACATGGCTATAGGGCTCTCTATTCGACACGACAAAAAGCCGGCTGTCGCCCAATTTGCTGCGCACGTGGACGGATAACCGCTCCGATGTCCACGATGATTCTGCCGCCTGGCGGAGCTGGGCCTCTCGCTCTGCAGCCGAGCGGGCCGCGGTGAGGCTCTTCGCAATGCTGGACATTTCTCGTGCGAGTGGTCGAAGCAAATCGAAATCCGGCATGGCAACTGAAGCATCGTCTGCGCGCCCTGCACGCAAAGCACGCAACCACTGAGAAGCCCGCGCTATAGGTCCGGCTATGCTCCAGCGCACAATCACCACTGTGATGAGCACAATCAGGAAGACCTGAACCAGAACACGCTTGAAAGTTTCGCGCCATACGTGTGCGGTTTGTGCCTGGATGTAGGTTGCATCATGAACGATGACCAGCACACCTGAATGTTCGGAGTCGTCCTGGTTTAAGGGCACCGCGTACAAATGCAGAGAGTTGCCGCCGAAACGCAGAAATGCGCTCTGCTTCTGCTTTGTGTACATCGCTTGCTGCACTACGGCGGGCCGGCCTTGCATGCGTTCGGCCAAGCCTGCGGACTGTGCGATGGGTTCGAGTTTCTCGTTGAAAACTGCTACGCCGGTGAGGTGCTCGCGATTGGTGAACCTGTCAACTACCTGTTGCAGCTTCTGCGTCGAGCCGTTCTCAAGGTTCGGCTGAACGTTTCCGGCCAGGCTGTCCGCCAATACGGCTGCCCGCCGATCCAGGTCGGTGCGCAGGTTGCGTCGCTCTCCGCGAACCTGGTAGTAGGCGGAAAAGACCGATACCAGCGTGATTGCCAGGATCAGCGAAATAATGAGCCGGACACTGAGGACCCGCATGACGTCTCCGAGAACACGTTCGGATGAGGTGCTTCATTCAGCCCGGCTTGGAACCTTCGGGCTTGTGATCTGACTATTCTATTCTCAGCTAGTTTGGTTGGGGTTACTCATACGTTGCCTTAATTTCGATGACCATACACGAAAGTAATCGGGGCGTTAGGGTCAAATAGTTGCGCGTTGGATGTCTGCAGCAACCGTCAAGCAACCAGCGCCTGTAAGGTTTCGTGGAAAACCGCGCTGTGATGGTCAACATGTTTTTCTTTCGGCGCCGGTGACATCAAGGCCATGTTGTGAAACGGCGTCAGCAGAATGCCTCGGTTCATCGCGTACAGATGCATGAAGCTCCCCAAATCAAAATCCATCGCGTCGTGCGCCTCGGTGCCATTGCGGGGGCGCTCGCGCGAGAACAGCAGTCCGAAGCGCCTTTGCGACTCTTCGCCTACCCGGACCGCATTAACGAGTGCAGACGGTCAGGACTGATTGAGGGCATTCATATTCCGCAGCTGTCGCGAAGATTTGTTTTCGAAGAGGCGAGAACTGTAGCTGAGAAGGAAAAGGAGAGGCAAATTGGCCAACTTTCGCGCTTCTGAAGTATGCTCGGTGCGGAACGTGGCCGGAACGGGAACTCCAAGCGAAGTGCCTGCCATGAAGATGACTCTTTTGCTCAAATCTTATTGCCGCCGTATTTGGGTAGTCGGCTTCGTGCTTTTCGCAATTTCGGCGCCAGCGGCCGCGGGTGACTCCTCGCATCAGCGACTCAGACCCGCGGATGTTCTTTCCATCATGCAACGCGTGGCTGATTGGCAGCTCGCTCATCCTTCCACGCACTCCACAACCGAGTGGACGCAGGCTGCTGGAGACGCAGGGATGCTGGCACTAGCCAGCATCTCGGGCGATCCGAAATATCGTAATGCGTTGCTGGCGATGGGAGAAGCCAACGGCTGGCAACCCGGACCTCGCATGTACCACGCCGACGATTTGGCGATCGGGCAAACGTACGCGGGTCTGTATTCTCTTTATCACGATCCGAAAATGATTGCGCCGCTGCGGGCGCGGCTTGATGCCGTTCTCGCCACGCCGCCAAAAGTCCAAAGCCTAGATTTCCATCAACCCTACGACCAGGTTTCGCAACTGTGGTCGTGGTGCGATTCGCTGTTCATGGCGCCGCCGGTATGGATGCAACTCTTCGCCGCCACAGGCGATAAGCGCTATCTCGATTTCGCGGTGAAGAATTGGTGGCTCACAACCGATTATCTTTACGATACAGACGAACATCTCTACTTTCGCGATAGCACCTATTTTGACCGGCGCGAAGCCAACGGAAAGAAAATCTTTTGGAGCCGGGGCAATGGCTGGGTCATGGCCGGGCTAGTCGGGATGCTGCAGTTGCTGCCGGAAAATCATCCCAGCCGCGCACGTTTCCAAAAATTATTCCAGGAAATGGCAGGGACGATTCTGACCGCGCAGCAGCCCGACGGCCTCTGGCGTTCGAGCTTGCTCGACCCGGAACACTATCCGCTCAAGGAGACGAGTGGCTCCGGTTTTTTCGTGTACGCGCTGGCGTGGGGAGTGAATCAAGGGCTGCTCGATCGTGGGAAATTTGAGCCTGCGGTCCGCAGAGCGTGGATTGCGCTTGTCAATTGCGTGGATGCCGACGGCAAAGTAACGCATGTTCAACCCATCGGTTCCGATCCGAAGAAGTTTGCAGACGACTCCACCGAGGTGTACGGGGTCGGCGCGTTTCTGCTCGCGGGCAGCGAGTTGTATCGCATGGCGGTGTTCGAGAATGCCAAAGGAATACGACCCGCGCGTTAGGAAATGTTAGGCGCGACGCAATGTCATCGGCTGCTAAGATGTGTCCCTGATGTTTTTCAAAAGTGAGTAGATTAAGGTTTGATCGGGTCTCGAACTCTCCAAAGCGCGGCCAAGGCATTCGCGGCGTTTTGGATCAATTCCTTCTCTGTTACGGCGGGTTCCCGCTGGAATATCGGCGTTTGCCGCTTCGCATCGGCATCAGCCGGCGCTCCGGTGATCCGGGATAGTGCGCTCATGTATTTCAACTGCAATTCGCGTGGGCTCAACTTGCCTCCTTCATTCCGATTACATAGTGGATTTAAATTCGTGAGGGGGCTGGTTGCCAATACTGATTGCTGCGGAGTTGAAGGACGGAATCCATGTAGGGGCGCGAAGCCGCGCCAGTACATCGTGCTGTCACGGTCTGTTGGCGGCCGAAGCCGGCCCTGCGGCTGCGTCTGGGAGTAACGGAATTACGGAGTCTTAAGCGTCTGCGATGCTGGAACTGGCTTCGTCACGCACCCAAGCCTCGGTATGCTCATTCTCGGGTAATGGCCGGATGTCGGGGTTTTGCATGATCACGCGCGCGCAGGTGTTCCATCTCAGAATGGCGTCATCGTTTCCGGGCACCGCAAAGTTCATGGCCTTCTCGTAATGGTCCATCGCTTCCCGCAGCATGTGATATGCGGAAGCGCCGGCTCCAGAGCCGAGCTGGCGCATACGGGCGTTCCCTAGACGCTCCCAGATGATGCCGGCGTAGTAGGCTTGCTCGTAGTCGCCCTTGATTTGCGAGAGAACCTCCTGAGCGGCTTTCGCCTGCACATTCAAGTGGAATTGATCGGTGCGCGCGAGAAGCAGCGAGATCAGCGCCTGCTGGTGGTCGGGCACGATGGCTAGGACATCGAGGCAAATGCTTTCCGCAAGGCTGGGTTCGTTGAGAAGTCTGTAGCGCTCAACCTTCGCCAGCGCTTCGGGGATACTCTGCACGGAAATGGGTTTCAGTTCGAACTGCATAAGAACTCCTAAGTTTTCGCATTGCTGAACATTCGGAACAATTTCGATAGCGGATCGAAGAAACGGTCCACAACGCGCTCCTTGAGCGGGATGATCGCGTTGTCGGTGATGGTGATGCTTTCCGGGCAAACTTTTGTGCAGCACTTGGTGATGTTGCACAACCCAATGCCGAACTGCTCTCGCAATTGTGGAACGCGGTCCTCCACGTCCAATGGATGCATTTCCAGGGCGGCTGCGTAAACCAGGAATCGCGGGCCGATGAATTGATCGTGCATGTGATGGTCGCGCAGCACGTGGCAGACGTCCTGACAGAGATAGCATTCGATGCACTTGCGAAATTCCTGCACACGCTCAACATCTTCTTGCGCAATTCGCCAGGTGCCGTCCGGCGCGTCGGGCTGGCGCGGCTTGAACTTCGGAATGCGCTTTTTCACCTCGTAGTTCCACGACACGTCGGTGACTAAATCTTTCATGTGCGGGAAAGCCTTCATCGGTTCGACCGTTACGGGCTTATCGAGTGGAAGCGTGTTGAGCCGCGTCATGCACATCAATTTCGGCATTCCGTTGATTTCTGCCGAACACGAGCCGCACTTTCCTGCCTTGCAATTCCATCGAACCGCAAGATCGCCGGCCTGTTCCGCCTGAATTTGATGCACGGCGTCGAGGATCACCATGCCATCAGCGACTTCCGTGGTGTAGTCCCGAAACTTTCCTTCGCCTTGCTCGCCGCGCCAGATGCGAAACGTTGCCGTCGCCATCACTTCATCTCCTCGATGATTTGCCGCAGATCTTCTCGCATTGGGGGAATAGGCTCACGCGTGAGCTGCACTTCTCCGCCGGGGTCTTTTCTTGCGACAATATTAAACTTGCCGAACTGCTCGTCCTTGTTCGGATAATCATCGCGGAAATGAGCGCCACGGCTTTCTTTCCGCTCCAGAGCGGCGCGAGTGACAATTTCCGAAATGGTCAGCAGATTATGCAGGTCCAACGCGGTGTGCCAGCCTGCATTGTATTCGCGGTTTCCGTCCACGCTGACCTGTTCACTGGCAGCTTTTAAATCTCGAATACGGTCGAGCGCTTGCAACATTTCCTCTTCCCGTCGCACGATTCCCACCAGCTCCTGCATAAAGTCCTGCAACGTGTGCTGAACGACGTAGGGATTTTCGGAGCCTTTGCGCTCGAAGGGCTGCAGCGCCCATTTCTCGGCTGATCCCAGTTCATCCGTGTTCACTCTGCCGAGCGGGTTTTCTTTTGTGAAGGCCGCAGCGTATTCTCCAGCACGCTTGCCGAACACTAGCAGGTCGGAAAGCGAGTTTCCGCCTAGCCGGTTGGCGCCGTGCAAACCTGCAGCGCATTCTCCCGCGGCGAACAGTCCAGGCACATCGGACATTTGCGAATCGGCATTCACCCGGACTCCTCCCATCATGTAATGCGTGGTAGGACCTACTTCCATCGGCTCCTGCGTGATGTCGATGTCGGCAAGCTGCTTGAATTGGTGATACATGCTGGGCAGCTTCTTCTTTATGTGTTCTGCAGCGTTCGGAATTCTTTCCTTAATCCAGGCAATGTCGAGAAACACGCCGCCGTGGGGGCTTCCACGCCCTTCTCGGACTTCTCGGCGAATGCAGCGGGCTACGTGGTCGCGGGTCAACAGTTCGGGCGGACGCCGGGCGTTCTTGTCACCCTGCACGTACCGCCAGCCTTCTTCCTCCGTGTCGGCGGTCTGGTTTACATAGAGAGGGGGAATTTCCTTGAACATGAATCGCTCGGCATTTCTGTTGCGCAGCACACCTCCCTCGCCTCGCACTCCTTCCGTCACCAGAATGCCGCGCACGCTGGGCGGCCAGATCATTCCCGTGGGATGAAACTGCACAAATTCCATGTCTGCCAGCGCCGCGCCGGCATGATAGGCCAGCGAATGGCCGTCCCCGGTATATTCCCAGCTGTTGCTGGTGATTTTGTAAGCTCGACCGATTCCTCCAGTTGCCAGCACCACGGCTTTCGCGCGGAACAGGTGAAACCGGCCGCGCTCACGATCGTAGCCAAACGCGCCGGCGATGCGATCTCGATCTTTTAGCAGCGTGACCACGGTGTGCTCCATGAAAACGTCGAGCCCGAGATGGATTCCATGGTCTTGAAGCGTGCGGATCATCTCCAGGCCGGTGCGGTCGCCGACGTGCGCCAGCCGCGGATA
>Ga0209580_10001539_pt1 | contig 10578 bp, 10 predicted proteins | sample Coa_R1_5_FD_187153 | JGI IMG/M metagenome (GOLD analysis project Ga0209580, IMG submission 187153) | Surface soil microbial communities from Centralia Pennsylvania, which are recovering from an underground coalmine fire - Coalmine... | ecosystem: Environmental > Terrestrial > Soil >...
TAGTATTGATACGTTTTAATAGGGCCTTTCCTGATGGTAAAATCCGCCCTCGAGGGAGATTCTTCCATGCGTATCCATTCTGGCCTTCCATTGATTATGGCAATGTTCGTATTGTTGTGCTTGTTATTGAGTTTGCCGCAGGCCCACGCTCAAGCCGCATCGTCGAAGCTCTCAGTTCACTGGGAGGAACTCACCGCCTCCGATTTTCGAGAAGGCATTCACCGTTCTGCAGGAGTTTGCCTGCTTCCATTTGGCATTCTTGAGAAGCATGGCCCGCATCTCCCGCTCGGCACCGACCTGCTCGACGTGCGCTATGCAGCGCTCCATGCCGCTGAGCAGGAATACGCGGTCGTCTTCCCCGAATACTATTTTGGTCAGATTGCTGAAGCCAAGCACGAACCGGGAACCATGGCGTACAGCCGAGGCATGCAGCTGGCCCTACTGCAGGAGACCACCGACGAGATGGCCCGCAACGGCTGCAAGAAAATCCTGATCGTTAATGGACACGGCGGGAACAACAGCCTGCTGCCTTTTTTTGCGCAAACTCAACTCGACAAGCCGCACGACTATGTGGTCTACGTTTTTGATGAACGGACTCCCGACCATGGAGGTCCGCCCAAGAAGACCAAGATCGACATGCACGCCGGGGAGAGCGAGACCTCGAAAATGATGATCTCGCATCCCGAACTGGTGCATCCCGACCGCGCCACCGGCGAATCTGGCGCCGATCAAGCCCGCCAGAAAATTCCCGAAGACATTTACACCGGCATTTGGTGGTATACGCGCTTTCCATTCCACTATTCCGGGGAGGGCGCAGCCGCGACCAAAGAACTCGGCGAGTATCAGATGAAGTGGTGGATCGATTCGGTAGTGAAAGCGATTCAACGGGTCAAAGCAGACGACGTCAGCCTGAAACTGCAGAAAGAGTTTTACGAGAAGAGCACGCACCCACTGGACACGCAGCCGTAGGACGCAGGTTGCAATGTCGCGCGGGAATTGCCTTACGACGCCCCGTATTTCCCGATCAGCATGCCGGTGACGAATACCAGCGCCCCACCCAGGCCTACTTGCAGTGCGGCGGAGATCCAGGGAGTATCCATATAGCGCTTGCGAACCCAGGTGATCGTCGCCAGTTCTGCCAACACTACAATCCCTGCAGCCCAAAGGGCCATTGTGAAGTCGTGCAAGAGAAACGGCAGTGTGTGCCCGATGCCCCCCACGGTGGTCATCGCGCCGCAGATCAGACCACGCACCCAAGGATGTCCGCGGCCGGTCAGACTCCCGTCGTCCGACAATGCTTCCGCAAATCCCATACTGATGCCAGCTCCAACCGAAGCGGCCAACCCGACGAGGAATGCGTCCCAGCTCTTATGTGTCGCGAGGGCTGCGGCGAATACCGGAGCCAACGTCGAGACCGAACCATCCATCAAGCCCGCCAACCCAGGCTGGACGATTTGCAGAACGAACAGGCGCCGCTGTGCTACCTCTTCGTCGGCTTTCACATTCGCCGGCAGCTTTTGCTTGTCGAGCTCCTGCGCGCGATTTTCGTGTTCCCGCTCTTCATTAGCGAGATCGTCGAGTAACTGGCGGATGCTGGCGTCTTGAGTCCGGGCTGCCGCCTTCTCGTAAAAACGGCGCGTCTCGACCTCCATCGTCGAGGCCTCTTTGCGCACCGCTTCGATCCGCAGTGGACGCACCAGCCACAGTGCCGGACGCTCAACAAATCCGCGCACGTCCTGGCGCCGGATCAGAGGAATATGGTCGCCGAACTTCTTTTGATAGAGTTCCAGCAGCCTGCGTCGATGCCCGGACTCCTCTTCGCGCATGCCTTCAAACATCGACGCCGTCGCGGGATAATCCTGCCGCAATCCCTCGGCAAAATCGGCATACACGCGCTCGTCTTCTTCCTCCAGCGCGATCGCCAGAGCCAGAACTTCTCGTTCAGTGAGTTCTTCGAACTTTTTCATGAGGGGATAGATTACCTGCCAGAGCGGGGCTGAGACAATCTGGATTTATTCTTTTCGGCCCTGCCCCGATTCAGCGGTATCTCAATCGGCAATTGCAGCGGCAGCGGCGATCGCGGGTTCAATGCTAGTATCCAGTTCATGAAGGCGCGCAAGCCTCCTGGCCGAAGCTTGAAGAACTCAGGAAAGAGCAGCAAGCCCTCCGCGCGCGAGCGCCAACGCTCGCCCGAGCTGGTCATCATCACGGGCATGAGCGGGTCAGGGAAGGCTTCAGTCCTTAAGGCTTTCGAAGATCTCGGCTATTACTGCGTTGACAACTTACCAGTCGAATTGATCCCCCGTTTTGCGGAGTTGGCTGTCCGGTCGCGCGACACGCGCCGCACCGCCCTCGTGGTTGACGTTCGCGAAGGCGGCAAGCTGGGAAAGTTGCCGGAGATCTTGAAATCCGTCCGCCGCATGATCCCGACAAAGGTCGTATTCCTCGAAGCCTCCGACGCGGTGTTACTGCGCCGTTTTAGCGAGACACGACGCCCGCATCCCTTGGGGACGGATGCTCCGGTGAAATCGGCATTGAAAGCCGAGCGGCGCCATTTAAACGTCATCCGGCGCCTCGCCGACCTTGTCATCGACACGTCAAAGTTCAATGTTCACGAACTGCGGGCGCACATTAACGAGGGCTTCCAGGAGCAATCTTCCGAGAAGAGCATCCTCGTCTCCTCGGTCAGCTTTGGCTTTCGCAATGGCGTGCCCGAAGATGCGGACTTGGTGTTCGACGTTCGGTTCCTCCCCAATCCCCATTTTGTACCTGAGTTTCGCCCTTTAACCGGACGGCATCCGCGAGTCGCCAAGTACATCCGCTCATTCCCTCAGACGCAGGAATTCATTACGCGCATCTCGGATCTGCTGGTGTACCTGCTGCCGCACTACATTCGTGAAGGCAAGAGTTATCTGACGATCGCTTTCGGCTGCACCGGTGGGCAGCACCGCTCGGTCATGATGGCCGAGGAAGTGGGCAAGCACCTGCGCCGTGCGGGATACCGCGTCAAAATCGTGCATCGGGACAGCCCTAAGTAACGGCGAGCACTCCGATGACAACGCCTCCCTATCCTCTCCATCCCGAGCCGATGAAGAAGACTTGGCTCGAGCGCAATCCGCTGTGGAAGATTCCCCTCGGCTGCCTCACTCTCTTTGTGCTCCTCGCGGGCCTTCGGCATTATCCTCATGACGGTTATTACTTCGTCTTTCCGCCATAGCGATGTCTAGAAGCAGGCGATCGCGCAAGCCACGGCGAACACGCAAGTTCGCGAACAGATCGGAGAGCCGATCAGACCAGACTGGCTCATTTCCGGGGAATTGAACGTGAGCGGTAGCAGCGGAAGAGCGAATCTAGTCATTCCGATATCGGGCCCACGTGGCCGAGGACGCATTCATGCAGTTGCCCAAAAGAGCGGCGGTGTCTGGCGGTTTACTTACCTGCAGGTGAACTTCGGCAATCCATCCGCCAGCATAGACCTGCTCTCGATTCAACCTCCCGAGCAGCGGGACTTCTAGGGAAGTGTCCTCAACCCACCGGTTTCGCGCCTGCGATCGGGTCCGATCTGCGGAGCATCCGAAACGCCATTCCATGCGGGCCTGCCTAAAGTAAAATATGAACTTGCACCTCGCATTGATCGCGGCGAAAGCGCGCTGGCATGGGCTGGCCCGCGCAGGAGTCCCATGCGGCAACTAATGCGGCTCGTCCGCTATGCCCTGCCCCACTGGTGGGAGATCATGGCATCTGTGCTGTTGATGGCTGCTGTCGGGGCGCTTGATGCCTTCAAGTACCTGCTGGTTCGTCCGATTTTTGACCGCGTCCTTAATCCCTCGAGCGGCTCCAAAGAGATTCAGCTTTTCAGTATTCCGCACACGCACTACTCCCTGTATCTGCAGCAGTTGGTTCCCTCTCAGTTCACCGATGCATGGAAAATTGTGGCTTTTGCCCTGGTTGCCTCTACGGTTCTCAAGGGCATATGTGACTACGCCGGAACGTACCTCGTGAATCACGCCGGTTTCGGGATGATCACCGATCTCCGTGATGATCTCTATAACGCGATCCTCAGGCGCTCCGCAGCATTCTTTTCCCAACACGCGACGGGGACGCTGCTATCCACGATCATCAACGACATTGAGCGCGTGCAGTACGCCATGTCCACCGTGTTGTCCGAAGCGCTCCAGCAGTTCTTTACTTTCGTCTTTGTGGCAGGCGTCGTGATTGTATTGGGCGGCAGCCTCTCATGGATCCTCCTGCTGTTTGTGCCTGTCATCATTTACTCCTCCCGACAAATCGGTTCCCGCGTGCGCAAAACCACGCGACATGGCCAGGACAAGTTGGCGGAGATTCAGAACATTCTGCACGAGACGATCACCGGCAACCGCATCGTGAAGGCATTCAACACGGAGAACTGGGAGATCTCACGTTTCCGCAACGCTGCCCGGCGGCTGTTCCACGCCAACCTGCGTTCCGTTGCGGCGGCCGCCATCAGTTCGCCATTGATGGACATTTTCGGCATGGTGGGGGTCGCCCTTCTGCTGCTTTTTGGCCGCGAGCAAATCAAAGACGGCCGCATGACGCCCGGCATCTTTGTAGCTTTCATCACCGCCGTCTTCAGCCTTTACAACCCGGTCCGTAAGTTTGCTCTGTTCAACAACAATTTTCAGCAGGCTCTGGGCGCATCGTCAGAAATCTTCAAGTTCATGGACATTGAAGACGACGTCAGGGAGAAGCCGCGAGCCAAGGTCCTCCCAAGATTCTGTTCAAGTGTTCGTTTCGAGAACGTCCACTTCGCATATCCACACGAAGAGAACGGCGAGGGCTACCGCGATGCTCTACGCAACATCAACTTGGAAGTGAAACGCGGAGAGATTCTCGCCATTGTCGGTTCCAGCGGCGCCGGCAAGAGCACCCTCGTTCACCTCATCCCCCGTTTCTTTGATGTGACTGCCGGAGGCTTACTCATCGATGGTATTGATGTGCGTGACGTGACTCTAGCCTCGTTACGGGAACAAGTCGGAATCGTCACCCAGGAGACTGTTCTCTTTAATGACACCGTGCGCAACAACATTGCTTACGGGCAACCCCATGTTCCCTTGAAGGAGGTTGAAGCTGCGGCACGCGCCGCTTTGGCTCACGACTTCATTTCAGCGCTTCCCGCGGGGTACGATACGGTTATCGGAGAGCGCGGCGTGCGGCTCTCCGGGGGGGAGCGCCAGCGTCTGGCTATTGCTCGGGCGATTCTGAAGAATGCTCCGGTGCTCATTCTCGACGAAGCTACGTCCGCGCTTGACAGTGAATCGGAATCGCTGGTGCAATCGGCCCTGCATAACTTGATGAGCGGGCGCACGGTGTTTGTGATCGCGCATCGGCTGTCGACTGTTCGCCGCGCCGACCGAATCGTTGTAATCGACAATGGCACGATCTCAGAAATCGGAGCACATGAGGATTTGATGAAGAACCTCGGTACTTATCGCCGGCTTTATGATCTGCAGTTCACGGATGCGGAGGTTCCCAAAGCTGCAGCAGAATCGTAACATCCAGGTCCTTATGCCCATACGTTCAATGACAGGTTTCGCGCAGGTCAAAGGTGAAGTGCAGCAGAACAGCGCGCTAACGTCTGCTCCTGATAACGCGCAGTCCAACGGGAGAGTTGCCTTCACGCTCTCGCTGAAATCCGTGAACCATCGTTTCCTTGATCTTCACTTTCGGTTGCCCTCCGGCACCGATTCTCTGGAGATGCAGCTTCGACGCTTGCTCAAAGAAAACGTCGCGCGCGGACATCTGGAAGTTTCCTTGAGTTTGGACCGTTCGAGCAGCGAGACGTTTTCGCTCAATCGCCAACTGGTGAGTGGATACATAGCAGCTTTTCGTGCTGCCGCTGCGGAATTCTCTCTCGCCACGGAACCCGACTTGAATGCCGTTCTGCGTATTCCAGGTGCCATGGATTCAGCCGCGGACGCTGCCGATGGCGAGATCGAGGCGGCAGTCATGACCAAGGTCGGAGAAGCCATCGATCGCTTGAACCGAATGCGCGAGGAAGAGGGCCGAGGTATCGTTCGCGAGTTGCGTCAGCGCATGGCCCACCTTCAGGAAGCGGCCGGCAGCGTGCAGCAGCATCGCCGTGCCGTACTGCACAATTACACCGAGAGGCTCCAATCCCGCCTTCAGGAATTGCTCGGTTCCGCGGTGGATCGCGAACGCGTGCTGCAAGAAGCCGCCCTGCTGGTGGATCGCAGTGACATCCAAGAGGAAATTGTGCGGCTGGAAAACCACGTGCAACACTTTCTAGGATTGCTGGATGAAGGCGGAGAAATCGGCAAGAAACTGGATTTCCTGCTGCAGGAGATGAATCGCGAAGCCAACACTCTACTTTCGAAGACTTCCGGATTGGCTGGAGAAGCGCTTAACATCACGGAAGCAGGCCTTGCCATGAAAGCTGAAATCGAAAAATCACGTGAGCAGGTGCAAAACCTGGAATGAACTCAACGCACAAGCCCATCGTCTACATCATCTCTGCGCCATCTGGCTCTGGAAAGTCCACACTGGTCAACGAGATTCTCAAAGCAATTCCCGGGCTCGATTTTTCTATCTCGTATACGACCCGCGGCCCGCGCGGTAGCGAAAGCAACGGCAAGCAATATCACTTTGTTCCGCGCCAGGAATTCGACCGCATGGTGAAAGCCGATGAATTCCTCGAGCATGCGGAGTTCGACGGAAACTGCTACGGCACCGCACGACGATTCCTCGAGGAAGCAAAACGAAGAGGTACCGACCTGCTGCTAGATATCGACGTGCAGGGCGCCGCGCAGATCCACAAGAAGGTGCTCGATGCTGTCAGCATCTTTGTGCTGCCTCCCGATAAGAAGACACTGGAGTGGCGTCTGCGCAAACGCGGCGAGAACGACGAGCAAACCATTCGGCGCCGTCTTGAGACGGCCGGCCGCGAGATTGAGGAATACGATCGCTATAACTATGTTTTGATCAACGATCAGCTCGAAAAATCGATCGAGTGGCTCGAAGCCATCGTGCTGTCTGAGCGCTTGCGCCGCCAGAGGCGCGCTCTGTCCGACGAGGAGCGCGCGATGGTCGAGCGAGCTGACCGTCTTCGCCTAGCCAACCTCAGGGACAAGGTGCAGCCCATTCTTGCATCCTTTCGTGTGCCCGCATCGTCAGCACGTTCGTAGGTTTCGGGGTATCATTAGGGGGACGCTCGGGAAGGCCGTTGACCGCGATCGGCCTCGATTCGAATTGGTTTTCAAGGGGGGAGTCCCATGAAGTTGATCGAAGGCTTTGACAGCAACTATCGATACATCCTGGTGGCCGCGCGGCGCGCAAGGCAGCTGCAATCCGGGGCGCCCCCAGTGGTCGACACCAATTCTCGCAAGCCGTGCCGCATCGCACAGGATGAAATCCGCGCCGGCAAAGTGAAATGGGAGATGACTGAAACGCGCACCGCCGCCGAGCAGGCCTCCGAGAATCTCGATAAGGCACTTGGGCAGGACTAAGCGTTGTTGATTTTGTGGTTGTTGGCTGTTGAATGGTTTTGGATCAATCAACAATCAAAAATCATCAAGCAACAATATGAAGATCGCCCTCGGCGTCACCGGCGGAATCGCAGCGTACAAAGCAGCTGAAGTGTTGCGTATGCTGCAGGACCGCGGCATTCGGGTGCAGGTCATCATGACCCGCGCCGCACAGGAATTCGTCAAACCGCTTACCTTCGCGGCGCTCTCCGGAGAAAAAGTCATTACGGGCATGTTCTCGCCCGGCGAAGAACACGAGCCTAACATTGATTCTGCCGTCGAGCACATTGCCGTTGCGCAGTCGATAGACGCTCTCGTCGTCGTTCCCGCGACAGCCGATATTCTGGCTCATTTCGCACAAGGCATCGCAACCGACTTCCTGACGACCCTGTATCTCGCCACGACTGCACCGGTCGTTGTCGCGCCTGCGATGAACGTCAATATGTGGAACCATCCGGCCACCCAGGCAAATCTGGACATCCTGCGAAAGCGCGGCGTGAAGATCGTGGAACCCGACGCTGGCTATCTTGCCTGCGGCATGGTCGGTCAGGGACGCCTTGCGGAGAATGATGCAATCGTTGCCGCGGTCCTGGAGGCCCTGGGCGCGTCCCAAGACCTCGCCGGCGAGACTGTGCTCGTAACTGCCGGACCCACGCGCGAGAAAATTGATCCCGTGCGTTATCTCACAAATCGCTCCAGCGGGCGTATGGGGTACGCTCTCGCCGAGGCTGCTGTGCGTCGAGGTGCTCGCGTTTTATTGGTCAGCGGCCCCACCTCGCTCACGCCGCCCGCCGCTGCTGAAGTGACTCCGGTCGAATCGACGGAGGAGATGCGTGATGCCGTGCTCCACCTCCTTCCTCAATCCAGCATCGTGATCAAAACCGCGGCCGTCGCGGACTATCGTCCGAAGTCCACTGCCGGGCAGAAGATCAAGCGCAAAGGTCCGATGACGCTGGAACTCGAGGCTACTCCCGATATTCTGAAGGAGCTCTCGTCGAAGAAGACGTCACAGATCATGGTTGGGTTCGCCGCAGAGACGGAAAACGTCCTGGAAAACGCCCGCCAGAAACTGCTCGCAAAAAATCTGGATGCGATTGTCGTCAACGACGTCTCGCGCGAAGGCATCGGCTTCGACTCCGACCGCAATGCCGTAACAATCATCACCCGCGACGATGTGGTCGAAGCCCCCGAAACCACGAAGTGGGAAGTAGCCCAGCGAGTTCTCGACCAGATTGTGAAGCTGCGTCAGCAGCGCAGGTCTCCTGTGAAAGCGTAATTCCTGCAAGTATCGCCGAAACTCATGTGGCGACAGCCGCCTCGGCTGTCCCGCAAAGCGAAGCAAGCGGCGCATTGGAGAACTAGAGCCTTTCCCGTCGCTCCGGTTCTCGCGGGCATTCTCCACATCGCCACTCCAACGTATAATCATCTGAACCCGAACAGTGCCGACGATTCCAAGCCCCGATCTCCGCCGAGCCCTAGCCGACCGTATTCGTTACTATAACGAACTGGGTATCTACGATTTTTATCGGCGCGATCAGAACGAGGTCTTGTCCGAATCCGCTACAACTAACGTTGAGCCAGAAGCGTCATCAAGTTCCCAGCCGGAACTGCGAGAGGAAATGTCTTCCAGAAAATCCGCAGTGGTTGCAAGACCCGCCGATCACAACATTTTCGAAGGCTTGTCTGAGAAGCCTGAGCAAAGCGTCACCGATCCGATAGCCGCGCTTAAGTTGATCCGCGAAGATCTGGGCGATTGCACCCGCTGCAAGCTTCACCAGCAAGGTCGCAAGCAGATCGTGTTCGGCGTCGGCAATCCTCATGCGGACTTGATGTTCGTCGGCGAAGGCCCCGGCGCGGATGAGGATGCGCAAGGAGAGCCTTTCGTCGGCCGCGCCGGACAACTGCTCAACAACATGATTAAGGCCATGGGTCTGCGACGCGAAGAGGTCTACATCGCCAATGTGGTGAAATGCCGCCCGCCCGGCAATCGCACGCCCGAACGCGATGAGTGCGACACCTGCTCGCCGTTTCTTATGCGCCAGATTGCCGTGATTAAGCCAAAGGTGATCGTTGCACTGGGCGCTGTGTCTGCGAAGAACCTTCTTGCGATCAACGCACCGATGTCAGAACTGCGCGGCCGCTTCTACGACTTCATGCCCGCCGGCGTGCGCAGCAGCGACCCGTCGTGGCAAGGAGCGAAACTGGCGGTCACGTACCATCCTGCATTCCTCTTGCGCGATCCGCGCCAGAAAGGCGAGGCCTGGAAAGACCTGCAGATGGTGATGAAGTACCTGGGTCTCAAGCCGCCGAAGGCCGACATGTAGGGACGGACGCCTCGTCGCCTCGTGGGCGAAGCTTGCGTGCGGGTTGCACGCATCGCCCATCCACACGTGGCCGTAGTTTATCCTTCCAACCAATGCCCGACTTCTGCGACGTTGCCGTGCCCGTACCGCTCGATATGGCGTTTACTTATCGTGTCCCAAGCGGAGCGGCGCCGGTAATTGGAGGGCGCGTCCTCGTCCCCTTTCGCCAGCAGCGAATGATGGGAATCGTCGTCGAAATCCATGACCGCAAACCACAGATCACCACCAAGAATATTCTCAACGTCGTCGATACCGCTCCAGTCCTCGACGAAAAGTTATTGCGCCTCGGGCGCTGGATCGCGGATTACTACCTGGCTCCGGTCGGCGAAGTTTTCCGCTCCATGCTTCCGCTCACTGCCGAGTTCAAACGTGTGGTCGCGTATCGAATCACCGACCAGGGGCACATGGCGCTGCATTTGGCGGGCATGTCTGGATCTTCTGGGCGCTCGCAACGAACCCCCGAGGAGCAGGCCATAGAATTTCGTGTGCTTGATTACCTCGCCGGCTCCGATGGCGATTTTGTCCGCGAGTTGGCTTTGCGCCAAGCCACTCGAGCGCCCCGCAAGGTCCTTGATGGAATGGTGCGCAAGAAATGGGTCTACCGCGAGGACTTCTCGGCGCAGCAGGATGCCGCTCGCACCGTCAGGATCGCTCTGCTGAAATCCGTCGAGGGAAAGCTCAATACGAACCAGCAA
>Ga0209580_10001540_pt1 | contig 10575 bp, 8 predicted proteins | sample Coa_R1_5_FD_187153 | JGI IMG/M metagenome (GOLD analysis project Ga0209580, IMG submission 187153) | Surface soil microbial communities from Centralia Pennsylvania, which are recovering from an underground coalmine fire - Coalmine... | ecosystem: Environmental > Terrestrial > Soil > Unclassified...
TGTATTGAAATTCGCGTTGTCCAAATCGGTTATCAACTTCGCCAGAGTTTTCGGGTCCGGCGGACCCACGGGCGACAACTGTTTGCGGAAGAGCGCGACAACTGCTAGCGGATCGGCTTCACGTAGCCGCCAAAACGCCGCATAGCCTGTGGGACCGTCATTGCTGGCAAGATCGGCCCACCATTTTTGCAACTCCTTATCGCTGGGCTTGGCGGTAGGTGAAGTTGTTCGTCCGCTCGGGGTTAAGTCCCAAGCCAAGGCGGTATCATTGGAAAACGACGTGAAAGCGCGGCGGCCATCGGGCGAAAGGACGAGTTCCCAAAGGTGCCCGTATGGGAATTGTGGTTGAACAACATCCGGAAGCGCATGCTCCAGGCACACTTTGCCGGTTGCGATGTCCCAGACCTTAAGTGAGTCACGGTCGGTCGTCACGAGATGCAGCAAATCGGAGGCGAGGGCAAAGTGATCGCCGAAATCATTGGATTGCCTTAAGTCGACGGCCGCAACTTCCTTCCCGCTTGCGGTTTCCCAAATGCCCAGGACTGTCCGCTTATTATAAGGGCCCAAATACTTCGACGCTGCCACGAGCTCACCGCCTGGTGTACCGGCCAATATCCAGTCATACACGCCCGGAGCCCGCCAGACACTTTGACCATCGGCGACTCGAATTCGCTGTAGCCCGTCTGGCAAGCATAGGACGACCTCCCTGCCATCGTCGAGCCAGACAGGGTGATATGTCGGGCCCCAATCCCACTTCTGTTTAGCAACGATCTTCTTTGCCACCGTGTCCCATTGGACCAGCGTCTTGCTCCACTTACCTACAATCTCAGACTCCAGCACGGTCACTCGCTTGCCATCCCCAGAAATATGTGCTGCTTCAACAGAAGGCTTAAACGCACCTGCGCCATTGTCAAGCTGTATCTCCAATAGTTGACGGCCGGTCTCCACGTCCCATGATTGGTGGTAGTTGTTGAACTGGCTTGCCAAGAGCGAACGGCCGTCGGCTGAAAAAGAGAGACAAGCTAGATATCTCCCGAAGCGCGCCTTCCGAGGAAACTCTCGGATTAGCTTGCCGCTGGCGGCTTCCCAAAGGTAAACGGGATGCCCCCACCAGCCGCCGCCGGACGCCAGGTAGCGTCCACTGGGGCTGATGGCCAGCGTACCGCTTAATCCCAGCCCATCGGGTTGCGGGAAACGCTCCTTCCAGGCGGCCGCATCCCAAACTTGCACACGGTAGTCGTCGCTCGCAATCAGCACACGGCCATCGGGCGTCCAGCGCGCCCAAGCCGAGCCGCGCATAAATGCGGGGAACTGATGGATCACGCTGCCGGTCGCGGTGTCCATCACAATGCTCTTTTGCCAGTCGCAAGTCCGGTTTTCGTAAAGACCGGTTTCCACCGGGTTATTGAGATGTGACCAACAAACCAATCGGCGGCCATCCGGTGAAAGGGCCAGCGAGGAATACTCGCAATCGCCGACTGGAAACTGTTTGACCTCCTTGCCGTTTTCAAGATCGAAAAAGCGAATGGCCGATTTTACTACCTCTGGACCAGGTTGATAGCTTGCATTGCTTTCGTTATCGCACACCACCAGTTGCTTGCTGTCGGCCGTGAATGCAGAAGAAGTGACACAGCGCGGATGACGGTGGACTTCTTTGCCGCTGGCCAGGTCAATTACGGAAAATGGCTCGCCATTCTTGCCAAAACAAGCGAGCCAGCGGCAATCCGCGGAAATGTTGGCGTGTGAGTAACGACGGATCGCATCAATTTCTCCTGGAATTCTAAGCACCCGCTGAGTGCCAGCGGCTCGGTCCCAAAGTGTGACAAGTTCGTTGCCTTGGAGAAATGCGAACAGCTGGCCTTCGCGGAAGACTCGTAGTACACGCGAATTCAAGGTTGGCTCCGCGTATTGACCCACCGGCTTGTTGGTCTCGAGGTCCCACGTTGTCCATTCACCCTCGATTCGAATTGCCAAGAATTTGCCGTCGGATGAAAACTTCACATCTTTCGCTCGCTTCGTGCCGTCCCCGATGGTTTTCGCCCGCAGCACCTTCCCGGTTGTCAGGTCCCAGTAGCGCACAATCCGATCCGGCGCGACAATTGCCAGCGTTTTGCTATCCGACAGCACCGTCACGTCGCAATCGCCGGTCATGCGCATTTGCACCGTGCCGAAGCGGGCAACCGCTCCGGGTGGCAATGGGTCGCCGTAGAGATCGACGCGATCTTTTGTCGGGCGCGGCGACGGCTCATCTGCGCTCGCGAACCCAATCCAGAGGAGGCCGACCAGGATAGCCGCACTGATGGAGTTGGATTTCATTGCCGAATCTCCGCGCGAATTGACGTTTGCGCTTCAGCGAGAATTGTAGCCGAACGTGCATGAAGTGGAAATGAATGCATTCAAGCGAGATGTTCGTTCAGAGGCCGCGGTCGCGTTCAAGGTCGCCGTCCGGCAATCGACCGGTCTTCAGCAGCTTCGCCGGACGCCTACCCTGGACAAGACGCAGGCCGACGCGCTCTTGCGGCAATTGGCGCGGCACTGGCAGAAGGGATTTGACATCTTGTGTACCTTGCTGGCGCATTCGGCGGTGGTACACGCCGACGAGACGAGTTGGAGCATCAAGAGCGTGTGGGCCTTCCTCTCCGAGAAGGCCCGGCTGTTGTTCTTCGGGGTCAACAAGGACGCCGCGACGCTGGAGCAGAGTAAGTGTCCGGCGAAAGAGCGACGTCAATAGCCGGGCGGATACGCCGCCCGTTTCCCGCCTCGAAGGTTTGGCCGAAGAGCAAAACGAAAAGACGCCTGTACCGTAAGGGTATGATCAGCGTCTTTGTCCGAGAGGAAGCTTACGGGCCGATGAAACCCGATATTTGAAGTTTTGGTAGTTCTGTTTTGAGCCTTTCGACCCCGGCCTGAGTCACTTTGGTCTGATCAAGGCACAGATACCGTAATTGCTTTAGGTCTTTGAGTTCGGCAAGTCCAGCGTCAGTGATCTGCGTGCCACAAAGATGAAGCTCACTCAGCTTGACCAATCGCTTGAAGTTTCTGAGCCCGGCGTCGGTCACAAAATTCTGCCGGAGATTGAGCTCACACAAGTTTGTTAGCTCGGTTAGCTCGTTCACACCCGCATCGCTCAGGTGCAATCCTTGCAGGTCAAGCTTTTGCAGGCTTTTGCTGACTCCCAGCGTCTTCATGCCCGCATCTGTGATTTTGGTCACACCAAGAATTCTCAATTCTTCAAGATTCTTCAATCGCCCAAGCCCCAACAATCCATCATCGGTGATCTCGGGGTTGGAAAGATACAGCGAACGAAGCGATGTAAGTTCCCTGACGTATTGGAGCGCTTTGTCTGTAACCTCACCTGAAATGCTTAGCGATTGCAATTCCTTCAGACTGCTGAGCTCGCGAAAGCCCACTTCTGTCATCGCGCTGCCGTCAATGCCCAGTTTCTGTAGGCTCTTGATTTCCTTTAAGTGCCGAGTGGCAAGGTCGGTTAGGCCAATTCCATAAAGATAAATCCCTCGCAAGTCCTTGACGGCTTCTAGCTCCTTCAGGCCAACATTTGTGATCTTGGTGTAACTCAGATCCAATATGCGCAGATTTGGCATTCGTCTTAGTTGATCCACTCCCTTATCGGTGATCTTGGTGTTCGATAGGTACAGCGATTGCAATTCCTTAAGCTTTGCGAGGACCGTTAGTGATTCGTCTGTCACGCCGGTCCAGTTTAGATTTAACTCACGCAGCCATGTTAATGCTCCCAGCTCATTGATGCCGACATCCGTTATTTTCGTGCGATCCAAATAGAGGCACTGTAATGCTGTAAGTTCCTTTAGCTCCTTCAATCCGGAATCAGTGATGACAGTTCCCGTCAGTCTAAGGCTTCGCAATGCCTTGAATTCTTTGAGATTCGTCAGAACAGCGTCCGTAACTCGTATGGCAACACGATAGTCGCGCGGATCACTGAGATCGATGGCGGAAATCGGTCGTTCCGGTTGATTCTGATCCCTGGTTATCCTGCCGCCCGCTTCCTCTATCGCTTTAAGGGCTGCAGCCTCGTCTGCGCGAGCAGCATTAACTGCTAGAAGTCCGGCCAATGCCGCTACTAAATACTGCCGCCGGAACATGGCTTTTTCTCCAAGAATTCGCATCGACTATCGAAACACCTCGTCGGGCCACGTTGATGGCCGCATGGGCGTGCCCCAAGATTATACGACCCAATGAGTCAATTCAGTTCAAATGAAGATAAACGTTCCGCGAACGGGCGCGACATTCGTTCTACACGAGTAACTCCTGCGTGTCGGGTTCGGAAGCATACTGGCCCTTGGCCCATGCGTCCGGTAACAAACTCGGCAGGTCACCGTCTTGGCAGGTTGGAATCCGCGTGAGCAGATCCTTCAGGTATGACCACGGGTTAAGTCGGTGCCGCGTCACGCTGGCGCAAACGCTCAGCAACACCGAGGCCGTCTTTAACCCGCCGTCGCCTCCTAGGTGCAGCCAATTCGCGCGGCCCACAGCCAAGGGACGAATGGCCCGTTCCGCCTCTCCATTGTCGATGGCGAAGCGCGCGTCATCGATGTAACGCACGAGCGAAGCCCACTGATTCCGGGCATACTCAACCGCCTGACCGAACAGGCTCTTCGGCGTCGCCTGGCGATGCTGCGCTTCCAGCCAGTCGGCGAACTGTTCGAGGATCGGCCCAGCCCGGTTGTGTCTCCACCGCACCACTTCGGCGTCGGCGAACTTCTCGCCAAGCTTGCCGCGTTCGTCTTTGATCTCGCGTTCGACGGCGTAGAGCGTGCGAATGAACGCCAGGGCCTCGACCGCCCGCGGATCACTCGGTTCGGCCTCGACGAAGTATCTTCGGGCATGCATCCAGCAGCCAAGATGGCGAATGTTATGGTGCACGGCGTTGTAGCCGTCGTACGCATCAGCGTGGATGAAGCCGCGATAGCCTTCCAAGAAGCGCTGCGGAAACGTCTGGCTGCGGCCGGCGGTGAGGTCGAAGAGCGTGTAGGGATTCTGCGCGTCGCCCAGGTAGATCCAAGCATAAGCGGTCCGCCGGGGCCGCAGCAGCACCAAGGGCGTATCGTCGGCGTGGATCGCGAACGATTGCAGCAGGCGTTGATGCATCAGGTCATAAAGCGGCGTCAGCAGTTCACCGCACTTCTGCAAATGGTCGCAAAGGGTCGAACGCCGCACGTCCCAGCCATGGCGGGCCAAGATCGACTCCTGGCGATGCAGCGGAATGTGATCGACACACTTCGAGACGACGACGTGGGCCAGCAATCCGGCCCCGACGCCGCTCTTGGGGATCGGCTCGGGCGGCAGGGCTGCTTTAGCGATCTGCGGATCGTGGCCCTGTAACTCGCACGACCGGCAAGCGTAGGTTGGGCGGACCAATTCCCGGACGAACAGCGCCATGGGCTGGTAATCGAGCCGTTCGCTGATGACCTGGCCGATGCGGATTTTGAGCGTGCCGCAGCAGGCACAGATCTTCTCGGCTTCACTCAGGTCAATCTCTTCCCGGCGACGCGGCAGGTCCTTCGGCTTGCAGCGCCGGCCGTGGCCCTTCCGCTTCGTCGGGGGAACCATTTCGGGGGCTGGCGGTTCAACCGGCTTTTGGACTTCGGCTTCGGGCACGAGCATCCCATCGAAGAGGGTCGGGCCTTCGACCCGCTCGCCGCCACGGCCAAAGGTCATCTTCACCAGGCGATGAATGTGCGCCTGCTGCGCTTCGTTCTGTTTGCGAAGTTCGGCCACCACGCTGCGCAGTTCTGCTATCACGGCTTCCGCGTGGGTCAGCTTCTGGCGAAGGTCGGCGGTATTGTCGGTCGGCGTCATACCCTATGCAACACCGCGCCGCGTTAGAGGTAGCGCCATTCATGCGGAAGTTTTGTAGCGAGGACGTTCGCGGGCCTTGGCCGGATCGAGTCCGCCGAGGATCATCGCCAACTGCGTCGGTGTAACGGGCACACTGGCATCTGTTGCGGTGGGGAAGGCGAATGTGCCGCGTTCGAGCCGGCGCAGGTAGAGGGCGAAGCCGTCGCCCATCCAGGCCAGGATTTTGAGCCTGTCGCCGCGGCGATTCTTGAAGACGAACAGATCGCCCGATAGGGGATCACCGAGAAGAACTGAGCGCACCACGCCGGCGAGCGAGTCGATTCCCTTGCGTCCGTCCACGGGTTCCACGGCGACCAAGATGCGGCCGGAGAATCCCAGGGTCAACACGACGCCGCCCTCGTCGCCGTGAGCCAACAGGTGATTTGCTCTTTGGCGGCAGTGAGTGGTAGCTTGAGGGTCACACCGGTCGGCAGTACGACCTCGACGAGCGGTTCCGCGACAACCGTCATGGGCACGAACGTAGCTGCCGGCGGCGCTGGTCGGGTGGTTCGTCGGTCGAAACCGAGCTTCCGCCGCCAGTAATAGAACGTAGGTTGGCTCAGCTGTCGTTGCTTGCAGAAAGCAGAAATGGACTGCTCAGACTGCTGCCACTGCGTGAGCAGCGCATGCCACTGTTTGCCCCGCTCCGGATCGCGACTGGCCATGATGGCTCTCCTCCAAGGAAGAAAGCCACCAGCATAACATGCCTTGGAAGGCGTCGATTCGCCGGACGCGTACGCTTCAGCAGCAACAAGTTCTCGATAATCTGGCTATGTTTTTCCACGACATTAACGCCATGCCGTATTTCGTGTGGCCGCAGAACGGAACGGATCAAGTAACGAACCAAAACCAAATTTCCGACGTTACCACGTTTCAGCGCGCCGCTCCACCGGGCATTTCCGGCTGGGTAAGCAGTACGCTTTCACCGCTTCGTTCTCACTCGGTTCAAGCCACTTGGCAGCTAAATGCTGTAAATGATCCTCACCGGTTGCAACTGATGCGCTGCGCGTATCAACAAGTGGTGAGGGCATGCCTGGCTCAATGCACAAATGGATGTCCTCATGCGCAAGGCGGCGATCTGTGTCCCGATTGCCAAAAACTGTTCAATGAATTCTACACGGGAAATCCCGATGTCGCGGTGCCGCCTCCCGGAAGCATTGACGACCCCGGTGCGATTACGAATTTGTGCCTGGGCGCCCATTGTGGTTGGCTCGCCTGGAGCAAGAAGAAACCTGCGCCTCACGAGTATGAAATGGTCGGCCATTATCGGGATACCTGGGTATGGGTGTTGCCCGGCGGCCGCGATGAACTGGCAAAACTAACTCTGGCAATCCTCGATTATGCTGTCAGCACGAAACTTGCCCTTACGAAGGAAATCGATATCGAAGTAGACGTCGCCACGGCGAGCGACCCACATGCAAGTGCGTCCCCTGCGCCCCCTGTCGGACAACCCCTTCTTCCCAATCCGCCTCCGGTACCGGCTACGCCCGAACCAGCGCCTTCGCCAAAGGTTACACCTAGTTCCAAACTCACGATCAAAGCGACAGTCCCGTTTGATATGCCTTACGCGCAGGTGATTCCTCCTGACGTGAAACAACATGCGATCGATCTCTTGCAGGATAAGATTAATGAAACAAAGAAATCGCGCAACAAGGCCTTAACGCTTTATCTCCTTGGCGGTAAGCTTCCCGACCTCAAGACGATGAATGCCAAATTACTGGACGAAGTGAATGCACAAATTCAGAATCAACTTGATTCAAACACCAGGACCCAGATAAACAATACCGTAAGCCAATTCGTCAATCAAGCAAATGAGCTGAGGTCCCGCCTGCGGGAAAGTCCAGCCAACGAGCCGGCAAGTATCAAGCTTGCCCGTCAAGCGCAAATTGACACTTTGCTTAACAATCTTCAACAACGGTTTGAAGAAGCGATTGCGAATACTGCGCTCGCCCCCAGCACTCCGTCCGTTAACACTCCACAGTTACTTCCAAATCCCCAGCTTAGCAAAGAAGATGCCGAGAAAGCCGTTAGAGTAATCGAAGACGTCAAGGTATTGAATCAGCCGTATTTGAAGCAGCTTGCCGAATACCAACGCAATATCGACGCGTTAAATGCTCCACCGGTTCCGACCGCGCTCCGCGGCCCGTCACTAGACGAGATCAGTGCTGGAAGCACAAACATTCGGTCAATCATCTTACAATCGCAGCCGCCCCCGACGCCGATTCGCCCCAGATAAGGCGGCGTGCCGTCCGCACAGATCCAGCCTGATGGGCACCCCGCGTGTTGGCTGCCGAATCGCTGCCGCTGTCAGACGCCGCCAGCGTCGTCGCCGCGTTGAGCGCCATGCTGGTCAAGGCCCAACTGCCGTTGGTGAAGCAGCCCTCCGCATGCAGCGTGTACGTGTCGCCGGCCGTCTGTGAACCGCTCCACGACGACGAACCATTGGCCGCGTACAGGTAGGTGCCGTTGATCCCGCTGCCGCCCAGGGCCTGGGTGTTATTAGCATTATCTCGGCCCGACTGCGAATAGGAGCTGGTGCTGCCGTAGACCTCTGTGCCGGTGTCGCTGCCGCTCCATTGCGCCCTGCCGGAATTTTGCAAGACCACGCTCGAATAGGCATAGCTGCCGTTGGCGTAGTTGCCCGCCCAGTAATCGTTCTCGGTGTACGACTGCACGGTGCTCAGCGTCGCCGCGTAGTTGCCCGATTGCGTGTAGCAGCCGGTGCTGGTGACCGTGACATTGGCCGAGTTGCTGGCCCCCGCGAAACCGTAACTGCTGGCGTTCGTGCCGTTGGCCGTCACCGTGCTGGCCGAACTGCCGGAACCAGAATTCGTGGCCGCGCTGGCAAACGAGCACTGGAAATCGTGTCAGACCATTTCTTGCTTCGCGAATAAATGAACCAAAACCAATTCTCTTGTGGCACGGTATTCTTGCCGACCAAGTTGCGCATAGCTATCTCGGTCACGAGTATGCTATTCGCATAGCTCTGCAGGCTGAGCGCATACTACGTAAAGCTGCTCGACCCGCCGTCCTGGTAGAGCACGCTGCACAAGTTGTGGGAAGAAAGAGGCTATGCCACATCGCTATTGAAAAACCGAAATATATCGGGTCGTCAGTTTCTTCGCCAGCGGCGTAAGAAGCTCACTCGTCGTAGTAGCCCTTGCGAAAGACCGCAACACCCTCGATGATACCATCTGACGCTGTTAGTCCAATTCCCGCTTCTGGGCAATTCAGACCAACTTCATCCGATTCTGTCGAAAAACCAAGTTTCTTAAGGTCGTTAGAAACGTCTGAAACATCTCGGCCTATGAACAGAATACCACGGAATTGCGGTTGCGCCGGTTCAAATATTTCCACGAACTCAAGGCGGTCCTGTTTGTTGTAATACAAGTGCAAGCCAAGTTCATTGTACGCGTCGGTGTCATTTTCCCCCACGTCCTTCTTAAATGTGACGTAATTTCCGACGAGACGCTTGCGAATGTCTTGGCGCAAATCGCCAAAGCGCAAACTACCAACTGACTCAAAAGATGAAATCTCCATTTGATTCTCACCCTACTCTGTGAATCCAAATCTGGCCAACATTTCCTTGATAGCCTCATCATACTTCGAACCGAATTTTGCGCGAATGTCATCAATATCCATTTGGATCGCCTCTCGCAGCTTGCCATCTTTTATCAGTGCTGCTTGCCTTGCACGATAAGCTTCTGCCGCCTTGGATCGTCCCCAGCTTGCGGTCATCCTGTGATCAGCCGTTTCCATCCAGATGGCTGGCCCGTCGTCACGAGCGATTGTACTCGCCGCGTCAGCCGGCATATGGTGAACCTCGCCACCCTCGTTGCTAGCCCTGACTTCCTTATATGTTCCTCCCTTCTTAGGAATCCTTTTTGGTATTACAACATCTTTGACCTTCGCTTCAAGCTCTTCGTCCGAGAGCTTGAGTCCCTGGCCTAGTTCCTTTTTCCAAGCCTGAGCGGCTGCTTGGCCATCTTTCGAAAGCATCTCCTCGGTGACGGTTACCTCCAAGGTCTTCGTGACGGTTTGCCCCGCTTCCTCTACGGCAACTTCGATTGCTATTTTATCGCCAGCCCTAACCGCCGCACCAAGTCCCTTACCAACCCCTAATGTCACCAGGAAGAGCACTGAGTCAATCAAGGCATTCCAAGACTCATTTTCCGCCTCTTTGTATTTACCTCGCGCTCCGTACAAGAAGGCATTTCCCAGATGCACAGCACCTGTTGGGTCGACCCAGCTAGCACCGGCAGCAACCAGCTCCTGCATCCCATCGGTCAATGTGTCGCCAATATTCTTAAACTTATCTCTATATTGATTGTACTCTTGATAAAGCTTGCGCAAGCGGGCTTCAATGTCGTCGCTGCGCGGCCCTGGCGACGACTCAACCTCCGGTGCAAGTGCCGCGTTCTCCTGCGTGGGAGTTAGCTGCGGCCGTGGGTACAACACGCCGTACGTGTCCTGAATCAGGCTACGAGCGCTACGTAAGGCCGCCATGACATCGCGCGGCGTCCACCCTCCATCCTCCACGAGCTCGTCATCCCACATGAAGAACTGGAGCCAAGCTATACCTTCGTACATATCCTTTAACTTGGCGAGCATCACCTGTTTATCCTCGTCGGACAAGTCGGACGCCGCCAATACTTTGCGCGCAACCTGAGCCAACTCGAGTTCTGCGTTCGTCAGCGCTGC
>Ga0209580_10001542_pt1 | contig 10563 bp, 5 predicted proteins | sample Coa_R1_5_FD_187153 | JGI IMG/M metagenome (GOLD analysis project Ga0209580, IMG submission 187153) | Surface soil microbial communities from Centralia Pennsylvania, which are recovering from an underground coalmine fire - Coalmine... | ecosystem: Environmental > Terrestrial > Soil > Unclassified...
AGCGCTTGGTCTGGTGACCGAAATGGACGCCCGCTTCCAAAAGCTCGGGCACTAATTCAACTGTGTTTGCCATACGAAATAACCGCCGCAAGAGAGGGGGAAACGGCGGACGGGGAAGATGCTACAGACAGCGGCTAAACGCAACCGAATAATCACCTTTTTCCTGAGGCTCCCGCCTCGCAAAACCGGGCCAAAATCCAGCACCAGTCCGACAGCCGGTTGAGATAACGGAGAATCTCGGGATTCGGATCCTTTAACGAGGCCACATGCCTTTCCGCGCGCCGGCATACGGTCCGGGCCAAATCCAAAGCAGCCGAGACCGGGTTAGCGCCCGGGATGACCCAATCCTTCGGGAACAGCGCTTTGTCTTTCTCCAGGTCGGCAATCACCCCGTGAATTCGATCGACCATTTTCGAATCCACGACCTGGAAGCCATCTTTCACGTAGCGTGATCGATCTTCCGGCAACGTTGAAAGCTCCCCCATCACGTTGATCAATTCCTTTTGCACGGCGAAGATTTGATCGACGACAAATTTGTCTTTGCAATTCGCGCGAGCCAGCCCCAGCGCCGCGGTCATCTCGTCAACCGCTCCGTAAGCTTCCGATCGCGGATTATCTTTCGGCAGGCGTCGCCCGTACATGAGCGAGGTTTCGCCCTCGTCGCCGGTCTTGGTTACGATCGACATGGCGAGAATCCTAACTAGAGCATGGCTGGAAAGCAAAACGGCGGACCAACAAAAGCGGTCCGCCGTTTGAATTTGTTAATAATGCCAGTCCGCCGCGGACTCGAACGCTACCCGATCGCGGGAGCCATTTCGGCCTCGTCCATTGCGGGAGCGCCGATCGGCTCACCCTTCTCGATGAGCCGGACTTCGCGATGTTGCGGGAAGCCGGTTCCGGCTGGGATCAAGTGACCCATGATCACGTTTTCCTTGAATCCGCGCAGCCTGTCGACTTTGCCGAGCGTTGCGGCTTCGGTCAGCACCCGAGTGGTATCCTGGAACGAGGCAGCGGAAATGAAGCTGTCGGTTTCGAGTGAGGCTTTGGTGATGCCGAGCAGCACTGGCACGGCTTCCGCCGGCTTGCCGCCTTTCTCGACGACCTGCCTGTTCTCTTCCTCGAAGTCGAGCTTGTCGACCTGATCGCCCCACAACAACGACGTATCGCCCGGATCGGTGATCTTCACTTTCCGCAACATTTGGCGAACGATGATTTCGATGTGCTTATCGTTAATCTCGACGCCTTGGAGCCGATAAACTTCCTGCACTTCGTTGACGAGGTGCTCCTGCAATTCCTGTGGTCCGCAGACCTCGAGAATTTCGTGCGGAACAATCGGTCCTTCGGTCAGCTGTTGACCTTTCTTCACGAAATCGCCCTTGAAGACGATCACGTGCTTGGTCATCGAAATGAGATGCTCTTCTTCCGCACCGGTCTCCGGATCCTTCAGAATCAAGCGACGCTTGCCGCGGACGGTGCCGCCCATTTCGACAATACCATCGATCTTCGCGATCTCGGCGGCGTCTTTCGGACGGCGCGCTTCGAATAATTCAGCGACGCGCGGTAGACCGCCAGTGATGTCCTTGGTCTTGGCAACTTTTCGCGGCGTCTTCGCCAGCAACGCACCGGCGCGAATCTTTTGATCTTCTTCGACAATGACGTGCGCGCCTGCCGGGATCGAATAGCTCGCCAGCACTTCTTTCTTGTCGCCGATGATCACGATCTGCGGGTGTAAATCTTCTTTGTGTTCGATGATGACCGTTCCCATCAAACCCGTCGCTTCATCGACGTCGCGCTTGATCGTAACTCCGGCGATCATGTCGCGGAATTCAACTTTACCGCCTTTATCGGTCAGAATCGGGACGTTGTAGGGATCCCATTGCACGAACGTCTCGCCTTTTTTCACATTAGAGCCGTCGTCTTTCGAGATCATGGAGCCGACCACGACGTTGTAACGCTCGAGCTCGCGGCCTTCAGCATTATGCACACTGATTGATCCGTTCTTGCTCAACACGATCCAACTGCCGTCCAACGCCTGCACCGTGCGCAGATCATTGAACTGCACCCGGCCGTCGTTTTTGGCTTTGATAATTGGTTGCTTGAACGTCTGACTCGCAGTTCCGCCGATGTGGAATGTCCGCATCGTTAACTGCGTTCCCGGCTCGCCGATGGACTGCGCGGCAATAATTCCGACCGCTTCGCCCATTTTCACGAACTGTCCGGTCGCGAGATTGCGTCCATAACACGCCGCGCAAACGCCGCGGCCGCATTCGCAAGTCAGCACGGAACGGATTTTCAACGCTTCCACTCCAATGCGCTGCAGGTCGGCCGCGATCTTCTCGTCGATCAGCTGGTTGGCTTTGACGATCTTCTTCTTCTTATCGACCGGGTCAGCGATCGTTTCGCAGCTCACCCGTCCGATGATGCGCTGGCCGAGATCGACCACTTCCTCGTCGCCCTCGTAAATCGAACGAACAACGATTCCGTTAACGGTTCCGCAATCCTCCATGTTGATGATGACGTCCTGGGCCGCATCAACGAGCTTGCGGGTGAGGTAACCGGAGTCCGCGGTTTTCAGCGCGGTGTCGGCCAAACCTTTACGGGCGCCGTGAGTTGAAATGAAGTATTCGAGCACGCTCAAGCCCTCTCGGAAATTAGAGGTGATCGGACGTTCGATAATTTCGCCGCTTGGCTTGGCCATCAAACCGCGCATGCCGGCAAGCTGGCGGACCTGCTGACGATTGCCGCGCGCTCCCGAATCCACCATCAAGTAGACCGGATTGAGTTCTTTGCGACCTTCATTGTGTTCGAGGGTCCGGAACATCACGTTGGAAATTTCGTCGCCAGCGTGGGTCCAGATGTCGATGATCTTATTGTAACGCTCGCCGTCGGTGATGATACCCTTGCGGTACTGCTGTTCGACCTGGCGGATCTGCTTGTAAGCGTTCTCCAGCTCCGTTTGTTTTTCCTTCGGAATAATCATGTCTGAAATTCCGATGGAGATACCGGCCTTGGTCGCTTCGGTGAACCCGAGCTCTTTCAATTTGTCGAGCGTGGCAACCGTAACCGCCGGGCCCGCGACCTGGTAGCAACGCCAGATGATGTCGCTGAGCTGTTTTTTGCCCGCGGCTTTGTTGAAGAAACCGAGCTCTTTCGGCCAAATCTGATTGAAGACGACGCGGCCCGCGGTGGTCTCGATTGTGCCAGCGTCGGGATTTCCGTAAATGGTTTGATTGCCGCGATCCGGGTTTTGGAACCGGATACGATCGTGCGTCTTGACGGTTCCTTCGGCCATGGCGAATTCGACTTCGATGGCATTTGAGAATAACGGCAAATGCTCCTTCTTGGCGCCGCGCGGGTTCTGGGTCACGTAATAGCAGCCGAGCGTGATATCCTGTGAAGGCGTGGTGATTGGTTTGCCGCTCGAGGGCGAGAAAATGTTGTTCGGCGCGAGCATTAGCATGCGCGCTTCCAACTGCGCTTCCACTGATAGCGGCACGTGGACCGCCATCTGGTCGCCGTCAAAGTCCGCGTTATAAGCGGTGCAGACGAGCGGATGAATGCGGATCGCTTCGCCTTCGATCAATTGCGGCTCGAAAGCCTGGATCGACAAGCGGTGCAATGTCGGCGCGCGGTTCAGCAGAACTGGATGCCCGCGCGTGACTTCGTCGAGAATGTCCCAAACTTCCGGCGTCTGGCGCTCGATCATTTTCTTCGCGCTACGAACCGTGTGGACGTAGCCGAGATCCTTCAGCCGGCGAATAATGAACGGCTCGAATAAAACGAGCGCCATCTTCTTCGGCAAACCGCACTGGTGCAGTTTCAATTCCGGACCGATGACGATGACCGATCGGCCCGAGTAATCGACGCGCTTGCCGAGCAAATTCTGACGGAAACGTCCGCCTTTGCCCTTGAGCATGTCGGAAAGTGATTTCAACGGACGATTGCCCGCGCCGGTGACGGCGCGACCGTGACGGCCGTTGTCAAACAACGCGTCGACCGCTTCCTGCAGCATTCGTTTTTCGTTCCGAATGATGACGTCCGGCGTTTTCAGCTGGAGCAGGTTCTTGAGACGATTGTTCCGGTTAATGACGCGGCGATAAAGATCGTTCAGGTCAGACGTGGCGAATCGACCGCCTTCCAACGGAACGAGCGGCCGCAAATCCGGCGGAATGACCGGCAGCACATCGAGGATCATCCACTCGGGCCGCGCGTGGGAATTCATGAAGCCCCCGACGAGCTTCAGGCGTTTCGCGAGTTTCTTGCGAATCTGTTTGGACTTGGTTGCGCCCATCGCCTTTTCCAGCTCTTTGTTGAGCTTGTTCAGGTCGATTTCGGCCAAAAGTTTTTTGATCGCTTCGGCGCCCATGCCGGCGACGAAATCTTCGCCGTATTGTTCCTGGGCTTCGCGATATTCGACTTCGTTCAGGAGCTGCGCCTTTTGCAACGGCGTCTTGCCCGGGTCGATGACGATATAGTCCTCATAATAGATAACGCGCTCGAGCTGACGCGCGCTCATGTCGAGCATCAGGCCGATGCGCGACGGCATGCACTTGTAGAACCAGATGTGCGAAACAGGAACCGCCAGCTCGATGTGGCCCATCCGCTCACGACGAACCCGGGCCAGCGTCACTTCGACGCCGCAACGGTCGCAAATCACGCCCTTGTGCTTGATCCGCTTGTATTTTCCGCACGAACATTCCCAGTCACGGGTCGGACCGAAAATACGTTCGCAGAAGAGTCCGCCCTTCTCCGGTTTGAACGTTCGATAATTGATCGTTTCCGGATTTTTGACTTCGCCCTTGCTCCAGGAGCGCATCGTGTCGCTCGAGGCCACCCCAATAGCGACCTGGTCGAAACCGACCGCGCGCTCTTCACCAACTAACTCACGCCAGGAATGTTCGTTCATTGATTCTCCAAAACTAAATGCCGTTGTTTAAAATTATCCGAGGTGTTCGAAAACTGTCTGCGGGGCCTGGCCGCCGACTTTCACGTCGAGGCCCAAGCTCTGCATTTCCTTGATCAACACGTTGAAAGATTCGGGTGTTCCCGCTTCCAGCGAATTGTCGCCTTTAACGATCGATTCGTAGATGCGAGTCCGGCCCTGCACGTCGTCTGACTTCACGGTCAGAAGTTCCTGCAGCGTGTAAGCCGCGCCGTAAGCTTCGAGCGCCCATACTTCCATCTCTCCGAAACGCTGGCCGCCGTATTGAGCTTTGCCGCCCAACGGTTGCTGCGTGACGAGCGAGTAAGGACCAACCGCGCGCGCGTGGATCTTGTCCGCGACCAGGTGGCCGAGCTTCATCATATAGATGTAGCCAACGACAACTTCCTGATCGAATGAGTCGCCAGTGCGGCCGTCGAACAGTCGCGCTTTGCCGGTTTCCTGAACCCAGCTGAAGCCTTCCTTTTTCTTGGCTTCTTTCAGGTACTCGCGAATCTTGCTTTCCTTGATTCCATCGAAGACCGGGGTCGCGACCTTGAAACCGAGCGCCTTGGCTGCGACGCCGAGGTGCGTTTCCAAAACCTGACCGACGTTCATTCGGCTCGGCACGCCGAGCGGATTCAATACGATTTCGACCGGAGTTCCGTCCGCAAGGAACGGCATGTCTTCTTCAGGAACGATTCGCGCGACCACGCCTTTGTTTCCGTGACGGCCGGCCATTTTATCGCCGACCGACAGTTTCCGTTTCGATGCGATGTAAACTTTGACCTGCTTGATGATGCCGGGATCGATGTCGTCGCCGCTTTCGACCCGGTCCATCGAGCGTTCACGTTCGAGCTCGAGCTCGGCGAACTTGTGTTCGTAGTGCCCGATAATCTCGCGGATCTTGTTGCGAATCGGGCTCGGATCGATCTCGATGTGATCGTAAACGTTGGCCAGTTTGCGCAACAACGTCTTGGTGATCTTGCGGTTGGCCGGAATGATAATTTCGCCGGTCTCGGCATTGACGACGTCGAGCGGGATTTTTTCGCCCAACAGAATGTTCGAGAGCGAATCAGTCAGTTGCTCCGTCAGCTCTTCTTTCTTGCGACGATGCTCTTCGGTAATTGACTTGATCTGCTTCTTGGTTTCGGCCGGGGTGAGTTTCTCGCGCGAAACTTCTTTGCGCGATGAAACCTTCACGTCCATCACGATGCCGTAGGTGCCGGATGGGACAGTGAGGGACGTATCTTTAACGTCCGCCGCTTTCTCGCCGAAGATGGCGCGGAGCAATCGTTCTTCCGGCGCGAGCTCGGTCTCGCTCTTGGGAGTGATCTTGCCGACGAGGATGTCGCCAGGCTTCACTTCCGCACCGACGCGGACGACGCCGTCCGGTCCGAGATTTCTCAAAGCTTCCTCGCTTACGTTTGGAATATCGCGAGTGATTTCCTCCGGACCAAGCTTGGTGTCACGGGCGCCGATCTCGAATTCGTCGATGTGAATCGAGGTGTAGATGTCCTCCTTCACGACCTTCTCGGAGATCATGATGGCATCCTCGAAGTTGTAGCCGTGCCATGGCATGAATGCGACGAGCACGTTTCGGCCAAGCGCGAGCTCACCGTTCTGAGTGTTCGGGCCGTCTGCGATAACCTGGCCTTTTTTAACGTGCTGACCTTTTTTAACGACCGGCTTCTGGTTCACACAGGTGCCCGCGTTCGAGCGCATGAATTTCCGCATCTCGTAAACGTAGAGTCCCTCTTCCGGATCGCTCTTGATCTTCTTGCGGTGTTCCGGCACGTGACCGTCTTTGGAGACGATGATCTGATCGGCCGTGACCGACGCGACCTTGCCACTGTCGATTGCGATGACAACGGCGTGCGAATCGCGCGCGACTTTGCCTTCCAGGCCCGTCCCGACGAACGGAGCTTCCGACACAATCAGCGGAACGCCCTGGCGTTGCATGTTCGAACCCATCAACGCGCGGTTCGCGTCGTCATGTTCGAGGAACGGAATCAATCCCGCCGCGACCGAAACGAGCTGTTTCGGCGAAACGTCCATGTAGTGAACTTTGGCCGGCTCGACTTCCAAAAAGTCGCCGCGATAACGGACAGAAACCTTTTCCCCGGTGAAATGGCCACGACCGTCGACCGGCGCATTGGCCTGTGCGACCAGGAAGTTTTCTTCTTTGTCGCCGGTCAAATAATCGATCTCATCGGTGACGCGACCGTTGGTGACCTTGCGATAAGGCGTTTCGATAAAACCAAATTCGTTGATGCGCGCGAAGGTCGACATCGAGCTGATCAGACCGATGTTCGGGCCTTCCGGCGTTTCAATCGGACAAATGCGGCCGTAGTGCGACGGGTGAACGTCGCGGACTTCGAATCCGGCGCGATCGCGTGACAAACCTCCTGGTCCGAGGGCGGACAAACGCCGCTTGTGGGTCAGTTCCGCGAGCGGATTGGTTTGATCCATGAACTGCGAGAGCTGGGAGCGGCCAAAGAAATCGCGAATCACGGCGCTGAGCGCTTTCGGATTCACCAACTTCTGCGGCGTCATGCCGTCGACGTTGATGTCGAACAGCGTCATGCGCTCTTTGACCAACCGTTCGGTGCGGGCGAGGCCGACCCGGCACTGATTGGCGAGCAATTCGCCAACCGTGCGGACGCGACGGCTGCCGAGATGATCGATATCATCCAGGGTACCTTCGCCGCGGCGGAGGTTAATTAAGTACTTAATGGCAGCGATGAAATCCTTATCAGTCAGGATCCGTTCAGTGAGATCGACGTCGATGCCAAGCTTCTGATTAATTTTGTAACGACCAACGCGGCCGAGATCGTATTTTTTTGGATCGAAGAACAACCGCTTCAGCAACGCGCGGGCGTTCGCGACGGTCGGCGGATCCCCGGGGCGCAAACGGCGGTAGATATCCTTGAGGGCTTCTTCCTGATCGTGCGCCGGATCTTTACGCAAGGCTTTGACGACGGTGTCATCGTTGGAAATATCGATGATTTTAACTTCCTTGATTCCGAGGCCCATGATCTGGCGAACGGTGGCAAGGGTCAGCGGCTCGAAGGCGCGGGCGACAGTCACTTCGCCGTCGCGGACTTCAGCAGTCAGAACCTTGGTTGCGAGTTTCTCTTCGTCGAGCTTCTCGCTGAGTTTCAGGTTCTCGATGTTGTAGAAAAGTTTGATGACTTCCTCGTCCGATCCGTAGCCGAGAGCGCGAAGGAAGGTCGTGGCCAGGAATTTCCGGCGGCGTTTCCGGCGATCTAAATAGATGTAGAGCAAATCAGCGGTATCGAATTGGACTTCGATCCAGGAACCGCGATCCGGGATGATCCGGAAGCTGTAAAGAACTTTGCCGTTCAGGTGGATCGTCGATTCGAAGGCAATACCGGGCGAACGGTGAAGCTGCGAAACCACGACACGCTCCGCGCCGTTGATTACGAATGTGCCCTGCGGAGTCATGAGCGGGATTTCGCCCATGTAAACTTTCTCTTCCTTGGTGCCTTTCTCCTCGCGGAGCTGGAAGGTTACGTGAAGCGGCGCGCTGTAGGTCTGGCCTTCGCGCTGCGCTTCCAGGGCGCTCAGCTTCGGTTCGCCGATTTCGTAATGGCTGAAATCGAGGACGGCTTTCTCGTCGTAGCTCTCGATTGGAAAAACTTCTTTGAAAACCGCCTGAAGGCCATGGTTTTTCCGTTTGGAAAACTGCACGTCTTTTTGGAGGAAATCGACGTAGGAATTGAGTTGGACTTCAATGAGGTTTGGAGGCTCGATTGCTTCCTTGATTGTTCCGAAGTGGATGCGTTCCGAATTTCGTTCTGACATAATCACCAGGCCACGGGGTTAAACTTCACTCCGGCCCCACAATAAATTGCGACCGTACGCGTACAATGGGCTTACGGCATCAACCGGACGAGGGGTGCAAAAATGGCCTCAAAATAGCGGCCTGTCAAATCGACCAACCACCATTTTGCTGCCAATTCAAACTTTCCAGCAAACTACGGTTAAAAATAAGTCTCCCTACTTCTAACAAAGGCCGAGATTAGACCAAAACGGCCGCCTGGCAAGCTAAATCGCCAGGCGGCCGCTGATAGAAAAAAACTGAGTCGTTACTTGATCTCGACCTTCGCGCCGGCCGCTTCGACCTTCTTCTTGATCTCTTCGGCTTCGGCTTTCGGCACGCCTTCCTTGATCGGCTTGGGAGCTCCTTCGACCAGCGCCTTGGCCTCGGCCAGGCCGAGTCCCGGAACCGCGCCGCGGATCTCCTTGATCACGCCGATCTTGTTCGCGCCCATTTCCTTCAGGATGACATCGAAGGTGGCTTTTTCTTCAACCGCGGGAGCCGCTGCTCCGCCGCCTGCCGGAGCCGCCGCAACCGCCACTGGTGCCGCTGCGCTTACGCCCCATTTCTCTTCGAGTTGTTTTACCAATCCAGCAATCTCGAGAACGGACAGGCCGCTGAGTTGCTCCACCAATTTATCTGTATCTGCCATTTTGTTCCTCCAATTGCCGCTCCCGGGAGCTCCCGGAAATTTAAAGCCGATAGCCATCGGCTCGGACAGTGTTTCGTTTGTTTCGTCCCGCACACGCGAGACAGAAATTTATGCCGCCGGCGTTTCTGCCGCGGGCGGGCCCTCCTTTTCGCCTTTCGCTTTCAACAATCGTGCGAACGCCGAAGCCGGCTCGTTCAATAACCGGACAAATTTTGTCGCGGGCGAGAGGAACAATCCGAGCAATTGCGCCTGCAACACTTCACGCGGCGGCAAGTCAGCCAACTGTTCGATTTCCTTGGTCGCAACCTGCGCGCGATCGATGAAGCCGAGCTTCAACATCGCCTTCTTAAATTCCTTGGTGAACGTCTTAAGAATCTTCGCGACTGGCGCGACGTCTTTTTCACCCGTCACCACCGCGGTTTGTCCTACCAGTTCGCCATTCGACGGCGTCAGGCCTGAATCAGCCATCGCCCGTTTCAAGAAGCTGTTCTTAACAACGTGAACTTCAGCGCCGGCCGCGGCCAGTCGCTTGCGCAGCTCGCTGAAGTCGTCCACCTCCATGTGCTGGTAATCCGTAACCAGGACGTAGGACGATTCCTTCAAATCCTGAGCAAGGTCTTTAACAATATCGGCTTTTTCTGGTCTCATGGTTAGGCGGCCTGTCCGGCGAGATAAGGTGAGGGATCGAGTTTCAGGCCGGGCGACATTGTCGCGCTTAACGTCATCCCGTCAACAAAACGGCCTTTCGCCGTTGCGGGACGCGCCCGAACCACTGCTTCGATCACTGCGTTGCTGTTTTCCACCAGCGCTTTTTCTTCGAATGAAAATTTTCCAATTGGCACCGCGACGTTGCCGTTCTTATCGAGTTTGAATTCCACTCGTCCGGCTTTTACTTCCTGAACCGCCTTGGCTGTGTCGTCGGCGACGGTTCCGGCCTTTGGGTTCGGCATGAGGCCGCGCGGACCCAGAACCTTTCCAAGCTTGCGGACCTCGGCCATTGCTGCCGGCGTTGCGATTGCGACGTCAAAATCTTGAAATCCTTCCTGGACCTTTTTCACCAGATCCATAAAGCCGACATGCTCAGCGCCTGCTTCTTTGGCGGCTTTCGCGCCTGCGCCTTCAGCGAACACCAGGACCCGAACGGTT